>Ga0102924_1000783_pt1 | contig 38008 bp, 37 predicted proteins | sample PaiPotPPM11metaG_FD_80116 | JGI IMG/M metagenome (GOLD analysis project Ga0102924, IMG submission 80116) | Iron sulfur acid spring bacterial and archeal communities from Banff, Canada, to study Microbial Dark Matter (Phase II) - Paint Pots PPM... ...
GAACTGGTTGGCACCCGGCGCTGGCCGCGCGGGCGCTCGGACGAACTCTCGTTGCCGACATCGCCGATCAATGCGGCAAGTCCGCGCCCCAATCGCGATCGTGCCGCATCCTCCGCCATCGCCGCCTTCCCTGGCATGTCAGTCACGTGACTTGGCCGCCCTTGCCCAACGAGAGTTCTTTTTCGCGCTGGATGATCTCGGTCGCCAATCGCAAATAGGCTTCGCTGCCGCTGCATTTGAGATCATAGACTAGCACCGGCTTGCCGTAGGACGGCGCCTCCGACACCCGCACGTTGCGCGGGATGATGGTGTCGTAAACTTTCGATCCCATAATTTGGCGAACATCGGCGACGACCTGGCCGGACAGGTTGTTGCGCGCGTCGTACATCGTCAGCACGATGCCGTGGATGGTGAGATCCGGATTGAGCTGCTTCTTCACCGACTCGACGGTCTTGAGCAGTTGCGACAGGCCTTCGAGCGCGAAGAATTCGCATTGCAGCGGCACCAGAATGGCATTGGCCGCCGCCATGGCGTTGACCGTCAGCAGATTGAGCGAGGGCGGGCAGTCTACCAGCACATAGGTGAATTTCGTCTGGCCTGCCGCGACCGTGTTGAGCGGCACCAGCGCAGCGCGCAGGCGAAACGCGCGGTCGCGTGCCTGACCGATTTCAAGCTCCAGCCCGGAAAGATCGAGCGTCGACGGCGCGAGATGAAGCCGCGGCACCGCCGTCGCGACGATCGCATCGCGCAGCGGCGTTTGTCCGATCAGCACATCGTAGGTCGAGTGAACCCTGCTGGCGCGATCGATGCCGAGCCCGGTCGAGGCGTTGCCCTGCGGGTCGAGATCGAGGATCAGAACTTCCTCGCCGATAGCGGCGAGCGCGGTGCCGAGATTGATCGCTGTTGTGGTCTTGCCGACGCCGCCCTTCTGGTTGGCGACCGCGAGTACCCGCGGCGCTCTCACCGCCTGCACCCAGCTGACGGGTTCGGGCGCGGCGAAGGGCACCACGCTGGAGGTTTGTTCTGCAGAGGACGTGTCGCTCATTGCCACTAACTTCCGCCTTGGCTCGTTCGCCGCCGCCAAGTCTATATTCGCGCTATGGTTGAATTCTCGGCTCGATACTCTTGACGCAGACGATTCGGCCTTTGGCATCGGTCCGACTCGGCACCAAAGACGCCTGAACGTTCCAACATTTAGCGGCTTCGGTCAATTCAATGCCCACATCTTGTCCCTTTGGAAACAGAGCCGCTGCGCCGGTTTTCAACAACGGATACGCCGCCGCCAACAGCTCGGCAAGCGGCGCCAGCGCCCGGGCAGTCACGATTTCAATCGGTCCATGACGGTTATCGATAAAATCCACAATCCGAACTTGGTGGACCACAGCGGGCGCGCCGGTCGCCCTCACCGCTTCGCGCAAGAACGCAGCCTTCTTTCCGTTGCTCTCGACCAGATGCACGCGCGCGCCGGGCGTGTCCGCGAGCGCGCAGGCCAGCACCAGGCCGGGAAATCCTGCCCCAGAGCCAAAATCCACCCAGATCTTCGCCTGCGGCGCTAGCGCGAGGAGCTGGAGCGAATCCGCGATATGCCGCGTCCACAGCGTCGGCTCGGTGGAAGGCGCGATCAGATTGATCCGCTGCTGCCAGGTCAGGAGCTCGGCGACAAAGCGGTCGAGGCGAGCCGTTGTTTCACGTGAAACAGGCGTCAGCGCCAGCGCGCGGCTGCGATCCGCGGTGAGATCAGGCGACCGCGCCACGGGCGGATTTCCGGCCTTGCCGGCGCAGATGCGCGACCAAAAGCGTCAGCGCCGCCGGCGTGATGCCGTCGATACGGCCGGCGTGACCGATGGTGCGCGGCCGGTGTGTTTGCAGCTTGTGCCGAACTTCGTTGGAGAGCCCGGACATTGCCGCATAATCGAGGTCGTCCGGCAGCAGCAGGCTGTCGTCGCGGCGATAGGATTCCACGTCGGCCGCCTGGCGGCTCAGATAGACCTCGTATTTCGCATCGGTCTCGAGTTGTTCGGCGATCTTTTGCGGCAGCTCGGCGAAGCGCGGCCAGATCCGCGCCACGTCGGCAATACCGATATCCGGATACGACAAAAGCTCGAACGCGGAGCGGCGCTGGCCGTCCTTGCGCAGCGCAAGCCCGTGGCGCGCGGCATCACTCGGCGTCACGGTTTCGGCCCGCGCCATGGCCCGCGCCGCATTGAGCGCGGCCATCTTGGCGCGATGCGCGCGCGTGCGTTCGGTGCTCACACAGCCGAGCATGATCGCCTTTTCCGTCAGCCGCTGATCGGCATTGTCGGCGCGCAGCGTCAGCCGGTATTCGGCGCGCGACGTGAACATGCGATACGGCTCGGTGACGCCACGCGTGACCAGATCGTCGACCATCACGCCGAGATAGCCTTCAGCGCGATCGAACGTGATCGGTACCGCACTGCCGGCGCGCGCGGCAGCATTAAGACCTGCAAGAAGTCCTTGTGCCGCAGCCTCTTCATAGCCTGTGGTGCCGTTGATCTGGCCGGCCAGAAACAGTCCCGGCACGCGCTTGGTTTCCAGCGCCGCCGTGAGCTCGCGCGGATCGACGTGATCATATTCGATGGCGTAGCCCGGCCGAATGACGCGCGCGTGCTCGAGCCCGGGGATGGTCGCGACCAGCGCGGCCTGCACGTCCTCGGGCAGCGAAGTCGAAATGCCGTTCGGATAGACCGTGGTGTCGTCGAGGCCTTCCGGCTCGAGAAAAATCTGATGCCCGTCGCGCTCGCCGAAGCGCACGATCTTGTCCTCAATCGATGGGCAGTAGCGCGGACCACGGCTCTTGATCTGGCCGGAATACATCGGCGAGCGGTGCACGTTGTCGCGGATGATGGCGTGGGTGGCGGCATTAGTGCGGGTGATGCCGCACTGGATTTGCCGATTGGTGATGCGATCGGTCAGCGCCGAGAACGGCTCCGGCGGCTCGTCGCCGGGCTGCATCTCCACCGCGGACCAGTCGATGGTGGCGCCGTCGAGTCGCGGCGGCGTACCGGTCTTCAGGCGACCCAACGCAAAGCCAGCGCGCTCCAGCGTCTGCGCCAGACCGGTCGCCGGCGCCTCGCCGACCCGGCCGGCAGGGATTTGCCGCTCGCCGATATGGATGAGGCCGCGCAAAAACGTGCCGGTGGTGAGCACCACTGCGCCAGTGCCGAGGACGCGGCCATCGCCCAATCGGACGCCCGTGACGCGGCCGTCGATGACGAGATCGTCCACCTCGGCCTCGATCACGGTGAGACTAGCCGTGTCGCGGATCGCTTGCTGCATCGCCGCCGCGTAAAGCTTGCGATCGGCCTGGGCGCGCGGGCCGCGGACGGCCGGCCCTTTGCGGCGATTGAGTACACGAAACTGGATGCCGCCGGCATCGGCGACACGGCCCATAAGGCCGTCGAGCGCGTCAATCTCGCGGACCAGGTGGCCCTTGCCGAGACCGCCGATGGAGGGATTGCAAGACATTGCGCCAATGGTCGCGAAGCGATGGGTGACCAGCGCCGTTCGCGCACCCATGCGTGCAGCCGCAGCCGCGGCCTCGCAGCCGGCATGACCGCCGCCGACAACAATCACCTCGAAGCGCGTATCCATTGAACTCTCCAAAACCCGGCCCCTTCTAGCCAACGGCGAATCCGCGGTCAAAAACCGCAATGCCGGCATTGTTTCACGTGAAACATGAGAACGCGGCGCCGTTAACGAATCATTTACCAATACAAAAATCGCGAAAGATCACGTCGAGGATATCCTCGACATCGACGCGCCCGGTAAGCCGGCCGAGCGTCGTTGCCGCTGATCGCAATTCCTCGGCGATCAGCTCTTCGCTTGCGGAATTTTGGCCGGCCAGCGCCCTGTCTAACGCAGCGACCGTCTCCGCAAGCGCGCGACGATGGCGCGCCCGTGTCACGAGGGCAGTTTCGGTAGCGCCAAAGAATTCCCTGGCGTGACTCATCAGCGCGTCGACCAAAACATCCGTGCCAATGCCGGTCTTTGCCGAGATTGATAGAATGAATTGATATTCACCTATATCTTTTGACCCGCCGCCGGTGGCAGACCCCTCCTTGGCCAAGTCTATCTTGTTTTTGACCAGCCAAGCTCGCGTGCCGGCAAAGTTCTCGGGACGTTCAGTGACCGATCCGCCAGAGGCCGATGCGTCAGTGAGCCATAGCACCAGATCGGCCGCAGCGGCCCGCTGGCGGGCGCGGCGCACGCCTTCCTGCTCCACCGGCTCATCGCTCTCGCGAATGCCGGCGGTATCGAGCAACGTCACCGGATAGCCGCCAAGATCGAGATGCACTTCGATGACGTCGCGTGTGGTGCCGGCATAAGGCGACACGATCGCCGCTTCGCGCCGCGCCAGCCGGTTGAGCAGCGTCGATTTTCCGGCATTGGGCGGCCCGGCAATGGCGACGACAAGACCATCGCGCAGCCGTTCGCCGCGGCCGCCATCGGCGAGCGCCGCGGCAATCTCGTCGCGCAATTGCTGCGCGGCATGAAGCGCAGGACGAACTAGATCCTCCGGCACATCAGCCTCGTCGGAGAAATCAATCCGCGCCTCGACCAGAGCCAAAGCTTCGATCGACCGCCGCCGCCACGCATCGGCGCGATCACCGATCAGACCCTTGAGCTGGCGGAACGCCAATTGGCGTTGCGCCGGCGTTTCCGCCGCGATGAGATCGGCCAGGCCTTCGACCGCTGTGAGATCGAGCCGTCCGTTTTCAAATGCGCGGCGCGTGAACTCACCGGCCTCGGCCAGACGGCAGCCTTCGATCGCACCGAGCGCATCGAGCACGGCGGCAATCACGGCATGGCCGCCGTGAAGCTGCAGCTCGGCTGTGTCCTCGCCGGTCTCGCTATGCGGCGCCGGAAACCACAGCGCCAGCACCTCATCGATCACTTCGCCGTTGGCCGGATCGCGCACCCGCGCGAGTGACGCCTTGCGCGGCTCGGGCACGCGGCCGATCAGCTGTTCAAGCGCAGCACCCGCGCGTGGCCCGGACACGCGCACCACAGCAATCGCCGCCGGCGGGCGGCCCGAAGAGAGGGCGAAGATGGTGGGACGATCAGTTGTCATTACTAGCCTGGAACCGGCTGCTTGTTGCACTTACAATCGATTGGCATTAGGTTACATGTAACCGCGAAAGTCTATAATCATGAAGCGCGATAGCGAGCGCACCCGCAAGAGCAAGCGCCCTGTTGCACAGCTGCGCGCGAAGGCGTCGGTGCGCAAGACGAAGCCAAAGGCATCCCCGGCCACGAAGCGCACGCGGGCCAAGTCCTCGCGTGAAAAGGTTCGCGCTTATCGTGAGCGCATGCGCGCGAAGGGGCTACAGCTCGTCCAAATGTGGGTGCCAGACACACGGACCCCAGACTTCGGCACCGAAGCGCACCGTCAATCTTCGCGTGCCAGTCGCAGTGCCTCCGTGGCGATACGCAAAGCCTGGGCCGATGCCCTCGCCCCCTACCCACAAGGACACGCAACGACGATCGATGATATCGCCGACCTCATCGGTTCAGTGGACGGACTGCCCGCCGACCTTGCCTCCAATAAGGACAAATATCTGCGAGCAGGCTATGGCCGCAAACGTCATCGTTGACGCGGGGTTTTTGGTCGCTCTGCTCCTTCGGAGAGAGACCCGTCATCGCTGGGCAATTGCCCAATCGCCTCACCTGTCCCCGCCCTGGAAGACGTGTGAGGCAGCATTATCCGAAGCATTCTACCTCCTCGGAGTGCATGGATCTAGGCTCGCCATGCTGCTTCAACGTCGGGCCGTTGTCTGCTCGTTTCACGTAGATGAAGAATTAGACCAGGCGCTCAAGCTAATGGCGAAATATGCCGATGTGCCCATGAGCTTCGCCGATGCCTGCCTCGTTCGCATGACCGAACTGCTGGCTGATCCTATTCTTCTCACCCTCGATGCACACTTTCGCATTTATCGGCGGCATGGGAACAAGACTATCCCCTGCGTGATGCCACGCTAAACCTAAAGGGCGAACGATTGCATCTATCTAACTGCAAGATCGTTATCGCTGAGTGATAGTGTACAAACAAAGTTCTGCTTACATGACCTCGCAGCCGCAAGCTTTAGCCGCGCACCAAAACCGCCTCGCCCAGGAAACGAGCCCGTATCTCCTTCAGCACAAAGACAACCCGGTCGCGTGGTGGGCCTGGGGACCGGAAGCATTGGCGGAAGCCAAACGCAACAGCAAGCCGATCCTGCTCTCGGTGGGCTATGCGGCCTGTCACTGGTGCCACGTCATGGCGCACGAGAGTTTCGAGGATGCCGCCACCGCGGCGGTGATGAACGAGCTGTTCGTCAATATCAAAGTCGATCGCGAGGAACGGCCGGATATCGATCAAATCTACATGGCGGCGCTACATCACCTTGGCGAGCACGGTGGCTGGCCGCTGACCATGTTCCTCACACCCAATGGCGAGCCGATCTGGGGCGGCACGTATTTTCCGAAAAGCTCGCGCTACGGCAAACCGGCATTTGTCGAGGTGCTGCGCGAGATCGCGCGGCTGTTCCGCGAGGAGCCGCAGAAGATTGAGAACAACCGCGTGGCGCTTATGGACAGGCTCGCCGCCAAGGCGCGGCCGCCGGGCATCGTGACGCTCGGCGCGGCGGAGCTCGACAATGCCGCGCGCCAGCTCGGCGGCATCATCGATCCGGTCAATGGCGGCACCCGCGGCGCGCCGAAATTTCCGCAAGCCGCGCTGTTTGAACTGTTGTGGCGCGGCGGTTTACGCAGCGGCGAAGCGCGCTACTTCGCCGCCGTCGACATCACGCTGCACCATATTTGCGAGGGTGGTATCTACGACCATCTCGGCGGCGGATTCTCGCGCTATTCGGTCGATGAGCGCTGGCTGGTGCCGCATTTTGAAAAAATGCTCTACGACAATGCGCAGCTTCTCGAACTGCTGGCGATCGCCCACCAGCGTTTCGGCAAACCGCTTTACCGGCAGCGCGCTCACGAAACGGTCGAGTGGCTCAAGCGCGAGATGACGACCGGCGAGGGCGCGTTCTCGGCGTCGCTCGACGCCGACTCCGAAGGCGAAGAGGGCAAGTTCTACGTCTGGTCGTATGACGAGGTGATCGACCGCGTCGGCATCGAGGATGGCCAGTTCTTTGCACGGCACTACGACGTGACACCGGCCGGCAATTTTGAAGGCCACAACATCCTCAATCGCCTCAAACCGCAGGAGCGCAGCGACGCGGATGAGGCGCGACTCGCGGGGCTGCGCGCAAAACTTCTCGCCGCGCGCGATGGGCGCGTCCGCCCTGGCCTCGACGACAAGGTACTCGCCGACTGGAACGGCATGATGATTGCGGCGCTCGCCAATGCCGGACTGATGTTCAATGAGCCATCATGGCTCGAACTTGCGGCGCGCGCTTTCGACTTCGTCGCGCGGGCGATGTCGCGTAGCGACCGGCTCGGCCATTCCTGGCGCGAGGATAAGCTCAAGTTTCCGGGGCTCGCGTCCGATTTCGCCGCGATGATCCGGGCGGCGCTGGCGCTCTACGAGGCGACCGGCCGGCGGAATTACCTCGACCAGGCGCTGGCTTGGCAACACGCGCTCGATCGCGATTACGCCGACGCCGCAGCCGGAACCTACTATCTCACCGCCGCCGATGCCGAGGGCCTGGTGGTCCGGCCGGCGTCCACCGCCGATGAAGCGACGCCGAACCATAACGCGGTCGCGGCGCAAAACCTGATCCGGCTTGCGGTTCTGGCGGGCGATGATCGTTGGCGGGAAAAAGCCGACCGGCTGATCGCGGCCATCGCGCCGCAGGCGGTTGAGAACCTCTACATGCACATGGCGCTGCTCAACGCGCTGGATCTGCGGCTGCGCGCCGCCGAGATCGTGGTGACCGGCGAGGGGCCTGGCGCCGATGCGTTGCTCGAGGCTGCGCGAAAAATGCCGCCGCTCGATCGCATCGTGCTGCACGCCGGCTCCGCGGCGGCGCTGCCAGCACGGCACCCGGCACGTGACAAGATTGCGGCGGCAAGCAAACCCTCTGCATTCGTCTGTGTCGGCGAAACCTGTTCGCTGCCGGTCAGCGATCCGGCCGGCCTCATTGGCGCCATTGATGCGGTGCGTCATACTTGACGCCATGGTCCATTCGACCGCGAGTCGTGCTTTATGGACGTTGCCGGGGCGCAGCAAGGAGATCCAGTCATGCGATGCAGACTAAGCTTGGCGGCCGCCCTGGCCGTTGCCTCGACAATCACACTATCTGCAACCGGCGCCCGCGCGGACGACCAGTGGTGCGGCTATGCATCGGGCGACAAATCGGTCATCGAATGCGGCTATTCCAGCGTCGCGCAATGCCAGAGCGCCGTCGGCAAGGGCGGCATGTGCTTTGTGGACCCGGATTATGCACGCGAGACTAGCGCCCCCAAGGCGAACAGAGCGCTCAATTCTCGGCCGCGCGAGATTGATACCTAAATATGAATTGGCGATGCTGGAGCGATGATTACTCTGACGTGCCGACGGAGCCGACAGGTGCCGGATGCCTGACCTGCAGGATTGGCTCAGGCAATTTGGATTGGAATCGCTGGCCGGCGTTCTGGCCGATCATGACGTCGATCTCGACATTCTTCCCGATCTGACGGATGCGGATTTTGAGAAGCTCGGCGTTTCACTGGGCCATCGGCGAAAGCTTCTGAAGGCCGTCGCCATTTTGCGGGACACGCCCAGCACCGCCGGCAAAGTAACACAGGAGCCGGCGAAGCCTTCGGCTCCTGCTCCATCTGCCGAGGCCGAGCGTCGTCAAGTCACGGTTCTATTCAGCGATCTTGTCGGTTCGACGGCGCTCGCCACCGCGCTTGATCCCGAGGATCTGGGTAGTCTAATCAAACGCTACCAAGACGCCTGCGCCGGCGCGGTGGCTCGCTTCGACGGCTATATCGCCAAGTTCATGGGCGACGGCGTGCTTGCCTATTTCGGCTATCCGCAAGCGCACGAAGACGCCGTCGAGCGCTCGGTGCGCGCAGCGCTCGCGATGATCGACTCGGTCCGACATATCGAGCGACCGGACGGCTTCAGGCTCGAGACCCGCGTTGGCATCGCCACCGGTCTTGTCGTGGTTGGCGATATCATCGGCGCCGGCGCCGCGCGCGAAGAATCGATCGTCGGCGAGACGCCTAACCTCGCCGCGCGTTTACAAGCGTTGGCCGAACCCAACACCGTATTGGTCGGTGATGCGACGTACCGTCTGCTCGGGCGCACCTTCGAATACGAAAGCCGTGGCGAACATTCGCTCAAGGGGTTCGCCAAGCCGGCGCCAGTTTGGCGGGTATTGCGGGAGGCGCCCGTCACCAGCCGCTTTGCGGCGGCGCGCGCTATCGACCTTGGTCCATTCGTCGGCCGGGCGCAGGAAATGGGCCTGCTGCTCGACCGCTGGCGCCTGGCGCAGCAAAGCGAGGGCCAGGTCATTCTGCTCACTGCCGAAGCCGGCATGGGCAAGTCGCGGCTCATCGAGGCGCTGTTCGAGCGCCTCGGCGAGGAACCACATCGCCGGGTCGTGACGCAATGCTCACCCTATCATAACAACACGGCGTTCTATCCGATTATACGCCAAGTCGAGCTGGCTGCGGGATTCGCGCTCAAGGATTCATCTATTCAAAAGCTCGACAAGCTCGATGCCTTGCTTGCCAAGGCCGGGACCCCATCGATTCCCACAGCCCCGCTGCTCGCCGATCTGCTGTCGTTGCCGGCCAACGGTCGCTACCCACCGCTCGAACTCACCCAGGCACAACGCAAGGTCGCAACGGTTTCAGCTCTGGTCGATCATCTTCTTCGGCTTTCCGAGCGGGAGCCGGTGCTGTTCGTTCTCGAGGACGCTCAATGGATAGACCCGACAACGCAAGAATTGCTGACGCGGCTCATCGGCTCCATCGCGTCCGCTCAAGTCTTGGTCATTCTCACCGCGCGGCCCGAATTCGTTTCCTCGTGGTCCGGCCGCGACCACGTCGTGTCGCTCGCGCTCGGCCGGCTCGGCAAGACGCAATGCGCCGAAATCATCGCCGGCATCGCCGCGGCACAATCGGTTGCGGCGGATTTGGTGGAAGAGATTCTGGCCAAGACCGACGGCGTGCCGCTGTTCGTGGAGGAGTTAACCCGCACGGTCGCGGAATCGCAAACGTCAAACCGCTTCGCGGTACCGGCGACCTTGCAGGATTCGCTGATGGCGCGGCTCGATCGGCTTGGTCCGGCCAAGGAGATTGCGCAGGTCGCCGCCACAATTGGTCGGCAGTTTGCCCATGCACTATTGGCGGCGGTCGCGCCGGTTGGCGCCGGCGAGCTCGATGCGGCCTTGGCGCGGTTGACTGAGGCGAGCCTGGTATTCCCGCAAACCCGGGCGATTGAGCCGACTTACAGCTTCAAGCACGCCCTCACCCGGGATGTCGCCTATAACAGCCTGTTGCGCGCGCGGCGGCAGCAGCTTCACGAACGCATCGCGCGCATTCTCGAAGAACGCTTTCCGGCGCTGGCTGAGGCCGAGCCGGAAATTCTGGCGTACCATTTCAGCCGCGCCGATCTGCCGGGCGAGGCGTGCTGCTATTGCGAGCGCGCCGGCGATCGGGCCGTCGCCCGCTCGGCCTATGCCGAGGCGGTCGCCCATTTCGGCGCTGCGCTCGCTGAAGTGGGCCGCATGCCGCAGGGAAAAGACCGCGACCAACGAGAGCTCGCGGTTCTGCTCAAGCGTGGACCGGCCGTTTTCATCTATAGGGGCATGCAAAGTCCCGACGTCGAGCAGGATTATCGGCGCGCTTTCGAGATAGCGAAGGCATTGGGCGATGACCCCGGGCTGTTCAAGGCCACGTGGGGACTGTGGTTCTCCGCGAGCTTGTGGCGCGACACCGCAACCGCCCGCGATCACGCCGAAGGACTGGTCGCGCTCGCACAGCGGTCTGGGGACGAAGCGCTGTTTCTTGAGGCCATCCATTGCCGTTGGGCGACGGCTTTTTTTCGCGGTGACGTGGCGCAATCTCTAGTCGACGGACGCGAGGGCATCAAACACTACGACTCCGAACGGCACAGCCGGCTCGCCGCCGAGTTTGGCGGGCACGATCCGGGCGTTTGTGCCAATACTATCGTCGGTATGGCAATGGCGCAGCTCGGCCGACCGCGCGCTGCGGCCGAGAGCGCGGAGCGCGGGTTGGCGCTCGCGAGGACACTCAATCAGCCGAGCAGTTTGGCGTTCGCACTCATGAATGCCACGCAAACGTATCAATTGATCGGAGATCGGGTCGTCGTTCTGCAATTAACATCGGCACTGACCGAGGTTGCAGACAAATTCAATTTGCCGCCGCAACGGTCCATCGCCGCATTCTTTTCCGCATGGGCGAGAGCATGCGGAGACGGCGTCACCGAGGGACTCCAGGCCATGGAGGCGGAATTTGCCCGCGTTTCAACTATGGGTCCGCTACCGCAGTTCTATGCAGGCCTTCTCGCCGGCGTCCGGCTTGAAGCCGGACTGGCGGCACGAGCACTGGAACCGCTAGACGCGTTCTTGAGTACGGTCAAAGAGCCGGGCGTCGGATTTTATCTACCGGAAATTCATCGGCTCCACGGCGAATGCCTGCTGCGGCTCGATTCCCCTCGTTTCGACGAAGCCGTACGGGACCTGGAAACGGCAATTACTGCGGCAAAACAGCAGCAAGCCCACATGTTTCAACTGCGGGCGGCCATCAGCTTGGCGCGTGCTTGGGATGCGATGGGTGCAGTTCAGAAGGGCGCCGCGCCGCTCCGCGAGGCCGTCAGCGCATTCAGTACAGATGATGTTGTCTCGGAACTTGAGACAGCACACCAATTTCTCGCTGCGAGCACCTAATGATCGGCACGCAGATCGACGCTCCGCGATTTACGTATTCATCGAGTCAAAGAACTCGCTGTTGCCCTTGGTGTTGCGCAGCTTGTCGAGCAGGAAGTCGATGGCATCCATGGTGCCCATCGGATTGAGGATGCGGCGCAGCACGTACATTTTCTTGAGTTGATCGGGCGGCACCAGCAGCTCTTCCTTGCGCGTACCCGAGCGCGTGATGTCCATCGCCGGGAAAGTGCGCTTGTCGGCGACTTTGCGGTCGAGAATCAATTCGGAATTGCCGGTGCCCTTGAACTCTTCGAAGATCACTTCGTCCATGCGGCTGCCGGTATCGATCAGCGCGGTGGCGATGATGGTCAGCGAGCCGCCTTCCTCGATGTTGCGCGCGGCGCCGAAAAAGCGCTTCGGCCGTTGCAGCGCATTGGCGTCGACGCCGCCGGTGAGCACCTTGCCGGAAGATGGCACCACGGTGTTGTAGGCGCGGCCGAGCCGCGTGATCGAATCGAGCAGGATGACGACGTCGCGGCCGTGCTCAACCAGGCGTTTGGCCTTTTCGATCACCATTTCGGCAACCTGGACGTGGCGCACCGCCGGCTCGTCGAAAGTCGAGGACACGACTTCGCCCTTCACCGAGCGCTGCATGTCGGTGACTTCTTCCGGCCGCTCGTCGATCAGCAGCACGATCAGATAACATTCCGGGTGATTGTGCGTGATCGAGTGCGCGATGTTTTGCAGCAGCACCGTCTTGCCGGTGCGCGGCGGCGACACGATCAGCGCGCGCTGGCCCTTGCCGACCGGGGCAACGATGTCGATGACGCGCGCGGAGAGATCCTTCTTGGTCGGATCCTCGAATTCCATTTTCAGCCACTCGTCTGGATAGAGCGGCGTCAGGTTGTCGAAGTTGACCTTGTGGCGCGCCTTTTCGGGGTCTTCGAAATTGAGCGAATTGACCTTGAGCAGCGCGAAGTAGCGCTCGCCTTCTTTCGGGCTGCGGATGTGGCCGTCGATGGTATCGCCGGTGCGCAGGCCGAAGCGGCGGATCTGCGAGGGTGAGACGTAAATATCGTCCGGTCCCGGCAGATAATTCGCCTCCGGCGATCGCAGAAAACCGAAGCCGTCCGACAAAACTTCGACGACGCCTTCGCCGACGATATCGGTTTCGCGCGCCGAGAGCTGCTTGAGGATGCCGAACATCAGCTCCTGCTTGCGCATCGTTGAGGCGTTTTCGACCTCAAGCTCTTCGGCAAAAGAGACAAGCTCTGCTGGAGTCTTGCCCTTGAGTTCCTGGAGTTTCATTTCCCGCATATAGAATATCCTATGGAAATTGGGCCAGCGGCGAATTGGGGGGAAGGGCGTCGCTGACGGAAGAAAGTCGTAGGTCTTGGGTTGCGAGGAGCTTGGCCCCGGCCCTGATGCACTAATCGGCTCCAGTCCACTGGAGCCAGAACTCGAATGCATCCGCCTACGTTGGGTGGGATGACACAAAGATAAGAAAAGAGCGCGCGTCAAGCAAGAGGCGTAACTGACTTTGCCCTAAGAACGCGTGAAATTCAGAACGGTTTCAAGACCACGAGCAGCACGATGAGGATCAGCAGGACTGTAGGTACTTCATTGATAGTCCTATAGAATCTCTGCGAATGCCGATTGCGGTCGGCGGCGAAATCCGTTCTCCACCGGGCCAACAGTCCATGCACCGCCGATAGCGTGAGAACGAGCACGATCTTGACCTGCAGCCACCCCGAAGCGAACCAGCCGTAGTGAGAATCAGGCCCAAGCCAAGCGAGCCAAAGCCCGAACACCCAGGTCGCGATCATCGCCGGATTGATGATGCCGCGTAACAGCCGGCGCTCCATCACCTTGAAGGTTTCCGACTGCACGGAGCCCTGCTCCGCCGCGCAGTGATAGACGAACAGCCGCGGCAGATAGAGCATTCCCGCCATCCAGGCGATGACGGCGATGATGTGGAACGCCTTGATCCAGTCATACATGGCTTAGCTCGATGCCGATGTGCCGCGGACGCGCGCGACTAATTGTTCGACATGGGCAATCGGCGTCTCCGGCAAAATGCCGTGGCCGAGATTGAAAATGAAAGGCCCTTGGCCGAACGTTTCGAGAATAGCATCGGTTGCGCGATCGAGCACTGCGCCGCCGGCGCGCAGCGCCAGCGGATCGAGATTGCCCTGGATCGTTCGCCGCGGCTGGATGTGGTCGCGGGCAAAGCCGAGCTCGACCATCCAATCAAGCCCGACGACATCAACTGCCACAGCATCAACATAGCGTGCCAGCTTGGTGCCGGCGCCGCGCGGAAACCCAATGATGCGTGCTCCAGGAATCTGTCGTCGCACTGCCGAGACAATCCGTGCCGTCGGCTCGATGCACCATTTTTGGAATTCGCCGGCGGGCAACACACCGGCCCAGGTATCGAAGATCTGCACGGCATCTACGCCCGCGGCAAATTGTTTGACCAGATAACTCACCGAGGCCTCGGTCAGCTTATCGATGAGTTGCGCAAAGGCCTCGCTGTGCCGGTAGGCAAAAAGCCGTGCCGGAAGCTGATCCGCCGTACCGCAACCGGCAATCATATAGGTCGCAACCGTCCACGGCGCACCGCAAAAGCCAAGCAGCGCAACATCTGGCGACAAGTCTTGCCTAACCCGTGCGATCGCTTCGTAAACCGAAGCAAGCACAGACTGATCGATCTCAGGACGTAATCGCTTAAGCGCTGAAGGCTCTGTCAAAGCATCCAGCTGCGGTCCCTCGCCTTCGGTAAACCTCACATGCTGGCCGAGCGCATGTGGCACTACCAAAATATCGGAAAACAGAATCGCGCCATCGAAGCCGAAACGGCGGATAGGTTGCAATGTTACTTCCGCCGCGAGCTTTGGATTGAAGCAAAGATCAAGAAAGCTTCCAGTCTGCTCACGAATAGCGCGATATTCCGGAAGATATCGTCCGGCCTGCCGCATCAGCCAAATCGGCGGTATTGCGTTGGGTTGCCGTGCCAATGCACGAAGTAGGGGTTTTGTTACAGAGTTATCTGCCATGCTCGGATCTTAATTCAAACTAACTTAAAGAGAATCTGTTGTAGTGGTTAGACGGTTGATTAGACTCATACAGTTCTGCGCACATATCATCCACACTCTATGCACATACACTTATTGATTTCCGCACTAACGCTTGGTGATCAATCGGCAGAGTTCTCAGCTTGCCATCGGCATTGTTTGCATAGCTCGGGGAGACTATCCATATTTCATCATTATCGAGCATGATCGTTGTTATGTGACACCACAGCGGCATGCATGTGGACGGAATTTCGATCATGACCCTAATATGCTTGCACCTCGCGGCAAGCCGTGGCCTTCTCCCCAGTCATCGACAGGTTATTCATTCCTCCTATGGCACAGGCACCTGGCTATTTTCATCTGCATCTGATCTCGGACGCAACCGGCGAGACCTTGATCACCGTCGCGCGCGCTGCGGCGGCGCAGTATGTGAAGGTCATGCCGGTCGAGCATGTCCATCCGCTGGTCCGCACCCAAAAGCAGCTCGATCGGGTGCTGGCTGAAATCGAGGAAGCACCGGGCATCGTGCTTTACACGCTGCTTGAGGATGGTCTGGTCGAACGGCTGGAATCGAAGTGCCGCGAGCTCGGGCTGCCGTGCCTTTCCATCCTCGGGCCGGTGCTGCACCTGTTCCACGCCTATCTCGGCGCCGAAACGACCCACAAGGTCGGTGCGCAGCACACGCTCAATGCCGAATATTTTCGCCGCATCGATGCGCTCAACTATACAATGATGCACGACGACGGTCAGCAGGTCGACGATCTGGAAGAAGCCGATGTCGTGCTGGTCGGTGTGTCGCGGACATCGAAGACGCCGACGTCGATCTACCTCGCCAATCGTGGCGTGAAGACCGCAAATGTGCCGCTGGTGCCCGGCGTAGTGCTATCGTCCAATGTCGAACGGCTAAAGCATCCGCTGGTCGTCGGCTTGTTCGCTACGCCGGAACGGATCGTGCAGATCCGGCAAAACCGGCTGCTCGCGCTGAAGGTTCAGCGCGACGACGATCAATATATCGACCGTCAGGCGGTGGCGGAAGAAATCGCGGCGTCGCGCAAGCTGTGCGCCAAGCATAACTGGCCGCTGATCGACGTGACCCGGCGCTCGATTGAAGAAACCGCAGCCGCAGTGCTTGCGCTTCTCGGCGAGCGCCGCCGCCATAAGGCGTCGTGAGCGATGCCGCTCTGGCTCGCCGCCGCGTCTTTGGTGCTGGCCTCGAGGAGCGCGGTCCGGCGCATGCTCCTTGAAACCGCCGGCGTGCCGATCGAAGTGTGTCCAGCCGATATCGACGAACGGGGTCTCGAAGCGCGCGCGCCGCTCCACGCGCCGGTCGCGATCGCCGCCCTGCTGGCGCGCGAAAAAGCATCGGTTATCGGGCAATCCAGGCCTGGCCGGCTGATCCTGGGCGCCGACCAGACCTTGTCACTCGACGGTCAGCGCTTTGCCAAGCCGGCCGATCGTGCCGCGGCCAGGGCCCAGCTTCGCGCCCTTTCCGGCCGCACTCATGAGCTTTATTCGGCGATCGCGTTCGTCCAGGACGGCGCGGTGCTGTTCGAGCACGTCGGTGTCGCGCGGCTGACCATGCGCGCCTTTTCGGATCGGTTTCTCGATGCCTATCTCGATGCCGTCGGCAACGCGGCGACCGCAAGCGTCGGCGCCTATCAGCTCGAAGGCATCGGTATTCAACTGTTCGAACGGGTGGACGGCGACTATTTCACCGTATTGGGTTTGCCGCTGACGACGGCATTGGACTTCCTACGCCGCCATGGATGTCTGGCACAATGAGCGCTGCGCGACCCTTCGTTCTCTGCCTGACCGGCTCGATCGGCATGGGCAAATCGGCGACCGCGGCAATGTTCGCCGAGGCCGGCGTGCCGGTGCACGATTCCGACGCCGTCGTGCATGCGCTCTATGAGGGCAAGGCGGTGCCTACTATCGAGCAGGCGTTTCCGGGAACAACCGCCGGCGGCAAGGTCGATCGCGCAAAACTTGGGGCCATGGTGATCAACGACAAGGCGGCGCTTGCCCGGCTTGAAGCCATCGTGCACCCGCTGGTCGGCGCCGAGCGGGACAAGTTTCTTGCCAAAGCACAAGCAAGCGGCGCTCCCGTTGTCGTGCTCGATATCCCGCTCTTATTCGAGATTGGCGGAGTGGCGAAATGCGATGCCGTCGTTGTCGTCTCGGCACCGCCAGACGTGCAACGGGCACGCGCGTTCGAGCGGCCAGGCATGACCGAAGAGAAATTCGCCGCCCTTCTCGCCAAGCAAGTCCCGGACGCGGACAAGCGCCGGCGGGCGGATTTTGTCGTGGATAGCTCGCAGGGCTTCGACCACGCCCGCACCCAGGTACGCGACATCTTGAGCGCGGTCGCTAAAATGCCGCCAAAGCGGTGATTCGCAAATGCGCGAGATCGTGTTCGATACCGAAACCACCGGGCTTGATTCCCTTCAGGGCGATCGGCTGGTCGAGATCGGCTGCATCGAGCTCGTCAATCGCTTCCCGACCGGCAAGACGTTCCATTGCTACTTCAATCCGGAGCGCGACATGCCGGAAGCGGCGCTGCGAATCCATGGGCTGACCAGCGACTTCCTCAAGGACAAGCCGCTGTTCGCCGACAAAGTGGACGAGCTCATCGCCTTTCTCGGCGACTCTCAACTCGTTGCGCACAATGCAATGTTCGATCTCGGCTTCCTCAATGCCGAGTTGGAGCGCGCCAGCCGACCTTCCGTGAGCCGCGAGCGCATGATCGACACGCTCCTGCTCGCGCGCCGCAAGCATCCCGGCGGCTCGAACCGGCTCGACGATCTGTGCCTGCGCTACGCCATCGACAATTCGCGGCGCACCAAGCATGGCGCTCTGCTCGATGCCGAGCTTTTGGCCGAGGTCTATATCGAATTGATCGGCGCGCGCCAGGCTTCGCTCGGGCTTTCGCAAACCGCCACTCCGGCGGTTGCGGCTGGCGCGATCGTCGTCGTGCGCGAGCGCACTGTGCCGCTGACAATCCGAGTGACGGAAGAGGAGCGCGCCGCGCACCGGCGTTTTGTCGCAACGCTCGGCGAAGCCGCGATCTGGCGCGACTATCTCAGCTCGGAGTGATCTGCTCCGGCGCCGAGCCCGGCGTGGCGGCCGTCCGCTGGCGATAGAGATCGACGAAATCGATCGGATTGAGCAACAACGGCTGGAAGCCGCCATTGCGCACCGCCGTCGCGATGATTTCACGCGCGAATGGAAACAACAGGCGCGGACATTCGATCATGACGAACGGTTGCAAGCTGTCGGCCGGCACGTTCATGATGCGAAACACGCCGGCAAAGACCAGTTCAAAACTGTACAGCACCATGCCCTGCGCTTCCGCCTTGCCTTCCAGGCGAAGCGTGACCTCGAAGTCGGTTTCGGTCATCGGCGCCGCATCGACATTGATCTGAATGTTGATGTTCGGCTGCTGGCTGCTCGGCGCCATCGAACGCGGCGCATGCGGGTTCTCGAACGACAGGTCCTTCACATATTGTGCGAGGACGCCGATCTGGGGCATCGCCACCTGCGGCTGGGGGCCGCCATTTGTCGTCGACATGCTGGTCTCCGGCTCGCGCGTTTGCCGCGGCGCGATTGGCTAACACAGGGCAGGCGGGCGAACAATGGCGATAGTCCTGCCGCAAATCGGCTGGTCAATGCCGCGAATTTCGGCGTAACTGCCCAAAAGGATGTTACTATCGTCGCTACCGCGCTCGGACGACCGGCGCTTCCAATGTTGGCGGGGCGGCGGCAATCGTTTAAGCTTTCACATGGCCACGCTGGTGTCGTATTGAGCGGGCTCTGGATGGTTCCCCGTGCGTGCCTACATAACAGTGGGGGGACCGGGTTCCCCGCTGCGCGTGGCGGCTTTACACCGCCCCTTTGAATGGCCCCGTTGGCGACGCCGAAAGAATGTCAAACGTGTTCGACATTTACACCATCATCTTTCTCGCGCTCGCAGTCTTCATCTTTCTGCGGCTGCGCAGCGTGTTGGGCCAACGCACCGGCCGCGAGCGGCCGCCGTACGATCCGTATTCGGCGCGCGACGCTGTGCGCAGCCCGGCGACCGACAAGGTCGTAACGCTGCCGACCCATCCGGCCGAAACCGCGCCGCGGCCGGGCCCCGCCGAGCCTTTGGCGCCGGCAAGCGAGCGCTGGAAAGATATCGCGGAGAGCGGCTCGACAGCCGCGGCCGGGCTCGATGCCATTGCGGCGGCGGACACGAGCTTTGACGCCAAGCACTTCATTGCCGGTGCGCGCGCCGCTTACGAGATGATCGTGACGACTTTTGCCGAGGGCGATCGCCGCCAGTTGCAGAACTTACTGTCGCGCGAGGTGTTCGACGGTTTCGATGCCGCTATCACCGAGCGCGAGGGCCGCGGCGAAACCGCCGAGACGCGTTTCGTCTCGATTGACGCCTCGACCATCACCGCCGCGGAATTGCGCAATCGCACCGCGCAGATCACCATCCGCTTCGTCTCCAAGCTGGTTTCCGCCACGCGCGACCGCAGCGGCGCCGTGATCGACGGTAACGCCGACAAGGTCACCGACGTCACGGACGTGTGGACCTTTGCGCGCGACGTCTCCTCGCGCGATCCCAATTGGAAAGTGGTCGCGACCGAAGCCGGACAATAGCGCCGATGGCGGCACGGTGTCGGACGCTTTGTCTGTTCGCGCTGCTCTTTGGTTTCGCCGGCAACACGATGGCGGCGCGTAACGCAGAAACCGCGCCGTTTAGATTTCCCGACACGCAATATGAGCCGGTCGACTGGTCGGACCTCGATGGCTGGGCGGGCGACGATCACGCCGCCGCATTTTCGACCTTTCTCGCAAGCTGCCGCGCGCTGACCATTACCAAGCAGCGGCCGGCCGGCGGCGTCATTCCGATTTTCAATGCGCTCAAGGAAATTTGCGCGCGCGCATTTGCGGCCATTCCGCTTGACGACGACGGCGCGCGCAAGTTCTTTGAGGACAACTTCCGGCCGCTGCGGATCAACAGGATCGGCGACGCCGCCGGATTTCTGACTGGCTACTACGAGCCGATCATCGAAGGCTCACGCGTGCCGACCGGCCAATTTACGGCGCCGCTCTACCGGCGGCCGCCTAATCTCGTGGTCGCCGGCTGGCGCAAGCTTGGCGACGCTTTCCCAAGCAAAGGCGTCAAGGTTGGCCGCCGGCTCGGCCGCCGCAAGATCGTGCCGTATTACGATCGTGGCGAGATCGAAGATGGCGCGCTCGACGGCTGGCATCTGGAAATCTGCTGGCTGCACGACCCCGTCGATGTATTGTTCGCGCAGATTCAAGGCTCGGCGCGCATCAGGCTGGAAGACGGCACCATCCTCCGCGTCAACTACGATTCGCATAACGGCTGGCCCTATACGCCGGTCGGCCGCGTGCTGATCGACCGCAACCTCATCCCAAAGGACGAAATGTCGATGCAGCGCATCCGCGACTGGATGGAGGCCAATCCCGACGCGGCCAAAGAGGTGCGGCGGCAGAACAAGTCCTACGTGTTTTTCCGCATTACCGATCTTGCAACCGAGGACGAGGCGGTGGGCGCCGAGGGCGTTTCGCTCGTTCCCGGACGTTCGATCGCGGTCGATCATGCGCTGTATGTTTACGGCATGCCTTTTTTCATCGAGGCCGACTTGCCGATCGCGAACGAGAAGACAGCGACGAAATTCCGCCGCTTGGTTGTCGGACAGGATACCGGCTCGGCTATTGTCGGCCCGGCGCGCGCCGACATCTATTTCGGCGCTGGCGACGAGGCGGCGCGCATGGCCGGCCGCATCAAGAATGCCGGCGACTTCATGATGCTTATCCCGCGCGAGCTCGATCCGGTCGAGGCCGGGCGCGATACGCCGCTGCCGCCGGAACGCCCGAGCGGTTTCAGTCTCAGCTTCAGCACGATGGAAGATCCGACCGCGATCGATGTGCCCGTGCCGGAACCAAAGCCCGCAGCCGAGCCAGCAGCAAAACCGGCCGCAGCGCCTGCGCCAAAGCACAGCGCGCGGCCAAAGCGATGAGCCGGCGCCGCCAATTGAGCGACGACGAACGCACGCTGTGGAAGAGTTTTGCGCGCTCGATCAAACCGTTGCGACACTCCGCGGCATCGTCCGAACCGCCGGCCAAGCCATCGGATAAGTCTTCGGCAAAATCTCCTGCCGGGAGCGTATCGCCGCGCGCCCTTGCGCAGCCTCGCGCCGTCGCACCGCGCGAAGCGCCGCCGCCGCCGCTGGCGCCGCTTGGCCGGCGGCTCAAACAGCGTGTTGCGCGCGGCCGCGAGCCGATCGAGGCGCGCATCGACTTGCACGGCATGACGCAGAGTGAGGCACATGCCGCGCTGTTGCGTTTTCTGCGCCATGCGCAAGCGGACGGCGCCAAGACCGTGCTCGTCGTCACCGGCAAAGGAACGGGCAAGCGATCTAGCGAGCGCGATGCTACGAGCGAGCGCGACGCTACGAGCGAGCGCGGCGTGCTCCGGCGCCAGGTGCCAATGTGGCTCGCGTTGCCGGAATTCCGCCCGCTTGTCGTCGGTTTCGACGATGCCCATGTCGGCCACGGCGGCCAAGGCGCGCTTTATGTGCGCCTGCGGCGGGGAAAATAGAGTTTGGCGTTAACCTTAACGATTGGAATGTCGGCCACGCTGCAAGAAATGGTCAAATTCGTCTGCGAAAACGGCGTACGCCCAGGCAACGTCGTCAGTCGGAGTACTCGACCATGTCCGAAACCGTCAACACGCAGCCGAAGCCGAAATCGACGCAACGCGGCACCACCGATAGACGCGTCCTCGCCGAGGTTGAGAAGTGGATGGCGATGATCCGCGAAATCGCCCGGGAGCAGCCGAAGAACTAATCGATCTTGAGCCCCGTCGACTTGATCAGGCCTTGCCATTTCTCTGTATCTGCTTTCAGAAACTTGCGCAGATCGTCCGGGGAAGAGCTCTCCACCGCATACGCGGTGTTTGCAAGCTTGGCGATGATCGACGGTTCGGCGAGAGCTTTGACGATACCGGCGTTCATTTTTTTCACGATGTCGGGCGGCGTCTTGGCTGGTGCAAACACGCCCTGCCACGAGTCGACCACGTAACCGGGGACGCCCGATTCGGTGACGGTCGGCACATCGGGCGCTGCCGGCGACCGTTTGGCGCCGGTCGAACCAATGACCCGCACCTGACCCGACCGCGAATATGTAAGCAATTCACCGCTGCCGAAATAGCAGTCGATGCGGCCGGGTATGAGGTCGATGAATGCCGGCGCCGCGCCGCGATAAGGCGCATGCGTCATCTGGATCTTGGCCATCTGCAGGAAATATTCCTCCGCGAGATGCGGCCCGCTGCCGGTGCCGGGAGAGCCGATAATGAGCTTTTCGGGATGCGCCTTTGCCAAGGCGATGAACTCTGCGATCGTCTTGGCCGGCGAGGAATTCGGCACGAACACGAAGAATGGAAACTTCGCGACGAGCGAGACCGGCGCGAGATCCGTCAGGGGATTGTAGTCGAGTGAGCGGTACAGCGCGGCATTCGCCGCGAGCGATGAGGTGCCATATAAGATGGTGTAACCGTCAGGGTCGGAGTGAGCGACGAATTCGTTGCCGATATTGGTGCCGGCGCCGCCCTTGTTATCGATGACGACTTGCTGACCCCAAATCTTCGAGAGCTGGTCGGCAAGAAGCCGCGCGTTGGTATCCGTCGGACCGCCCGCCGCGATCGGCACGACCATATGCACTGCTCGATCGGGCCAGGCAGCGGCCCGCGCTGCGCCGCCCAGCAGACTCGGCGCAGCCGCCGATGCGGCAGAGAGTGCGATCAGGTGGCGACGTGTCAGCACGGCCACACCCCGGTCTAGATCAACCTAGGATAGCCGCTATCCCGGCCCAGACCAACGACCCCAAGCGCGTCACATTGACCGGGCAAGGTGGGCGGCAGCCTACAAAATAAACCGGCTCAAATCGGTGTTCTTGGCGAGATCGCCGACGTGCTTATTCACGTAAGCCGCGTCGATCTTCACCGTCTCGCCGGAACGGTCCGGCGCCGCGAACGAGACTTCGTCGAGCACGCGCTCCATCACGGTTTGCAGCCGCCGCGCGCCGATATTTTCGACGCTCGAATTCACCGCCACCGCCACGTCGGCGACCGCATCGATGGCATCCTCGGAAAATTCCAATGTGACACCTTCGGTTGCCATCAGCGCAATGTATTGCTTGAGCAGCGAGGCCTCCGGCTCGGTGAGGATGCGTCGCATGTCGTCGCGGGTGAGCGGCTTTAATTCGACGCGGATCGGCAATCGGCCCTGCAGCTCGGGCAGCAGGTCGGACGGCTTGGAAAGGTGGAACGCGCCTGAGGCGATGAAGAGGATATGGTCGGTTTTTACCGAGCCGTGCTTGGTGGCGACGGTGGTGCCTTCGATCAACGGCAACAGATCGCGCTGCACGCCCTCGCGCGACACGTCGGCGCCGACGCGGCCTTCGCGTACGCAGATCTTGTCGATCTCGTCGAGGAACACGATGCCGTTGTTCTCGACGATTTTGATCGCTTCCTGGGTAAGCTGTTCGGTGTCGAGCAGCTTGTCGGATTCCTCGCCGATCAGGATGTCGAAGGATTCGTGCACCGTGACGCGGCGTGTCTTGGTGCGGCCGCCGCCGAGCTTGCCGAAAATATCGCCGATCGAGATCGCGCCCATCTGCGCGCCGGGCATGCCGGGAATGTCGATCAGCGGCATGCCGCTGCCGGCGGCCTGCACCTCGATCTCGATCTCCTTGTCGTTGAGCTCGCCGCTGCGCAGCTTTTTTCGGAACGTTTCTTTGGTCGAGGCGCTCGCGCTGGCGCCGACCAGCGCATCGAGCACGCGATCTTCAGCTGCCTTCTGGGCTTTCGCCTGGACGTCCTTGCGTTTCCTTTCGCGCGTCTGCGAGATGGCGATCTCGACGAGGTCGCGCACAATCTGCTCGACATCGCGGCCGACATAGCCGACCTCGGTGAATTTGGTCGCTTCGACTTTGAGAAACGGCGCACCGGCGAGCTTGGCGAGGCGGCGGGAGATCTCGGTCTTGCCGACGCCGGTGGGCCCGATCATTAAAATGTTTTTCGGCAGCACTTCCTCGCGCAAGCGATCGTCGAGCTGCAGCCGGCGCCAGCGGTTGCGCAGCGCGATGGCAACGGCGCGCTTGGCGTCGCCCTGGCCGACAATGAAGCGGTCGAGTTCGGAGACGATTTCGCGGGGGGAAAAATCGGTCACGCTTTCAACGTCTCGATCGTGACATTGCGGTTGGTGTAGACGCAGATCTCGGCTGCGATATCGAGCGACTTGCGCACGATCGCTTCGGCGTTAAGCGGCCCGTCGGCAAGGGCGCGGGCGGCGGCCAGCGCATAATTGCCGCCGGAGCCGATGCCGACGATGCCGGCTTCGGGTTCGAGCACGTCGCCCGTCCCGGTGAGCACCAGCGACACCTCCTTGTCGGCGACGATCATCATGGCTTCGAGCCGGCGCAGATAACGGTCGGTGCGCCAGTCCTTGGCGAGCTCGACCGCGGCGCGGGTCAGCTGCCCAGGGTACTGCTCGAGCTTGCTTTCCAGCCGCTCGAACAGCGTGAAAGCGTCGGCGGTGGCGCCGGCGAAGCCGCCGATCACATCGCCCTTGCCAAGCTGACGCACCTTCTTGGCGTTGGCCTTGATGATGGTCTGGCCGATCGAGACCTGGCCGTCGCCGCCGATCGCCACCACGCCGCCCTTGCGGACGGTCAGGATCGTGGTGCCGTGCCAGAGGCCGGATTGGCCGGTTTCGGGGGATTGCATGAGCGGGAAAACCTTTGTTCCAAGGATGATTTAGGAGTTGGCTGCCGGCAATGCAATTGCAACGGGACATTGGCGGAGCCGGCCAAGCCCTGTTAAAAGGCGCGCAAATTCGCGAGGATTGTCATGCGCAAGGCGTCCGTGAAGCGGACCACCAAGGAAACCGACGTCGAGGTCGCGGTCGATCTCGACGGCACCGGCGCGTCCACGATCGCGACCGGCATCGGCTTTCTCGACCACATGCTCGATCTGTTGGCGCGGCATTCACGGATCGACCTCGCGATCAAGGCCAAAGGCGATCTGCACATCGACCAGCACCACACCACCGAGGACGTCGGCATCGCGCTCGGCCAAGCCGTCAAGCAGGCGCTCGGCGACATGAAGGGCATCGCCCGTTATGCGGATGTGCACGTACCGATGGACGAGGCGCTGACGCGCGTGGCGATCGACATTTCCGGCCGGCCGTTCCTGGTGTTCCAGGTCGAGTTCGTGCGCGCCAAGATCGGCGCCTTCGATACCGCGCTGGTACAGGAATGGTTTCAAGCCTTCGCCGTGAACTCAGGCGTGACGCTCCACGTTGCCACGCTCTATGGCGGCAATGATCATCATATTGCCGAATCCTGCTTCAAGGGTCTGGCGCGGGCGTTGCGGACTGCCGTGGCCATCGATCCGCGCGCCGCGAACGAGGTGCCCTCGACCAAAGGCAGCCTCGGCGGGTAGTTCGGTGTCATCATCCGCGAAAGCGGATGATCCAGTAACCGGTGGCGATGCTACCTACATTATAGGCTGGCGATTACTGGATGCCCGCCTTCGCGGGCATGACGGGTGAAAAAGAGGGAAGCCATCTTGGCTCGATAAAGCCATGTCGATTTACACCGTGCACGAGCCGCCGTTGCGGGCGGGCGTTACCGCGTCCGATGCGGAGCGCTATGTGTTTGTGCGCGACGGGTTTTCGTTCCGGGCCTTCCTGTTCGGGCCGCTGTGGATGCTGTGGCACCGGATGTGGCTGGTGCTCACGGGCTACATTTTGGTCGCAGCGGCGATCGAGACGCTGATCGCAGCGTCCGATGCATCCGCGTTTGCCGTCGGCATCGTCGGCGTCCTGATTTCGCTCTTGGTTGGGCTCGAGGCCGGGACGCTGCGCCGCTTCACGCTGCGCCGCCGCGGCTGGAGAAACGTCGGCATCGTCAGCGGCGATGGTCTGGAAGCAGCCGAGCGGCGCTTTTTCGAATCGTGGGTGCGGCACGCCGCGCAACCGGGCGCGCCGGGCGCGCCGGGCGCTTCGGCGCCGGCAACGCCGGCTGCTTCTCCGCCGCCGAGCCCGCGTACGCCGCAGCCGCCCGAAGTCATCGGCCTGTTCCCCGAACCGGGGGCAAACCGGTGACCGTCGCCATTGTCGATTACGGCTCCGGCAATCTGCACTCGGCCGCCAAGGCGTTCGAGCGCGCCGCGCATGAGGCCGGCATCGGCCAGCCCATCGTGGTGACGCAAGATCCGTCGGTGGTGGCGAGCGCGGACCGTGTCGTGCTGCCGGGCGTCGGCGCCTTTGCCGATTGCCGGCGCGGGCTCGACGCGGTGAACGGCATGGTGGATGCGCTCGAAGAGGCGGTGCGCCGCAAGGCGCGGCCGTTTTTTGGCATCTGCGTCGGCATGCAGCTGTTGGCCGAGCGCGGGCGCGAATACGAGGTGACGGAAGGCCTCGGCTGGATCGCCGGCGAAGTCGATCGCATCACGCCAAGCGACCCCAACTTGAAAATTCCGCACATGGGCTGGAACACGCTCAACGTGGCGCGCCCGCATCCGCTGCTCGACGGCTTGTCGTTCGGTCCGCAGGGCCGCCACGCCTATTTCGTGCACTCCTACCAGCTCAAGCCGGCGAACCGCGCCGATCTGGTGGCGGAAGCCGACTATGGCGGCGCCGTCACCGCGGTCGTGGCGCGCGACAACATCGTCGGCACGCAATTTCATCCCGAGAAGAGCCAAAAGCTCGGACTGGCGCTGATCACTAATTTCTTGAAGTGGCAGCCGTGATCCTTTTTCCGGCCATCGATCTCAAGGACGGCGAAGCCGTGCGCCTGCAACAAGGCGACATGGCGCGCGCCACCGTGTTCAACCGCGACCCAGCGGCGCAGGCGGCAACATTCGCGCAGCAGGGCTTTGAATATCTGCACATCGTCGATCTCGACGGCGCTTTCGCCGGCAAGCCGATGAATGCTGCGGCGGTCGAGCGCATTCTTGCCGCGGTGAAGATTCCAGTGCAGCTCGGCGGCGGCATTCGCGATCGCGCGACGATCGAGGCGTGGCTCGGCAAGGGCGTCGCCCGCGTCATCATCGGCACGGCAGCGGTGCGCAATCCGGCACTTGTGCAGGAAGCGGCGCGGGCGTTTCGCGGCCGTGTCGCCGTTGGCCTCGATGCGCGCGACGGCAAAGTCGCGGTCGAAGGCTGGGCCGCGACCTCGGAGCTTTCGACGCTCGATATCGCGCACCGCTTCGAGGATGCCGGTGTCGCCGCTATCATCTATACCGACGTGGCGCGGGACGGGATGCTGAAAGGTCTCAACCTCGACGCCACCATCGCGCTTGCGGAAGCGGTGTCGATCCCGGTGATCGCCTCGGGCGGGCTCGCCTCGCTCGACGATGTGCGCGCGCTGCTGGCGCCGCGCGCCAAAAAGCTCGAAGGCGCCATCGCCGGCCGCGCGCTCTATGACGGCAGGCTCGATGCGGCGGAAGCGCTCGCACTCATGCGCGGCGCGCGGGCGACGGCGTGAGATGTTCAAGGTCCGCGTCATTCCCTGCCTCGACGTAAAAGACGGCCGCGTCGTCAAGGGCGTTAATTTCGTCAATTTGCGCGATGCCGGCGATCCGGTCGGCGCGGCAATCGCCTATGACGAAGCGGGCGCCGACGAGCTCACCTTCCTCGACATCACCGCGAGCCACGAGAACCGCGGCATCATGCTCAACGTGGTGCGGCGCACGGCGGAGGCCTGCTTCATGCCGCTCACCGTCGGCGGCGGCGTGCGCACGATCGAGGACATCCGCGCGCTGCTCAGTTCCGGCGCCGACAAAGTGTCGATCAACACCGCGGCGGTGACGCGCCGTGCCTTCGTGAAGGAGGCGGCGGAGAAATTCGGCGACCAATGCATCGTGGTCGCGATCGATGCCAAGAAAGTGTCGAAGCCGGGTGCGGCGGAGCGCTGGGAAATTTTCACCCATGGCGGCCGCAACCCGACCGGGATCGATGCCGTCGTCTATGCCCGCGAAGTGGTCGCACTCGGCGCCGGCGAAATTTTGCTGACCTCCATGGATCGCGACGGCACGCGGCACGGCTATGACATTCCGCTCACCCGCGCCATCGCCGATGCCGTCACTGTGCCGGTTATTGCTTCGGGCGGCGTCGGTAATCTCGATCATCTGGTCGAAGGCATCCGCGACGGCCGCGCCAGCGCGGTGCTTGCCGCATCGATCTTCCATTTCGGCGAGTATTCGGTGCGGCAAGCGAAGGATTATATGGCCCGGGCCGGGCTGCCGGTGCGGCTCGATCCGTGATCTCCCTCTCCCCGGCCGGATAGAGAGATGCTAAGGAGCGCGGATGGCCCAGTTCACCCTCCACGACCTTGAAAAACGCGTGCAGGACCGCGCCCGGGAGAGCGCCGACGTGTCCTATACGCGCAAGCTGATCGACCGTGGCGTCGCCCATTGCGCGAAAAAGCTCGGCGAAGAGGCCGTCGAAGCCGCGATCGCAGCGGTCAGCGAAGACAAGGATCGCATGGTCGCCGAAGCGGCCGACGTGCTCTATCACCTCTTGGTCGTGCTCCACGCCCGCGGCATCACGCTCGATGAAGTCGAGGCCGAGCTCGGCGCGCGCACGCGCCAGTCCGGCCTCGATGAGAAGGCCTCGCGCAAGAGCGGCTAAGGCGATCCGGATGGAGCAGCGCACCGAGCAGGACGTATCGCCCTACCGCATATTCCCGCGCGCCGAATGGGCGACGCTGCGCAAGGATACGCCGATGACGCTTGAGCCGGCGGAGGTCGCCCGGCTGCGCTCGATGCACGATCTGCTCGACATGTCGGAGGTCGAGGAAATCTACCTGCCGCTGTCGCGGCTGCTGTCGCTTTATGTGGCGGCGACGCAGAATCTGTTTCGCGCGCAGCAGGGCTTCCTCGGCACCGAAGATGCCAAGATGCCGTACATCATCGGCGTCGGCGGCTCGGTGGCGGCCGGCAAATCGACCACAGCGCGGGTGCTGCAAGCCTTGCTGGCGCGCTGGCCGAACGTACCCAAGGTCGATCTCGTCACCACCGACGGTTTTCTCTATCCCAACGCCGTGCTCGACCGCGAAGGCCTGATGGAGAAAAAAGGCTTTCCGGAGAGCTACGACCTGCCGTCGCTGCTGCGTTTCCTGTCAGACATCAAGGCCGGCCGCCGGCCGGTGCGCGCGCCGGTCTACTCGCATCTCATCTACGACGTGATCCCGAACCAGTGGATCGAGATCGACCGGCCGGACATCCTCATCATCGAAGGCCTCAACGTGCTCCAGGCCGGACGCTTGCCCAGGGACGGCAAGGCCGTGCCGTTCGTCTCGGACTTTTTCGATTTCTCGGTCTATCTCGACGCCGGCGAGGAGGTGCTGCTGTCGTGGTATGTCAGCCGCTTCCTGACGCTGCGCGGCACCGCGTTCGCCGATCCGAAATCCTACTTTCACCGCTATGCGCGGCTGTCCGACACGGAAGCCGCCGCGACGGCGACATCGATCTGGAATCGCATCAATCTCGTCAATCTGCACGAGAACATTTTGCCGACGCGTCAGCGCGCCGACCTGATCCTGAAGAAGGGCGAAAGCCACCAGGTCGAGGAAGTGGCGCTGCGCCGGCTGTGATCCTTACGCCGCAAGCGCCGCGGCGCCGGATGCAAGCGCGGCGGCGAGCTTTTCGCGGTCGAGCGGCTTGACCAGGAAACCATCCATCCCGGCGGCGAGACAGGCATCGCGATCCTCGGCGGACGCGTTCGCGGTCAGCGCGATGATGGATGTATGCGCGGCATCCTGTTCAGCTTCGATGCTGCGGATGCGGCGCGTCGCCTCCAGGCCGTCCATGCCCGGCATGTGCAGGTCCATCAGCACGCGGTCGTAGGGCGTGTCGGCCGAGCGCGCGGCAAGCCAGCACTCGATCGCGGCCTCGCCGCTGGTGGCGATCGTCGGGCGATGGCCGAGCTTCACCAACAATGCGCGCGCGAGCAGCGCATTGATCTCATTGTCCTCGGCGACCAGGATCGACAGCGCACGGCCGGACCGCGCTTCATTCGGCGTCTCCGCTGCCTCGATCGCGGCGCTGGGATCGAAGGCGTCGTCGGTGGAAAAACGCGCGGCGAGCGAGGTGGCGCGCACCGGCTTGATCAGATAGCTGGAAAAGCCCGCCGCCTTCAGCGCGGCGAGCTTGCTGCGCATGGCCGGCGGCACCAGAACGATCCGGCGCGGAATGCGCGATGCCATGCGCGCCAGCGCTTCGCTCGCCGCCATGCCGAGCGTGTGATCGACCAGTATAGCGCTCCAGGACTGCTCGGGAAGCAGCGCCGCTGCGACTGCTTCATCGGGCACGATTTTGCTGCGCGCGCCCCAGCGTTGCAGGCGCCGCGCGATCAGCGAGGCTTCGATCTCGGCCGGCGCGACGATAAGGATGTCAGTGCCGGCAAGATCGGGCACCGCCAGCGAAGCCTCGCCGGCATCGCCGGCGCGCGGCAGCGGTAGCGTGACGAGGAAGGTCGAGCCTAAGCCCGGCGCGCTCTCGACCGCGATCGAGCCGCCCATGCTCTCGACGATGCGCCGCGAAATTGTCAGGCCGAGGCCGGTGCCGCCGAATTTCCGCGTCGAGCCGCTGTCGGCCTGTTCGAATTCCAGAAAAATCCGCGCCTGGTCTTCGGCCGACATGCCGATTCCGGTGTCGCGCACCGCGATCGCGATCTCATGTGCTTGCGCGCGCGCCTCCACGACGATCGACACGCCGCCTTGTTCGGTGAACTTGATCGCGTTGCCGGCAAGATTGAACAGCACCTGACGCAGCCGCGCGGCATCCCCAATCACACGCGAGGGCAGCCGCTCATCGACGTAGCAGCAGATTTCGAGGCCCTTGGCCTGGGCGCGCGGGCCAAGCAGCTCGACCGCCTCCTCGACCAGCGCCGCTAGCGCGAACGGCCGCGATGTGAGATCGAGCCGGCCGGCCTCGATCTTGGAGAAGTCGAGAATCTCCTCGATCAGCGACAACAGCGTTTCGCCCGAGGTTTTGACCGCTTTGAGATAGGTCGTCTGTTCGGGCGACAGCGGCGTATCGCCGAGCAGATCGGCCATGCCGAGGATGCCATTGAGCGGTGTGCGGATCTCATGCGAGACCATCGCCAGGAAGCGCGACTTGGCGCGGCTCGCCGCTTCTGCCTGGTCGCGCGCATCGGCCAGCGCGCGTTCGGCGGTCACGCGATCGGTCATGTCGCGGCCGACGCTTTGCATTTCGCTGCCGCCATCGGCGCGGACGTTGACTTCACGCCAGGCGATCCAGCGCGCGCCTGCCGGCGCGGCGATTTTCTGATCATGCACGCGCGTGCCGTCGGGCAGGCTCGAAAGCTCGCTCTGCTCCTCGACCGGCAGCGCAAAGGTGGTGGCGAGCAACTCCTCGCGGGCGCGTCCGGCGAGCGCGCAGAATGCATCGTTGGCATAGGTGATGGCGGAGGTGGCGTCGCGGCGCACGATCACGTCGCCCTGGGCCTCGAAGAAGCTTTTGGCGCGCTCTTGCGCCTCGCTGATTTCCCAATTGCGGTCGGCTGCCTGCTCGAGGTGCGCCTCCAGGCGGCGCAGCTCCGCCTTCATTTGCCGGATGCGGGAAATGAGGATGCCGATGGCTCCGCACGCGGCGCCGAACAGCGCCGCGACGCCGATCGCGAACAGATAGGGGTCATAATGCGCGCCGGGCGAGGTCGTGCCCGACAGGAAGCCGAAGGCGACCGCAAACGACATCGTGGTGATGGCGGTGGCGCGGACGACGAGGGACAGGAGCCGGCGGGAGAGAATGGCGGGTGTTCGCAGGATGACGCGCGGGCGCATAGTCCCAAAACCCCGCTCTCGGCACGTTTTTCGGGGCGGTCGCTCGAAGCCCCGTCCGTGCCCGGTTTGTCGGTGTGGCGAGGCGGATTTTGGCCTATGAACGTTGCGCATCCCTTGCACTTGCAAAGCGCGATTGGAGGGACGGTTGATGCTTTGTTAACATCGGCTTCGGCTCCCACGAGGGGGCCGCTTGAAACGGGATGAATTGGCCGCGGCCGGAGACAATGAGATGGATAAAGTGTTGAGTTCCAAGCGCTTACGTGCCCGGTCACCCGGGCCCGCCCGGCTTGCCAAGCCGTCGCGGGCGGATGCCGAGGGTGCGGTGCGCACCCTCATCCGCTGGGCTGGCGACGACCCGGACCGCGAAGGCTTGCGCGCCACGCCGGCGCGGGTCGCGCGCGCCTACGAGGAATGGTTCTCCGGCTACAACGACGATCCGCGCGAATATCTCAAGCGCACCTTCGAGGAGACCGGCGGCTACGACGAGGTCGTCGTGCTGCGCGATATCCGCTTCGAGTCGCATTGCGAGCACCACCTCGCGCCGATCATCGGGCGCGTGCATATCGGCTATCTGCCGCGCAACCGCGTGGTCGGCATTTCCAAGCTCGCGCGCCTAGTGGAAGTTTACGCGCGGCGGCTGCAAATCCAGGAGAAGATGACGGCCGAGATCGCGGCCTGTCTCGATCAGGTGCTAAAGCCGCATGGCGTCGCCGTGGTCACCGAAGCCACCCACCAATGCATGACGACGCGCGGCGTGCACAAGCCCGGCGTGACCATGGTGACAAGCCGCATGCTCGGCGTGTTCCGCGATCACGCCGAGACGCGTCAGGAATTCTTGTCAGCGATCGGCATGCGCGGCGCGGGCGGCGTGGTCAACGGCAACTAAGCGGCTTCTGTCGCAGCGAGTCGAGCGATTGCGGCGCGAATTGCAGAATTAGATAGCTGTCTCATCGGACCTTGATTCCGGTCAACGAAATAACCCGATTCCTGAAATCGGTGTATTCGAGGCCGGTCCCGGAAACGATGGCCGATAGCCGGTAGAAACGGTTTGTCGAGGGCGACTCGCGGTGCGCCATTGCCGAATCAAGTCGCTCGACGTTTACAACCGTCCAGCACTCGACGAACCCCCGCGCCCGTGCCTTTTGGTGGCTCTTTTCCGCTTCTCCGATGCGGTTGTGAACGTTCGAGACGTCTTCCCCGGCCTTAATCTCGATTGCGATTTTCTCCGCGAATGAAGCTGGAGCTATTTCCTCGCGGATGACAATATCAGGATCCGGTGCAAACTCGACATAAACGGTACGGCCAGCCGCGTTTTTCACGGTGATCTGGCTCGCATTGAATGAGCTTGTTGCGGACTTCACGATGGCATGGATCGCCTCGAATACCTTGATGATGCCGATAGCGCCCCTTTTGTTGTTGGCACCGCCGCGAAGCTGTGGCCCAACGGTTAGCAGGGTCAGGTTGTCGAGAAGGTCGAAGCTAATGCGGCTTGCGCCGATTCCGTCGAGAAGCGCACGGCCGCATTGAATTAGCGCCTTGCACAGGGGCTCTATATCTACGCCCTTCGGAATGACCCCACGGCTTTCCATCGCCTTGAACGGACCGATCCCGGTTTCGGCCGTATAAAATATTTTTTGGCTAAATCCGTAGAGAAGGCGGTAGTAACCAAGCAACCGAGGGTTCGATTCCAACAGTATGGGGACCGGAAAAATCAGCTCGGCGCGAAGACCGTTTGCAGCCATCACCTTCAGCGAGGCCGATGGCACAAATTTGCCGATCTGCCGATCAAGCGAGACAATGTCGATTGTTCTGACGGTGTCCTTTAGGGCATCCTGTAAGTAAAGCCGCCGGATCTCGGCCAAGACCACCGAGAACTCGATCTGTAATTCTGGAGCGGGAATTGTGATCGACATCCGACCTTCATTCGCAACGATCCGATTTTCGGAAAACAATCCAGTAGCAATGCTGCCGCCGACTGTGATGCGCGACCTTCCATTTCGGATCGATGATCGGTCCTTTGCGTACCTTTACGATGCAGTCGCAGGCCGTGAAGCCGACGCGTTGTCCGGCCTGAATCAATTCGATGTGCGCCCACTGATAACGATGATTGTGGACGTAATCGGTGATTTTGGCAAACAGGACACCCTCATCACGCAGTACTCGATAGGCTTCCTGCATGAAGGCCGGATAGGTGTGAGCAAAGGAATATCCATGCTCTTTCTGCGACCGTGTTCCCAGTCCGAACCGCGTATTGAAATCCTTTGATTTGTCGCGGCCCTGATTTGGGATGTGTGGCGGGTCATAGACCAACGCGTCGAAACTCTCAGATTGGAACGGCATCGCCGAGTTGTTGGCGCACACCATCGGCCGGTGGCGCGGATCAATGTCAATGCCAATCACCTTGCGGCGACTGCCTCGCCAGAACCTGCCGCCGTTGATCGTGGCATCAAGGATGTCACGCGGGCGCTTGCGCGGATAAAACGAAAGGAGCTGTTCTAACAGTTCCGCGTCGTCCTCACCGTGCCATACCGAGCCTAAGGGATCGTATTGCGGCAGCGGTTCAAAACGTTCAGCAAGTGACACTTATTTGTCCTTTAGATAGAGGCTTTTCGCGCCAAAATCCTCTATGCACTGCACGAACGATACGGCGGCAAATCTGCGTAGCCGAGGTTCTTTCGCTTTAGATCGGCGGCAATCCGGAGTCACTTGATTCGATGACCTAATCATCATCTGTGATGAGCATCGCATTGACAATCCCCATCGCGACTACGCCGCGCGGCGAACTTCATCCGCCAGCGCGCGGTAGGACAGCGCTTCGGCGAGATGCACGCGGCCGACTTTGTCGGCGCCGTCGAGGTCGGCGAGCGTGCGCGCGACGCGCAGCACGCGATGATAGCCGCGGGCCGACAGCCGCATCGCGTCGGCGGCATCGCGCAACAAGGTAAGCCCGCTGGCATCCGGCCGCGCGGCGTCTTCCAGCACCGCGCCCGACACCGTGGCATTGCTGCGGATATGCGGCAGGCCGATCGCGGCATAGCGCGCCGCCTGCCGCTCACGAGCGGCGGCGACGCGCTCGGCGATCTCGCGGCTGCCTTCGGCGGGCGGCGGCAGGATGAGGTCGGCCGCGGTTACCGCCGGCACCTCGATGTGCAGATCGATACGATCGAGCAGCGGGCCGGAAATCCGCGTCTGATAGTCGGCGGCGCAGCGCGCATTGGGGCCGCGGCGGCAGGCAAAGCCGGGCTCGTTGGCGCGGCCGCAACGGCACGGATTCATCGCCGCAACCGGCATGAAGCGCGCCGGATAGGTGACGCGGTGATTGGCGCGCGCGATCGAGACTTCGCCGGTTTCCAGCGGTTGGCGCAGCGAGTCGAGCGCCTGCGGCTGGAATTCCGGCAGCTCGTCGAGGAACAGCACGCCGTGATGCGCCAGCGAAATTTCGCCGGGCCGGGCGTGCAAGCCGCCGCCAACCAATGCCGGCATGCTGGCGGAATGATGCGGGGCGCGGAACGGACGCCGGTTGGTCAGCGCGCCGCCTTTGATCTCGCCGGCAACGGAAGCGACCATCGAAACTTCGAGCAGCTCGGCCGGCGCCAGCGGCGGCAGAATCGACGGCAGCCGCGCCGCCAGCATCGACTTGCCGGCGCCGGGCGGTCCGCACATCAGAAGATTGTGGCCGCCGGCGGCGGCGACTTCGAGGGCGCGCTTGGCGCTCTCCTGGCCCTTGATGTCGGCGAGATCGAGCGCCGGACCATCGGCTTCGAGAATCTTCGGCTGCGGCCGCGACAGCACCTGCGTGCCCTTGAAGTGGTTGGCGAGCTGGATCAGCGACGCCGCCGCGAGAATCTCGATCTCCGGGCTGGCCCAGGCCGCTTCCGGTCCGCACGCGGCCGGGCACATCAGGCCCTCGCCGCGCGCATTAGCGCCGATCGCGGCGGGCAGCACGCCGGCAACCGGCGCGATCGAGCCATCAAGGCCGAGTTCGCCGAGCACGGTGAAGCCCGCGACCGCATCGTGCGGAATGGCGCCGATGGCGGCCATCAGGCCGAGCGCGATCGGCAGATCGTAGTGGCTGCCTTCCTTCGGCAGATCGGCGGGCGCAAGGTTGATGGTGATACGGCGCGACGGCAGCGCCAGCCCGGATGCGATCAAGGCGGAGCGCACGCGCTCGCGCGCTTCGGAGACCGCCTTGTCGGGTAGACCAACGATGGTGAAGGCGGGCAGGCCGGGCGCCACCTGCACCTGGACATCGACCGGACGCACCTCGATGCCTTCGAACGCCACGGTGGAGACGCGCTGGACCATTTCAGCCCCGAACGATTGCAGCCCTATCCTGCCGTCACAGTAACGGAACTTCTGCGCCCGTCAAGAACATTTAGGGAACAAAGTAGGCGAAGCGTGCGGTTTTTCGCCGTCCGTGGCAGTTCAGTGGCCCGCGCCCGCCGTTAATTCGCGGCCGACCGCGTCGAGCATTTCGTCCGACAGGGGGGTGCCCTCGACTGCTCGGGCCAGCGTCAAGGCGCCGACCAAGGCCGCCATGGCGGCGACGGCCTTACGCCGCCGCGCTGCCTTCGATCGCCCGGGGATCGATTGCGCGAGAATATCGATAAGCGGCTCGAGGCCTTCGGCGAAGGCCTTGCGAACGATCTTGCCGCTGCGCGCCGCATCGTTGCCGAGCGCCGCGAAGGCACAGCCGCGGCCCGGATCATCGCGATGCTGCGGTGAAAGGTAACGCTTCAACAGCGCCGCGAATGGTTGCTCCGGCTCGGCCGCCACGACCTTGACCCAATTTGCCGCCGCGCGCGTCATCGTTCGTTTGCTGGCTTGCGCGACTAGATCGTCCTTCGAGGCGAAATGGCCGTAGAAGCCGCCGTGAGTCAGGCCGGCCGCCTTCATGATATCGGCGACGCCGATGCCGCCAAATCCCTTGGCGCGGAACAGCGCGCCGGCCGCATCGATGATGCGCTCGCGGTTTGCCGCGGCCTTTTCCCGGCTCACTCGCATTTTGCACCTCAGCTATGCAGCCCGCAGCGTGACTTGACAGATTATATGACGACCGACATGAATACGCAAGACTAAGATGATGGTCATCATCTAATTACGAATCGGGAATGGGAATACCGCACCATGGCGTCGTCCTCGTTCGCCGCGGCGCTTGAGCGCCGCAACATCCACTACGGCTGGGTGGTCTTCGCCGTTACTTTCCTCACCATGCTGGTCACCGCCGCGGCGATGGCCACCCCCGGCGTGCTGATCGTGCCGCTCGAACGCGAATTCGGCTGGAACACCGAGCAGATTTCCTCGGCGCTGGCACTTCGTATCATGCTGTACGGCCTGTTTGGCCCGTTCGCGGCGGCGTTCATGAATCGCTTTGGCGTCCGCCGCGTCATCGTCTGCGCGGCCGCGATGATCGTGGCGGGTATGCTCGCCTCGCTGGCGATGACACAGGTGTGGCAGCTCGTGCTGCTGTGGGGCGTTGTTGTCGGCATCGGTACCGGCCTGACCGCGATGGTGCTCGCCGCGACCGTTGCAACGCGCTGGTTCAATCTGCGTCGCGGCCTGGTCATCGGCATGCTTGGCGCGAGCTCGGCCACCGGTCAGTTGGTGTTTCTGCCGCTGATTGCGGATTTGGCCACGCGATACGGCTGGCGCATGGCGCTGGTTTTTCTGTGCGGACTATTGACCGTGACTGCAATCATCGCGTTCACGTTCATGCGCGATCGGCCGAGCGATCTCGGCCTGCCCGCCTACGGCGAAACCGCGGTGACGCCGCCGCCCGCGGCGAGCGCCAGCCTCGTTGCTGCGCTATTGTCGCCGCTTGTGGTGCTCAAGGATGTCGCGCGGGCGCCGGTGTTCTGGGTGCTGTTCGGCACGTTCTTTGTCTGCGGCTCAAGCACCAACGGCTTGATCCAGACGCATTTCGTTACGCTGTGCCACGACTATGGGCTGCCCGCGGTCGGCGCGGCGAGCGTGCTGGCGATGATGGGCATGTTCGACTTTGTCGGCACCATCGGCTCCGGCTACCTGTCGGACCGGTTCGACAACCGCTACCTGCTGGCCTGGTATTACGGCCTGCGCGGGCTGTCGCTGCTCTATCTGCCGTTCACCGACTTCACGTTCTACGGGCTGTCGCTGTTCGCGGTGTTCTACGGTCTCGACTGGATCGCGACCGTGCCGCCGACCGTGAAGCTGACAGCCGACCGCTTC
>Ga0102924_1000784_pt1 | contig 37979 bp, 33 predicted proteins | sample PaiPotPPM11metaG_FD_80116 | JGI IMG/M metagenome (GOLD analysis project Ga0102924, IMG submission 80116) | Iron sulfur acid spring bacterial and archeal communities from Banff, Canada, to study Microbial Dark Matter (Phase II) - Paint Pots PPM... ...
TCCTCAAAGAGTCTGTGGAGTAAGATCAGGACATTCTTCACGAATTTTCTGCTCAACTCTTTGTTCATCAGAAGGCTGTCTTTGAAGGTTTTAACTGACGCCCGATTTATATCGCAGATCGGCCATTCACCGAAGTTCGGAAAGATCCAGTTCTTCAAGGCCGATTGATAGGATGCCCAAGTCTTCGGCTTGAGAACCGACTTCGCCGTTTTCATCCAATCGTCGCAGAATTCGCGGAAAATAATATCTTTCGGTTCCACGTATCTGTTCTCGCGAATGCTTCCGAGAACGATGTCCAATTGCTTTTGGGCTTCTTCCTTGGTTCGATACCCACCTTGCCATTTCTGTTTGCAATCCGGTGTGCGATAGACAACGGACCAACTAGAACCGCGGCGCAAGATAGACCCGCGTTGGCCTCGCCTCTTAGCATTTCGGCGTGGCACCTGGCTAACGACTGTTTGGGCTGCCTGGGTAGCTTCCATCTCTTTTTCCTCCAATTTTAAGATTCCGAAAACTTCAAAGCCTCGGTTAACCGGGGGTTGGATTGAGTTAGCAAACACGCGAAACGACGAACTTGGCAGCCCCGACAAGTAGCGGCAGTTCGTCGCCGGCTTCAACAGCGGCGAGACGATCCGCGGTCCAAAGGTAAGCCGTTGAAGAACTCCTGCGTGTTGACAAGCAAACTGGGACGTTCTTGGCGTCCTCGGCTTTTTGTCCGGCTGGAAATTCAGCGAACATACTGAAAGCGGCCTTCCCGTTTCGATCGACGAAGTTCCAGAAGAGAATTCCTGATCGTCTTCGGTCATTCATTTCCATTTCTGGTGGGCCAAAGGTCTCGGCAAATAACTCTGGCTCGTAGGGTGTGGTGTATTTCGGTTGACTCAGCAAGGGCCGTTTTCCCACTTGCCGTATGAACCGATGTGGGTCGATTTTTTCCTGAGCATCAAATGATTTCTTCATATTTGTTGCCTCCGTTCCGCAGCTTTTGGGCAGCGGAAAGCCTGTTAGTGGCGCGCCTCGCCTTTTGCCGACAAATTTCGCAAATAGCTCCCGATTTGATTGGAGGTTTGTTGCAGATCGGACAGAAGGCGCGTTGTGACTTTCTTTTATCCCTTTGCTCCGCAAGACATTTGTTGCACCGCCACCGACCGGCTATCTCAACCTTGGCTAGGCACTTATTGCAGAGACCGAGTGATCGTCGGAGGAGATATCTTTTATTTGACCGTCGTCGCCCTCTTGCCAAGACCTCTTTCCGCGGTAGCCGAGTAGTTTTGTGGGTCGTTCTGCGCGGCGAATTTGGTTTGTACCGCCTAAGTTTGAATTTTCGGATTGTCTTCAGCTCCTTATCAGTCCAGTAGACTGCACGCTTCCCGTGCCACGCGGGCGAAACAATCCAGCCCCGTTTGAGCCAATAAGAAATAGTGCTTTTGTGTACACCAACGATCCTTGCAACTTCCTTCGAGTTGTACAGGCGGTCGGATTGACCCAACCCCATTTCCTTCCTGCGCCGTCGCTTGTCCCATGCCGCTCTCTTTTTATTACAATCGACACAATGCCGTCTTCCCACTGCTGGAGGTCCCTTGCCACACTTCGGGCAGACTCCCAACTCGCGGCGGCGTCGCTGAAGTGGCCAACATCTGCCTTTATATCGGTTTCTACAGGAACGACATTGCAAACGCGTTTCTTTTGGTTCTAGAGGATTGCCGCAAGTGACACAAAGATGTAAGCGAACTTTTCTTTGGTATTGATTCTTGGTGCGGGCGTTATTAAATATCCGTTTATACTTATCTCTCTCGGTGGCAACCTCTCTGGAAAATAGGCCGCCTTTATCTGTTCCAATCTCCTCGTTGAACATCGCAGCATTTGCCTCAGGGTTCGCGAGGTCAACATGGCGACCATTCTTAACGTGGCGTCCTGTATTGTGTCGAGGCTGAACCTCGGCAAGAAGTTCTTCCGCGGACTGCCACTCCTCTTCCTCCTTAGAAAACATCTCTCGATGACGACCGCAAAGTCCCTCAGGGCCATCGGCTGGAAATGGACACGCTTTTTCTTTGCACTTGGGAACCATTACCTTTCCTCGCGATCTTTCATTGACTGAGTTTTCGCCACAGGCCACAAACAAATTAGTAAGAAGGCAAAAAGGCAGGCAACGAATCCCAAGAAGGCAATCGCCAGTATCTTAGCGACCGACATCGGTACCGCCGCTTCAAAAAAGAGCGCGGCCAGCGATACCCAAAGATAGACTTTGATTACGCTTCCGGTCATTGCGGCACCGCCAGGGACACGACGAATCCGGCTAGTATCGCGACTGAGAGAACGACGGCTGCTGCAGGCGGTAAAACAAAGTAAAGCAGGACTGCAAGACTTAGTGCGAGAAAATGGGATTCTGCGGCACGACGCCAACTGGTAGGATTCTTGACAGCCACTTTGCACCTCCACAGTGCAATCTGGTTAGGGGCGCGTTCGGTCTGAACACCGTGCGCGTCCCGCTTTCGCTACTTTTGTGACGTTATCTCATTCGGACAACATCCATCCAGGAAGACTGCGCGAAAGAATGGGCTGCGGTCCGGCTCTTCCATTTTTTTGCACTCCATCCGCTTCTGACTCGCTTCCGATGGCCACAATGCCCACTGCTTTTCCAGCGTCGTTTAGTATGGGCGACCCGGACATTCCCGGTTCGGTCGGGCCAGTTTCCAGAAAAGTTCCGTTAAAAATTGACAGGGTCGTCTGTAGCCATCTCTTGCCAGAGAGCGCAAGCAACCATCCTCGGCCGCTTCGCGCATCGCCGATCCGCAGGGCCGGCGCTCCTTCAACTAATTCGTCGTAAGCGTTCGCCTCGTCAAAAAGAACTTGATTATCGGGGCAGCCGAGGACCGCAATGTCCGCAACCGGGTCTGCGAAAAGGCACTCTGTCGAGACGTCTCTTTTCCGCGCGCCCAGTTTTCCTAACAAGCCTTTGTAGGTCTTTTCGCACGTGAGTGCGGCCGACGTAGCTGGAGGAAGCTTCGGGAGGCAATGCGCCGCAGTGACGACGAGGCGATGGATTACGAATTTCCGTAGATGTCTACCTGACGGAAGTTTCACGCGGTGCTCGACGATGAAGCCTCGGCCGCCACCGACCTTCACTATTGAAGCGGGATTGGCTTGATTGCGCATACTACTTCTTTCTCTCGCGTTGTTTTTATCTCAGTTTCGCCTTCGGCTTGCGGCCGCGGCCTTTACGATAGTTCTTTTTTTTGTACTCTTTAACTCGCTTCACATCTGCTTCGGTCCATCGCCATATCACGTGCCCGTTCATACGAATGCTCTGCGATGGCTTGGCCTTGCCTGCCGACACCCAGTGGTGCAACGTTATGTGGTGAACGCCTACAAGTCGGGCAGTTTGTTTCGTAGAATACGTTCTCATTACGCTTACTGACGTTAGCGTATTTAGGAAACAATGTCAAACACAACTTTGGGGACGAAGGTAACGTCGAGGTGAATCACGAGGCGTTTGTTTATGACTTATTCTTGTCGTCGGCCTGGGCCGTCGTGTGCCTCCCGCTTTCTCCAACAACGTTCGCTCCGTACCCAGATAGCTGTTTCCTTAGTCAGTTTTCTAAACGCTGTTAATACATCGCGACTTATCGCCAGGTTCCCATTCACATTATCGTAGGTGAACTGTTCCCCAAATTTCTCCTTAATATCGTAGACGACCGTTTCCTGGTACAGATAGGGCGATTCCTCCATCTGCTTTACCATCCATTTGGCTACATCGTTCGCCGTTGCCACAGAGTCCTCCGGGGATTCTAAAGAAATGCTAGCGCGGCATTGTATTTCTTGTCAAAAACTGCGGGGCGCACCTGAAAGGCGTCACGGAAGCAATGAAAATGGGCCTAAACGCCTTAAGGGTCTTAAGAATCTTAAGGACATTAAGGTTGACAGAGTGTGTACGTCAACGATACTTCTAGGCGTGCGGCACCGAATTCTACGGAGGGAGCACAGCATGGAAAATAAAAAACAGTTCAAAGTCGAACATCGATCAGGAAAGTGGAACTGGGCGCACGGCCGCAACCACAACACGGGCCTGTTTGTAGTAGAAAATCCGGTACAACCCAAGGTTATTTCGCAAGATCGCCTTGCCGAAATCAAAGAATTACAAATGCAATCCGCTGATGCTCTCGAAGCGTGGGAGAAAATCGAGGAACAGCTGGAGTGGAAAATAAAATCAATTCGCGACGATCTGTCAAAAGGTTTGCCGGTAGAAGAGGGACCTTTTGAAGCGCAACTCAATAGTTAAATTAAGTGTCGCCTTCAAAAATGGGCGGCCAGCGAGAGATGTGGCCTATGCTACGTTCCGCTTGGACCGTGACCGACTAGACTTCTGAGATTGGATTTTAGTCTTACCACAAGCGTCGCACCGTTGTTGATTTGCTCTGCCGTAGAATTGCACGTTGCAGACCGCGCACGTGAGCAGGTGTAGCTCTTTCCCTTCCGGCGTAATTACCACGAGAGCGCGCTCGATTTTCAGGATGGGCATACGCCAATTATCTCACGACCGAAAGACTGTTAGGCGAACACAAGGCGAAATGTTAGTATCAGCACAAAGGAGAGAAAGTCATGAGGGTACCGGAAACTTTGACGGAAAAACTTTTGAACTTTTTGGGCGATCAGTTCCATTTCAAAGGCATCAGAGAAGCATCTAATTTCCAGATGACAGAAGAGGACGCTTGCCAGACTGTTCTTGATAAAGAGCGCGACGGCCTGATCTCGTTGCACATATGGGACGGGCGGAAGGAATGTTCGCTTCAAGATTGGCTTCACGACGGAAATACCGTCAGCCAGTTCTTCCTAAACACGACCGATAGCGGCTACGTCAGAGTTCGGCGTTCGGCGGCCCTGCTCAGCTTGTAGTGTCATCTTGCGGGGATTCTGTGCATGGATGCGTCCGAGAAATCGGAACTACTGGAAGCCGCCCAACACGAATTAATGAAACACCATTGGGACACTTTCTGTACGCAGCCTCTGTCGATTGCCGAAGGTGGTAAAGGCGTAATTGTTCCGGGCTGCGTTCATTGCAAAAAACTGCTCTACACGACTAATCAATACTTGAGCCATCTCGCTTTGGATGTGCTTCCGCAAATTCTCGATAGAATTATCAACGCTAGTCAAAAATGTTGACGCACTGTTTCAATATCAGTTGCAACCTATAGTGCGCGCGACACTGGAAGGGAAGTACGCACAGAAATAAAGTCTCGTCACCGTCGCCGCGGACGCAAATGATTCGCTTGAAGCGCCGCCTCGCGCTGCGGAGGTCGCTCGTGTCGCGACCATAATGTTGTTGTGAGCTGCACCGTTCTCGATTCCCGCGGTTGCTGTCGCGCGCTTTTCGCCGCCCATAGATATTGCCAGAGTTTCAGAGCAGGCTGCCGAAGCCATCAACAATCGTGCACCAAAACAAGCGGCCCGCGAAAGAATTGCAACAGGCTCACGTGCGACCGTCGAAGCGGTTGTACCCATGTTCCTTGACACACGCGTTGCCGCGGTGCCGATCACCGTGGTTTTTGCTGCCGGAGCCGCAGGGGCAGTGATCGTAAGAACAGCATCTTTTCCGTTGTAAGTAACCGAGCAGCCGTCGCCATTCGAAAATGTGCACGCGACCGTTGAAAATGATCCCGTCTCCGAGCTGTAGTTTAGAATGTCAAACTGTTCACCGACCTTGGGAGTGAACCCAGCTAACGCATCCACATTGAGCGTGCCATGCAAGTTGGCAGAGCCGGTGATATTTAGAACGTCAAACGTTCCCGACTTTGTGCCATCAAGATCGATGTCCAAAAAACTTGTTGAGGCTTGGGAATATGCGCCCGACAGTGTGAGTTTGCCAACTTTGTTCGCACCATTACCAGGACTCAGGGTTGCTCCAGCGAGAGTCAGATTGCCGATAAGCGTGCCTCCGTTGCCGTCGAGTATCCCGCCTGAAATAAAGATTCCGTTTGACGCCGACAGATTCCCATCGACAGTCGTCGTACCTTTTGTTTGTGTAAATGCGGAACTCCCGCCCACGCTGAGAGAAGCGCCCGAAGAGACCATCACGATTCCAGTCGTTTGAAAGGAAAGTTTCACCGGTCCCGTAATATTTACCGCGCTCCCCGAATCTACAATCAGGCTTCCGTTGTTCGTGAAAGCGTAACCTTGCACAGTCGGGCTGATGGCTAAGGTTCCTGTATTCGCGAGAATCGTTCCATTGTTTATAAAGCCCACGTTACCGATGGTTCCAGCGCCTTGAATCGTGCTCGCGTTTGTAAGGAATTCCTTACCGTTCGATCCTTCGATGATGTTCGGTCCGGCCGTGCCTAAAGTAAGCATGCCACTTCCCGCCAGCGCCGCTCCTCCCGGAAGGATCATTGCGATGGTTTGATCACCAGTCGAGTCGAGCAAAATGGTGCCGCTGTTTGTGATTTTCCCCGACAGAATCGTTGTGCTGTTGTCAGCCATTTCGTAATCGTCGGAATTGGTTACACCGTTCAGTGTCGCGGTCTCTCCGGGCGCAGTCTCGACCCCTGAGAGTGTTCCTCCGCTGACGACCACTCCACCTTCGGTATTGTGTTGCCCGTAATGGTGCCATTGGTATTTGTGACCTTGCCGCCTTCGAGCGTAACGCCAGCAATCGTGCCAGTGTTAGTCGTGTTGTTTTCACTTATTGAACCCCCAGTGATCGTGCCTTTGCTATTCGTGAGAGTTTTGCCTCCGAGCGTGATCCCACTGAGGGTTCCTGTGTTGGTCGTGTTAACTTCGGTTATCTGAATTAGACCGCCTTCATCCTCAATCAGACCCTTGTTGTTTAGAGAGTTCCCATTAATTTCGATGCTGCCGGCGCTCATCGCCGTAATCGTCCCGGTACTGAAATTAATGATGTTTCCACTGGCTTCGAAACCGGCTGCTCCACTCTCATTGTTAAATATAGTGATGCTTCCGTAGTTCGAGAGACTGGTTCCAACAGAGAGACTGTTATCCGCTGAATTGCCTATCTCAATACTGCCTCTGTTTACGAGCGTGCCGAAACTTGCGAACATCGACGGGCCGTCATCGAACGCTAACTGAATTGAACCATTATTGATCATAGTATTCGCGAACACATTACCAGCCAAGGTTCCCCCGTTTGTAAACGTTCCCCCAACGCTGACCTCACTCGCACCGTTAATGGTAGCCCCTCCGTTTAGGTTCCCTGAAACCACGAGGCTTCCGCTTTCTAAGTCAACCGTACCCGTTGCATTTCCGTTCACGTTGAGAGTACCCCCGCTGACAGTGCCTCCGAGCGTCGCGTTCCCGTTCACCGTGAGAGTACTTCCGTCGATAGTGCCCCCGAAACTCGAATTCCCATGAACGGTGACAGCGCTCCCGTTCGTGATGCTGCCGTCAATCGATCCGCTTCCGGCCGCGATAACAGTGATTCCGCTGATATTTCCACCAGGATTAAGCGTGAGATCGCCGGAAATATTCAGAGTTTCTGCTGTTGGCGATAAATTCTGTAGCGTTGAGACACCCGTGTTTCCCCCTAAGACCAACGAATTGATAGTTGCGTTTTGATCTAACGTAACTGTATCCGTCCCACTCGAATCGATTATGACGTTGTATGTATTTCCTCCGCTATTATTCGGCACGCCATTCGGAGTCCAATCGGTGCCAGTGCTCCAAGTCCCCGTTCCGCCGTTCCAATTCGAATTCGTCTGGCCAAATGTCGGCCTCGGGCACAAATACGCTGTAATCAAGACGGCGATCCAAAATAAACTACGAGAAAATTTGCGGGTCTGTGCAAAGAAGAACGTATACACGGTGTCTCCGTTCAGCGTTGGTTCCCCAAATTTTACTTCGAGGTAATTCCACCAGGAGTGGCTGAACGGTAATCCGATTGATAGCGGATTGTCAAGGTGCGAAGTCTTGTGTAACGAATCCCTTGCTATTCAATTCTTCAAGATGCAGGAATATCTTAGGTTTTATCCTGATGAAAGCCCTCAAGCTAAGCGTTGGCCACACGACTACTTGACCGACAGAGAGTTTCGAGAGCAATAATCAATTTTTGGAATTCAGCCCTCGGGTTACGGAACCAATCTGTAGACCATATCCGATAGATGTTCCAGTTCAATCTTTCCAAAACCTCTTGTCGAAGGCGATCACGATCTCGAACCGAACGAGCCGAATGGTACATGGCTCCGTCGCATTCAATCCCGAGGATGAATGCTCCTCTACGCCCAGGATCACGGACTGCGAGATCAATGAAATAACCAGCAACCCCTAGTTGAGGGACAGTTTCATACCCACTCTCTTGAAGCATTTCCATGACCCAACGTTCAAACTCGCTGTCCGGTTCTCTGCCGCTTATGTCACTGGGTTCTAAACGGCCGCCTTGTGCGTAGGCAAGGTAGTTTTTCAGCGATTTAACTCCCCATCGAGACGCGGCCTCAATCCTAATGTCGCTCGCACTCATCGATGTGAACAGACGCACCTGTTGTTTGGCGCGTGTGAAAAGCACGTTCAGACGGCGGTGTCCATGTGCACCGTTGATCGGGCCTAAGCGCTGAAAGAAATTCCCGGACGAATCCTTCCCGTACACCGTAGAAATAAAGATGACGTCGCGCTCATCTCCTTGAACGTTTTCAAGGTTTTTCACGAACACAGAATCCAGGGAATTCTCCCATCGAACACGGTAAGCCTCGGCCTCAACGTTCGTCGCAAACAACTCATCCATCATCTTCTGGATTAGTTCCTGCTGGGGTTTGTTCATCGCCACTATGCCGAGGGACCTTGTTGGAAACCGTAGCATGAATTCTTGCGCCGCTTCGGTTATCGCCTCCGCTTCGGCTCTATTCAAGCCGGCTTCGTAGATTCCATTAACGGCAATGTGTCGGACTCCATACTCTTGGTCATCGCCTTTGGGTGATGGGAAGACAATTAACTTGTCATCATAAAATTCATGGTTTGAAAAAGCGATCAAGCTCTCGTGTTGAGACCGATAGTGCCACCGCAGTTGGCGAATCGGTTGGTATGGGCCGCGGGCTAGATCGAGAATGGATTCCTGTGAAGTCAGATCATGGATATCGGCTTCTTCGGAGCTGTCGTCTTCTAAATCGTCGCGATCTACTTTCTCGAAGAATGTCGTCGGCGGCAACTGCTTCGGGTCGCCCACCACAATCAGTTGGCTGCCGCGCGCTATTGCCCCTAACGCGTCCTCGGGACGTATTTGCGATGCTTCGTCCATAACAACCAAGTCGAAACGTATCCCTGCCGGATCTAGAAATTGTGCGACGGACATTGGACTCATCATGAAACATGGCTTGAGGGCCTGAGCAGCATGTCCCGCTCGTCTGAACAACTCTCGCAGCGCGATGTGGCGTTGTTGCAGGCTAATCTGTCGGCGGATCAGCGCGAGTTCGGTGATGTCTGAGGCGCGCCCGCGATTATTTCCAGCCGGTATGACAACATCCGTGATCTTGCGCGCGATTTCTTTTCGACGCAATTCCATGATTTTTCGGTCAACTTGTTGATAGCGCTTCCGGAGTTGCTCATGGGTGACTCCCGAGTGGGAGCGTAGCTTGGGATCGTTAGATAATATGGACTCTGCGCACGAGCGAAAAAAGATGAACTCGTACACCTCGCCGAGCTGTTCGTATGGCGTAGCGGTACCTTCTAGGTGTTTTAAGATTGCGCTCAGTGAACTAACTTTGGCTCGGCCTTCGATTCTCAGGAAATCAAGATATGGCTGAAGGGCCTCACTGTTTGCGAGGGATTGGTCGATTCGGACTATTAGTTGTTCAGTCGGTGCTTCGTCAACGTGATCGTATCCGATCCAAGCTCGAACATTGAGCTGCGCAAGTTCTTTGATGCACCGCTCGTGAACTGCAGCCGCATTAACTGCGTCGCTCACCTGATCGGCGTGTGCTCTCAATTCCGTGAGAGTTCTACAGGACTCGGAAAAAAGTCTCGCCCGAACGGATTGAGGCAAGTCAGCCAAACTCACGCATTCGGCGAATTTCAATGCCTCATTGAAGATTTGGACTGCTGAAGAACGCTGAACATCAATAATGCCCATGAATCTACGCGCTTCTGGGGTATCAAGCCTTACGCGGATCGCGGTCAACTTAATAACCTGGGCTCCGACCGTTTCTAAATCATCTACGACAACATCGGGATTTAGTCGAAGCCCGCGTAATTTAGACGTCAACTCTCTTGTTTGGTCGGCAGCACCTTCTGCCATCTGCCAGAGCAATTCCAAGGAGCAGTCCTCTGGTCCCCCAGTTTCCATGAAAGTTCGCACCGCATCGAGGTGCTCATTTTGGCGGCCAAGCTTGAGGATGGTATGTAGCTTTCCGGTTTCTGCTCCGAACAAGACTTCGCGGCAAGAGTTGTTCCCATCGTTGCTGTCCGGAAGCTCTCGGCGTACCTTGGACGCCCATCGTGAAATGAGAAGGAGTTCCTGCCATTGCGTGTCGATTCCTCGGAAGGCCAGTCCGGCTACTCTGATTAAATCAGCGTCGGACTCCAATTCTCGCTTCCGTTCCAAGAAACTGCACAGCTGAATGAGTTCTTCGCCCGGTTGTCGCTTGCTCCGATTGCCGTTCGCCCGAGTTATGTTTTCATAGAGTTTTCGCGCGGTGCGGTATCTTGAACTGAAAAGTCTCGCGAAAAAATTAGACGTCCGGAGCGTATTCGCAGCGTCCTTAATCGCCACTAAAGACGGAAGCGAAACGAATTGAAAATTCTCTGTGACGGACACTCGCGCAAAGTTGAGAGATTCGCTTAGCCTAAGTCCGCGTTCCAAGCTATTCGTCGAACCCTCTAAAATAATGGCAGGTTGCCGTAACTGCAAAACCTGTTCGGGGATGTCTTTAAGAAGTGAAATCGCCGCAAGGATGCTCCGCAGGTTAGAAACGGTTGGGTTGTTTATTCCGAATAGTCGGGACAATTGAACAACAGCCGCTAGACCGTGACGCAACTGATTCACGGACTGCTCTCTCTTGCGCCGCAGTTCTTCGACTTCACGTACTGTAAGCGCCTGTAGCTTCAAATCGCGCGCGGTATTGACGGCAGAATGCACGTCTGAAACTCTGGCCTCTCTTTGCGCGTCACGGTCTGCAAATGTTGTCGAAAGACGTTCGCTAATAACATTGAGATTTTCTAAATCGTTGATTAGATCTCTTAGCAGCGAGCGACCGGGCTCTGTTGCAGCCTCCCGAATAACGACCTCTACCACTCCGTCGGAGATCTCGGGCAAACTACGAACTACGGTCACGAAAGCGTTTGCGCCCTTTGTGCGATCCTCGACTTCCCATCCTATCGCCCCGTTCAGTTCAACTACATTTTTCCGCAATAATACAAGCGCTTGTCTCCACGACGCGAGTTCGGATCGCAGTTCTTCTGATTGAAAAACGTCTAGGTCTGCATTTTCCAGCCCTCTCCAGGGGTGATTCCTAAGCCCTTCCCAGTTGTTTATCGAGGCGGCGCGGGATTGTAAGTCCTTCGCCAGATCTTTCAGGTCTGATCTGCGGCTTTCGGTAACGGTTGTAGGTTCGAGGATGCGCGCTCTTCGCAAACCAAGAGGCAACTCCTCTCCCAGGGAAGTGCGCACGCAGTTTCCGCGTAGTACTTCATGAATCGTAAGACCCGTCTCACCTACCTGCTCTTTCATCTTATTGGCATAGTGGATTAGTTCATTTCGGGCGAGATCATGTGATTCAATAGCCTGTTGTAGTTGCCTGTCTTCCAAAGATGATTCAGGTTGATTTAGCCTCTCTTCAAATGACTTGAGAACTGCTGTCTTCCGAGTCTTGTTCGAATGAACTTCCAAACAAAACTGGCCCAAACCAAAACTATCCAGTCGATCTTTCACAACTTTCAGCGCTGCCATTTTCTCTGCAACGAATAGGACCCGTTTACCTTCATTCATTGCAGCCGCAATGATGTTGGTTATAGTTTGAGACTTTCCAGTGCCGGGAGGACCCTGCACAACTAGGTTTTTACCGTCGAGAGCGTCGATGAGCGCGCTATGCTGCGAAGAATCTGCATCCGTAACAAGAATATGGTTTTTCTTTGCGAGCGAGGAAGAATCGATCTCGTAGTCCCGTGCGAGCGTAGCTTCCGAAATCGACTCTACTCCGGCAAGTAGATCGTTCAAAATCGTATGGGACTCAAGACCTCCCTGGCCGGACCAGCGCCTTGTGTCAAGATCGCGATACATTGCCATCTTGGCAAATGTAAAGAGGCCGACCGTAATCCATCGACGGAGTCGCCATCGTCGTTGCGACCGAAGCAGTCGCTCTAAGTCTTCGAAATACTGCCAAAGCGTTCCTTCGGGATTCCAGGAAGGCAATTCCAAAGCATAAGTTGCTTTTATCAGCTCAGCGAAGGCTTGGTTCGTTTCTATATCATCTTCTCGCGCCTTGAGCACATAGCCGTAAGTTCCGTGTTCGAGAACTCGCTGAATCTCGACAGGGAGAAAGAGAACTGGAGCGTATATCGGAAGATCTGAATCTGAGGACTCGTACCATTCGACTGCTCCGAATGCGGCGTACAGGGCGTTCACACCGGCGTCGTCGAGTAGCGTCTTGTCCGCTTCGCGCATGGCGGAAAGTTTGATCTCCATGTTTTCGCGATATAAGAGCGTTTGGATTTTTAAGTCCGAGCGCGCTCCAATTTGGCCGGCGATTTCACGTGGGAGGTCGTAGCTTGGATTAATACCGAGTTCTCGCGCTCGTTCAGCAACAGTCGTTTTGATACGAGGTTCCAGCCCAAGGGATAACCGAATTCGATCCCGCAACCCTCGTTGAAGGTTCGATATTTGTCTGCGCGATGGCCGTTTCCCAAGTTTCTCTAGCTGCTCAAGATATAAAGTGTCTGCCTTTTCTGCCTGCTTGAATTCTTCGATGAACTCTTGCGTTTTCTCGTCGGCGGGTTCTTGATCCGGCTCCTCAATCCATGCGAAGTTAAGCTCTTTACCGGCCTCCAGTTTGGCGAAAAGCGTTTCCGGAATTTCCTCGATGATCCGGATATGATTCTTGGATTTCTCAGAAGGCTTGAAATTTAACAAACGGTTGGACAAGGACAAATCAAGCAGCTTGGCGCGCAACTTCTCAATTGTCGCCCGTACCAGCTCCGCGTAATCCATATATGTTGCGCACCGCCGTTGCCAATCGCTAGGATGAACCTCTTCCGATGACGGTTACTAGAGCTTATAGTCTATTTTCGATTTTATATCGAAGGTTCTAGGTAACAATTGACCGTCAGAACATATCACGAGTCGGTAGCTTTGCGATATTGGAAGGGATTTGCTCCGACGCCAAACGACATCGTGGGTCTAACGGTGTGCGATGCTCTTTAGATCAGCCGTGCGGTCCCGTTTTCATCATCCATAATTCCGAGACAAAACTATATTTCAGCGTATTCGCGAACATCATGTGCGCTTAGTGAAGCTATTTTGAATGAAGTGCTGTTTCTCTAGCCTCTGAACTTCACAACGCCTATTGCACCGAGGATCAATGTTCCAAAAAGAAGTAGCGAAGCAGGCTCAGGCGTAGCACTTATTTGACCAGGAAGCGGAACGAAGTAAACAGGGTAAAGAGGAAAGTCCGCGTGGGTATCGGGATTATCGCAAGGCATTCCTGCTCCATCAGTGAAATTACAATGCACGCGTAAGTTTGCAGTAGAGAGGTAGTCTTCCGCAGGCGCAGGAAAGTTTTCCTTGAGTGAAGGATTCACAATTTGAGGCTGTTGCTTGTGGGACTCTTTCAGAACGGAGCCAGCATTGAGGCGTGGCGCAACCAAGAGAAAAGATAGAACCATCAGGCTGAGTAGGACCTTCATAGCTGCCTCCAACTTGTCGCTGGATTGTACCGCTGAATACCAATCTGTCAAGTATGACCGGGACAGACTGGGGAAATGCCGAAGAGGCACGACGCCTCTCAAATGCTTGAGCCGGCCTGAGCATTTGAAGATGGCGAAATAAGGAAAAAGATGCGATGCGATTCGCCATTTACGGCCCTAGAAGAACCCAGATTGCAATGACGCCGATGTTGGAGAGTCGGCTGGCGGGGTGTTGAATGCAGGGCTTCCCGTTGGGAACTGCTCCGCTCCTGGATGTGCCAAAGTTGCCCGCGAAGTTGGTTCAAAACCGCAAGCGACGCTAGTGATTGTCTGTCCGAGACCTTGAAAGGAATCTCAAAATGCTTGCGCGTAAGATTGAATCTTAACGTTGGGCTGCGTGGAGCAATTCCCATTCGTATAAGTCATGGCGTAAGTGATCGCACTATTTGGTTTCAAAAGCATCACTAATTCGTTGGTTTGGTAACTGCCGGCAGCGAGAGTTGGGCCAATATTGGCGCTGGGAAAAGTTTGCGTCTGTGCCGTACCAGAATTGTCCGTCCAACCGAGTGTTACGGCGACCGTAGAAGGCGTAGAGCACGTTCCACCGCTGCCACCCGTTGATTGATATAGTGCGTATCCAAAACGGTACAGCGTTTCGTTAGCCGCTGTGGACGCTAAAATGTTCGCGGTGCTTATCGCAACGTGCCCGTTTGACAATATCGGTGCGCCGACTATGCTTTCAACGCCATCAAGGGCCGTAGCGACGTTGTTGTAGGTGGTAATCGAACCGCCCAAGACCTGCATTTGTGCGTTGCATAGATCGAGAGTTCCAAGCGTGACAGTGACAGAAAGCTGGCATGATCCGCTCGTGGTACCTTCAAGCGTAATACTGTTAACCTTTGGATTTGCCGTATACGTTGGCAACCCTGTTGAACTTCCACTATTGCCCAACACGGTGTACCTAGCGGCATTTGCGAGCGTCAGCGTCACAGCGCCCGTCGAAGCACTGTTGTTGAAGATGGTTGAGTCGCCAGTTAGGCTTATCACACCCCCAACAGTCGCCCATTGAGTATTGCCAACGTTATCGGAAAGTTGAAGGACTTGGCCTGTAGACCCTTGTGTTGGTGGAAGATTGAAATTGAGGTTGCTCGCGATAGAAAATGGGATCGAAATGTTGTAAGCATGGGCTCCGTTCCCAATTGAGATGGCCCCGGGAGTCGAAGTTCCGGTGTCTCCTTGCAGGGTTAATTGGCCGGCTGTTGTACCAAATACTCCTACAACCAAAACATCGAGGGGACTAGAGGCTGTGAAAATCAATCCCGCGTTCGTGTTCGGACACACTCCCGCTCCACCGCCAATTACGAGAGACCCTGCTGCGAGTAATGCTGAGGAAGATTCCTGCGTTGTACCAGTAAAACAGGTAATCCCGCCAGAAATAACCGTGCCGCTAACCGTTTGCGGAAATGGGCCACCACCAGCATATCCGCCCCAATAATTCGTAGAGGTAACATTGTCCTCTTGAACATCCTGCTCGACACCCGTTACAAGAACCGGAGGCGTACTCGACAAATTAAAGGTCGTTCCCGCAGCAAGAGATACAGTTGCAAGCGTCGATCCTTCCGACACCAAATAGATGTGCCAAGAGAGATTGGGAAACTGGGTAGTCAGATGATAAATGCAGGGAGAAGAAGGACAATTCATGACAACGCGCTTGCCGTTGTCTCCTGGTGATGCAGTGGTGGATGTAGTGTAAGTAACCGTACCGCCTTCGGCTGCGTGAACCACTACAGAGTGGTAGTTTCCAACGCCCGTTGCGGCGTCGGAATAGACAAACATCGATTCGCCGGGTAACAGGTATTTGCTTGAAACGCCTTCCGGCTCAAAGAGCGACGTGGTAGCGGTCACTTGCTCGATGAATTGCGAAGTCGGAGCGTTGCGCGTTACAAATCCCATGTTGGATTGAGTACAAGTCGTTGACCCTGCTTGCGGAATCGTAAATGTTCCGCCAGAACCTGAAAAATTAAATTCTATTTCGCCGAGCCTATCGCCAGCACAGCTAAACGTGTAAGAACCTGTCTGCGCGTTGACGTTGACGCCCATGTAGCTGTTGACAAGCACGCCTGAAGTATTTACAAACGCCACTTGTCCTGCTTGTGGGCTTGTCCAATTCGCAGAAAGAGGATTTGATCCTCCGCCCACCATTGAAATCCCCTGAATCGCGGTGGAAGAAACCCATTGCGCGAGCTGAGGACTTGCTGGTGTTCCTGAATTCGACACGTTGCCGAAACTTCCGTTCATGGCGAATGTGCAATCCGAACGCGTTGCTCCTGCGTTGTCTACGCAGGAAATCAGCATGTTGGAACCTTCAATCAGGTTCACTTTAGGTTCTTGCGTGAGCGATGTTCCGTTGGCTTGAACAGTCTGATATTCGAGTGTAGGAAGACCTGAGAGTGAAGAGTAGGCGAGTTGCGCTTGCGTGAAAGCGCCAGACGTAGAATTGTACGCGGTCAAAACTTGATTCGATACTGCGGGAGTGTTTGCGGGGAGCGTGGGTAAACCAGAGAGTCCTGAATAAGCAACGGTGCACGTTCCACCGAGAACGCACGATGCCCCGCTCACGGTCGTCGATGAATTTACAAGACCGGCATTCGTAAGCGCGCCGGAAAGAATGAAAGAGATATTATTCCCCGTCAAATTCTGCGCGTTGATGGTCAACCCATCGAACGCCGCGCCTGCTTGAAAGTTTGTCGGACTACCGAGCGTCGATCCGCCGTTTACCGTAATGGATGAACCCGCACCAGAACCATTCGCGGCAAGAGTGATGATTCCCTGAGCATTGACCGTGATATTTGCATTTGTATAGCTTCCGGGCGTGACGGCGCTGGTAGGGAGTTGTGCGTTGATAAGCGTTCCCGTGATGTCGGTAAAAGCGGGTTGCGCAGTGGTGAAAAGTCCCGTCCCTGAATTGTAAGAATTGAGCCAGAAACTTGTGACGGCGTTTTTTGTAATCGCAAGTTGCGGAGTTCCACTTACCCCTGAATATGGAATGGTGCAAGTGCTGCCCAAGACACACGATTGTCCACTGACGGTGATGGACGAATTCGCGAGTCCTGCGTTGGTCAATGCGCCCGAAAAAGCAAACTGAACGTTATTGCCAGTCGGATTCACGGCAACGATGGTCACGCCGTCAACAATGTTAATACCTGAAGAATTTTGAAAGTTTACAGGCGAGCCGAGCGTCGATCCGCTGTTGACCGTAATGTTCGAACCTGTCCCACCCGAACCGCTTGAAATCGCGGTAATAATTCCTTGTGCGTTTACGGTTACGTTGGTGTCGGTATAGGAACCCGCCGTCACGCCGCTGACGGGTAGCTGTCCATTAGAAAGCGTTCCCGAAATTCCTGAAAAGGCAGGTTGGGCTTGCGAGAAAATTCCGGTCGTAGAGTTGTACGCAGTAATAAATTGATTGGCTATGAGCGGAGTGTTTCCGGCAAGGGTAGGAAGTCCAGCGAGAGAAGAATAGTTCGGTGCGCATGTGGAGCCAAGAGTACACGTTGCGCCCGCTACCGTGATAGAAGGTGTCGCGATTCCCGCGTTGGTCAAAGCGCCTGAAATTTGAAACGTTACATTGGACGCCGAGGGGTTGGACGCATTGATCGTTATTCCGTCTACCGCAGAACCGTTTGCAAAGTTAACTGTTCCAGTTAGCCCGCTTCCGCTGTTGACGGTAATGTTTGAAACATTCGCAGAGCCGTTCGCTGCGGCCGTGATAATGCCCTGAGCATTGACAGTAATATTCGCGTTGCTATAAGCGCCCGGCGTAACCGTGCTTGTGGGCAACATCGCATTGGTGAGTGAACAAAACGATGGAGCGGCGGGAGATATTGCTCCGCAAGTTCCAAAAACCAAATTCGGATTCTCTACGCCAAAGCCGATGCTGATTGTTCCGTTCCCGGTAAGTGCTGGCCCAAAAACAAAAATACTTCCGGTCTGCGAAAGCCCAATGCTTGTAATTCCCGCCGTGCTTGGCTGCCATGAAGGAATTCCCGCTCCGCTTTCATTTAGCACAACAGGGCTTCCAGAATTGTTTCCCGGAATCGTTGTCCAGCCAGTGCCGGAGTTCCAATAGAGAATATCGCCAGAACGTACGGGCGCAGGCAAATACGTCGCGATAGGAATTCCCGTCAAGTCTGCGGCGACAAGCGAGCGGCAAGTAGGCGCGGCGCTAGAACCATCGGCGGGAGATGACACAACGCAGTTGGCGGAAACTGCGGGCAAGTCGCCAAGCGTAGGTTGCGAAAGTAGCGGTTGCCCTGAAGTGTTTATTGCGTTGATCCACTCATGCGCGACGGGATTTACCGCGAAAACTCCACCCAATGTAATGAGCGTCGGCGTGGGAAGGTCGGAAGGTAATAGCGCACCCCAAACAGGATTTGTAGGAAGTGCACCTGTGCCTTGTGAAATCAAGAATTGCCGTGAAGAAGTTGAGTTGCCAACAAGCTCGGTCGGCGTTCCACCGCTTCCGCCGTAAATCAGTGAACCCGTTCCGTGCATCGGGTTCGTCAGCCCTCCGGGAAAACAGCTTGACCCGTCAGGGTTGGTACACTGCATAATTTTTGCAGTGGCGTTGTAACCAACAAAAGCGTTTCCGGCTGGCGGAAGCCCGACAAGCGTTGAGGATTGCCAAGTTTGAAATCCGATTACGTAGCCGTTGGTTTGCAGAACGTAGCTATAACCGAATGTAGAAATTTGAGCATCGGTTAAATTCGTCCAGTCTACAGACCCATCGTCGGGAATTTCTTTTTCTTCTTCATAAGAAACAGGTGACACCGTTCCATCGGTTGAACCTTGCAGTCCTCCGGTCATTCTGTACACAACGCCTGTTGGTTGAGCATCAGATGTGGGAATAAGATTTACGCCAGTCGTGCCGGAAGTGTTGATGACCTGTCCATCGGAACAACGAACATATCCGCGAACACGTTGCGGTAAATAGGTCGTCCCGTGCCAGCGCATGTTTACAGGTTGCGCTAAAATCTGATTCCACGGCGTGAAGTCAAGTTCTCCGCAGACAGGAGTACCGTTCACGATTTGAAGCACGGTTAGACCAGCGGCAGAAGGAGTCTGTCCGCCCGGCCCTAGAAAGGTTCCCGTGACGTTGGTTTGCGCGCTCGCGGTTCGCAGGAAGGCGAACAGGCACACAAACAGAAAAATGAAACGCAATGTTTTCATCGACTGAACTACTCCTATGTAATGTTTTAGGAATCGGAAAAATGCAAACAGCTAGAACAGGCTTAGAACATCAGGAAATAGTGGAGCGGCTGCCGTTTGGAATCACGGGGTCGGAGTTCCCCGCGGCAGAGCACGACGCCGCTCCTATGCAACACCGGGTATTCGTGTATCTTCGGCCCCGGTTTCGCTTCGCCCGCGCACCGAACTTGTGGAACAAAATGTTTGGGCTTGTGAAACAAATATTGGTCCGATCTGTTCATCCGCGATTGTTCCGGGCAGATGTTCTTCTTGAAGTTGATCCGCAATTCAGAGGCTGAACCAAGCAGGGGCATTTCTAGGACAAGTAAAATTCAACTGTCCCGACTGCGCGAAAGCAGCCGTGCAGAAAAATAGAGAGCAGAAAAGCAGAAAATGTTTTTTCATTATTATTCCTGAAAGTTGGTATGGAAGACTTTGAGTAAATTCTTAGTTCTGTCTCACGGCCTTGAAGATATTTACGGTGAAAGAGTTAGAAGCGCTCGCAGTTTGGAACGTAACCGCAAGCGCGATAGTTTGAGATGAACTGGTGGCTAGGTTAATTGTAGATGAATTACTAGCGTCAATTACGGTAGAAACCGTGGCGCTTGAGGTGTTCCAGTTTAGGGAACCTTGTTCTTGAGACACGACACTGGCACCTGGAGCTGCGGTTGGCATAATTTCGCAATGCCAGCGCCAGCCCCTAGTCGCCACACTCGTCGCGAGGGCGGTGGCCGCAGTGGTGCATCCGGTCGTACTTCCAAAATCTGTTTCTATAGTGAAGTTTCCTGGCGAGGATGCCGCCGTCGCATAGGTCCCGTAGGCATCAATCACTAGAACTTGGCTGCTACCTAACTCATTCGCGGGAAGCGTAAACGAGCACATTGTTGTTTTGGTCGTGGTGTTTGTTACGGTTTGATTAGCGCAACTTCCACCGCGCTGAAAACTCTCAACTTTGAATTGATCGACGAGCGCAATGGTTCCTGCGCCATTTGTGACGGTAATTCCTCCAGTGCTGGTGATGTTACCGAGAACAGGAGCGCCACCCGTTGAGCCAATCGGTAGTTGTCCGTTCGTCGCCGCGCCGAGTGAAACAGGCGAACCTGCCGAACCGCCCCCGTAAATCAAACCGTAGTGCGTGAGCAGGGCAGAGGAAGCCCACGCCGAAGAACTGGAAAAATAAACGATGCCGCCTGACGTTCCTGAAATTGTAGTCGTGACAGCGCCAGTGGAGGCGGAATTTGTAAGAATGACGCCATCGCCAGAGAAACTCGTTACCCCGCCGCCGTTCGCTACCCATGACGGGATGCCCGAAGAAGTTTCTTGCAGAACTTTTGTCCCGGAATTATTTCCGGGAAGGATCGACCATGCGGTACAGCCGGAAGAAAACGAAGAACAATAAATCAGATCGCCGGCTTCCGATGCGACAGGAAGAAGATTTATGAGTGCATTTGCTGCGCTGGTTGCCCCAGTTCCACCTTGCGCGATTACGAGAGTTCCGGAAATATCCGTGAAAGCAGGCTGCGCTTGCGAAGGTACGCCGGACGTAGAAATGCCGGTAAGGAAATTATGTGAAACAACGGTAATCGATTCGACGCCGCCTAAAGTGGACGCAGAAGGAACGGGAAGCATTGCTCCGGTAATCGAGCAATAAGAAGGAGCGGCTGGATTGGTTGCCGTACAATTTCCGAATACACTGTTCGCCGCAGCGGTTGAAAGTGAAAATGTGAGCGCTGGCGTGGTGGTAGATGTCGCAACGCTAGTTGTGAAAAGAGGTGGAAGTGCTCCCGCGCTAAAGTTCGTCACGCCTGCCGCGCCGCTGCAAGAACCAAAAAGCAATTGCGTGTCGCCGGAATTCGATTGCAAACACTGTACGCCGGAAGGTGCAGTGGAAGAAACAGAAAGCCCTTGAATGGAAGTTGCGTTCCCGCTCGATCCTCCGCTGAGTATCGTATTCTTGACGCTCTGCGAAGGTGGGCCGTTTGATTCAACTGCAACGAACGAGAACGGTCCGGCGGTGGTTGCCTGAATGGTTCCAATCGCTTGACCGTTCACGAAATTCCCGCTGAAAAGAAACTGAGTTCCTGCGGGGTAGTTAAGTGCGGTGGAAGTGCCAGCAAGCGTGATGGAAAAAGCTGCCGAAGGACTAGCGGAATTCTCTCGAAGGAGAACCTGATTGTAATTTCCGTCTGCCGTTATGGTGGTCATTCCATTTGTTACGGTGATCGTTTGCACATGATTCTGCGCGCGCACAGTCTTGGCAGATACCGTGATGAGCAGACAGAGCTGCGCCAAGGTGAAAAAAATTCTTTTCATCGAAATTACTCCTAATTTTTTAATTTTGTGTCTGATTACGCAGTCAGCTGCGAAGAGACCTGGTCAGAAACACCAGTGTCGAAACTCGGGTAACTGTCGGGACCGTCAACGTCGCGGCGAATTCGAACTTCATTTCTATGCCGCCAAATTCTGGCGGTGCAGGATTTGCACGTGAATCTCGTGCGCTCCGTGCAGCCATCGGGACGCGAAATAGGATTCTTCCCGCAAATCTGACAATTGAGCAAAAATCCTCCTTGAAGTTGCATTCGTCAGAATCGCCACTTCGTGAAAGGAAAAGCGACGCCAGTCCGGAAACGGCATTGGGGAAATGCCGGACAGGCACGACGCCGCTCACGCAGTACCGGTTGAAGCACTACTCTGGCCCGGTTTCCGCTTCGCCTGTGCGCCAGAACTTGTATTGGAAGCTAAATAGCGGTCGCCGCTTTTAATTACGGGGTGGTGATACCCCGCGGTGGCACGACGACCGCTGGATGCTTAACCGGCTCTAAGATGAATCTTCGGCCACCGGTTCTGCTTTGCCACGCGCCGAACTCGTTCGGACAAAGTGAAACCAACGCCGCTTAAAAACCGCACGCAAGCGCGCACGGGGGCGGCACGACGTTGGCTGGATTCGAGAAAAGCTGGACGCCTGTCGAAGGCCATCGGCACTTTTCTCGATTTGCACGCCTCGCCGAACTTATATGGTGAATATTTAGCCGGTGCCGCTTTTGTCCCGTTGCGATCTCGCGCAGCCGAGAGGAGCGCACGACACTAGCTGTTCCAGAAAACGCTCTGTCTGAGGGGTCAAGGGGGCCCCTGCGGACCTTCGGCGCGTTTCCAGGTTGCGCCCCGCCGAAAAGGTTGAATTTTAAGATTCCGAAAACTTAGGAGGGCTTATTGCGAAGGGCTGATACCTTGCCTTCGATCGCAGCGGTTATCCTTTTCACGATGGTGTCAAACTTGCGTTTGGCATCCACGAAACACTTCTGAGCTTCGGCGTAGAATACATGCGACGGGCGATCATCTACTGGTATCAACAAATTTCCAGGAACACGGTTTTCTTTCGCGAGAACATTGAAAGACACGATGGCAGCTTCCCAGCGTTCCATTTCAGTTAGGACTTCTTCGGACTGGGAATGGCCGCTCGAAAATACCTCAATAGATTCCGAGGCGGTTTTTTCGAAATTAGCGACCATTCTGTTAATAGGTGCGATTATCTCCCGATGAGCTTTCTGCCGAACTGTGTTGCATTTAACCTTTAGCGACGCGCCATAGGCGGAAAAGAGGTTAATCTTTTCATCTTTTAACCTTTGCAACTTCTGGTCGATCACTACTATTTCCTTGGTTATACCGGCGATGATGCTCGTCGAGTCCTTTCCTTCCATTACGGCGCGGTCCCGTTCTGATTGTTTTCCCGCTATGCGTTTTCTCTCTTCAGCCTTGCTCTTCTCAGCCTTAAGTTGCTCTTCTTGTTTGTTCAATTCTTTAATCTTCGTTTCGAATTCATGCTGTGTTTTGTCGTCCACTGAACTTCTCCTTTTTTTTGAGCAATTCTTGAACTCTATGCATCGTTCACTTCTAACGCGCCCTTAGAAACACAACCTCGCAATCGTTTGCTGGCCTCGGGAATTTCTTGTGTTATCGGGTGAGGGCCGTTGCTTGGCTGGAATACAACTCTTTCCACAAACGAAGGCGCTTGACGAAATAATCGCTAAGGAGCGCCGTTGAGCCGCAGGCAGGATGTTTCGGAATCTCATCTATCGACGCGCGGATGTCGCCTTCGGTCAAACCGGCAACGCCACCGAGAATCTTGAATAGTTCCGAGCCGCGGTCGATGAAATCGAACATTCGTTTCAATTCTTCGCCGTCCTCAAACTCCGCGTTCGCGTGGTCTATTGAAATCAACTCGCCAGCCTTGTTGACCAGAATGTTTCCGAAATGCGGCGTACAAGTGCAACCGAGAAAAACGCGCGCGATAGCAATGCTCAGATACTGCACGCCGTCGAGCGCCATCGCCAATTTGATCCGATCTATCTCGGCTGGACTCGGATTAAATCCCGAGTAAAACTTGTCCGCGCGGACATCGTGGTGTTTTGCGGGATAACCTTTGTCGATCATGCGTGTGACGAAAGCCAGACTTGCAGCATCGCGTACAACTTTCGATACCAAACACCAACCGGTGGGAGTCGCGCTAGGATTCCAACTCAAAGTTCGTCCCTTCCCATTTCGATCAAATTTCACGACAAAGTCGTCCGAAAGTGCGCGGGCCTGTTCCGCAGTACAGATGTACAATTCGGACGCTGTGCGAATTCCCAACCGGCGCATAACGGCTTGTGCCAGGAATTCCGCCACGAACGGATTAATCCTCTCGCGAGACCGATAGCGGTTTGGAGAAACGAGCCATACATACGACACGCGAAAGGCTGGTGTGGCCCAAAGCGCTTCTGCTTCCCTCCGGGCATTTTGGACAGAAATGCCGGGGCACTTCGCCAGAACGCGCTGAGTCAGTTCTTCGACGGGAGAATTCATCTCGGTGACTTAGCGCAACAGCCTTATTAAGCGCGCGGTATTTCGAATTATTTCGTCATCTTGTTCTTGTTCGAGAGCGGCAGCCAATTCCTGAAATCGCGTGAATTTAACCTTTCGGAAGCTCTTAAACAGAACCCTGCGTAATTCCGTGGTCGAAGCCTCCCAAGGCAAATCCTCGCCATCACAAAGCGCACAATAAAGGGTGTCAGCGAGGTCCAAGCTTCCGTCAGCCACTGCTTTCGCGTCGATAGCTTCAGCGGCGTTAGACAGCATCCGCCATCCTTGAAATCTTCGGGACGAAACGCGATTGACGCGCGGGTACTTGAGAATGTTACGTATGTGTGAAGCAACCTTTACGTGCGCACTGGCGCAGTCTTTGCAGATGCGAATGTCAGGCTCTGAGCACTTAAAGCTTTCGCCAAACCCGCATTCACAACGCAGGACCAGCGCTGCATCCGAACCGCAATAGAAACAGTGACGGTTTCCCAGTTTTCCGATCCGCCTCTTGGCAGCCAGTTCTTGGTTCGCGATGTAGTCGATAAGAATACGTCCTTGAGGATCAAAGTCTTTTAGCTTGAGTGACATTTAGTCTCCCTGATTATTTCTTTCTGAATTGCGTTGAACGCCCACACTTCGACGCTGGCGCATTTTCGTGTGACATTTAGGATTCGGACTTCCGCTATTGCTTTGGTTTGGGCTTAATCAAAATGCATTTGTGAGGCCAATTGGCAAAAATGGTCCCGCCGCACTTTCCGCACTCGCCATCAACAGCGTGTTTCGGTTTGGTAGGTTTTAGGCTACTCATCGGATAATCCTTCCGCCTTCGACGGCGATAAAGCAAAACGCTGAATTCGAAGATGATGCGGAGGCCATGACAATCGCGCCGGCTGCGGCGTTCACAAGGTCATCGTGACCACCCGGCGCATGGTCGATGGTTTCGCTTCCAGACCGAGACGCATGCCTCTCAAGCTGCGTCAATTGGCTGATTAAACGCTGATTATCGAGCAATTCTGCTCTTCGGGAATTCAGCAGCGGCAGCAGGTCAAGGTAAATCTCGCTCCGAGACTTTTTTGATGGCTGGTACGAGATCCCGTAGACGGAGAATCGTTCCTTCGGCCATGTTCCGGCGTAGTTATCGCCCGTGACCGTCGAGAGTCCGTAGCTACTTAGGACTTGAGCAAACTCACGCACGACTCTTTCGGGAGAGAACGGCGGCTTCACTTCGCGCAGTAAGTCAAGCGTCGCACGACCGAGGCTATTCTTATGCGCAATCGCAAGTGTCATCGAATCACTTGAACCGCCACTAGGATCGACAAATCCGTAATAATGAACCTCTTTTTCACGCGGGAGTTCTATTCGTCCTCTGATGACGCACGCATTGACTGATTCGTGCGAAATGAAGGATTCACAGTCTGACCTGAATTCAGCGTCGTATTCTGACCTCGCCGCAATGGGATCGCGTTCGTAGGCGTCGGATACGATTTTCGGGTCAAGTCCCGGATTCATTTGCAGCGTCGTGGCCTTCCAAAACAGAACAGGCGAATCGTCTTTTCCAAAATACTTCTGCGAGGCTTCGTACATTGGCCCGCGGCGCGCGTGCGGGCTCGACAGCGAAAGCAGAATGGAGCTTGGAATCGTAATTAGAGACGGTCGCTCGGCGGCGATGATTTCAGATGCAGGTTCGGCCGAGGTTTCATCGCCAGCCCAAAAGCACTCCTCATCGTTGAGACAAACGCCGCAAGTGTAGCCGCGTAGCGTGCGGAAACTGGCGGTATGGATTTCAATGACAACGCGATTGGAAAGCTCCAAAGTCTCGCGAGTTTCACGAATAATCATCTGCGCCAGCATAGGTACGCCGTTCACGAAACCCTTGATAAAACGCATAATTACGCGAGCCTGCCTTCGATCCGCTGCGATGACCATCATCGTGGCCAGTTCACCCGGTGCCAGGTACGGCGAGTAGTCTCGAAAAACTGCCAGATAAACCGCTAACAAGGCGGCTATCAGCGACTTTCCAGCGCGACGGCCACAAAGCAACCGAGCTTCTCGAAACTGAGTTGTCGGCGGAGTTGTCCGACCGGTGTGCTTTCTATAGAGAGCGAGTTGTTCCGGGTTCATGGAAAGCCCGAAAAGTGCGCTCAGAAATGCGCGCCACGCATTCCACGTATTGCCCTTGAACCATGATCCAAAGAGCGCCGGATCGTTCATCGTGTCGGTGATTGAGACTTGGCGTCGTTTCACGATTGCACCGGTTCAGCGATGCTCGGCGTATCTTCGGCTGGTTTCGCGTCCAAATATTCAGCGAGGGTTGAAGGGCCGACCTTGCGTGGCTTGCGTTCCAGCCCCAGAACCGTCGCGTTATGCCGAAGCGTGTTCGCGAATGACGTGATCGTGAGCAGAAGGGAATTGGGCTTTCCTCGCTTGGTCAGTAACCCTTCAGACCGGATATGCCCGCCGGCTACTTTGAGCACGAGTAAACACAGCCTTTGGGATTCTAGGAGCGATTTCTGCGCGCCCGTGAGATTGGCCGTTCCGCCCAAGTCGTCAGCCATCTCGCCTATAATGGCGTCTACTTCGCTTGCAAAGCCCTCGCAGCCAGCAGGCAGGAACTTTCCCTTACTCCGAAGCACCGAATGCACGCCGTGGCTCTGGTTGGGCCTACCACCGCATGTTGCGTTGAATTTCACGATGTTCTGGCGTCCCGCTTCGATCATCGCGGGCGTCGCGACGTGTTTTTTTCGCTTTTTACCGTTAGCAACCATGTTAGCAGCCACCTATAAGCGTTGTGTTCTCACTCGCTTGTGAATCGCCTTCGGGTTTATTGCCCGAAGGTTCTGTGCCGTTCCTGTGAAGCGCTTCAACCCATTTCAAGACTTCGTCGCGATCAAACCGAAGTAAGCGGCCGAATTTGTAGCAGGGAATTCGTTCAATCGAATCCACCGGATGCGGACTGAGCGGACTTCCTTTGCGCGGTTTGTACCTCCCGCGACCTGTTCCGCGCAGTGCTCCGTCACAAGTGCGCATGTATATCCAGGAGGGCTTCACATTCAGCAATTCGGCGACTTGCTCGACCGTTAAAATCTGCGAAATCGTCATAAATCTCCCCAAATAGACACGAATAGACAGGGCTGCGTTAAAACAGGCTAAATAACTAGAAATTCACACGTATTCGACGAGGAAAATGTTTGCGTTAGATGCGTACTGGAGTGCCTTGTTTTGAAATTAGCCGAACCTGAATCGCTGGCGTCCTGTAAATTACGGTTCTAGTTTCGCGATCCCAGAATTTTCGTGTCGTGCCTAACTTGAATGTAACCATGTCACCAGCTACAAAGTCTTTACGTCCGATACATTCGCGGCCGTTGAAGTAGTGCTTTTCCCTACTTCCAAAATCCAGGAGGAAGCCAAAATTCAAATGTCCAAAGCTAAGCACTCTGCCAATCCGTTCCTTTTCGGAGTCCACAATTCGACTCTCCTTTCCTCCGGTTCGTAAGATTTCAAATTATCGCGGTTTTCCTGCCAGCTCGTCGGCTTTGCTCAATCGAAAATCATTTCCCTTCAACTCCACAAAAACGCACATCTCAGCCAACCGACTCCCAACCCGTGGATCTTCCCGGTAATAAGTCTCTGCCGGCATGTTCGATGTGATTATCAATCGCCGTTTTTCCCGGTAGAACCGGTCAACGAGAAAGAATATGGCTTGTTGAGAAGTCTCGGTCGGTTTCTCCGACCCAAGATCATCGATTAGCAGAAACGAATAAAGCTCTAGGAATTCTTCGACAATATGCGATGGATCGCCAAAATTCTTTTGGACCTTGAGCACGTAATCTACCGTCGAAACGAACGCACCGCTCGCACCGCGCGCCAAGAACTCCGCCATGACAGCCACTGCGAGGTGCGTCTTGCCCCGCCCTGGTTTTCCTGAGAGAAACAACGATTTGGGACTCTTGGCAAGCGCAAGCTGTTGAATTTCTTTTACCTGTCGCTTCAGGTTTTCGTTATAGGCGTTGAACGTGTCGAAATGGCAGTTTTTGTAACTTGGTGGTACGTCCGCATATTCGAGTTCTTTCGCTATTTCCTCTCGCGTTTTCCTCATCGAACTAAACTCCTAATTCTTGCTAGAGAGTCAGGGTCGCATTGCAAATTACTGAACTTGCTAGACACTGGCGCTGTTCCGCCTTTCTTCAACGGGCCACGAGTATACTTCGTGGCATTTGAGCAGAACTCCCTGAGACGAAATCCTGGCAATAATGGAAATGCACCCTCGGAGTCAAAAGCGTTCTGAAGCCAAGAGATCAACGTTTCGGTCGATTGGTCAGGCTGCGATTTCAATAAACCACTGAGACTCTTCGCATCGCTTCCGTCAAATGGCGGGTTGATCCCTGGATTCCGAATCTTGAACTCCGCCTCATAGCGTTCTTTGACTGTCTGGAAACGTTCATCTGGGTTTTGAGTTTTCGGATTCTTAAAACCTGTTCCGTGATGTCGTGCTAAAGCACGACGGGTTTTCACAGCTTTTGACTTCTTATTTCCTTCTTCTAGATCTTCTACTTCTTGAATAGGGGACACTTCAGGTACACATTCGGGTCTATCCTCAGGTCGCGGTTCAGGTCCGCCTTCAGTGTCTGGGTCGAATTGAACATCGCGCCAATCCGTTGTGCGCTCGCCATTTACCAGCCACAAAGTCGGGGACTCATCAGGTCCGGCCTCAGGTCCACGGCGAAGTACGGCGAAACGCAAAATCAAAATCGGGTAATTTCCATGTTTTCCGGGCGTACGAAAGCGCTTAATCCAGCCAATTCGCTCCAGCTTTGCCAAGGAACGCTTAATCGTTCTCATGTTGTGGCCGGGCCAGGCAATTGATATTTTGGCCGCGGAACACTGAGCGACGCCTGTCCGGTAATCGCAAGTCAAGCAAAGAAAATCGTGGATTCCCGCGTCGAAAGCAGAAACTTTCCCACTACCGTAATGTTCAAGAACCCCGCGGCGTCGGGCGTACCAGCCAAGGTAGCGTTTCACCGCCGCACCTCATCGAGATGAGGCGATTCGACTAGCTCAATCATAGGAGAATCCACCTATCTATTTAATTTTGAATTTCGGGACAAATATCATTGTTGCAAGAAGGGTAAAAGAATAACTTCAACATCCAAAAGAATCTCTTCTGTGCTGGTGATGGCTGCGGAAATCGCGGTAGCCGAAGGACGTAAATATCCCTGTCCTCCTCCACCTCTGTCATGACGTTGTCTATCAGAACCGGAATCCGAACTTTCCGGACTCCCGTACGCTGGGAAGGGAATCGCCAACCGTGATACGTGCACGCTTTGCAGTTTCGGCGCTCTCCTAAAGTTTTGTGATTGTGCTCTTCCAGCGAATCTGGTGAATCTAGTAGAACTTCGTACGCGCCCGTTCCTTGTTTCTGGAAATGACGAACTCGGAGAGACCGAGCTCGGTTGTTCGTTTTAGCCACAAACTTTTTCATGGGGATGCGGGGCGACATTCTGCTAGAAATATTTGTTCCCAGACTGGAGTCTTTGATCTCCCGATAGAGCGGTAGTTCGCGAAGTCCGAGCCTCTCGTTTTCGAAATATGCCGTAATCTTGCGCGGCGACATTTTTCGGCACAGCTTCTCCTTCGCTTTGGCCACGGCTTCGGCAAGAGTTACGGCGCTGGTTCCTTTGTCATCTTGATAAAGTGCGCACGGTTCAGTCTCGTGCGGCAGGTCGTATCGCTTACGTTTGGACAAGGTTCGGCCTTCCTTTTTTGTGCATTGTTATGAGTGCTAGCTAACGGCGCTCATTGGATGAGTGCTCCGATCCCGCGGCGGAAATGCACATTTCCGTGAATAAAAATCAGTTTCGACACGCTTTACTTGTCTGGGGTAGTTCTCCCGGCAAGTGGACTGCGACTGATGTTCAATTATTTGGTTTCTTTTTCTCTTGCCATCTCAACTCTCACACGCGTTAACAATTCACTATTGCGTTTGAAATCCGCGACGGCCGCAGTGATTGCAGCTCGATAATCGCGCTCCACGGAAGGGCTTAGGGAAATCCCCGCTTCTATCTGTCGAATTCTCTCGTGTGAAGCACCGCCTCTGTAGCAGCGAGCAACGGCGATCAGCGAAAGGCCGTGATTGAGGCGTTCCTTTGAATTAATACAATTGCGTTTTTTTCTTTTCATGTCGTTATGCACCTCATAAAATTCAGATCATGCGTTTGGTTTATTCTGAAATCGCGAAGTCGCTCTCAATGGTAATTATCAGAGTGGTGGCAATATTAATGCAAAATAAAACCTGTTACTAACTTGAAGTTTTAAGTGATAGCATTGAGATATGAAAATACCACCACTTACGCCTAATGAACTGAAGTTGTTACTTAATGTACTGAGGGCTGCCAATCCCGATCCGCGTGAAAAATTTTCAAAGGGGCAGCTTTGGGCGCTTGAAACGGGGGTCAGGAACTACGTCAAAAATTCTAGAGGCCGCGTCATTATCAATCCGAGGGAACTCATCTGGGGAGAAAAGGGAAAGACGCCTGAAACATTCCTTCGAGGTCGTTGGAGTGAGGCAGGAAGTCGCTTCTTGGGAAGCATAGTTAGTCATAGAGATAAGCTTGGTTTTTATTGCCCCATGCCAGCCATCGGCCTTCCTTCCCACACCCCCGCCGTTTTTGTCCACAATCGAGACCAATTCGTCGACTGGTTTGTCGCTCGCGCAGTAGCCAATCGCCAGTGGCTCCGTTTCGTAAAATGCCAGGATTGCCATAAGGTTGGGCTTCGTCATCGCGGAAAAAAAGAGTCGAAATATTGCAATGAAGACTGCCAAAAAAAAGCAAGCCTCGCACAGCTGCTTCGAAAAGATAGAGACACAGGAGATTTTGAGACTTTTCTGGCAAAGGACGGAGGGCGGTCTCCCAGGTTTGAACTGGAACTCGCGAATATTCAGCGATCAAAGAAATCCCTTACAAACGCCCCAGCGATTGAGCACACATCGGTAAAGGCCGAGAAAATTGGCGGGACACTCGCCGGCGGACAGAAACTTCTCTACGTCGTCAGCGCCATAGACAAGAACGGCATTCCCCAACACTCCAAGCCTATCAGGGTCTCGATTTCTTCCGACACAGACACAAATCAGATAACGCTTTCAGGGCCAAGCCTATTCGACAAAAATGCCGTCCGTTACCAAGTGTGGCGGGTTATCGTCGGGAAGGGTGAAAAGCGAATTCCAATTTCTAATCCTGAAAAAGTGAGAGGCGCAAACCTTGAGTTCGTCGATAGTGGTCTTATATCCGTGCAGAGAAGAACTGCATATAACGCTTTGACGGTCAAAGAAATTCCAGAGTACTGCCCATCCTGCATCATAGATGGCGTGGCTCAACCTCTAGTGTTTGCCAAGCGGCTGAAATCTATCGCCGGCGACTTTAACGATGCTTGGCATTGCTTGAAATGCGGACAGGTGGTCCGGAAGGGGTCAGCCATCTTCCCCAAGAAACGAAAATAGAACTGAGAACTTTACGCAATCGAGTCAGTCTTCGCCGACTCTTAACGCCCATGAAAAGCGGGTAAGGGGCCTGCTGCATGAATAGCCTTTTCGGTCTCTTCTCGAAGTTGGACCGGCTGACGCTCAACGTCAAGCGCGATAGCATTACCCGCCTCTTCGATCCAATCCTTTAGAAACTTCTCTCCATTTAGCCCATTCAATGACGCCACATACCCGACGATGGCGATGACGTTGTGACCATCACTGGGTCGCGCACTGCCATTTGCGCGTACGCGTTGGAGCTTTCCAACTAAGGCATCGGCTTCAACCGCCGCATTTTCAAGCGACAAATTGACTCCTTCTAGAACGACCGTCGCCTGGCTACCAGAAAAAAATCGCATGACATGGACTGGTTTTCCAGCATAGCCAGAGATTTCCCCTCGTTTAAGGGTTCTTGTAAGCTCTGTTCCTAGACACTTTGAGATGAGGTGATCGATCCTCGCGGTCTCGTCACTAAGCTGAGCATTGCCGACGATCTCTCTGAAGAGAGGCTCAATTTCGGTGTCGGGAGAGATACAATCAATCGGTCTGGGCTCGGAAATCCGAATCTTATGGATCAGAAGCTTTTGGAGATGTCTCCACCAAGAGTCCGAAGTTGGGATGAGAGACTTCTCCGCGTATGGTAAATGATCGGACTTAATCCAGTCATTGAGCTTCTTCTCGAAAATATTGATAAATGGATAGTCAGTTGTCCTGCTCAGGCGGCGAAGTTTTTCAGTCGGCTTAACTAGCCTAACGTTAACCCATTTGGCCTCTTCACTCCAAAGGGCCACACCAACAGGAACGGAAACGTCGCCGCGAGCATCTTTGACAAATCGGAACACGGCGTAGCTAAAGGAGGATGGCGCTGTCGGCATTGGGGACCTCCCACTGACTCGGATTCAGTATATCTTCTAAACGGTTCGCTCTGGCAACGAGCGCCTCATACACAATCTTTGGGGTCAATCCGGAGCGTTGCCACCAAGATTCTGGAATTAAACCAAGGATCTCGGGAAGTCGTGGAAGTATGCCACGCACTTCCGCTGCCGTCTTCCTGATGACATTGGGACCTCCGTGCTTGAATATCACGTATGGCAAGAAGGATACCGACGGGGCTGGTCCTCTGTTCTTCATTGCATTTCGGAAACCACTCGAACAAAAGACCGAAGCGCCACAAAAACAATCTGATTGATCTGCAGCGATCAAATGAAATCTTCCTTTGGTCGCCAAGGTCAGTAGAATATTTCCTTCGATCTCACGGTCAATGTTACAAAGCCAACTGTCGAGCACCCACAATCTAAGAAGCTCTAATGGCTGGGCCAAATCATCGTAGCCTGGAGGAGGGCCAGCCTCAACATCGTCTCGATGCAATGTTCCATAATAGTCTCCGTGACTGATGGGGCCAGGGTAATCAGACTTTCGGTTAAAGGAAGCTGCAAATCCTTCGCTCGCTCGGACAATTGCCGGGGTGAGAGTTCCGCATCCCGCCAAGGCGAACAGCCGAGTAGAGACGGTCTCGCTGATGAGTGCAGCTGCACCGGCTTGCCCTGATGCGAACTTGACTACGTAAAGAGTTCCCGGTGCATCACGGTGGTCAGCTTCCAGTGTACAGAAAACTCTTCGAGGTTTCCACCGGGTCATTTCTGCCTGAGGCCCATCGTCACGATACGCAAATACAGTCGGCAGCATCCGTTGACCAGATCTCTCCTCTAATAATCCGAAGGTCGCCCGGGTGCACGATAACGTACTAAGGCGAGATCAGCAACTGAGGAAGCCGACTTCTGCGTAAACACCCAGTCAGGTCAGGAAATCTGCTAACACCGTGCTAACACTGGTCTGTTTTACGATGGTTTTGTCTGTTCGGCCTGTTTTGCTAACTCGTTGAAAAAACAAAACAGACAAGACAGAATGAAACAGGCTAAAACACAATCGTCAGCCTCATAACCCGGAGGTCGTTGGTTCAAATCCAACCCCCGCAACCACTTTCCCCGCTTTAGTTCTTCTGCCAAGTTTCTTGCGGAATCATTGCGCGCTAATTTCGAGCTGGCGGCTCACCACGAGCTGTAGGGAGTGTTTTCAAACGGTGAAATTGCGTCTGATGCGGAATGTACGTCAGTGATGCCTGAAGAGCTTTGCTCTGGACTAAGATCGAAGTCCTCTGACGTCGTAACCCAGTCTTTCGCGTTTGTCATCGGATCGGATGGGATCTGCTGAATATAATGCGCCGAAACCAGGTCATCCAGCGAGGAGGGCGCCATTTCCTTGTCTTCCGTGTAATGCTGTATGGCATCGCGCATGACTTTCAGATCGGTGTGCAAAGTTGTTTCTTTCGCGCGTACCACTGACTTTTCGTAATGTCCCGCGCTAATGGTCGCCAGAATCAGAATAATGGCGATCACGCACATCAACTCGATCAGCGTGAATCCGCGCTGGGCTAACTCACACCTGCCAGTTTCTTTTATTTCTCGATTATTCCGCCGTGTCATTTGCTCCACTCCAGGTTGCCATTACCATTCAGAATATTTTGTTCCGTTCAGCGCAGTCCCGGAAGATTTTGAGAATACGTCAAAGACATCTTGTCCACCCCAGGAGGTTGAATCGGTGTCATCCTGAACCGAGCGCATGCCCCAATCCGGGTTTCCGGTCATCGGGTCCACTGGAATCTTGCGAAGGAAGTGAATATTTTTGCCGATAACGCCGGTGAGTGGGACGCCGTGCACCAGCGTCATCAAGTCCGGCGGATATCCTTCCGTTCCGGCTTGCACTTGAATTTGCCCCTTGTCAGCCGCATCTTTAAAGCGATCGATGGCGTCGCGCATTTGCCGCAGGTCGTAGCGAAGCAACTCTTCTTTGCGGCGTTTCACCGTCACGCGAGCCAGCGGGACAACCGCGGTAGCCAGGACCATGAGGATCGCGCAGGCCAGAATCAATTCGATCAGAGTCATGCCCGCCGCGACCGCGCGCGTGCGCCGGAAAAATCTGGGTGAGGTCAAACTCGACCGCAGGGGCTTTTTAAAAATTTGACCGCGAAAGATCCTGCTCATTTCGATCACTGCACCTGAATCGTGGCTTCTCCGGATACCATCGGGATGGTCCGCTGCTGGGAGTCATGCGCGTTTACCTGCAAAATCTGAAGGGATGCATTGCCCGGCGCGACTGCATGTATCACAAACCCCAGCAGAGTGCCGGTTCCATTAATCCCCGGTGTGTTCGGTTGCCGCGTGGCGGACACCACGATTTCCCCGCGCTGCGCGTCGATTCGCTGCACAATAGCAATCTCCTGCGTTCCCCCGGAAAGGAATCCTCCGTTGCGTACTTCTTCTACCTGAATCACGGCAGGGTTGTAGTGAACCAGAAGCGGAATCGAGTACAGGTCAGTCACATTAGACACCGCCAGACCAAGTGTCGTCGTATCGCCGACTTTCATTGCCGTCGAAGTGGGTTCGAAGTGGAGTTGCGCCGCCGCCGCTCCAGCCTGTTGTGGCGATGATGTTGGCACCATAGCAGGTGGCTGCGGTGGAGCTGTCACTGCGGGCGCAGGTTGCGGGCTCGTTGCGGCAGCTTGCGGCGTTGCGCCGGTAGTTGCCGGCATTACCTCAGCGCCCTCTCGACGAACCTTCACGTTGGAGTCCGTACCCGCCGACATCGAGCGCAGATTGTCGGCCGTAAACGATGGGAACCGGATAATGTGCGGCGTCAGAACGATTAAAGTTTCATCCTCTGCGATCTCATGGCTATTGTCGGAAAACAAGTAGCGCAGCGCGGGAATTTCACCCAAGCCCGGAATGCCGTTGATTATTTTGGTATCCGTGCGCTCGATGAGCCCGCCCAATATGCTCGTTTCGCCTTCCTTCAGCCGAATATCATGTTCGATTTTCTTCTGCCCGATGACGGGTTGGTTGATGCCGCCGATGCTGTTGGTGCCCACAATCTGCGACACATCGACTGTCAATTTCATGCTCACGTCGCCGTCCGGATGCACTCGCGGCGTGACGTCAATATTCACGCCCACATCGATATATTGAAACTGCGTGTTCACCAAGGGGTTCACCACGCCCGCAGAACCGGTGACGCCGACGCCTACACCTGCCTGAAAGCTTCCGGTTGCTACCGGAACGCGCTGGCCGATTTTCAACGTGGCTTTTTGCCCATCGGTAACACGCACTTCCGGGTCCTGCACGATTCTTGTTTTCGTGTCTGTCAGAATTGCATTTGCTTGAGCGCCGGGCAGAGTGATGCTCCAATCCGCGGTGCCGAGATGCTTAAGATTATTCAAAGTAACCTGGTTGCCGGTCGACGTCGTGCTTGTCGTACTTGTAGTGCTGGTGGTGCTGGTCGTAGTTGTGGTGGTCGCGGTACTAGTCGTTGATTGCCCTGGTTGCAAGCTGACCCGCGGATTGAATGCCACCGAGACGCTCTGGCCCGGCAGGATTCCAAGGTCGCGTAACCGATCCATGCTGGCCGTCAGCACCTGTATGTGCAACAAAACCTCCGGTTTGGACTTGTCTATGTCGCGAATAATTTTGGCCGCCAGCGCAAGTTTATCGGGCGTATCGCGTATCACAATTGCGTTTTGCGAATTCACCTGCTGCAAACGGTGCAAGTCGAGAAGCTGGCGCAAGCCGTTCACAATCTCGGTCAAGTCTTGCGGGGTAATTGTGTTGGACACATAGAACGTCCGCACCACTTCATCTTCCAGGTCTTTGCGCTTTTGCGGCTGGTCCGGCGCAACAAAAATCACGCTCGGAGTAACTGGCTTCCAAAAAGCCTTGCTTTCCAGCGACACCGCGTCCAGAGCTTGCTCCAAAGTAACGTTCGGTAGTTCCGCTGTTATGCGCTTGCCTGTAAAATCCGGATCGAAAATCACGCTTAAGCCGGCAAGTTTTGCGATGGTTTCAAACACAACCCGCGCATCGTTGGTCATCTTCAAGTTGATGGGTTCGCGCGAAAGCGGTTTCAGTTCAGGCGGCGCTGAGAGGAGTTCGTTTTGCTCTTGAGGAGCAGGATTGGTGGGTTGCGGCGCCCCCGCCGAGGCTTGCGCAATCATTTCCATCGTTTTTTTCACTTCTTGGTCCGCGGCGGCGTTGGAGGGATCCATCAACTGCGCTTTCTGGAATTCGCCCAAAGCAAGTTGGAGATCGCCGTTCTTACGGGCCACTTGCCCCAATTTTATATGGTTTATCGCAGCCTCGTAACGCATGCGTTCGGCGCGCAGTTTGTATTCGGAGTTCTGGGGGTCCTCGCGAAGCGCTCTTTCATAGTGAACCAGCGCGGTATCGTAATCCTGTATGTTCTCCGCTTTGCGGCCGGCGGAATACTCGTTGCTTGATTTCGGGCAACCACCTAAAAAAGCAGCGGCGACAAGCAAAACTGCCAGATAACCTAATCGATGCAAAAATGCCCCCCAGCGCGGGATTGTTGAAGCCTTAAGAAGTCTAGCACCCGCTATATGATGCAGCAAGGAAACGTCCGCGTTGTGCTACTTAACGTTACATTAGACGAACTAAATACGGAATTCGGGTTACGAGATTGTGCATATTGTCCCAGGGCTCGCGAAATTCGTTGAAATCTGCGACTTGCGGCGCGGTGAGTGCGGCAGCTATCATGGTTGGTGTGAAATCGAACGCCAATAAATCTCAACACGAGGGCGTCAAAATTGTTGCGCAGAACCGGGCCGCTTCTTACAACTATCATCTGCTCGACAGTTTGGAGGCCGGATTGGTGCTCGTTGGCACCGAAGTAAAAACTCTTCGCGAGGGTAAGGGCGCCTTACGAGAAGCCTATGCGGAAATTCGCGGCGGTGAAGCCTGGCTGGTAAATTGCCATATTCCCGAGTATCTTCCGGGAGGCTTTCGCAATCACGACCCGCTTCGTAAACGAAAGTTGTTGATGAAGCGCCGCGAGATCGAAAGGCTGTTGGTCCAAACGCAACAAAAAGGCATGACCGTGGTGCCGACCAAGATTTATTTTCGCGACGGCATAGCAAAATGCGAATTGGCGGTGGCCAAAGGTAAGAAATTTCACGATCGCCGCGAATCCGAGCGCCAAAAAGAAGCTAAACGAGAAGCCAGCGAAGCGATTTTCCGTTCGCGACGGCGATAAATTCGAAAGGGGAACATGCAGATCCAACTAGAGACTCAGCCGTTTTCTTCCATTTCTACCGATGCGCTGGTCACCTACATCTTCGATCAGGAAAACAATCTCGACGGAATAGCAGGCGAGATCAACCACTCCATGAATGGGCAACTGGCCACGCTGGTGGAAAGCGGGGAATTGACCGGAAAGGCCCAGGAAATTGTCTTCGTTCACTTTCCCACGGGATTGGGCGCGCAGCGCCTGCTGCTGATCGGCGCGGGCAAGCCGGCGAAGTTTTCCACCGCGGATTTGCGGAAAATTGCCGGCACCGCGTTGCGCTATCTGAAATCGCGGGGAGTGAAGAAGTTCGTGTTCGTCACACAAGAAGGTGAGCGCGGCCCGAATGCGGCGCAGGCGGTGGTGGAAGGGTTGATCACCGCCGATTTCGAATCGAATAAGTACCATACGGAAA
>Ga0102924_1000786_pt1 | contig 37934 bp, 31 predicted proteins | sample PaiPotPPM11metaG_FD_80116 | JGI IMG/M metagenome (GOLD analysis project Ga0102924, IMG submission 80116) | Iron sulfur acid spring bacterial and archeal communities from Banff, Canada, to study Microbial Dark Matter (Phase II) - Paint Pots PPM... ...
ATTGCCGCAGGACAGTTTACTACGCCCCGTCATTTGCCGGTTTGGAAATCCGCCCCAGAGGTTAGCGCCGAACCATGCCGTCCGGCATTGTCTGTCCGAGGCGGTGGCCGTGGCACACCTTAGCTATGGCGCTAACCCAGGCTGCATGCTCATTGCCCGGAGCTTCATTTGATGCTATAAAGTTTTTGAGGTTATTTATCTTCACACCACTTTCCGGGACATGCGCGAGCCAAGTTCAAGATCCCGTTTCCTGTGTCAACTTCTGGGATTCCGTGGTAGTGGTGCAGTTTGCTGTAGCGGCGGTCTGTGACCGCCGGGCTTTATTTCTCAACAGTTTCCGGCGCTCCCTGTCAGGGCAAGCTCCGAGCGCCGCTACAGCAAACTGCACCACTACGGATTCCGTCTTATAGTAGAGAAAATGGAAGCCGTTCGAGTCGAGAATGTCACGAAGAGGTATGGGCAGGTCACGGCCGTTAGCGGTCTTGACTTGGTTGTGAGAAAAGGCTCTCTGTTCGGGTTGCTGGGACCGAACGGCGCCGGCAAGACCACCACGCTGCGAATGCTGCTTCGCATGTTGGTCCCCGATGAGGGCAATATTCAGCTCTTTGGAGAGCCCTTAACCGACAACAGCCAGAACCTGACCGGCTACCTACCCGAGGAACGCGGCCTTTACCCGCGCATGAAGGTCCGGGATAACCTGGTGTTTCTTGCCAGCCTCAAGGGTATTTCTGAAGCCGAGGCCCGCATTCGGGCCCATTCATGGCTGGAACGCCTGGAGCTTGGGAAATGGGCGGATCACAAGGTGATTGATCTTTCCAAAGGCATGCAGCAGAAAGTACAATTCATCGCCGCCATTATCCACAACCCTCCCCTGCTGATTTTGGATGAGCCTTTTGCAGGGCTTGACCCTGTGAATGCCACGATCGTGAAGGATTTGATGCTCGGATTCAAGGATCAGGGGACCACCGTGATCCTTTCCACGCACCGCATGGAACAGGTGGAAATGATGTGCGAATCCATATGCCTGATCCATGCCGGCCGCAAGGTGCTGGATGGGGAACTGAAGGCCATCAAAAAATCCTATGGTAAAAATACCCTGCGAATGGAGTTCGAGGGCGACGGAAATTTCCTGGACCTTCCCGGGCTCATTGAGAAGGTGAACCACTACGGCGAAGTGGTTGAAGCGAAGCTTTGCCCCGGCGCCGACCCCCAGGAGATTTTGAAACTTGCCATCCAGAGGGGAGTTCGAGTGAATCGATTCGAGCTGGTCGAGCCGCCGTTGAACGATATTTTCATCGAACGGGTTTCCCAAGATCATGCGTAAAATCTGGCTCGTCCTCAAACGCGAATACCGCGCTCACGTGATGACCAAGAGCTTCGTCATCACCACAATCGCCGTCCCTTTGGTGATCGTGGGCATGATTGTCTTCCAGGCATTCCTCAACACTTCCAAGCCCGCCCACGTGGAAAGGATCGCGATTCTCGACCTATCGGGAAACCTCGGCCCCTCCGTCGCCGACGCGCTCACCCAGAAAAAATTGGCCAATGGCCGCCCGGCTTTCGATGTGGAGGAGGTTGTCGAAAAGCCGGCTGATGAGCAGAGGGTTCGCCAACGGCTGGATGAGAGGGTGCGGACCAAGGAAATCGACGGCATCTTGCTGATACCGGCCGGCGCTCTGTCTGGAAAGAATCCGGAATTCCTGGTGAATAATCCAGGCGTGTTTGAAGTGATGGACACGCTCAATCAGGCGGTGAGCCAGTCATTGATCACGGAGCGGCTGAGGAACCAGGGAATTCCGGCGAAAGCCCTAAAGAGCATCGTCCGTGACGTGGACACCCAGTTGGTCCGGGTGACCGCCGAAGGTGAAACCGAAGAGAAGGGACAGACCTTTGGAGTCGCCATCGGCATGACGGTGATCCTCTATGCCGCCTTGTTGATGTACGGAGTTGCCACCATGCGCTCCGTGCTCGAGGAGAAAACCGGCCGGGTCATGGAGATTCTGGTCTCCTCCGTGAAGCCCATTTACTTTATGGCTGGTAAAATCCTGGGCGTGGCCGCGGTAGCCTTGACCCAATTCATGATCTGGGTGATTGCGGCAAGCTTGCTCGCCGGTTACGGCATCGCCATGGCCAGGAGTTTCAACCCCTCTTTAACCGGTATCACGCTTCACATTCCCACCTCGTTGCTAGTTTACGCGGTGATCTATTTTGAGGCTGGTTATCTGCTGTTCGCTTCCCTCTACGCGGCGGTTGGAGCCATGGTTTCAAGCGAGCAGGACGCGCAGCAGGCCCAGATGCCCATTACACTTGTTGTGGTGGCGGGATTCATGATGTTTGGCACCGTGATGCGCGACCCGAACTCCAGCCTATCCATCGCTCTTTCGCTGTTCCCCTTCTTCTCGCCGATTCTGATGATTCTGCGCATCGCCCTGCAGACTCCGCCCTTCTGGCAGATCGCGCTGTCCCTCGGTCTGCTGGCTGGAACCACCGTGGCCGTGGTTTACGGCGCCGCCAAGATCTACCGGGTCGGTGTGCTGATGTACGGCAAGCGGCCCTCGTTGGTGGAAGTCCTACGATGGCTGCGTTACTCGTAGCGCCGGCATCCCTTCGCTGCGCTCAGGGCAGGCTCTGCCGGCAAATGCCGCCGGGACAGCGGCGCTACGCCGCGCGCCCATTCCATGCGGGCGGCCCATGATGGGGTAAATGCGGACTGAAAGGATAACCTGGATTATTCACCAAGTCTTATTGGAAGATCGGAAGGGCACGGTTAAAACCGTGCCCTTCCGGTCCTCCAAAGGAAGTTCACGAATAATCCAGGATAAAGGACGCAGATCCGAATGAAGTTGGTTCCTCTCGCCGTTCAATGCCCGCACTGCGGTTTGCGCAACGTGGTCTATTCCTGCAATCCCACGTGTTGTTTCAATCACGTCTGCGGGGATTGTTACGCCACGTTTGAACTAGCGACCGCCATCGTAGACGCTCTTGCCGGCGAACCTGAATCCATTCCACCGGCGCCTGACGGCTCCAACCCTACTGCGCCCTGCGCCCGCTGCGGCGAATGCGTGGTCTTTATGATTGAAGACGCGGAAGGTGCGGACAAGCGACTGCTGTGTACATCTTGCAAGACAATTCTTCAACTGCAAATTGAAAACATCGAGGCCGCTCGGTAGTTCCCGGTAAGTCGGGGCATGGCTTCATCCATGCCCTCGAGTTTCTACATTTGGGCGGCCAGCCTGTCATTCTGAGCGAAGCGAAGAATCCCGGCATTTCTCTCAGCGTAATCTCCGCTCAGCATCTCCAGTTCGTTCGCTGTCGAGGAAGAGGTCAAATACAGTGATCCTTCGCTCCACTCAGGATGACAGCACTGGAGGTTTGGCTGAAACTCCCAGACTCCAGAAATGTAGAAACTCCAAGGCATGGCTGAAGCCATGCCCTCAAGCTGCTCTCAACCGACTTAACATCGTCGTACTTAGTAGCGCGAGAGTTCTCTTGCGGCGCGGATGACATCGTAAACTTGTGGGAGGACCGCGTCCTCCAGCACCGGGTGGTAAGGAACATAGACATCCTTGGCCGCCAGGCGGCGCACAGGAGCGTCCAGAAAGTCGAACAACTCATCGCCAATCCGGGCGGCGATCTCCGCGCCGTAGCCGAAGGACAGGTTATCCTCGTGGGCCACCAGCACGCGGTTGGTTTTCTTGACCGAAGCCGAAATCAGGTCCCAATCGTAAGGCTGAAGCGAACGAAGGTCGAGAATTTCAACCTGGACACCCTCTTGCTCCAGGGTCTTCGCGGCCTGCATGGAGCGGTTCACCAGCGCTCCATAAGTGACAATGGTCAGGTCGCTCCCTTCCCGGGCAATCCGCGCTTTGCCGAAGGGAATCATGTAATCGGGGCCGGGATAAGGGCTGCGATTGTAAGTCTGCCGGTAAAGGTGCTTGGGTTCGAGGAAAAGCACCGGATCGTCGCAACGGATGGCGGTGCGCAACAGGCCGTTAGCGTCCAGCGCCGTGGCGGGCATCACCACGCGCAGGCCGGGAATGTGGGTGAAGATACACTCACCCGACTGGCTGTGGTAGATTGCGCCGCCGGCCAGATAGCCGCCAATGGGCACGCGGATGACGATGGGGCTGGAAAAGGAGTTATTCGACCTCCAACGCAACACGCTCAACTCATCCCGGATTTGCATCATCGCCGGCCAGATGTAATCAAAGAACTGGATCTCCACCACCGGCTTTAACCCTCGGATGGCCATGCCAATGGCGCGGCCCACGATGCTTGCCTCGGCCAGCGGACTGTTGTAACAGCGGGCGCTTCCGAACTGGCGTTGCAAGCCGAACGTCACTTTGAAGACGCCGCCCTTGCCTTTCACTTGCTCCATCTCATTTTCATGGCTGCAATCCGCCACGTCCTCGCCATAAACGACGATGCGGGGATCGCGCTCCATCTCATCCTTCAAGCAGCCGTTGATGAGGTCCACCATGGTTTTTGGTTCGCCGTGAAAGTGCGGCGCATGGTCAAACTGATCCGAGGTAGGATCAACGCTGGGCGAATAGACAAATTGGAGGAGAGTTTCAGGATCGGGCGGCGCAGCCGCCAGCGCCTGGTCAGCGGCCTCCCGGATTTCAGCCTCCGCCCCGGCTTCGATGGCCTTCAACTCGTCTTCCGTGGCCATCCGCCCGGAAAGGATGTATTGCGCGCAAAGCGTGAGCGGATCGTGCTGGGCTTCGTGCTGGCGGAGGCTTTCCGGCTTGTAAAGCCGCTCGTCATCAGAGAGCGAATGGGAATAAGGACGGATGACGTGCGCGTGCAACAACGCCGGACCGCGCCGCTGGCGCGCGTGCTCTACGGCCCTGCCGGCGGCCTCAAAGGTGGCGGCAAAATCCGTCCCATCGCATTCCAGGGTAAGAAGATTCGGGAAGTTCTTGACCAGGTTGGAAATCTTACCGCCCGCCGTCTGCACGTCCACCGGAACGGAGATGGCGTAGCCATTATCCTCCACCACGAAAAAGACGGGCAGCCGGGCGTTTGAAGACCAGTTCAGCGCCTCCCAAAATTCGCCTTCGCTCGAAGCGCCATCGCCCAGGGAAACGTAGGCCACTTCGTCGGAGTTGAAGCTTGCGGCGAGCTCGGCGGCCTCCCGCACGCGGGAAAAGTAGACGCTGGCTTCCGCAGAACCCACCGCGTGCAGAATTTGGGTGCCGGTGGGACTGGATTGGGAAACAATGTGAAGGCGCTTTGATCCCCAGTGGGATGGCATCTGGCGTCCGCCTGAGCTCGGATCATCCTTGGAGCCCACTGACTGCAACAGCATCTCCAGCGGCGTCATGCCGAGCTGCAGGCAAAGGGCCCGGTCCCGGTAATAGGGATAGAACCAGTCGTAACCCGGACGCAGCCGCATGGCGCAGGCCACATTCAGGGCTTCGTGTCCGACCCCGTTGATCTGAAAGTAAGCCCGGTTCTGGCGCTTGAACTGGATTTCCTTATCGTCCAACCGCCGGGAAAGATAGATCGTGCGGTAGGCGCCCAACACCATGTCCTTCGACGGCTTTTGGGTCTTCTGCAATTGCGCCGTTAGCGTCGCCATTTCACCTCGCAACAGGGATCAAAATCCCAAGGCCATTATCAAATCCATCCAAAGTAAAAGTCAATCAACCTCTGCTGCTTGGGCTCATCTTTTATCCCTCCCTTGTTCAATTTCTGTTAAGCCTGGATTGCACCAACATGAAGGCATCCTGCTCAAAGTTCCATAAGATCAATCATCAAGCAGTCAGACGACACGATTTATTGACAGGCTTTTGCACATAATTGTGGAAAACGGCTGCCGTTCCGTCCTAATCTGACTCTTTCTAAAGGACTTAATTGTAGCTTGCGACTTCCATCCCGGCCCGTCAGGTTTGTGGAAATGTTGATTGTGAAAGGGATCATTCCGGCAAAATTCTAAGATTTGCTCAATCGGGGCGATATGGCTTTTTGCTATAGTAGCGAGCGGGTGATCCAAAATCTCGGGAGCGATCAGCCGCCAACCAGCCTCGCCCAGCAGGCCCAGCGGGATTCCATGTTCGTTACAGAGGACTTTTGTTTGGCCCACCATAAACCCATGCCGAATCTAAAATTATCGACCGCCGACACTGCCGGGCTTGCCCTGGAATTGAAGCGCAGGATTCGCGGCGAGGTGCGGTTCGACGCGGGTAGCCGGGCGCTTTACGCGACGGACAGCTCAAATTACCGCCAGGTTCCGATTGGAGTCGTTGTCCCGCGCGATGTCAGCGATGTAGTGGAAGCCGTGGCAGCCTGCCGTCAGTTTGGCGCGCCGTTACTTTCACGCGGCGGTGGAACCAGCTTGGCAGGGCAATGCTGCAACGTCGCAGTGATTCTGGATATGTCGAAGTATTTGCGCGAAGTACTGGAGCTTGACCCCGCCGCAAAGCAGGCTCGGGTTCAGCCCGGGGTGGTTTTGGATTCCCTGCGCAACGCTGCGGAGAAGCACCACCTCACCTTTGCGCCCGACCCTTCCACCCATGGCCGCTGCACGCTGGGAGGCATGATTGGCAACAATTCCTGCGGCACGCATTCCCTGATGGGTGGGAATACAGTGGATAACGTTGAGGAGCTGGAGATTCTGACCTATGACGGCTTGCGCATGACGGTGGGCCGGACGAGCGATTCGGAACTGGAAGGCATCATCCGGCAGGGAGGGCGGCGCGGGGAGATTTATTCCGGACTAAGAGCCTTGCGAGATGAATTCGGCGATCGGGTACGGAAGCGGTTCCCGCGCATCCCACGGCGCATTTCGGGTTACAACCTGGACCAATTGCTTCCGGAAAACGGATTCAACGTTGCCCGCGCTCTGGTGGGAACCGAAGGCACTTGCGTCACGGTACTGGAGGCACGCCTGCGACTGGTGGATAGTCCTATCGCGCGGTCGCTGCTGGTGTTGGGTTATGCCGATAGCTTCCAGGCGGCGGATCAGGTGATGGAAATCCTGCCGTATCGTCCTATCGCCCTTGAGGGAGTTGAGGAAGGCACGGTCCACTATCTTCGGCGGCACGGCATGTACCAAGGGGAGATTGATCTGTTGCCGGAGGGCGGGGGCTGGCTCTTTGTGGAGTTTGGCGGCGCCACGCGCGACGAGGCGAATGATAAAGCCCGCGCCCTGATGGTGGCGCTCCAAGGGCGTTACGGCGCGCCTCGCATGAGGCTGGTGGACGATCCAAAACAGGCACGAAAGGTTTGGGAAGTGCGCGAAGCCGGCCTGGCCGCCACCTCCAAGGATGAGTCCGGTCAGGACTACTGGCCCGGATGGGAAGATTCGGCCGTTGCGCCTGAAGTGCTGGGTCTTTACTTGCGGGACCTTCGCGCCCTGCTCGACCGGTTCGGTTATGGTGGGTCGCTTTATGGCCACTTTGGGCAGGGTTGCGTTCACATTCGCATCAATTTCGATCTGAAGACGGAGAGTGGCATCAGAATCTTCCGGCGATTCATGGGAGAGGCAGCGGCGCTGGCGGCCCGTTATGGCGGCTCTCTGTCCGGCGAGCACGGGGACGGCCAGGCTCGGGCCGAGCTCTATTCGGCGATGTTTGGCGAGGATCTGGTTAGGGCCTTCCGCCGGTTCAAGGCGATTTGGGACCCCGAAGGCCGCATGAATCCTGGGAAACTGGTGGACCCCTACCGTATGGACGAAAACTTGCGCTTGGGGGCGGGGTTTTCGCTCAACGATCCCGCGACGGCCTTTAAGTATCCGGAGGATCACGGCAGCTTTGCGGCAGCATCCGTGCGTTGTGTGGGATTTGGCAAGTGCCGCCACGCTTCGGGTGGCGCCATGTGTCCCAGTTACAGGGCCACCGGCGAGGAGATGCACTCCACGCGAGGCCGGGCGCGGCTGCTGTTTGAGATGCTCAAGGGAGAAGTCCTCACCCAAGGCTGGCGCGATGAGCACGTGAAGGAAGCGCTGGACCTGTGCCTGGCCTGTAAAGCCTGCAAGACTGAATGCCCGGTGAATGTGGACATGGCGAGCTACAAGGCCGAGTTTTTCTCCCACTATTACGAGGGACGGCTGCGTCCTCGCGCCGCTTACGCATTTGGGCTGATTGAATCCTGGGCAAGACTGATTTCCCCGATTGCGCCGGTTGCCAATCTATTCACCCAAACCCCCGGCCTGCGGGAGATTGCAAAGTGGGCGAGCGGCATGGCCGTTGAGCGCCAAGTCCCGCGTTTCGCCACGCATTCATTCCGAAAGTGGTGGCGCAGCCGGCAGAAATGCAACCCACATGGGCCACCTGTAATCTTGTGGGCGGACACGTTTAACAATTATCTGACGCCCCAGGTGGCCATTGCTGCTGTCGAAGTGCTCGAAGCCGCGGGGTTCCAACCTGTCGTTCCGGTAGATCCGCTGTGCTGCGGGCGGCCGCTTTATGACTTCGGCATGTTGGACCGCGCTCGCAAATCGTTGGAGAAAGTCCTTCGGGCCTTGCGCCCCATGATTGAAGCTGGCACGCCGGTGGTGGGGCTGGAGCCCGCTTGTGTTTCGGTGTTTCGAGACGAACTGCTCAACCTTTTTCCCGATGATCCAGTTGCCCGGAAGCTTTCGGGCCAGACTTCCTTGCTTGCGGAGTTTCTGAGCAAGAATGCCCCCCAGTTTGAATGCCCGCCGCTCAGCCGCAAGGCGATCTACCACGGTCATTGCCACCAGAAGGCGCTGATGGGCACAAGCCATGAATTGCGGCTGCTCGAAAAGCTGGGTGTGGCGGCGGAGCAGCCGGAATCAGGCTGCTGCGGCATGGCGGGAAGCTTCGGATTTGAGCGCGAACACTACGCCGTATCGATAAAGGTTGGGGAAAACGCTCTGCTGCCTGCGGTGCGCGCGGCTTCCGAGGATACTTTGATTATCGCCGACGGCTACAGTTGTCGTGAGCAGATCGCGCAATGCACGAGACGGCGCGCCTTGCATCTCGCGGAAGTTATCAGGATGGCAGTAAAGAGCGGGGAAACCGGAAAGCGGTAACCAGAATGCAGTAAGCAGCGGGCGGCAGGAAGAAAACGAGCCCAAGGCGAAGCTGCATCGTGGGGTGGCTACGGGATGACGACTAGCCTGCGGCCTTGTTGATCCTGGCGCTGCCAAGCGTCCTCGATCTGGGCGAGGGGAACCGGTTCGGTGTCGATGTGGAGTTCGCCCTGAGCGGCGCGGGCCATAACCTGCTTGAACGCGTCGACGAGGATATCGGGAGGCGGGAGGCCGGCAGTCCCGAGGATCGTCAGCCTGGTGCTGCGCAGCACGGCGGCGGGAAGTGAGATCGTAGGTCCGGCGCTCTCGCCAACTTGGACAAGACGAGTCTCAGATGTCTCGGCGGCAAATTCCGCGCGTGTCATGGCAGCAAGCAGCGCCTCAGTGGGAAGGCCCCACAAGTAGTCGATGACAACATCGAAGCCGCCAGCGCCGGCTTCACGGGAAAAGGCTTCGGTGAGATCCTGGCCGGGTTTATCGAGGCGGAGCGTCACGTCCGCGCCGAAGCCACTCAGGGTGCTCAGCACCTGTTCGTTCCTTCCAGCGGCGATGACCCGTCCGGCCCCAAGGAGCTTGGCCATCTGTACGGCGAGCTTGCCGGTGACCCCGGTCGCACCGAGGATCAGAACGGTCTCGCCTGGGACGACCTTTGCCCGCCAGTTGAGGGTAATCCAGGCGGATCCACCGGGATTGAACAGGGCCGCAGCAGTGAGATCATCGACGTTCTCAGGAACCGGGAAGCACCGCCCCCGGGGCACGACGGTACGCTCTGCCATCGCACCGTACGGCCGGCGGGCTCCGGCGAACAACACCCGAGTGCCGTCCTCCAGACGCCCTAGCCCATCTGTGCCGCACACGGCGGGTAATTCGCGGGGACTCGCATAGTGCGAGCCGCTGGCCATCGCCTTGTCGACGGGCTTCAACGCGGCGGCGCGGACGTGCACGACCACTTCTCCTTCGCCCGGAGCGGCCTCAGGAAACTGCTCGAAGCGAGGTGGCTTCCCCAAGCTGTGGAGCACGGCGGCCAGCATCGGTAGTCACCCTTCGTGGGTTCGCGTCAGGTCATTGTGCCATCGATCAGAACTTGATGCTGTCGATTTCGTAACCTCTCACGCAAACTGGTTCAAGTCAATATGCGATTCCCAATGCATGTCCATCTTCAGCAGTTCATCCCATGTCACTTCATGCCCTTTATAAGCGGCGGTGCGGCCCAGCATGGCGCTCAACGCGGATTCTACGCCCAGCGCCGCCTGATTGTGGAATTGGCCGCTGGTGATGCTGGCGACGAATGACTTCTGCTTTTCGGAGTCAGCGTCCGCCAGATTGTCATGGAAAGCGCCAGAGACGGAAAAACTCTTTGACTCTTTCTGCTCCGGGGATTGGTTGGTGTTCCAGCTCCAGGGCTCATCGCCGTAGATGGCCACGGGACCTGAATAGTGCGATTCGGAAACGCCCTTGCTCCCGAAGAACCGCTCGTTCACATCCCACCATCCTTTATCAAACTGCGTGGAGTTGAGGGTCACGTGAACGCCGTTGGGATATTCAAAAACGACGTTGTAATGTCCCCAGGCGTCGCCCGAATCGGTTCGATACGCCCGGCCGCCTTGGGCGAGGGCCTTCACGGGATGCCCTTGCAGGATCCAGTTGCAGGTATCGACCACGTGGATGTTCTGCTCCACGATGATGTCGCCGGAAAGAACGCGGTCATAAACCCAGTTGCGCAGCCGGACTTCCACGGGTGAGGCGTTTGGCCAGGCAGGCCGGTCAATGGGAGTGGAGTAGTAATAGGCCTCGGCGCAGGCAATGGAGCCCAAAGCGCCGCCGTGGATGCGCCGGACCATTTCGACAAAGGGCGGCGCCTTGCGGATCTGGAATCCCACTTCCAGGCTCAGGCGGCCCTGCGCTTTTTTCCCAATCTCCATCACGTGCTTCGCGCCGTCCACGTCCACGGCCACGGGCTTCTCGCAATAGACGTGCTTGCCGGCATCGACAGCAGCGGCCAGATGCTGATGATGAAAATAGGGTGGGGTGGTAATCAGCACAATGTCCACTTCTTTGGAATTGATCAGCTCCTGATAAGCGTTCGGGCCGCGAAACATCTGCGCGCGGTCGATGGGCGGCTGGCCTTTCTTCGCGTTTATTCCATCAAAAAAGGTTTTGGCCTTTTGGAGCTGGTCCGGAAACAGATCGCCCAGCGCCACCAGACGGGCTGGCGTGTAGGTGATCATGTTTTTTGCGTCCTCTGTGCCCCGGCCGCCGCAGCCGAGCAGTCCCAGGCGCGGCGCCGAGTTCGCTGCCGTCCCGCGCACAAGCTGTGGCGCAAGAATCATCATGCCCGTGACCGCCCCAACGAATTCCCTGCGATTCATCCCGTCACTCGATGCTTTGTCCTTCATGAATGCCTCCATGTTATCCGATCAGGCTTTCGAGATATCCAATCGACCGCCAGATATCTTCGAATTGCTCCGAGCCGGAGATTTCGCGCTCAATGGTGATCGCGCCCTGGTATTTTAACTTCTTCAAGCCGTCAATGATCGCGCGAAAATCCACTTTGCCTTGGCCGATGGGGACTTCCTGCCCCAGATTTTTGGGGTCTGTGGGGTAAAGTCCATCCTTGGCGTGAATGCCTTGCACATAAGGCGCGAGGATCGGCAGAGCGTCAACCGGATTGGCCTTGTCATACAGGATCAAGTTGGCGAGGTCAAAATTGACGCCCTGATTCTCCAGCCCCACGTCGTGAATGGCGCGCACCAATGTGATGGGGGTTTCCTGACCGGTCTCATACCGGAAATGCTGCCCGTTCCCCTTGCAGTGCAAAGCAACCTCGCGAATGGCTTCCACAGCTTCCTTGTAGAGGGGATCGTTGGGATTCTCCGGGATGAATCCGCAATGGGTTTGAAGCGCCGGGATGCCACACTGCTTGGCAAAGTTGGAAGCTTGCTTCATGAAGGCAATCCGCGCGGCGCGGTATTTCCTCGGAACCAATCCAATGGTCAACGGCCCCTGGTAAAAATCGTAGATTTCCGCGCCGGGGCCGCCTGTGACCAGCGAAGTTGCTTCAATCTGGTAATGATTCAGCGCGTCCTTGAGGCGAGGGATCAAACCGGGGTCCACCGAGCCGGTAGAGACCTGGCAGGTGGGCAGCCCAAGGCTGTGAACTTTTGCCATTGCCGCCTGCGGGTCGCTGCCGATGCCAATGATAATGCCGAGCCGTAACGGTTTGGGAGAGGTTTCGGACGTTCCAACCGGAAGGGGACCTGGCGCTGCTTTAGGAGCATGGGAAGAGACTTTACCGGGCTTGCCCATGCCGGTTTCAAGCGGATGGGCAGAGGCAGGCAAAGCAGAAACACCGCCCGCCACCGCGGACGTTTGCAGAAACCTTCTTCGACTCATGGCCAAAATGTGAGACCCCCGTTGACGAGATTTTCGCATTGCGATCCGCCATTTGTGTTGACCCACCCGAATCGCCACACCGCAGCCGGGAAACATATCACAATCCCAGGCAAGATGAGAAGCGGGGTTTGGTTTTTGTGTTGGGCGGTGGGTAGTGGCGCAGTTTACTGTAGCGGCGCTCTATGAGCGCCGGAAACCGTTGAGGCTCCAAGTTCGGCGCTCATAGAGCGCCGCTACAGCAAGCAAATTGAGACACCACCGGGCGGTGTTGTAAGGCGCGGAGGGATTTGCCAAAATATAAAATTCGACGCCTTGAACTGTTGAAGTTCGATCAAACGAGTTAAGCTTTCATCGCTGGCCATTCTGTCTGAGACGTGGTCTCTGCGCAATCTTTTCCAACCCATGACAAGTTCCTCCCCATCTCAGCCGCCACGCATCAAGATGATCCTCGCTTTCGCCGGCGTCTATGTGATCTGGGGGACCACTTACCTCGCCATTCGCTTCGCCATTGAAACCATCCCGCCGTTTCTGATGATGTCCGGCCGGTACTTTGTGGCTGGTTCAACCGTGATATTGCTGGCGAGGGCGCGCGGCGCCAAGTTTGCGAACTTTGCGCATTGGAAATCTGCGGTGATCGTGGGCGGGCTGCTGTTCCTGGGCGGCAATGGCTCACTGGTGTGGGCGGAACAACGTGTGACTTCCGGGCTTGCCGCGTTGCTGCTTTCCACGGTTCCACTGTGGATGGTGGTGCTCGACTGGCTGCTCCATCGTGGCATTCATCTGGGTCCAAGACTGATTGCGGGCCTGGTGATGGGCTTGGCAGGAATCGGGTTGCTGGTGGGACCCGGCCATGTGTTGGGCGGAAACAGCGTGGACCTGGCGGGCGGAGCCGTGCTGGTGGCCGGGGCGCTTTCCTGGGCGGCGGGTTCTCTCTATTCGCGGCGCTTGGAGTCGAACGGTTCCACGATGATGTCCGCCGGCATGGAGATGGCCAGCGGAGCTTGCTTTCTGCTGATCGCTGCGTTGTTAACCGGGGAGCTGAAGGGTTTCAGCCTCGCGAAAGTGTCGGCACGCTCCTGGATGTCCTTGGCTTACTTGATCGTTTTTGGTGCCATCATCGGATTTTTCTGCTATCGTTGGCTGCTCAGTGCTACGTCACCGGCGCGCGTTGCGACTTATGCTTATGTCAACCCGCTGATTGCTGTGATTCTGGGTTGGGCGGTTGCGGACGAACCCCTGAGCCCGCGGACGTTGCTCTCCGGAGTCATTATTATCTCTTCGGTGGCGCTCATCATTTCGCACCCGCTGCGCCCGCAGCCGCCGGGCGCGCCGCGGCCAGGGGAAGAGATTGAAGAATGCCCGGCGCCAGCGGTGTAGAGCAGTGACGAGTGACAAGAACAGCGGGTAGCGTGTCAGGTTATAGGTGCCAGGTGTTGGATGCCAGGTTACAGGTGTCAGGTCGCTTCGCACAGACTTGCTGACACCTCACACCTGACACCTGTAACCTTGCTGAAGGCTGACAGTTTTTCTTAAGGAGGAATCATGGCTTTTGATCCGAAACACTGGAGCCGCACGATTACTGATGGTCCGCAGCGCGCAGGCGCGCGCGCCATGCTCAAAGCCATTGGCTTGACCGATGCGGACTTGGCGCGGCCCATCGTGGGCATTGCCAACACGTGGATTGAGACGATGCCCTGCAATTTTCACTTGCGCCAGCTTGCCGCCAAGATCAAGGAAGGCGTTCGCGCTGCGGGCGGAACGCCAATGGAGTTCAACACCGTTTCCATTTCCGATGGCGTCACAATGGGCACGGAGGGAATGAAAGCGTCGCTGGTGAGCCGCGAAGTGATCGCCGACTCGATTGAGTTGGTGGGCCGCGGCCACATGTTTGACGCCGTGGTGGCGCTGGTCGCCTGTGACAAAACCATTCCGGGCGGCGCCATGGCGCTCATTCGTTTGAATGTGCCTTCCGTGCTGCTTTACGGAGGCTCCATTGCCACTGGCAATTTCCAGGGCCGCGAGGTGACCGTCGGAGACGTTTATGAGGCGATTGGGGCCCACGCTGCGGGCTTGATGACGGACGCGGAGCTGAAGCAGTTGGAAGATGTGGCTTGCCCCGGCGCCGGCGCTTGCGGTGGACAGTTTACCGCCAACACCATGTCCACGGTGATGGAATTCATCGGCCTGTCGCCGATGGGCTTCAACAGCGTGCCCGCCACCGTGCCGGAAAAGGCCGAAATTGCTTACCAGACCGGAAAACTGGTGATGGACGTGTTGCGCGCCAACCGCCGCCCCCAGGACATCCTGACGCGCGCGGCCTTTGAAAATGCCATTGCCAGCGTTGCCGCCACCGGCGGTTCCACCAACTCGGTGCTGCACCTGCTGGCCATGGCTCGCGAGGCGGGTGTGCCGCTGACCATTGATGATTTCGACGTCATCAGCCGCAAAACGCCGCTGATTGCCGATTTGAAGCCGGGCGGGCGATACATGGCCGTCCACGTTCATCAGGCGGGCGGCATTCAACTGATCGCCAGGAAAATGCTGGAGGGCGGATTGATTGATCCAAGCGCCATCACGGTCACGGGTAAACCATTGGGTGAGGAAGCTAAGAAGGCCGTGGAGACGCCCGGACAGGTGGTGGTGCATTCTGCGGCGAAACCGTTGAAGGAAACCGGCGGATTGGTGATCCTGAAAGGTAACATCGCGCCGGAGGGAGCCGTGGTGAAAATTTCCGGGCATGAGAGGCTGCACCATCGCGGTCCGGCTCGCATTTTCAATTGTGAAGAAGACGCCATGAAGGCGGTAACAACGAAGAGCATCAAACCCGGCGACGTCGTGGTGATCCGCTATGAAGGGCCGAAAGGTGGACCCGGAATGCGGGAAATGCTGGGCGTGACGGGCGCCATTGTGGGCGAAGGGATGGGTGAATCGGTAGCGTTGCTCACCGATGGGCGCTTCAGCGGAGCGACGCGCGGGCTGATGGTGGGCCACGTGGCCCCCGAAGCCGCGGTGGGCGGACCCATTGCCGCATTGCAAGACGGCGATATCGTGGTGTTTGATATAAACGCCAGCAAGTTGGATGTGGAGTTGTCTGTGTCCACCATCCAGGAGCGGTTGAAGAGCTGGCGGGCGCCGGCGCCGCACTACAAGAGCGGCGTGTTTGCAAAGTATGCCGCGCTGGTGACCTCCGCGGCGGAGGGGGCTATTACCAAGCCGGCTGAATAGGGCCGGTCTTGGCCCGAATTCAGTCGTGCCGCGAAGGGCCCGCACTTGCCCGCTGCGGCGCATATCCCCTCTCCGCGCTCTTCGATCGGGAGAGAGCGATATGGCTCGATGCCGCCTTCCCATCGGGAGAAGGCCCGGGGACCGGCAATGGTATAGTTTGATTGCTGTACCACTATCGGGGGCGGGCAGTGTCTCAGTTTCTTTGCTGTAGCGGCGCTCTATGAGCGCCGAACTTGTATCTTCAACGGTTTCCGGCGCTCATAGAGCGCCGCTACAGCAAACTGCGTCACTACCCGGGGGTGCATGCCCTTGCAACCAAACTTGGGCTGTGCCATGATGATGACAATTCTTAGCATGAGCATGAACATTCATATTTTGGAGATTGCAGTTTCCGGCTTCCGTCTCCTCGACAAGTGAGGAGAGATTTCTATTCTGGATGGTACGGGCGATGACCTGTACCGCAAGATTTCCATCATGGCGCCGCCTTCTTTTGGTTTTCATATGCGCCTCACATTCATACTAACCTTGCATCACCGGTTTCCTGCACTTCACTTTTGTCCGGATAAGCGGTCAAGGGACACAGGGCCACGGTCTTTTCGATTCCAGTAGGAGGTGAGGTATGGCGTTTTGTTCGAAGTGCGGAGCCCAGATGGATCAAGGATCAACTTTTTGCGTTGCGTGCGGACAACCTGCCGGTTCCGCCCCGGCCACGAATGCTCCGGTAGGATCTCCTCCGCCGGTGGCAGGCGCACCGATATCTTCCAACATGGCGGCGCTGCTCACTTATATTGTCGGTTTCATCACCGGGATCATCTTCCTGGTGCTGGAGCCTTATAAGCGAGATCCTTTCGTGCGCTTCCATGCCTTTCAGTCGATCTTCCTGAGCGCCGCATACATCCTAGTTTTCATCGCGTGGGGCATGGTTTCCGGAGCACTCTTCTTCGCTACCTTGGGAGTGATGTGGCAGCTCCTCTTGGTAGGCTGGATTCTGCTTCGCCTGGCGTTCTTCGTGCTCTGGCTTTTCATGATGTACAAGGCATACCATAACGAACGTTTTATGCTTCCAGTCATTGGACCCTTGGCAGCGAGCCAAGCCCATTAGCCTGGATTTTTGGTAGTGGTACGTTTTCGCCGCTACAGCAAACTGACCCACTACTGGATTTTTCGTGATCTTGCCGTCGAGACCGTCAGGGATGGGTCGTCGCAACGGTCGATCGCCTGCGTGTGCCCGCGATGGCGCTCTCGCCCGGCCAATTCGGCGATTTCCAGGTGTCCCAAGGCGGCAGGCGGTCTTCAAATAAGGGGCGCGAATCCACGCATTTGTTGGCTCGAAGGGTGGCGCTACGCTTGAGCATAAAAAGTTTGTAATTCTGCTCAAAGATTTTGTTGACAACACCCCTTGGACGCGGCTAGTATTTGGTCAATCGCTTTACTTCGGGGAATCCGGACCATTACAGGTCCGGTTCAACTCCGAATTTGGATGGTTGTCTCAGGGGTGGAGTCTGTCCCCCGGCACGGTCTTGGTGTTTGCGATCGCCTCTGGCATGGCCCCCCTGTGCTGGAGCGAACCGCACCAAGGGTTAACCTGGCCCCCACCGTGGGCTAACGCTCACGGTGGGGGCCAGAAACCTCCTCTTCGTCCTGCTGCAAATCTCGATTTAGACTTGACCTCAGCCTGCTCAAACAATAGAATCATCCGCCGTGAAACGATTCATTTATGTACGGACGGCCCGGCTCCGGAGAAAAACCCTGGCGGCTTGCCAAGCGAATGAATTTCCCCAAAAGGCGGTGCGATTGAACTGGAGGTGTTGTTGCCTTCTCCTGCTGTGTGTGGGGATTCTGATTGCATCCGCAGCATTCGCGCGAGCGCAGGGAATGAAAGTGATCGTGGACCAGGACGCTCGCGGCCCTGCCACCACGGACCTCCAATCAATTCTTGTATTCTTGCAAGCCAAGCAATTCGATGTCCTCGGCATTACCACGGTCAGCGGCGACCAATGGATGAAGGAAGAAACGGCCCACACCTTGCGCTTGCTCGAAATCGCCGGCCGCGCGGACGTTCCCGTGATCGAGGGCGCGAAATTTCCGCTACTCAATTCCAAGGCGGAATCCGAGCGATGGGAGGCGCTCTACGGGAAGCTTGACTACAAGGGCTGTTGGAACGATCCGGGCAAAATGCCTGCGCAACACCGGCCGGTCTGGATGAAACCTTATCATCCGCCCGACGTGGTTCCACCCTTGCCTGAAGGAGATCCACACACCAAGCCATTTCCTGGAAGCGCCGCCGATTTCATCGTTAAGATGGTGCACCGCTATCCCGGCGAAGTTACCCTCTGGGCTGGCGGCCCCTTGACCAACATTGCGCTGGCCTTGCGGCTGGACCCAACGGTTGCCACGCTTGCCCGGCAATTGGTGTTGATGGGAAGCGGCATGTACGCGAACCAGGAGGGTGTTAACAGTGTTGACGGCCGCCGCGAATTCAACTGGTGGTTTGATCCCGAAGCCGTCCGAATCGTCATGCGGGCGCCCTGGAAGAAGATTACGATCACGCCGATTGATGTTTCCATCAAAACCCGTCTGAGCCGGCGAATGATTATGAAGATCGGCAAAACGCAAACCCCGGTCGCCCAATATCTGGCGAAGTTTGCCGGGCCCGAATACATGTGGGATGAGCTTTCGGCCGCGGCCTTGATTGATCCCTCGATTATCACCCGTTCCGTCCAATTGTATGTCGATATCGACATCAATCACGGCCCGGGCTACGGAGAAACGCTCTTTTGGAGCCCGAAGACTGCGGTTCCTCCTTACGAGAGGATGGCCACCGTGCAATTTGACGTCAATGCCCCAAAGTTCTATGACCTTTTTGTGAAGTTGATGACGGAGGCGCCGAAGTAGGGGTGACCCTGGTGGCCGCCTGAAGGCAGAAGTAGGCACTGGCTGAGGGCGGGCACAAATCCCGCCCCTTCATCATGGCCGTGAAAGGGCTGACAAGATACCAGCTCTACGAGGGAAATCTGGATATGGACGCGAGCGCAGAGCCGCTTCACATAAGCCGCAGGGAGTTTCTGGCCACAAGCACCGCCGGGCTGGCCATGAATGCCGTGGCGAAGGATAACCGTTCAGGTGCGGGCGCCGCCGGGAGCACGGCCATGCGCATCATCATTGACACTGACCCTGGCGTGGATGACGCTTTGGCATTGCTGTTGGCTATGCGCTCGCCGGAAGTGAGCATTGAAGCGATCACCCCGGTTGCCGGAAACGTCCCGCTGGACTTGACCCTGCCCAACGCTCTTCGCATGGTTGAAGCCGCGGGACGAACCTCCATTCCCGTAGCCGCCGGGGCCAGTGGCCCGCTGGTGCGCCATCTGGTGACAGCCGCCTACGCGCACGGCCGCAATGGTTTGGCAGGCGCAATATTCCCAACCCCAACCACCCATCCTTCGCGCCTGAACGCGGCAGAAATGATCCGCCAAGTGGTGCGGCGTTACCCTCACGAGGTTACGATTGTAGGGATTGGGCCGCTCACCAATGTGGCGACGGCGCTCAAAGCCGATCCGGAACTTCGAAATCTGATTCAGCGAATCGTCATCATGGGCGGATCACTTTCCGGAGGGAACATCACGCCCTCCGCGGAGTTTAATATTTACGTGGATCCCGAAGCTGCCCAGATCGTCTTCCAGGCGGGTATTCCACTCACCATGGTTGGGCTGGATGTGACGCGCAAGGTTATCTTGACCGAAAAGCATGTCGAGCGGCTCGAAGCCGGGCACGATCGCATCAGCCGGGTCGCCGCCCAGATTGCACGCAAGACGTTGGAGCACGCACACCAAGAGAATCCATCCGCCGACCCAGCCATGCACGACCCTTTGGCCGTCGCTGAAATTATCCGGCCGGGGCTGCTCGAACTTCGTGACTATCATGTGGAGATAGAGCTGGCCGGGGAGTTGACCGCGGGCGAAACAGTGGGATTTGCTCACGCGCCGGTCCGAAGGGCGGCGCAAACCGTGGCAGCTGCGAGTTCGTCGCCGGACATCAGCGAGCGGTTTGTTTCCAATGTCAAGGTTGCCGTGGACGTGAATCCCGAAGAGTTTTTCAAGTTGTTCATCGGGCGGCTCGCTGGTGAGTCCAGCTCGTAGGGGTTGACCCTCGTGGCCACCTACGGGCACGCGCCAGGCCCGCCTCTATGCGGTCCGGGGGCCAGCGAAAATCCGCTGAAAGGAATCGCACATGTACCTTCCCGGAACTTATGTCGCGGCGCTGATTATGACGATCTTCAGCGCGGTTTTCTGGGGTTCATGGGCAAACACCTACAAGGGCACGAAAAACTACCGCTTTGAGCTTTTTTACTGGGACTACATTGTGGGCGTGGTGGTGGTTTCGCTTTTGTTTGCTTTCACCCTTGGCAGTATGGGATCGACGGGAGAGCATTTCCTCCTGAACCTGCGCACCGGCGATACTGTAAACTTGGTGGATGCTTTTGCCGGAGGCTTCATTTTCAATATCGCCAACCTGCTGCTGGTGGCTGGGATCGATTTAGTAGGGCTTTCGGTTGCTTTCCCGGTGTCGATTGGTATCGCCGTGATTGAAGGTGTGGCGCTTAGCTACATCCTTCAGCCAAAAGGCAATTTGGCATATCTGGCAGGCGGAGTGATCCTGGCCCTGGCCGCCATCGTCTTGGACGCCATGGCATACAACAGCTTACAAAAGGTGCGCCGGGCGGTTTCCCGCAAAGGCATCGCCGTCTGCGTGTGGTCAGGAATTCTGATGGGGGCATTCGCTCCATTTGTAACGCGCGCCCTCACCCGTGGTCACACTCTGACACCCTATAGCATCGTTGTACTCTTCAGTATCGGAGCACTGGCTAGTTGCTTCGTGGTCAACATTTACTTGATGCGGCATCCCCTGGTAGGAACGCCGGTGAGCTTTTCCGGCTTCTGGCAGGCTCGTGGCGTGGACCACCTTCTGGGGTTTGGTGGAGGGATTATCTGGGGGTTAGGAACGGCTTTTAACTTTGTCGCCGCCGGGTTTGCCGGCGTTGCAATCGCCTATGCCATTGGCCAGTCTTCGCCCATGATTGCCGCCCTATGGGGAGTCATCGCCTGGAAGGAATTTGACGGGGCAGGAGGCAAGGCCCGGGCTTATCTGGTTCTGATGTTCGTCTTCTATATCATCGCCGTGGTTCTGATCGCCATGGCTTACCAAGGTTGAAGTGGCGGGAGCAGTCAGTGTGGCCGGATGCTGTATCTTTGCCGAAAGACGCTGATTGCTTTTAGGGGATTGTGGACCACTACGGATCCGTCATTCCCGCTAAGGCTTGTCCCCGCGTAGGCGGGGACAGGAATCCACCCTCATGGCGGGTCTTAGATTCCCGCTTTCGCGGGAATGACCAAGTTCAATCGCTTTGGCCGGGAACGGACGTTTTGGTAGTGGGTCAGTTTGAATCCACCCTATGCTGACTTGGCGCTAGGCCTGCTCACGCTCACGCGACTTACCTGTGCGCTTTGAAGACAACCGTAAATCGCACTGCGGTACTTAAAGTCCGTGGACTTATTGTCACCATTAATGATCCCATTATCCCAATGAAGGAGGGACACGCGACACAGATTCAAAAGCACTTCGGCGAACGGGTGCGCGAAATCGGGAAGGAAAAAGGGCTTTCTCAGGAGACACTAGCGCTCGCCTGCGATCTCGACCGGACGTACATCGGCGGCGTAGAACGCGGCGAGAGAAACATCAGCCTCATCAACATCCATAAAATCGCTGAAGCATTGGGTGTTGGCGCAAGGGAGATCTTCAATGCCTGATGCGCGGGAAGTGCTAGTATTACTTTGTTAAGTTCTATCGAACCGCAATTGCATTTCAGATAGTAAAACTGGGATCTCGACCGCGAATGCCACAGCCTCATTCCCGGAAAAGCGACCGTTGTTTCAAGGCGTGGATTTAGCGAGTTCGCTGACAAACTTAACAAAGTAATATTAGCTAGAGTTTATGAACAACGCGGAACAGGAGAAATGCCGCTTCCATGACGCCGGCGAAGAGGAGACCATTCCAAAAGAGGGCCTTGCTCAAGCTCGGAACACGCTCGAACTCATGCTCGAGCGCCGCCTCTTCCAATTTTTCTTCAACGCTCGACATCCCGGCATAGGTTAAGGACATGCTTGTCTCCAACATTTCCCCTGCCGGTTCATCCGGAAGAAAGCAGGTTTTCGCGTACCACGGAGCATTATCGGCAGGGAAGCGACTTGAGTTGACCTCAATCAACGTGACCCCAGTCATCCCTGGAACGGCGGTTCCGTCTCAGGCGTCTCTCTTGGACATGGGCCGTTGCCGGATTCAGGCAGCGGACGGATGCTCTGCTTAAGACCCAGTGCCAACCACCGTTTTCCAATGTCGGCAGCGACGGCCGACGGTGCCTCGCCCCGCACAAAAAGCCTTGCCGGATTGAGAACCCTGTCAAGCCTCAATGCATCAAAGCCATTGAGGCGCAAGGTCGGTAATGGTATGTTTTCGCGGCTGTAGCGGCGGTCTCCGACCGCCGAATTTTATTTTTGAGCAGCTTCTGGCGGTCACAGACCTCCGCTACAGCAAACTGACCCACTTCTGCAAGGTCAAAGTTCTTCGCGCCGGCTTTTGACAATGATATAATTGATGTTTTCGAGTTGAGGAGTATGCACAAGATGAAAAGACAGGACGGGTTGACGGACCGGGCGATCCTGGGTTTGTTTTTAGCCGCGCTTTTGGCGGCCATTGCAGTTCCGCGTTTACGGGCGCAAAGCGGCGGCGCCAATGATCCCGCAATTCAGCAGAGTCTGAAGAATTTTACCAACGTTTTCGGACTGATTGAACAGAACTACGCTGACCCGGTTCAACCCAACCTGGCGATTTACGGCCCGGATAACGGTAATGGACTGAATACTCTGGGGGCCATTCCTGGTATGCTCCGCACTCTCGACCCCCACTCCAATTTTTTCGATCCCACACGGTTTGCGCAGCTCCGGGAGGAGATGCAGGGCCGGTATTATGGCGTGGGCATGCGCATTGTCGGCCACGTCGGCAAGATGGGCAAGCTGGAAACCGAAGTGGTGCAACCGCTTCCGGGTTCACCCGCTTTTCGCGCCGGACTTCGCCCCGGCGATGTCATCACGGCGGTGGATGGGAAATCGACCTTTAACCTGGATAGTTTAAAAGTGGCGGATATGCTGAAGGGCCCGCAAGGAACCGTGGTCCGCATCAGCGTCAGCCGCGAGGGTTACGACAAGCCGCTCCAGTTCACCATCACTCGCGACAGAATTTTGCCGCAAAGCGTCTCAGACGTTTTTTTCCTGCGTCCCGGAATCGCCTATATTCACATCACCTCCTTCAACGAAACCACCAACGAGGAGCTCTCCGCGGATATCCAAAAGCTAGGGGGCGAGCAAAAACTGCAGGGATTGGTTTTGGACCTTCGCGATAACCCCGGCGGCTTGCTGAATGAAGCGGTGTCGGTCTCCGATCACTTCCTGGGGAAGCACCAATTGATTGTTTATCATGTGGGGCGCCGTTCCGATGAAAAAAAGTACTATGCGCGCCACGGCGAAACGGGTAATCCTTTCCCGATCGTGGTGCTGATTAACCGGTTCACAGCGAGCGCTGCGGAGATTGTAACCGGCGCGCTTCAGGATCACGATCGCGCCTTGGTGATCGGCGAGCCGAGCTTTGGCAAAGGCCTAGTCCAGAGCGAATTCCCGCTCAGCGAGCACACCATGCTGCTGCTCACCACCGCCCACTACTACACACCCAGCGGCCGGCTGATCCAGCGCGATTATTCCCACGTTTCTCTGTATGATTATTATACCCGCTCGGAAAAGGATCCCTCGCCTCACACCCAAATGAAGCTGACCGATGGCGGGCGCCAGGTGTTCGGAGGCGGCGGCATTACACCGGACATCCACTTCACCGACCCCAAGCTGAATCCGGTTCAAGAAAGACTGGTGGATGAAGATGCTTTCTTCGGTTTCAGCCGGCACTACCTGGGTGAGCACAAGACCATTCCTCCCGATTTCAAGCCCGACGACGAGGTGATTGCGGATTTCCGGAAGTACCTGGACAGTCACAAGGAGCCGCTCACCGACCAGGAACTTGCCGCCAACCTTCCGTTCATTCGCGAGCACGTTCGCGTGCCCCTGGTCGCCTCAATTTACGGCCAGAACCAGGCGGACCGGATCAACGTCGAGAATGATCCCGAGGTTCAGAAGGCTCTGGACAGCTTCGACCAGGCCAAGCAGCTCCTGGTCCAAGCTCGCCACTACATGGCGAGCAAGGGAGAGCAGCCCACGTATTGAGTTGGTCCACCCGGCTCTTTTGAGAATGCTGATTTTTGAGGGGTGCGGTCGTGGCCCGTGCGGCAATTGGCAGTTCAAGTCCAATTAGATCCTGGGCTCAGCGAGGCATATTCCGAAGATGAAATCCAAACCGCGCTTGTTCTGGTTTCTGCTGTCTACCATTATCCTTTGCACGGTCCTGGGGGGGATTTATGGCAAGCGTGTTGAAGCCACCTCCAGTGATGGCGCGCCCAGCGTCGACTCCAGCCTGAAAAAATTCACCCGCGTTTACGATGTGGTCCAGCAGGATTATGCTTCCCCTGTCAAACCCGACGAGGCCATCTTCGGACCCACCTACGGCAGTTCCGGCAGCATGACCGTGGGGGCTATTCCGGCCATGCTGCGCACGCTGGACCCACATTCCAATTTTTTCAACCCCAAGGATTTTGCAAAACTCGAGGAAGACCAGCAAGGCAAGTACTTTGGCGTGGGCATGACCATCATGACCCGGCTAAACCAGGCGAGCCACCTCATCACCATCGTGGTGCAGCCCATGCCGGATTCACCCGCGCAGCGTGCCGGCTTGCGGCCCGGCGACGTCGTCGCCAAAGTTGATAATAAGTCTACGGAGGGCCTGAACGTCGTGCAGGTGGCGGCTCTGCTGAAAGGGCCGCGCGGAACGGTGGTCCATGTCACCGTCGATCGTGCGGGCGTACCCAAGCCCATGCAGTTCGCAATCACCCGCGCGGAAATTACCGCTCCCAGTGTGGACTTGGCTTTCATGATCCAGCCCCATATCGGCTACATTCATATCAGCAAGTTTGACGAACGCACCAATTCCGGGCTCACCGCGGCGCTAAGAAAATTCCGGGCGGAGGGCATGAAAGGACTCATCCTGGACCTGCGCGACAATCCGGGCGGACTTCTCCAGCAGGCGGTTGAGGTGTCCGACCATTTCCTGGAGAGGCGCCAGTTGATCGTCTACCACTACGGGCGCAACTCCGAAGAGCGCCGCTATTTCGCAGTACACGGCGAGGGCGGCGAACAATACCCGATGGTGGTGCTGATTAATGGCTTCACGGCAAGCGCCGCGGAGATTGTCACCGGCGCCCTTCAGGACCACGACCGTGCTTTGGTGGTCGGCCAGCCGAGTTTCGGCAAAGGGCTGGTGCAGACGGTCTATCCGCTGAGCGATCATGCCGGCCTAGCCCTCACCACCGCGCGTTATTACACGCCGAGCGGCCGGCTCATCCAGCGCGACTATTCCAATATTTCACTGTGGGATTATTACAACCATCCGGAGAACGTCAAAATACCTCACACTCAGGTTCGCCTCACGGACGGCGGGCGCGAGGTCTACGGCGGCGACGGCATCACGCCGGATATCGAGGTGAACGTCAAGCTCAACGCCTTCCAAACCACGCTCTGGACCCGCGACGTGTTTTTTAACTTTGCCCGGACTTTTACGGCGAAAAACCGGAGCATTCCTGAAGACTTTGAGCCCAGCGATGCGGTGATTCAAGAGTTCAAGCAGTATCTGGCGGGCCAAAAGGTGCAGTTCACGGAAAAGGACTTTCAGGACAACCTCGCCTTTATCAAGCAGCACATCCGTGAACAGGTGATGGGTGTGGCTGATGGCGAAGAGCAAGCGCAGAAACTGCAGCTCGAAGATGACCCCACGGTGGAAAAAGCATTGGAAAACATGCCCCAGGCTGGGCAGCTTTTGGCGAATGCGAAGCGCTATATGGCAAGCCGCGGCAAGAATTAATCTTCCTCCGGTGCCATTGCGGCCAACCCCGCCTTATTCCTCTCTCAACCGCTTCCGCACAAACTTGATCAGCGAGAACCCGCCCGTCAGCGCTGCCAGCAGCGCCTGCCGGACGAGCGTGGCGCGTTCCTTTTCCCGCACCCTTTCCTTGCGGCTCTCATTCTGGGCCTGGAACTCCAGCACCACGGCGTACTTTGCAAAATTGAGACCACATTGATCGCACGTTCCGCCGTGATCCTGCGTGTGCTGGCAGGTGGGACAAACGAATTTCAGCGTCATGTGGCAGCGGGTACAGAAGCGCGCCTCGACGGGATTTTCAGTGTGGCACTTCGGACAATTCAAGAACGGCCTCCCTTCATCCGGGAATGGAATTCAAGACGAGCGCGGAATCACAAGTCGGACTCTCCAAGACCTCTATCGGCAGCTTGGCGCCGCGGCATGGCGTGTTTTTATACACATCGGGCCAAGCCCGCGTCACTCCGGCTTCAGCATTTTAGCCACGAATCCGCTGCACCCCTCATTTGGAGTCGCCGTCCTCTCCTTTCGGTAGAGCGCCGCTGCACCCCTCACCTCGAGTTACGGCCCTCTCCTTTCGGGAGAGGCGCGCAGCGCCGGGTGAGGGGAAAATACCTGCCTCCAATCCTCTATTTCCGAACGAAGTAAACAGCCTTGCGGTCAGTACAGCAAATACTTCTGCCGCATCTTGCGGAAAGATTGAAGCGAGTCCTGCCAATGGAGCGCGATCGCGCGCGGGTCCTGACCTTGGCGGATCGCCTCAATCACTTGCTGCGAGCCGACCAGGGCCAGGGTCTGAGCCAAATCGAAACTGGTTGGGTAAAGGTGATAAAGCGCCGCCGCCAGCTCGACGCCAAACTCGGGCGAATCCAGCGCCTCGCGGTTGAGCAATACAAAACTGATGCCGTGGCACAGAATGCCGGCGAACTTTGAAGACGACGGCGTGAAGTGAATGGGCATGAAGCGAACGCCTTGAATCTTGCGGGTGTTCAGATAGTCCGCAAGCTGCTTGGCATCAATCCACGGCGCGCCCAACACTTCAAAGGGGGTATCCGTGCCGCGGCCGACGCTGAGGTTTGCGCCCTCAATCATCCCAACCCCGGGATACAGCGCCGCCTCGGTCAGATTGCGCAAGTTGGGTGACGGCTCAATCCAGGGCAGGCCGGTTTCATCGTACCAATCATTGCGATGCCAGCCTTGCATTTTGATGACGTGAAGACGGACGCCCAAGTGTCCTTCCTGGTTGAACATCCGGGCCAGTTCGCCCACCGTCATGCCGTGGCGCACGGGCAATGCGAAATAGGCCACAAAGGATTTCAGGTCAGGATTGAGGATCGGTCCTTCCACTGAAAACCCATTAATGGGATTGGGGCGGTCGAGGACATAGAAATCGATCCCGTGCTTTGCGGCCGCTTCCATGCAATATCCCAGAGTGGTGATAAATGTGTAGTAGCGGACGCCCGCATCCTGAATGTCATACACGAGCGCATTGATTCCGGCGAGCATGGCATCCGTCGGCCTCTCCGTTTTCCCATAAAGGCTGTGAACAGGAAGACCCGTAGAGGGGTCGGTCGTCGAAGGGACTTTCGTATCGGCTTTTCCGAGCAGGCCGTGCTCCGGACTGAAAATCGCCACCAGCTTGACGCCGGGCGCTTGGTTAATTAAGTCGATGGTGCGGCGGCCAGCAAGATCACGGCCTGAGTGGTTAGTAATGAGACCCACGCGGCGGCCACGCAGCGTCGCGAAATTCTCTTTTTCGAGCACATTGGTTCCGGTCAAGACCTGATCGTTATGAATGGGCGCGGTGCGAAAACCATAAAGCAATTCGTAATAGCCGGTGAGCGATAGGCGGCTGGCCAATTCATCTTTGCTTGGAATGCGTCCGAAGGCCGCGGCGGCGAGGGTCGCGATCTTCGCCCGCAGCGAGATGACGTTTCCCTTACCATAAGGATGAACGGCGCTGGTCAAAAGGATAACGTAGGTTTTGGAGAATGGATCAATCCAGATGGACGTCCCGGTGAAACCCGTGTGGCCAAATGACCCGACCGGAAAAAGCTCGCCGCGATTTGAGGAAAAGGGCGTATCAATGTCCCACCCTAGTCCGCGCACGGCCTGGGCATTGGACGGAGTCTCCGGCGTGGTCATCTTCTCCACGGCGAGCGGACTCAGAATTCTGGCGCCCCTATAGCTGCCACCGTTCAGAATCATCTGAGCGAAGATGGAAAGATCGTCCGCCGTGGAGAACAAGCCGGCGTGACCCGCCACGCCGCCCATATTTCGCGCGGTGGGATCGTGCACAACGCCCCACAGCATTTTGCCGGTCGTGCCTTGGTCGAATTGGGTGGGAGCAATGCGCGGCTTGAGGGAAGCCGGCGGAAGGAACATGGTATTTTTCATGCCCAGCGGCTTGAAGATGTGACGGGTACAATAAAGGTTCAAGGGTTCACCGGAAATCCGGCGGACAATCTCGCCAAGCGTTTCATAGTTGATGTCACTGTAGCGGAAGCGCGTGCCGGGAGGATCGATAGGCGATGTGGCAACGATCAATTTCATCGCCGTGTCATACCCGGACCAGGCGGGATCGAGCGGCAAGTCTGGCGGTAGACCGGAGTAGTGGGTCATCAGTTCACGAATGGTGATGGAGTCCTTGCCATTCGCTGCGAACTCCGGCCAATAAACAGATACCTGGTCATCCAGACGAATCTTGCCTTGCTCGAAAAGCTGCATCACCGCCGTATTCGTAGCAATCACCTTGGTGAGCGAGGCCATGTCAAACAGTGTATCCACCTTCATGGGCAGCCGGCGGGGAACCAGGGCACGCTGGCCGAAAGCGCGGCGGTAGACCACGCGCCCATCGTGCCCGATCAGGACCACCGCTCCCGGACACTTGCCTTCCCGGATGGCTTGATCAATGACAGGTGCGATGGATGCAAGTTGCTTAGCCGCTTGAGGCGAAAGCGTATTAGGTTCCGCCCGGTACTTACGAGCTACTTTGGCAGCGGGTCCGTATGCATTCGAAGCAGGAGTGGGTGACTTGGAAGCAATCGCGTTGGCCGTCAGGGCTATTGCTGCAAGGCCAGTAAGCCCAAAGGTTGCGGACAACAGCATGTTAAAGCGAGCGGGTGAAGACATGCCACGAAACAGTCGCATAATTCTGTCCTGAAGAGGCGTGCGTGATTTTAAAAAAATACGAGGAGCGGGGCAACACCCCACGCGAACCGCAATTCAATCGAAAGACTATGCCGCGTTCAGGACTGCAAGCGCGTAATCAACCTCTTGGTATGTATTGAAAAAGTGCAGCGAGAAACGCAGGTTGTTTTCGCGAAGAGATAAGTCTATACCCGCCTCGGCAAGCTTGGCCCTGATTCCATGATTGAGACTCGAATGTGAGTGTGACAGCACAACAATCGCGGATCGTTCGCTTCCGGCCTCTGGGCTAAACAAAGTGTATTTTTTCGGGTCAAGACCGCCTATGAGCCTCTGTGCCAATGCATCGTTATGAGACTGAATGCGGGGGATCCCTTTGCTCAACCAATATTCTATCGCCGCACCCCAAGGCACAAAGTTAAAGAAATTCGCAGTACAGAAGACATCGTAAGCCGCAGCTCCAAGACCTTCAGGAATGACCCAATCTCGCATTGCTCCTGGGTTTCTTCCCCATACTGCTGGAAACCAGTATGATTGGCAGGGGGAAAGAGAGTCCCTCAGCGCAGGTCTTATCCAACAAAAGCCCGTCCCGTAAGGCCCGCATAGCCACTTGTATCCGCAACTCGTCAATGCATCGAGCTTTATCTTGCCAACATTCAGCTCTCTGGCGCCCAATCCCTGAGAAGCATTTACGACGAACAAAATGTTTTTTGCCCGACAGATTTCACCCAATGCACTAAGGTCAATAACATGTCCTGTGAACGAATCTACCCAGGTCGCGCAAAACAGTTTCGTGGCGGGGGTGACGGCCGCCTCCAGTTCCCAGTCCTGCAAGACTGCACGATGAGGTTTAATCGAGCGAACAAGTACTCCTCTGTTGTTACGAAGATTCAACCAAGGGAAAATGCTGGCCGGAAAGTCTCCCTCAACCAATAACACTTCGTCGCCGGATTTCCACCGAATTCCGTTGGCCAGAATGTGCAGGCCGTATGAAGCACTGTTGCCCAGGATGATTTGATCGCCAGGCACCCCAATTAACTTCCCCAGCAAGGTCTTCAGGCGTTGCGGAGTTGAGGAGAACATTTCATCCTTGATCCGGTAGGGCGCGATTTTCCAGGTTAGAGCCTCCCTGAGTGCCGTGACGGCGACATTGGGAAGAGGACCTTGGTGAGCGCAGTTAAACCAAATCCGGCTATCGAACGGCCCAAAGTCGGTGGCGCCCGATTCCGCAACGGGGCTGACTGGTTCGTCTTTCACGAAATTGACGCCTCTGCCATTTCTCAATACCTTCTGAAAGTTCTAACCCGATTCAGCGTCTTTTTAGGCTTTGAGCGCTGTCAGGACTTCCTCGAGGTGGCCTTCCACCTTGACATTGGGAAAAACGGTATTCACTTTTCCGTCCGTCCCAATCATGTAAGTGGTGCGGGCAATCCCCATATACTTCCGGCCGTACATGCTCTTTTCCTGCCAGACACCGTAAGCTTCCAGGGTCTTGTGTTCAGTGTCCGAGACCAGCGGAAAATTCAGCTTGTACTTGTCGCGGAAAGATTGCAAAGCCTCAACCTCATCGCCGCTTATCCCCACCACCTGGGCGTTCAGCTTTTCAAGCTGGCTCTTGCCATCCCGGAACTGGACGGCCTCTGAGGTTCAACCGGAAGTATTAGCCTTGGGGAAGAAATAGAGAACCAGATTCTTATTCAGCAATTCTTTCAAGCTCACGGGCTTCCCGGCATCCGAGGGCAGGACAAAGGCTGGCGCTTTATTTCCAACTTTCAGCATCGTGCCTCCTTAGGCGAATTTCCACAATGTCCATTCCTAACGTGGATTTCATTGAGCAATGGGCTTTTGAAAAACGAGGAAGTAAAACTGCTTCTGATCATCCGGCTGGGTGAAGCCCGGAGCTTGCCTCAAAAAAACGAAGCCGGCGTGAAGGACGTCAGAGCGTTCCATTGACTCGGGCATGCGATGCTCAACGTGGTAATACTCCCGGGAATGGCCTGTGCGCGCCTTTCCATCGATCAAGGCGAAGAGGGCGCCGGGCTTGAGTGCCTGATAAATGTGGCTGAGCATGGCTTCATTTTGCCGCCACTCATGATAGGTGTTCATGGCAAAAACCACGTCCAGACTATCCTTGGGGAGTTCCGGGTCATCGGGTTTGCCTTGGACCGCCTGAATCTGCTTCAACCCTTCTGCTGCCGCCCGCTTCCTGATCTCTTCAATCCAGCTTTGCCGGAGGTCAACGGCAAAAACCTTCCCCGTTGCGCCCACGCGCTTCGCCATGCGAAAAGTGAAATAGCCGCGGCCGCAGCCGACATCGGCCACGGCGCTCCCGGCGTGAATCCCCAGCTCATCCATCACCTGGACAGGGTGTTGCCACGCATCGCGCTGCGGTCCGCGGTTTTGAGCTTTCGCGCAACCCGGCACGGTTACGAGAATCGCGAGGAGCAGCATCCCGGCAGCGCCCTGATGCAAAGGGCGCGATGAGCGCTTGGCCGGGTTCAGGCGAGTGGCGCTCCATTTTGCGGCATTAGGATTTAGAAGGATCGTTTCGACCATGGTCGTTTCTTGGGCTGGGCTTTGGGGCTTGCCGCGGGAGTTTCCTTGGCATTTTTGGGATGAGGCGGTTTCTCAGGCTCAGGGTGGGCGGGCGGTCCAGCGATCCCGGAGAATGTCCGCAAAGCCTTGCTCAGTTGCGGCTGAGTCTTGATTTTCCCGTCGATCTGGGCGAGGAAAATCTTCTCCAATATTTCGTCAAACTTTTGACCCGGCTCAACGCCCAGGGTCAGCAGTTCCTCCCGAGGCAACTGCGCCCGGACTTGCGGGTACTTGAAGAGAAAATTCTTTAGTTTCGATTGGAGGGGCGCTTGTTCAAAATTGACCTGCATGTAAAGCAGGATGTAAGACGGGACGGCCGAGAGCAAGTGGTAAGCTTCGCTGGGCGTGTTGCCCTTGCGGCCTTTTAATTCCTGGGCAACTTTGCGCGCTTCGGCGTCAAGCCGGGTGGCGGATTGGGCCAATTTACCGTCGCCGAGAACTTTCTTTGCAAATTTTGCGCGGTAGGCGGGGGGCAGATTTTCCGACAAAGCCGAAAAGTACAAAAGAAACAAGTCTGCGCCGGGAAGATTGCGGCCCGCGGCGCGGATTTTATCAAACTGGGCAAATGGGATTTTCTTGACGGAGAGATGCTCGTCCAAGCCGGCCAGCAAACCGCGTTCGCCCAAGAGCTTCAACAGCCGCCCCGGGTCTTCTTCGCGAAGGATTTCCTGAATTTCGCGGCCTTGTTGCTCCGGGTTGACCCATTCCCAAGCTTTCTGTTCCATCGCTTGGTCGAGCCAGACCTGGGTTTTAGCCTCGGGCTTGAAATTAAGGCGAAGGCTCAGGCGGATGAGGCGGTAAATGCGCGAAGGATCTTCCAGGAAACTCCGGCTGTGCAGTACCCGCAATTCGTGGCGCTCAATATCCGCCGCGCCGTTGGTCGGATCCAGAAGCAGGCCGCGGGAGTTCGGATGGAGCGAGACGGCCATGGCGTTGATGGAAAAATCCCTCCGTCTCAGGTCTTCAAAAATGCCCGCCGGGGAAGCCGTGGGAGAACTCCCGGGCTTCGAGTAAGTCTCCACCCGGGTCGCACCGATTTCGGTGCGGACTCCGGGCGCGAAAACCACCTCCGCCACTTGGTGCTTGGCATCCAGGCGCTGGTGCAGGACCTCAATGTGTTGGAATTCCTCTTGCACACCCGGGAGGGCGCGGGTTTTTACCTTGGCCGGAGGAGAGCTAAGCGCCCGGAGCAGTTTCTGCGTGCCGCCCACCACTGCAAAGTCAAGATCACGGACGTTGCTCATCCCGTAAGTCAGATCGCGAACCGCTCCCCCCACAAGGTATAGATTCAATCCCTGGTTGGCGGCAATCCGGCTCAAAAAGGTCAGGGTGCGAAGCTGCTCCGGCGAAAGCCGGATCTCCATCAGGAAGTTGTAATCGCTCATAGGTTTTGGAAAGGAGCAGTCAGCTTTCAACAATCAGCCTAGGGTTTCGGTTTGCCGATGGTTGGCCGCCGACAGCTCTTGATTGGCTGATCGTCACCTCTGTCCACTCCAAGCGCCGCGATCAAGCTTTCGAGCAAGTCTGCTAAGCCCTCGGGTGGTGCATCTGATAGACTTGCTTCAGTCTTTCTTTGAGGACGTGCGTATAAATCTGGGTGGTCGAAATGTCACTATGCCCCAGCAGCAATTGAATGGAGCGTAAGTCCGCGCCACGGTCCAACAGGTGCGTGGCAAACGAATGGCGCACCAAATGCGGTGTTAGAGGGGTGGCAATTCCTGCCTTCCGGCCGTAGGCGGAAAGTATTTTCCAGAAGCCGACACGGGACATCCGGCCCCCGCGCTGGTTCAGGAAAAGATAAGACGAAGAACGGCCCTTCAGCAATTGAGGCCGCCCTTGTGTGACATAGGATTCAACGGCCTTAAGAGCATCCCGTCCCACCGGAATCAGCCGCTCTTTGTTCCCCTTTCCCAGGCAGCGAAGAATGCCCAGGTTGGCGTCCAGATCTCCCTTCCCGAGACCGGTCAACTCTGAGACTCTCATGCCGGTGGCGTAGAGTAGCTCCAGCATGGCTTTATCCCGGAGTCCCGAAGGCTTGGATGGGTTGGGCGCTTTCAGAAGCAATTCAACCTCTTCAAGGGAAATGAACTTGGGCAGGCTCCGGCCAATTTGCGGAGAATCGATTTCCGACGTCGCCTCGGACTGGACTCTTCCTTCCCGATGAAGGAAATGGAAGAATCCCCGTAGCGATACCAGATTCCGCGCTACCGACCGGGCACTCAGTTCGGCCTTGTAGAGCGTGGCGAGGAAGTGACGAATGTCCTCTCGCTTGGTTCTTTGAAGCGTCAAGCCACGTTGCTGGAGGTATCCGGCAAATCGGGTCAAATCCCTCTTGTAACTGGAAATACTGTTAGCAGCTAAGCCCTTCTCAACACGGGAGTATTCGAGAAACTGCAGGATCTCTGACCGAATTGACCGGTCCACGTTAGGCGGAGTAGCGGCGATAGGATCTAACAGCTCCGGGATTGCTGAGCTCTGAGGTTGACCGAGCTTTTCTCCTTCAAGTCCGGCTGAGAGCATGATTCAATATAACTTATTATGAGGTATAGGCTTAATTCAAATTCGACACCTGCCCATGACTACTCCCGGTTGCTTTTCAGCGACCGAACCGGATACTACCATAGCCTGGATGAGTTTGCAAAGCCTCGTTTTGGCCTAAACTGATGAAATCAGCCTGGATACGTGAATGTCCCTCGAATCCTGGTAGGTGGACTTTGAAATATCCGAAAGAATTTGGCTTTTACCCGCGTGCACGTCCCTACAATTGATAAACAAACTGTTTAATATCAATTTGTTACAGGAAGTCGAGAGCTTTCCGGGGTCAGATTCACGGCAAGTCGTTTATAGATATAGACTTATATTGATGTTCAAGTCTTGAATGGCCTCATCGCTGCTTATCCAGCTAGTTCGTTTTGTCATTTTTAATGTTGCTTGCGCACATTCATCTCCGCAAAGAACATGACATGCCAAGGCCCCTAAGAGTATGACGTTGCCGACGGCCACCCGGTTTCCATTTCTTGGTCCGGCCAAACCACGGTCCAAAGCGTAGCACGGTCCAATGAGAAAAGGGAGACGCCTGAGACAGAATCTGAAGAGAGCCCAATTTAAGGTAGTGTCTCAGTTTGCTGTAGCGGCGCTCTATGAGCGCCGGAAACCGTTGAAGATACAAGTTCGGCGCTCATAGAGCGCCGCTACAGCAAGCAAACTGAGACACCACCCAATTTAATCAGGAATTGACCGCCGCACGTGATTCAGGCCGTGCCGGTGTAAACCGATTGAGAGGTGTTCGGCCCCATTCTGGGTTTACTTAGCGTGGTCTTCTTTCCACTTTCTGATGGCTTCAAGCCTTTCTTGAAGCCTTTTTTCAAAGCCTTGAGAGGTGGGAAGGTAGTAGCGGCGGTCCTTCAAACCCTCCGGCAGGCACGCCATGTTGGTGATCGCCTCGGGCGCGTCGTGCGCGTACTGGTAACCTTTGCCATATCCGAGACCGGACATGAGTGGGGTAACGGCGTTGCGCAGATGAAAGGGGACAGGCTCGGCAATCGTCTTCAGAGCGTCGGTTGCGACCTGCCCATACGCTGTGTAGACGGCATTGGATTTCGGCGCCAGGGCAAGATAGACCGCCGCTTGGGCCAGAGCCAGGTTGCCTTCGGGCATGCCCAGGAAATGAACGGCCTGCATGGCCGCGACGGTTTGTCCCAGGGCGTTCGGGTCGGCCAGCCCAATATCCTCGGAAGCCATGCGCATCAACCGGCGCGCGACGTACAGCGGGTCTTCGCCAGCCTCCAGCATCCGGCCAAGCCAATAGAGGGAAGCATCCGGGTCAGAGTTTCGCACCGACTTATGAAGCGCAGAGATCAGGTTGTAGTGCTCTTCACCCGCCTTGTCATAAAGCAGCACTTTCCGCTGGATGGCGTCCTCCACCAGCAGGTCCGTCACCACGGTCTGGCCGTCCTCGAGTTGCGGGGCCGCCGAGGCAAGAGCTTCCAGAGTGTTATAGGCAGCGCGGGCGTCTCCATTGGCGAACACGGCGATCTGGCGCAACTGTTCTGGGGTGATTCCTAGCCGCCTTTTACCCAGGCCACGAGATTCATCCTGCAATGCCCGGCTTAGGAGTGTTTCAACCTCATTGGTGGATAAAGCCGAAAGCATGTAAACCCGGGCGCGCGAAAGCAAGGCGGAATTCACTTCAAATGAGGGATTTTCCGTGGTGGCGCCGATCAGGATAATGTCACCACGTTCGACATAGGGCAGGAAGGCGTCTTGCTGAGCCTTGTTGAAGCGATGAATCTCATCGATAAACAGGACGGTGCGCCGCCCGAACCGCCGCCCCTTTTCTGCGCCCGCCATGAGGTCCTTGATCTCGCGGATGCCGGCGAGCACGGCGCTGAACTTCACAAATTCGCTGCGGGTCTTGTGGGCAATGATGGCGGCGAGCGTGGTCTTGCCGGAGCCGGGTGGTCCCCAAAGGATCATGGAAGAGAGTTGGTCGCGCTCAATCTGCTCGCGCAGAGGCTTTCCGGGGCCAAGAATGTGGAGTTGGCCGACGAAATCTTCAAGCGAATCCGGCCTCATACGGTCCGCCAGCGGGTGCAGTCCATTCCCTTCATCCACTGGGGATTCCTTGGGCATGAATTCCATGGAAGATTGATCGAGTGGCATCAGTAGAATCCGGTCAAGGGCTTTGCTTTATGTCCTCCCCGATTAAGTGCACGAGGGCTCTTGTGTTTCTCGCTATAGGCCCTTGCGCCGTGCGACGCCGGGGTAATCCGTGGCATGGTTGTTCATCGCCTCTCGCAACAAGGCGTTAATCCGCGTCTGGTATCCCTTTCCCTGGCCTCTGAGCCACGCAAGAACGTCGGCGTCGATCCGAATGGTCAGGGACTTCTTGATGGGACGGTAGAACTTTCCGACGACAGCTTTGCTCCAATCCGCCGTTTCCGGAATATCGGTAAGGTCGATCTCCTCGTCCTTCATTCTCCTCAGATCTTCGATCTCCTTAGCCAGGCGGCCACTTACCTTCCTCATAGGCTCTCCTTTCGGACGGAGTCGCATTTCGCGCCGAAACGATGCGGATCACTTCTTCGCCGTCTTCCTCCCGGTAAGTATGGGCGACCAACCGGTGATCGAACCACCAATTCTTCCCAGGGTCTGCCATCGTTCTTCATCTTCCACAATCCGGTCTTGAATATTGAGCGCATGGGGATCATCAAAAATCAGCTTTGCACTCTCAAAGCTAATTTTATGTTTCCGGAGATTGCCTCGGTTCTTGGCTTCATCCCATTCAATGCGCATGACACGTAGCTGCCGTTTTGTACATACATTATAGCACGGTCGGTGCTCCAGCCGCCGGTTCATCGAAGCGGAAGTCTCGCTGCCGCTGAGTTTCATAAAGGAATATGCTTGCGGCCACCGCGGCATTCACCGAATCAACCCCGGGCTTCATCGGAATCCGCACGCGGGCGGAAGCCTGTTTTGCAATCTCCGGATGGACCCCGGCGGCTTCGCCGCCTACGAACAGCGCAATACGACCGCGAAGGTCCACCTGCGCAATTGGAATCCCCGCGGCGGAATCAGCGGCGATCGTTCGCACCCCCGCCTCGCGCAATTCGCCCATGAGCTTCGCAAAGTCAACGGCGGCAAAGACGGGAAGCCGGAACAATGCCCCGCCCGAAGCTCGCACCACTTTGGGGTTAAACAAACTGACGGTCCCTTTGGCCGTCACCACCGCCGTCGCACCCAACGCGTCCGAAGTGCGAAGGATAGTGCCTAGGTTTCCCGGGTCTTGAATGCCGCAGGCCGCCAAGACAACTGAACCCTCGCTCTGTAGGCACTCATCCAGATTGTATGTAGGAAGCTCCACCAACGCGGCAATACCTTGCGTTGTTTCCATCTGGGAAATCTTCCCGAATAGCTCGTTGGGAATTTGCGCGATTTCGGCTTCCGGCGGAAGACGCTTCAGCAAGGTTGAAAACTTCTGCGCGGCGCTTTCGCTCACCAACACACTGCGCACCGCGCACTGATGCCCCGTCGGGCTTTGCTCGTTTGCGCCCCCGCAGCGAATGGCCTCTTCAACCAATCGCGGACCTTCAATCGCTACCCAACCATCGTGGCTTGACCCTTCGGCCAGAGCCTTCCGAAAGACCTTGAGCAGGGCATTCGTGGGGCTGGCGATGCTTCGTAAGCGCGGTTGAGTGGTTGAACGTGTGTCCATAAGACCCAGCGCCGAGGCTATGAGCTTAACTCGCGGCGCGCCGGGAGTCGAGATGATATCCTTCCCGGTAGTGTCTCAGTTTCTTTGCTGTAGCGGCGCTCTATGAGCCCTTCGTCTGTCATTCAGAGCCCTTCGTCTGTCATTCTGAGCGTAGCGAAGAATCCCGGCATTTGGCTCAGGGTAAACTCCACGAAGATTGTCCAGTTCGCTGCCGGGCAAAAGATCAAATACAGTGATCCTTCGCTCCGCTCAGGATGACAGCACTGGAGGCTTGGC
>Ga0102924_1000787_pt1 | contig 37850 bp, 28 predicted proteins | sample PaiPotPPM11metaG_FD_80116 | JGI IMG/M metagenome (GOLD analysis project Ga0102924, IMG submission 80116) | Iron sulfur acid spring bacterial and archeal communities from Banff, Canada, to study Microbial Dark Matter (Phase II) - Paint Pots PPM... ...
AGTTGTCAGTTGTCAGTTGTCAGTTGAGATAGGACAACGGCGGCGTCTGGCACTGTTGTGGTACGGCGAAGCATGTGGGACGCGGAGTAAAAGAGAGAGGGCACGAGAATCTAACTTTTACGACGAACTGGAGCGAGTGAAGGATGAGAAAGCTTGCGCGTACCAGTTGTGCGGCTGCATGCGGGGCGTGGTTGTGGGTTGGTGCTTTGGCGCAGATACCGGATCAGTATCCCAAGCCGTTGATTCATACAGCGACGGATCATCCGGCGGCGCACGTACTGCTGCTGAGTGTTGATGGGCTGCATGCGGTAGACCTGGCGAATTGGGTTGCGGGACATCCGAAGTCGGCGCTGGCGGAGTTGACAAAGCGCGGGGTGACGTACACGAACGCGCATACGCCGGCGGCGTATCCGGTAGCGGGGCTGGTTTCGCTGGTGACGGGAGGGACGCCGATCTCGACGGGGATTGTGGGCGACGACGGTTACGATCGCGAGTTGGGGCCTCCGGAGCCTTCGTGCGAGCAGCATGGCGTGACGCTGCGGCTGGATGGGACGTTGGATACGATCGATGCGAATGGAGCTACGGGGCTGGACTCACTGAAGTATCCACGCGACGCGGAACACGGGTGCACGCCGGTGCCCCCGCATGCGCTGGTGCGGGTGAACACGATGTTCGAAGTGGTGCATACGAAGATTGGGCCGACGGCCTGGATCGGCGAGAGCGCGACGGCGACGGATATGCTGCGCGGGCCTTCGGGGCTGGGGATCGACGACTCGTGTGGAGTGGAGCATGTGAAGCGCGCTGAGCCGGGCGTGAAGGGAGCGCAGGATGCGGATGAAGTGCGCGTGACTTCGGTGCTGCACTGGATCGACGCGAAGGATTGCTCGGGGGGGCTGGACTTCCAGGTGCCGGCGCTGTTTGGGATGAGCTTCGCATCGGTGGCGGTGGCCCAGGCGACGCAGGGGATGGGCTATGTGGATGCGGCGGGGACACCGTCTGCGGGGCTGGCGAAGAGCCTGGCGTATGTGGATGAGGCGATTGGGAAGATGATCGCGCTGCTGAAGAAGAAGGAGCTGTACGACTCGACGTGGATCGTGGTGACGGCTCCGTATGGGCAGTCGCCGATGGACCAGCGGCGGGTGCAGCGTATCGCGCTGGACCAGGTGCTGGCCGCGGCGGAGAGTGTGAAGGGTGCGCGGGTGGCGCACCTGAGCGGCGGCGATTCGGCGATGATCTGGCTGAGCGACGCGGCGAAGACGAATGCCGTGGTGAAGGCGCTGGGCGATCAGGCGGCGGCACTGGGGATTCAGGATATTTATTCCGGCGCGCGACTGGCGCTGACGCTGGACTCGCCGGCGAAGGATTCGCGGATGCCGGATATATTGTTGCAGCCGGCGCTGGGAGTGCTGTGGGGGAACACGTATAGTTCGGCGCTGGCGGGATACGGCGGCTTGTCGGACGAGGACACGCACGTGGCGCTGCTGGTGTCGGGCGCGCAATTGACGGGGCGGGCCGATCCGACGTGTGTGCCGACCACGCAGGTTGCGCCGCTGCTGCTGCGGGCGCTGGGGATGGAGAAGTTCGATCTGGACGCGCTGCACCGGGAACATACGCCGGCGTTGCCAGGGATTTTCTAGAGGGAATAGACTCGCTCGGCATAGGAGGCTGCGATGAGGAAAGTACTGCTGTGGGTGCATTTGTATGTTGGCCTGGTCGCGGCGGTCTTCTTGATCTGCATCAGCGTGTCGGGGGCGATCATTGCGTTTGAGCCGGAGTTGAATCGCGCGTTTCATCCGGAGCTGACGAATGTTGTCCCTGCGGGACAGGCGCTGAACTGGGATGTGTTCAAGGCGAAGGTGGAGCAGCAGACACCGGGATGGAAGCTGATTCGATTTTATTTTCCGGAACAGCAGGACCAGTCCGTGTACGTGCGGCTGCGGAATACTGCGACGCACAAGATTCGGCATGTTTACGTGAATCAATATACGGGCGCGGTGCTGGGGAGCACGGAGGATGGGAACAACTGGATCATCAAGGTGCACGACCTGCACGTGAATTTTCTTTCGGGCAAGGTGGGCAACCAGATCGTTACGTGGAGCACCGTGGGGCTGCTGCTGTTGTCGATTACGGGGATTGTCGTTTGGTGGCCGCGTATGACGTTCGGGTTTCATCGCAAGTCGCCGCTGCCGCGACTGAACCGCGACCTGCACATGAGCGTGGGGTTCTGGTCGTCGCTGGCGATGTTCGGGTTTGCGATTACGGGACTGGGGCTGCACTACCAGACGGGCAAGCTGCTCGACCTGCTGAACACTCCGAAGGCCGCGGCGAGCATGCAGGGGCATGGCACCACGATCGAGGGCATGATGCAGACCGCGCGCGAGGCGCTGCCCGGCGCGGCAATTCCGCGGCTGTTGCTGCCGGAGAAGAAGGGCGACCCGGTGTTTATGTACATGCGGTTTCCGGAGGACAAGACACCTGCGGGGCGGAGCTTTACGACGCTCGATCCGAAGACGGGTGCGGTGCTGAGCGTGGGTTCGTCGCGGACGGCGCCGCTACTGCAGACGGCGCTGGTGCAGTGGACACGGGAGTTTCATACGGGGACGATCCTGGGGACGCCGACGAAGATTGTCGTGGTGTGCTTTGCGCTGGGGCTGACGGTGCTGACGGTGACGGGGCCGTTGATCTGGTGGATCAAGCAGCGGGCGATCTGGCATGGGAAGAGGATCCATCGGGAGCGGGTGGAGGCGGCGGCGAAGGCGAAGGCCAGCTTCCAGTGAGTGCGCGGGTGTGGCTGGGGGTTGCGATTTGCGTTGCGTTGATGCAGGGTTCCCCATGGTCGACTTCGTCGAACATGGGGCACCCGACCGCGGAGGCGCAGGCGGCGGCGCTGCCTGAGTACGTGGCTACGCGGCAGGTTGCGGGGGTGATTCATACGTGGGGGAGTCCGCAGATGGGGGATTTGCTGCGGCTGTATGAGGCGGCCTTCGCGAAGGTGCAGCCGCAGGTGCGGTTCGAGGACAGCCTGAAGAGCACGGTGACGGCGGTGGCCGGCGTGTACACGGGGCGCGCGGAGATTGGGCTGCTGGGGCGCGAGATATGGCCAGTGGAGGAGATGGCGTTCGCGTCGGTGGAGGGGCACGCGCCGACGGTGGTCGAGGTGGCGACGGGTTCGTACGATGTGCCGAAGGCGACGTTTGCGTTGATGGTGTTTGTGCCGCGGGGGAATCCGCTGGCGAGTGTTTCGATGGAGCAGTTGCGGCGCGTGTTTGGCGGCGGCGAGACGGCGGTCCACACGTGGGGCGAGCTGGGGCTGAAGGGCGCGTGGGCGAAGCGGCCGGTGCATCTGTATGGGTTCAGCCGGGACAACGATAAGGCGCAGATCTTCAGCAAGCTGGTGTTTCACGCGGGCGAGAGCTGGAACTGCGGGCTGCGGGAGTTTGCGAACGAGGCGGGGGCGAATGGGGCCGATGCGGGCGAGTTGATTGTGCGGGCGGTGGAGAAGGATCCGGATGGGATCGGGATTTCGAACGTGCATTATGCGACAGCGGGAGTGCGGGCGCTGGCGGTCGCGGCGGAGGGCGCGGCGATCGTGCCGTCGAAGGAAAGCGTGGCGAATCGGAGCTATCCGCTGTCGCGCGCGGTGTACGTGGTGGTGGATGGGAAGACGGCGAGCGATGCGGTTCGCGAGTTTCTGCGGTTTGTGTTGAGCCGGCAGGGGCAGGAGGCGGTGGTGCAGGAGGGGAACTATCTGCCGCTGACGGCCGAGGTCGCGGTACGGGAGTTGCGGGAGCTCGGCCAGTAGATCCCTGAGGCTTCGTTTGTGGGTCGCAGATTTTAGTTCATAGCTGTCGGCTGTCGGCTTTCAGCTAGTCAGCAGGGTCCCGACGGCAGAGTGTTGGCGATTGAATCCCTCGAGCCGAACGTTGGTTTTCTCGTTTAGAGAGAATCTGGACTGCGCGGGCGCAGTCCAGAATGACGGTGGTGGTGGGTCGGTTCTAGCTGGCGGGCTTGAAGAGGGCCTTGCTGGAGGGGAGCTGGGCCTTCATTTCGTCGCGGGTGGCTTCGGCGATCTTCTGCATGGCTTCTTTGTCAGCGCCATCGTGGTAGTTGAAGACGACGCCGAGGGCGCCGATGGTTTTGCCTGAAGCGTCCTGGAGGATCAGCTCGTCCTCGTAGTGGGGGCCATTGACTTCGAGGTTGCTCTTGCCGGTGTGGATGCAGCGCATGTCGTCTTCGTCGCCGATCTTGCCGATACGGCCGAAGTTGGAGGCGACGATGACGTTCTTGTGGCCGGGCGGCTGCGCGTGGATGGCGATGAGGATGATCTCGGGATGCTTGGCGAGCGCTTCGTCGACCAGTTTCTGGGCGAAGGGCGCGGGCGTGGTGTAGGTAGGGTCCATCTCCTTGGCTTCGACCTTGCGCATGCCGGCGACGGCCTGTTCACGGGTCTGTTGCGCGTAAGCGGCTACGCTGAGGGTGGCGAGGGTAGTGAAGCAGAGGGTTACCAGTAGTTTCTTCATGGGGTGAGCTTGTTCTCCGTTCGATTTAGGAAATCGTTAGTTGACTTCGTAGGTGAGTATCTTGGCAACGTTCTTGGTGTCGCCGGGCGACGCGGCCAGCCAGAGCCGGTGCATGGAGGGGATGAGCAGCGCGGTCTTGGCGCCGGGAGCAGTGGTGACTTTCTCGACCAGCTTGATGTGGTTGGCGTCGCTGGTGTCGTAGATGCCCATCCAGCCTTCGCCGCCGGGAACGTAGAGGCGGTGGGTGGCGTCGTCGTACTGGACTTCGTCGGCGCGAAGGGGAGCGGGAAGCGTGCTGACGACGGCGCCGGTGTCGGAGTTCATGGCGACCACCATGCCGGGCGTGCGGGTGACGACGTAGAGGCGATGCTGCGCGGGATCGAAGGCGACCATCGCGTTCTGCTGCGCGGGAGGAACGGGCCAGGTGGCGGTGACCTTCATGGTCTTGCGATCGACGACGGCGATCTTGTTGGTCTGGGCGAGATTGATGAAGATGCGCGGGTCGCCATCGACGAAGGCCATGGCTTCGACGTGGTTGTCCTGGAAGGTGACCTGGCCGAGTTTGGCGCCGGTGTCGGGGTTGATGGCTTCGAGGTTGCAGGTCTTCATGTCGACATCCTTGCCGCCGGTGACGACGTAGAGGATGTTGGAGGTGGCATCGTACTTGGCGGTGTCGGAGCCGGGCGTGAGGTTGATGCCCTGTTTCTTGGCATAGGTGGAGGCGTCGCGGATGGTGGCGTTCTTGTCAGTGCTGTCGGTGATGAAGACTGTGGGTACGCCGTGACGGACGAGGATGCTGTGGGGGTTCCCGAAGCCGGCGACGGTGCGGAGGTGGGCCGAGGTTTTGAGGTCGAAGACTTCGAGCGTGCCGTGATCCTCGGCGGCGAGCAGGAGGCGGTTGCGGTCGTAGTCAGCCGCGAAGTGATCGAAGTCGCCGGAGTAGCCGGGGAGGGTGACGGTATGGATGAGCTTGACGGAACTGGTTTGAGCGGAAGCCGCGGCGCCGCCTGGCTGAGGAAACAGGCAAAGTGCCGAGAGCGCAAGGATGCAAATGGATTTGTGCATGATTTCTCCTAAAGCCCGACAGAATCAGCTTGGAGGCGGCGTATGAGTTTCTATTGAAGACGGAATGAAAAGGCGTTCATCCGGACGGATGTGCAGACGAGGAAACGGCCGCCTCGTTTTGCCGTTGAAGGGCATGGGAAGCGGCCGCTGATTTGATGGTGGCGATGCGGACTAGATGCGGGCGTAGTCTTCGCGGTACGGAGTAAAGATGTCGAGGACTTCGGAGTCTTTGAAGGCGGAGGCCTGGTGCTCGACACCACCAGGGACGAGGAAACAGTCACCGGGGTGGACGTCGAAGATGCCGCCGGGGTGCTCGAAGCGGATGCCTCCGCTGACGATGTAGACCATTTGTTCGTGCGGGTGGCTGTGCTTCGTGCCGACCCATCCCTTCTTCATGGTGTGACGGACGAGCATCATGGAGGGGCTGTAAGACATGACCTGGCGGCGCAGGCCGGGTTCGGGGGTGGTCATTTCGTCGGGCTTGGAGGGAATGACTTCAATGGTGGCGGAGGGCATGGGTGGGTCCTTTGTGGTTTGCGGGTTGCCGGCGTTTGGGCGGAACAAAAAAACAGATGTTGGCCGCTGCATACAGAGAGCCCGAGGCTAAAGCCCCGCAGCCCCGAACGGTTTACCGCGGGCTAAAGCCCGCTGCTATTCCCAAATGCTGATTTAGAACTGGACGCGGTTGTTCATCTGGGTGATCTCGGGGAGCTTTCCGCTCATTTCGATGGTAACGCTTCCGCCTTTGTAATCGGCGTTGGCAGGAATAGCGAGGGAGACGACTTCCGTCTTGGGGACCAGGTCGGTAGGCGGCTTGAGCGGGGCGGCATTGGCGGTGGCGAGGACTTTGCCGTCGCGGTCGCGGAGGACGACTTTGGCGGCCGGTGATTTGACGGCGCCGAGGCTGTGCACCGTGACCTTCATCTGGTTGCCGTCGACCTTGATGTCGTCGGAGCCGATGCCGAGGTCGGGGCGCGACCAGTAGGGGACGCCTTTGGTGACCAGCTTGAGTTCGAGCACGGTGGTAGTGTGCGGGGCGAAGGTGACCGGGAGGCTGGCGCTGCGTTCGAAGTCCGCCGTGCGGGAGGTGACGTTGTCGACGCGGTCGGTATCGACGTTGTCGCTCGTGCCCTGCGTGATCTCCCACTGTCCGGGATCGATCTCCCAGCCCGTCATGCTGGCGGTGACGGGTGTGGATTCGAGGTTGTAGGCAATGATCTTGATGTGATCGGGCGTGCCGGTGGGGACGAGGATGGCGACGCTGGTTTCTTTGGCCGGCGCCTGGAAGCGCCAGCTGACCACGTTGCCGGGATAGTCGAAGCCGCGCATGAGGGCAACGCCGCCGAGGCGGGAGCGCTGCAGTTCGCCGGGGTTGAAGTAGATGCGGTCGATCCAGAGGCTGCCCTCGCGGTTGATGAAGTAACGGTCGGTGGCGGTCTCGATCTGCGAGCCGTAGACCTTCTTCAGGTAGTCGGTGTTGCCGGTCATCTGCCAGGCGAACTGGTTCACTGTCTCGGCGGCGGCGCTGTAGTGGTTGTCGTTGGCGGGGTCGGTGTCGGATGCGAGCAGCTGCTTGCCCCACGTGTCGCGGACGTTGAGCATGTCGAGGGCGTCTGAGTTGATCTGGCGCAGAGAGGTGACGGGGTCGCCGGCGAAGGGCGCGATGTACTTCTTGTCGCCAGTCCAGCGATAGGCCGCCCAGAGAACGAACCAGGCGTCGTCGGTGGTGGGCTGGTCCTCGTTGGTGTGGAAGTTGACGTTGAGGTGCAACGTGGGCTTGCCGTTGCCGTCGGCGTGGTAGTGGGCGAGGAAGCCGTCGGCGGTGTCGAGGACGAGCTTGCGGGTTTCGGGTGTGCCGTTGAACAGGACGAGTTGCAGCGCGGGATGATAGACGAAGTAGGAGCGGTTCTTGGCCCAGCCCCAGACGCCGTTCTCCGACATCTTGGAGCCGCTGTAATAGGAGGAACGGATCTGGCGCTGGCCGGCGGAGTTGATGCCGGTGAGCCACTCGAGGCGCTTGGCGGTGACCATGGCGCGTTCGAGTTGTTTGGGACTGCCGAAGTCGAGCTGCATGGCTTCGCCGAGCATGTTGATGCCGTCTTCGTAGGCGTGGAGCTCATCGTACTGGCCCTTGGCGAGGCCCTGGTCCCACATGTCGTTGGCGAAGGAGGCGTCGAGGGTTCGCTCCTGCGACTTTTTGAGCCTGTCGGGATCGGTACCCATCATGGCGAGGCCGGGCCACCAGTTGAGGTAGTCGCTGTCGTCACCGATGCCGCCGCCGAATTCGCCGTCGGAGATCTGCCGGTTGTCGATCCACCAGTTGATCTGGTCGGCAAGCATGCCGAGGTCTTTGACCTGGAGGAAGGCCCAGTCGGGGACGCCGGCGGGCGCTTTGGGAAGGGTGAAGGGAGGGGCCGGCTGCTCGGGATTCTTCTCGTGCCAGTAGTCGAGGGCGAGTGTGTTGGTGGGATCGACGCGCAGGAGGTCGGTGATGTCGGCGTCGAAGCGGTTGTAGAGGTTCAGCTTGCGCGAGTTGACCGACTCCTCGGTCATGTTGGCGTAGTTGTCGCGGACCTGGGTGAGGCGATCGGAGACGTGCTCGGGGAGTGCCTGGTCGTAAGGCTTGAAGACTAGGCGAACCTGCGCGCCTTCGAGCGAGTCGGTCGAGAACTCGGGGCTGGCCGAGGCGATGGTGATGTAGAGGCTCTTGAGATAAGGCAGGATGCGGTCGCGCGTGTCGAGCCAGAGAGTGTGGGGTTCGCCGGGTTTGACGGAGAAGTTGAAGTCGAGCATGTCGCGCATCGGCCAGATCGGATCCTTGATCTCGATGTTCATCGGGATCGCGTCGCCGTGGGTGGGCTTGAGGTTGAGCGCGGGAAGATCGATGGCAATGCCGTCGAGGCCGGCGTGCATGTTCTCCCAGCCGTAGGTGCCGCCGTGGCCGGCGCTCTGGAGGCTGCGGATGTCTGCGGGGATGAGGATGTGGACGATGGGCATGCTGGCCGGACGCGCACTGGGTTCCTGCGCGCTTTGGCGATTGCGTCCGCCGCGTCCGCCACCAGCGGCACGGGCTCCGCCTGCCGTGCCCCCGGGTTGGGCGACCATGGTGGCGCGTTCGTCCGCGGGAAAGCGGCCGGCGATGTAGGCGAGGAGAGGATCGAGAGCGGGGTTGGGAACGGAGTTGTGCGCGGTGAGCGTGTAGCTGAGCTTCGCGATGCCATCGGGCTCCGCACCGGGGTGGACGTAGTAGGCGCCGAACTCACCGATGGGCCATTCCTGCACGGCGTTGGTGAAGCGGATCTTCTGGCCAGTGATGGGCTCAGCGACCTGGGTGCTGGTGCGCTCCTGTCCCTTGGGGCGCTCGAAGAGGGTGCGGGCGACCAGCGGCTCCGTGTCTTCCTGGTCGGGATCCGCGACGGCCTTCGGGTCGCCGTTGCCGGGAGTCAGCAGTGCGACGATGCCCCATGCGGCGCCCTCGATCTCGATGTGGTTCCATGGCTCATCGGGCATCCAGAAGGTAACGGATTTGCCGGAAAGCACGTAGCAATCCCAGTCGGGCAGTTGGAAGTAGTCGTTGCGGCCGGGAAGGATGGAGCGGTTGTAGACGCCGGGCCAAGTGGTCTCGCGAATGCCGTCAGTTCCCTTCCACCACCAGCGCTTGAGGTCGTAGGCATCGTGAATCTCGACTTTGCGGACCGTAGTTTTCTCGGCGGGGAGGAGGGCGGGAATGTCGTCGGGGCGGTTCCATCCATAGCGGTGCCACCACTCCTGCTGCCAGCTTTCGACGGGCACGGAAGCCTTGTCGGGCGTGGGTGCAGGAGACGTTTCGCCGATGGAACGGGTGAGCGGCGGGATGTTTTGCGGGATCTCGTGGCGGGCGAGCGCGGCGACGTTGTCGTCGGACAGCATGCGGTCGTAGATGCGCAGTTCGTCGAGGTCGCCGCCGCGGTCGTAGCTGTAGGTGGACTCGACGCCCTGCGGGGCGATGATGCGCGCGTGCGGGCCGAACTGGTCGAGCGCGGTGTCAAAGCGGCCGGTGGCGGCGGCTTCGCCGGCGAGTTTTCCATTGACGTAGAAGCGGATGCCGCTGGTCTCGTCCCAGGCGAGAGTGAGGTGGATCCACACGTCGGGCTTGGGGAAGTTGGGCATGGTGTAGGAGACGCGGGTGCGGCCGAGGCTCGCGTCGGTGACAAAGGCGTCGAAGCCGTGGCCGTTGTAGTCGATGCGGAGCCAGACCATGTCCCAGCTGGAGTGGTCGGCGTATCCGACGCGGAAGATCGGGAATTCTGTCTGGTCGACGTCCTCGCGGGGGCGCCAGTCGAAGTCGAGCGTGCCGCGCTGGGCGTAGATGTTCCCGGGCGCCCAATAGGAGAGCAGCTGGTTGTCGCCGCATTGGAGGTAGGACCCCTTGGCTCCGCCGGGCAGGATTTTGACGTCGGCGAGATAGTTGGGCTCCGGGACGCCACCGGCGGCGTAGTCGGCTTTGAAGCCGTGATCGCCGGAAAGGTAGAACAGGAGCCCAGGCTCTTTGGAGGGAGCGACCTGGCCGGCCTTTTGCTCAAGCGGATCCTGCGCGTGGATGGGGGCGGCGAGAAGGGTGCCGGCAAGCAGGAGCAGGACAGACGACGAGCGGGGCGATTTCATGACCACGGGTCTCCTTGGGATCGGTCCGAATTCCCTCGGGAAGGGTGAGCGCCCTTGCCGCGGTGCCTGGGCCAATCGTTCAGAACGCCCAAAGTGGTCGGACAAGCCACGCGCGATTGTCCATTATGGAATTGAAATTTGCAAACCTAAAGTGAAAATTGTGAAATTTGGCCCGTAGCGGAGGGGACGGCGAAGCGGGCCGTAGGCGGGACGGGATTCTGCTAGTGGGCAGTGACGGTGAGGGTGTAGGTGGCAGTGCGGACCAGGAAGCCGTCGGTGGCCTTGACCGTGACGACGTACGAGCCGGGGCCGGTGTAGACCGCGTTCTGCTGGGGAAGCTTGCCGGAGCATCCTGTGATGGATAGGCCGATGGCGGCGAGGAGGACGACCAGGAGGGCGGAGCGGAGGGCGCTGGCCTTACGGCGGGTGCGCCAGAGGATGCAGCCGCCGGCAAACGCGACGAGCCACACCCATCCGTGACCGGCGACGCCGTAGCCGACGACGGTGTACTGCGAAGTAGTGTTGATGGTGATGACGATGGACGCGGGGGGAGTGACAGGAGCGGTGGCCACATTGCATGCGGTGGCGGTCGCCGTGGTGGCGATGGTACAGGTTACCGTGACCGGCGCGGCGAATCCTGCGAGCGGGGTCAGGGTCGCGGTGACGGGCGGGGTGTTGGGCGGGCCGGTGGAATCCCCTGCTACCACCGTTCCTGATGAGGGGGTGATGGCGAGGGTGAAGTCAACGCCGTTGCCGGTCAGGGTCGCGTTCAGGCCGTTGTAGAGGAGGTTGGTGGAATTGACTCCGACTGTTCCTGGCTGGGATCCGATGGCGGTGGGCAGGAAGGTGACCTTGATGGGGCAAGTTGCGCCGGCAGCGATGGTCGCGCCGCATGTGGCGGTGCTGACGGCGTATTGGCCGGTGGTGACAAAGGTCGGGACCGGCAACGGACCGGCGGCGATGCTGGTCAGCGTGATGGTTTGCGATGCGGAGTTGCCGATGTCCAGGTTTCCGAACGCGAGCGTCGTGGGCGAGATAGAGTAGCCGGGCGTTCCGGTGCCGGTGAGTGTGGAGTTGAGGGTAAACCCGGAGGCAGTGACGCTGAGCGTTCCAGTCTCCGGGCCGAGGATGGTGGGCGTGAAGACGACGGTGACGGTGCAACTGCCGCCGCCGGGGACGGACGCTGGGCAGGTGTTCGCGGTGATGGCGAAGTCGCCGCTGGCTGAGACAGACGAGATTGGCGCGGTGAAGCTGGAGTTGTTGGTCCAGGTGAAGGTTTGCGCGGGGCTGTGGAAGCCAATGGCCTCAGAGCCGAAGCTTTGTGTGGTGGGGTTGAGAGTGGGCTGGCCGCCTTCGCTGGTGAGTTCGAAGAGCATGTACTCGAGCAGCTTCTCCTGCGGAGTCATGGTGCCGGCGACGCATTCCGAGGGAAAGGCCTGGTTGGGTGAGCTGCTGTTCCCTTCCACGTGGTACTCGTTGAAGAGGACACGGCCGCACTGGTTGGTGGTCGCAGGCGGGCCGATGGGCGTGTCAAAGACGAATTGCATGGTTGGGTTGTTGTAGGTTGCGTCGTTGAGGTCGAGCCAGTCCTGGGTGGGCGCGATGACACCCTTGGTATCCACGCGGAGCGTGTTGATGGCCATCTGTCCAGGGGCGGTGGACGCGCCGACATTCTGCAGCCAGGTGGAGAGGGTTTGGCCTCCCGAGAAGTTGGCGTTGACGGTCGCCGTACCGGCGGTGATTGAGGTTTGCTGCGGGGACCAGTTGGCGACTCCGTTGAAGGGCGGGTTTTGCCACATCCAGGTGTAGGCGTAGTGACTGGAGTAGACGCGTCCGCCGGAGTTGGCGAAGTTGATGAGGTTGGCCAGTTCCTGCGCGGGCTTAACGTACGGGCTGCCTTCGCAGGGGAGCATGACGACGTCATACTGATTGAGGTTTGAGGCGTTGCCCATCAGAGAAGCCTGGGTGGGTGTAGCGGAATCGATGATCGAACCTGAGCCTGACGCACCGCCGCCGCCGAAGAGATTGATGCGGCCAGTGCCGGTGGGATCAGTAAACTCCGAATCGTTGATGCCGACCTTGCGCAGCACGCACTCGACCTGATCCACGGAGCCGGTGGCGATGGCAATCTTGGGGATGTCGCCCTGGCTCTGGTTCTGCGGCATGACGGCCATCGTGGCCGGCACGGCGGTGTTGGTGCATGCGGTTGTTCCCGACAGCGTGAACTGGCGCCGCCAGCGGCCGGAGATGATAACGATCGGAATATTGGCGCCTACAGGCACGTTGCTGAGCGTGAAGTTGCCGTTGACGTCGGTCTCGGTGCCGACGAGGGGCGATCCGGAGGGAGGCGCGCCGACGACCGGGCAACTGACACCGGGAACGAATGCGTCCACTGGCGCGTTGGGGATGTAGACGGTGACGTTGGGCAGTGGGTCCGTGCCATTGGGCGCGTAGACGGTTCCGGTAATCGTAGTGGTGGTGCTGCCGGGACAGCTTACCTGCTGGCATTGGAGGCCAACGCAGGATTGTCCCATGGCGGCATCTGCCCCGAAGCCGAGCCCGAGCACGACACATAGCAGTGCGGAAAACCGATGCATAACCAGTCAGCCAGTGATACATGAGACTGGGCTCAAAGTGCAAGAGATTACGGCGTGCTGCACGATTCGTCACATTTGTTTCGCACTTCGGTAACCTAATCGGCTGCGGAAGCGATTCTCGCGTAATGGGAGAGAAGTTCAACGTCAGATAACTGACGCGCATGGCTGTCCGCGGTGATACTCTGGCGCAGCCGTGTAATCGACATCATGCAGGAACCGTCTAATGCCGGGTAGGAGAGAGGGATGAACGAGGAGCTGCGCCAGGGAACGACGCTCCCTGGCCGCCGAAGACAGAATGGGGCTTGCACCTCCTCGGGGTTGCGCTGGTACGCGGTGGCTACGACTGCTCTGCTGGCGTGGGTAGCGGTGTGTTTGCCTCCACAGGCGCAAGCGCAATCGCAGACCACGGCGAGCCGCATCGGCGATCTGCAGGTAGGCGGCGGTTTCGTGTTCGCCAAATCCGGTTACAATTTCACGCCGATCCACCTGGTAGGCTTCGGCGCGTACGCAACGTTTGACCCGAGAAACCACTGGGGCGGCGAAATCGATTTCCGCAACGTAAAAGGGACCGAGGACTCGACGATCTACGAGCGGACCTATCAGATCGGGCCGCGCGTGTTTCTTCACCATGGACGGCTCGCTCCGTACGGCAAGTTTCTGATTGGGCGCGGCGTGTACAACTTCACCAACAGCGTCGCAAACGTGGCGTACAACATGTACACCTATGGCGGCGGGGTGGATGTCCAGGCCACGCGGTCGATCAATGTTCGCGGCGACTACGAGTATCAGAACTGGGTTGGGTTTCCGCTGGGGACGCTGCATCCGAGCGTATTCACGCTGGGCGTGGCTTACCACTGGCACGAGTAGGTTGTCGCAGTCCGTGCCACGCGAAATCGGAACCCGGGGTTAAACCCCGATTGATTTGAACCGACAAAGAATAGGCGGAAGGCGAACCGAATTTGGATGTCAGCTATCGGCATTCGGCTATCGGCTGTCAGCTCTGTTTTGGGATTTGAGCTACGAGCGATGAGGTGTGAGCTTTGAGCCAGAGATTTCGGATCGTCGCGCGCTAAAGAGGTGCTATCTCTGAATCGGAGCTTCAACGGTGGGCCTAAGCTGCCTGTCTGCAGCGGTTTTCGAAGTATTCAAACAATTGTTTGAACATTGGCGTTTTTCGTGGTAGATTCAAACCCGTGTTTGAATATGAAAACGAATAACGCAAAACGGGGATTGAAGGTGGTAGCGCGGCCACGGCGGCCGGCGATCTCGGACCCAACGCGGGAGAAGCTGCTGGACGCTGCCGGTCGCATCTTTGTCGAGCGGGGTTATCAACGCGCGACGATTCGCGAGATCTGCGACGCGGCGGGCGAGAATGTTGCGGCGGTGCACTATCACTTCGGCGACAAGCTGGGCCTTTACACCGAGGTGGTGCAGCAGTCGGTGCATGCGGCGGGGATCGACGCGATCCGGAACGCGTTGGACCAGACGGCGCCGCCGGAGGAGATTCTACGAGCGGTGATTCGTGCGCGGCTGCGCAGCATCTGCCGCGGCGATCGGCCGGATTGGCACTTTCGGATTCTCGCGCATGAACTGGCACAGCCTACGCCGGCGCTGGAACAACTGATCAATAACGTGGGACGGCCGCTGTTCACCCGGCTGCTGGAGTTGATCGGAAGGATGCTTGGGTTGCCGGCCACAGATGACAAGACGCGGCTGTGCGCCATCAGCGTGATGGGTCAGATCCTGGCGTACATCTTAGCGGCGCCGCTGCTGGCTGGGGTGTGGCCGGGACTGACAATGACGCCCGAGCAGGTGGAACGCATCGCGGAGCACATTGGGGATTTCTCTCTTGCCTACATTCAGAATTTTCGCAGTGAGCACAAAGTGACTACGCGCAGATTGCGACCGAGGGTAACTGCATGACGACATCGACACCATTAAAGCCGGAGCCGGAGACCGCTCCAACAACAGGGCCTGCGCCCACCGGAAGTGTGGCGCCGGATGCGCCAGAGACGCCGCGGAAGCCGAGACGGGCGATGATCGTCGGTGGGGCGGTCGTGCTGATTGCGCTGGGACTGCTGGTGTGGCGATTCGTCTTCGCGACACCGGAGGTTCCGGCGAGCATCGTCGCGGTGAGTGGGCGCATTGAGGGAGATGATTCGGCGGTGGCCTCGAAGACCACCGGGCGCATCCTCGAGGTACGCGTACGCGAGGGGGACACGGTGAATGCAGGCGACCCGATCGCAGTGCTGGACGATGCGCAGATCCAGGCGCGCGCGCAGCAGGCGCAGGCAGCGCTCCAGTCGGCGCTGGAGAAAGGAGCGGCAGCGAATGCACAGATCGCGGTGCTGCAGCAACAATTGCTGCAAAGCCGGTTACAAGTTGGGCAGTCGAAGTTGGACACCCAGGGGCATGTGAAACAGGCGGAGGCCGATTTGGCGGCGGCACAGTCGGACCTGGCGCAGCAGCAGGCGGCGTACAGCATTGCAGCGTTCAACAAGGACGCGTACGGAAAGCTGGCGAAGTCGGGTGCAGTGTCGGAGCAGCAGGGATTGCAGGCCGCGGCGACGGCGGATCAGCAGGCGGCTGCCGTGACGGCGGCGAAGCGGCGCGTGGAGGCAGCACAGGCGGCGCTGACGACTGCACAAGGGACGCTATCGAATCCGGACATTCGCGAGTCCCAGGTTTCGCTGGCGAAGAGCCAGATTGCGCAGCAGGAGGCTGAAGTGGCCAGCGCGACGGCGCAGACGCAACAGGCACGCGCGCAGTTGGCGGAGGCGGAAGCCAATCGGCAGGACCTGGTGGTGAGGGCGCCGTTCTCGGGGACGATTGTGACGCGGGCGGCTGAGCCGGGCGAGGTGGTGACGGCGGGGACGGCGATTGTCACGCTGCTCGATTTGACGAAGGTGTATCTGCGCGGCTTTGTTCCGGAAGGCGATATCGGCAAGGTAAAGGTCGGACAGCCGGCACGGATCTATCTCGACTCCGATCCGACGAAGCCGGTGGAGGCGTATGTCTCGCGGATTGATCCGCAGGCAACATTTACGCCGGAGAACACGTATTTCCGCGACGACCGCATCAAGCAGGTGGTGGGGATCAAGCTGCAGTTGAAGGAGGGCTTCGGGTTCGGCAAGCCAGGGATGCCGGCCGACGGCGAGGTGCTGGTGGAGGGCACTACGTGGCCGAAGTCCACGCACAAGTGATTGCTGCGATTCCAAGCCGGGATGCCGCTGTCCGGACGGACAGCGCGGGGTCGGTAGCGATTGCGGTGCGCGATCTGACCAAGCGCTACGGGCAGTTGGAGGCGGTGCGCGGGATCGACCTGGAGGTGGAACGCGGGGAAATCTTCGGGCTGATTGGTCCGGATGGAGCGGGTAAGACGACGACGTTTCAGATTCTTGCAGGCGTGATGGAAGCGACGTCGGGGAGCGTGAATATCTTCGGCAAGCCGGCGCGGGAGATGCGCTCGCAGACGGGATACCTGACGCAGAATTTCAGCCTGTATCCCGATCTGACGGTTGCGGAGAATATTCGCTACAGCGGCGACCTCCGCAACATTGCGCGAGGGGCGATTGTTGAGCGCGGCGGGCAGTATCTGCGGATGTTCGACATGGACCGATTTGCGGATCGGCTGGCAGGCAAGCTGAGCGGCGGGATGAAGCAGAAGCTGTCGCTGGCGTGCGCGTTGGTTCCGCAGCCGCACGTGCTGCTGCTGGACGAGCCGACGACGGGGGTCGATCCGGTGTCGCGGCGGGAGTTCTGGGATGCGCTGGCACATCTTTCGGCGGAGGGCTTGACCATCCTGGTTGCGACGCCGTATCTCGATGAGGCGGAGCGATGCCATCGGATTGCGTTCATGCACCAGGGGAAGTTTCTGGAGGTTGGCACGCCGCGGGAGTTGTGCGCGAGCCTGGGCGCGAGACGGATCGAGTTGCGCACGGCGGACCTGCGGAAGACGGAGACGATTCTGTCCAAGCTGGGCGGTTCGCATGTCGACATCCTGGACGTGCAGCGGTTCGGCGACCGGCTGGATCTGCTGGTCCACGATCCGGACGAGACGGAGCAGGCGATCCGCCGCGGAATGGAGGGCGCGGGAGTCGCGATCGATGAGATGCGCGAGGATGATCCGACGCTGGAGAACATTTTCGTGGCGAAGCTGCGGTCGCTGGGCCAGAGAGCGGAGACGGTCGCGTTTCCTTCGACGGAGAACCACAGCGGTCTGCGCGGACAGATTGCGGTGGGGGCGACGAGGCTGTTCAAGGAATTCGGGGCATTCACCGCGGTGAAGGATGTCAGTCTGCAGATTCGCAACGGCGAGGTGTATGGGCTGCTGGGAGCGAATGGCGCGGGCAAGACGACAACGATTCGGATGCTCTGCGGGCTGCTGGAGCCGACCAGCGGGACGATGGAACTCGCCGGGCAGCAGGGGAATCTGCGGTCGGAAGCGATTCGTAAGCGAATTGGTTACATGTCGCAAAAGTTCTCGTTGTACGACGATATGTCGATTCGCGAGAACCTTGATTTTTTTGCGGGCGTATATGGCGTGCCGGAACGTGAGCGTGGGGAGAAGATTCGCTGGGTGCTTTCGTTCTCCGGCCTGGAGGGCAAGCAGGACCAGATTACCGGCAGCCTGCCGGGAGGATGGAAGCAGCGGGTGGCATTTGGCGCTGCGATCATGCATGAGCCGGACATTCTATTTCTCGATGAGCCGACTTCGGGCGTCGATCCGCTGGCGCGGCGTGCGTTCTGGAGGATGATCAATCGACTCGCGGACGCGGGCACGGCAATTCTGGTGACGACGCATTACCTGGAGGAGGCGGAACAGTGCAACCGGCTGGGCATGATGGTTGCGGGCGAGTTGGTTGCAGAGGGCACGCCGAGTGGGATCAAGAGCGCACAGTCCGGACACCTCATTCAGTTCCTCGTCGACCAGCCACAGCGTGCGGTCGATCTGTTGAAGAGCGGCACGGAGAGTTGGCGGGTCTCGCTGTTTGGCGAGCGGTTGCACCTGATCACGGAAGACGCGCCGGATGTGGCGATTCGGGAGACGACGAACCGGCTGCAGGATGCCGGGCTGAAAGTAATGAACGCGCGGGAGGACCGCTTCTCGCTGGAGGACGTTTTCATCGCCATCGTTGAGAAGGCACGCGAGCAGGGGAAGGTGGCGGTTGAGAAATAACGAGGAGCAGCGATGAGACGGATCCTGGCACAGGCGCGGAAGGAATTGACCCAGATCGTCCGGGACTGGCGGACGCTGGCCCTGGCGCTGGTGCTGCCAGTGGTGATGTTGCTGCTGCTGAGCGCGGGACTTTCGCTGACAGTAAATGAACTGCCGATCGCGGTGCAGGACTTCGATGGCTCGTCGGCGTCGAACAACTTTGTCGATGCGTTTCGCGCGTCGATGACCTTCCACGTGATTGCATGGCCGGCGAACAAGACCGCGGAGGAGGTGCTGGCCTCGAACGCGGCGCGTGCAGTGGTGGTGATTCCGGAACACTTTGGCCGCGACATGGCGCGGGGCGTGGGTTCGCCCGTGCAGATTTTGATGGATGCGTCGGATGCGAATACGGCCAAGCTGGTGTCGGGCTACGCGACGCAGGTGACGAGCGCGTACAACCTGCAGGCTGCGGGCGCGGGGGCTGGGCCGGTCCAGGCTTCGATGCGCATGTGGTACAACCCGGGACTATCGTCGCAGAAATTCTATGGGCCGGGAGTGTTCGTGCTCGGCATCTCGATGTTCCCGCCGCTGCTTGCCGCGCTGGCGATGGCGAAAGAGGGCGAGCAGAAGACAATTCTGCAGGTCTACGTGTCGAACATTTCCGCGCACGAGTTTCTGCTGGGGAAGATCATCGCGTTCATGGTGGTGGCACTGGGCGAGGCGCTGGTGATGGCGGCGCTGCTATTCACCTATTTCGGGCTGAGCCTTGCCGGCGATCCGACTCCGGTGGTGGTGGCGACGGTACTCTACGTATTTTGCGTGGCCACGTTCGGCACGATGATCGGGGCAACGATTCCAAACCAGGCTGCAGCAATGCAGGCGGTGGCGCTGGGTGGATTTCTGCTGGTGTTCCTGCTGTCGGGGCTGATCTTCCCGGTGCAGAACATACCGGCGGGGCTGCGCTGGATTTCGAACTTCGTGTGGGGGCGCTACTACATCGAAATCGTGCGCGACGCGCTGCTGCAGGGAGGCGGGTGGCCCGCGGTCTGGTACAAGGTGCTGTTCATCGGCGGTATCGGATCTATTTTCTACGGCGCTGCTTGGCGCGGCATGAGACGGATGCAGGTGAAGGCATGATGGGAGAGCTTCTTAATCGCGTCTTCAGCTACCGCATTCGCGCGCTGATCAAGAAAGAGTTCAACCAGATTCGCCGCGACCGGCGACTGCAGATCTCGCTGATCCTGCCGCCGGTGCTGCAGTTGACGTTGTTTGGATTTGCGCTGAGCGCGGCGGTGTCCAATGTGCGGCTGGCGGTGGTGGACGACAGCCACTCGCCGGAGAGCCGCGAGTTGATCTCGACGATGACGGAGAGTAAGAGCTTTCAACTGGCGGGCACGTATGGCGATGTGAATACCCTGGGCGACGCGGTGAGCCGCGGCGATGCGGATGCGGGCATGGTGATTCCGTATGACTACGCGCGGGACCTGGCGCGGGGACGACTGACGACGGTGCAGTTTCTGCTGAATGCGACTAACGCGAATACGGCGACGATCAGCCGGGCGTATGCGCAGGGCGTGATTCAGAGCTACAACAGCGAGATGCGGTCTCAGGGGGGGCATATCCTAGTGCAGCAAACGGTGTCCACGGACGTGACGCGGCGCGGCCTGGTCCTGCTGCAGCCGGCGTTTCTGTTCAATCCAGGGCTGGTGGATTCGTGGTTTATCGTGACGGGGGTGCTGGGGTTGCTGCTGATTTTGAACAGCTCCCTGGTGTCGTCTGCGGCGATGGTGCGCGAGCGCGAGGCGGGGACGATTGAGCAATTGCTGATGTCGCCGGCGAGCACCAGCGAGATCATCGTTGCGAAGATTGCGCCCCTGTTTCTGCTGCTGTTCCTGATGATGCTGGTGGCTATCTGCGTAGTGCGGTTTGCGTTTGGAGTTCCATTCCATGGCGGCCTGGTCCTGCTGCTGGCAGCGGGGTCGATGTGCATCCTTTCCGGCATCAGCATCGGCACGGTGATTGCGACGTTCAGCAAGTCGGCGCAACAGGCGCAGTTGACCAGCTTCTTTATCAACCCGCCGATGTCGTCGTTGTCCGGAGCGCTGAATCCGATTGAGGCGATGCCGAAGTGGCTGCAGCCGGTGACGGTACTGAATCCGATTCACCACTTCGCGACGATCGTTCGCGGAAGCACGCTGAAGGGCAGCGGGTTTGCGGATGTCTGGCCAAACTTTTTGGGACTTTTCCTGTTCACGGTGGTGCTGGTGTCGCTGAGTGTGTGGCGATTCCGCAAACAACTTAGTTAGGGATAAAGGGATACTGGATATGAATCACTCAAAGACGAAGACGGTTATGATGCGCGCACTTGGCGGGGCCGCGGTGGTTTGCTGCGGGACGTTCGGAGGTCCCGCGATGGGGTTTGCGCAGGCGCCGTCGAATCAGTCGCAGCATACGGTGGCGAACTCGTTACCGCTGTCGGGGCGTGGCGCGCAGAACGGATCGGTGACCGCGGTGGAGGCGCCGATTGCGGGGACGACCAACTCCGTGACGACGATCAACCCGTCGGTACAGGCTACCGGGCCTTACGCGGGGAGTTCGTTGGGCACTGCGAAGAGGCCGTTTTCGGGCAAGCTGTCGCTGCACGAGGCCATTGAGCGCGGGCTGAATTACAACCTCGGCACGGCCAACCAGAACAATGCGGTGCGGCAGGCGCAGGGACAGAGCCAGGTTGCGCGCAGCGCGTTGCTGCCGAATGTCAGTGGATACCTGGCGGAGACGATTCAGCAGACGAATCTTGCGGCGGAAGGTGTGAAGGTTCGCATTCAAAATCCGGGATTCAGTTTTCCGACGATCGTCGGGCCGTTCAACAATATCGATCTGCGGGGCAACGTGACGCAGTCGGTGATGGACTTGACCGCGTGGAACAACTACCGGTCGTCGAAGGACGTCTACAGCGCGGCAAAGTTCTCGGCGCGGGATGCGCGGGAGACGATTGTGTTGGCGGTGTGCGGCGGATATCTGCAGGTGATTGCGACGGGCGAACGAGTGAAGTCGGCGCACGCGCAACTGGACACGGCGAACGTTCTGCTCGAGCAGACGCGGCAGAAACGGAGCGTGGGGCTGGCGCCGCAGATCGATGTGGACCGGAGCGAGGTGGAACAGCTGACGCAGCAGCAGCGTGTGATTTCGCTGGAGATGGAGTTGGCGAAGGAAAAGATTGCGCTGGCGCGGATGACGGGCCTGCCACCCAATGATGGGTATGAGCTTACCGATGCGGTACCGTTTGCGGCTGCGCCCGACCTGACACTGGAGGATGCGATTCACCAGGCGCTGGATCGGCGGGCGGATATTCAAGCCGCGCAGGCGCAGATTCGCGCGGCGGAACACGGGCTGTCAGCGGCGCGGGATGAGCGGCTGCCGTCGCTTTCGGTGAATGGCAACTATGGGGCGATCGGCACGAACCCGGCGCAGGCAAAGGCGACGTATTCCGGGGTGGCTACGCTGAGCATTCCGCTATGGCAGGGTGGCCGCACGGAAGGGGACGTCAAGCTGGCGGAGGCGTCGCTGGCGCAGCGGCGGGCGGAACTCGACGACCTGAAGGGGCAGGTGGAGGGCGATGTGAGGAATGCCTATCTCGAACTGGGGGCGGCGACGAGCCAGGTGAAGGTGGCGCAGAGGAACCTCGACGTAACCAAAGAGACACTGGATCTGACGAGGCAGCGCTTTGACGCCGGGGTCACGGACAACGTCGAGGTGGTCCAGGCGCAGGAATCCTTGACGTCCGCGGAGTTGGATGTGATCAACAGCGTGTTCGCGCACAACGTGGCGAAACTGAGCCTGGCGCGATCGATTGCGAGCGCCGCGGACAACGTGCAGCAGTTCCTGAATCTTCAATAGGCATAGGGATTTTGTCGGCCTCTCGGCGCCGTTCTGGATTGCAGAAATGTGATGAGGGAGAGGTCTGGTGAGAGGGCCTGCGGTCACTCTTTATCAGGCTGCGTACGGTGAGGACCGGCGCTAGTGGGACATTCGCCTCGCCGCGAATTTTGCTCCGTGGAGAACATGGTGTTCAGTGATGGCGAACACAGACAATCATGGGTTGTGGACGCGGATTGTAGTGGCGAACTATGAAGTGTCGCGAGGCGCACTCCGATGTTTTGGATGACCCGCACGCCCTCAGCCGGATGTTCCAAGCCGTTGAGAATCAAGGCCGACTGAGCCCACGTACAGCCACCCAATATGACGACCGCCCCCGCAGAACGCTTTCCTAGGGAGGAGAAGTCATGACGCAGCGCGTATCACCAAAGTCGCAGGCCGGAACACAAACCTCAACCGCCACCCCGATCAAGTATGTGTACTTCTTCGGCGGCGGCAAGGCCGAAGGCAATGGCCGCATGAAGGATGTGCTGGGCGGCAAAGGCGCAGGGCTGGCCGAGATGACCAATGCGGGGCTGCCGGTACCCCCGGGATTCACGATTCAGACCGAAGCCTGCCGCGAGTACATGCGGGGAACGCTGAGCCCCGAAATCAATGAGGAAATGTACGCGGCGCTGGAGCAACTGGAAGCGCTGCAGGGTCAGAAGCTGGGCGCGGCGGAGAATCCGCTGCTGGTCTCGGTGCGCTCGGGCGCGAAGTTCTCCATGCCGGGCATGATGGACACGATTCTGAACCTCGGTCTCAACGACAAGTCTGTCGAAGGGTTGTCGCAACGTAGCCAGGATCCACGGTTCGCGTATGACTCCTATCGCCGGCTGATCCAGATGTTCGGCAGCGTGGTGCTCGACATCAGCAAGAAGAAGTTTGAGCACATCTTCGATGGCGTGAAGGCCCGCGAAGGCGTGAAGTTCGACTACGAGCTCCAGGCTGACGCGTTGAAAGAAATCGTCCTTGAGTACAAGAGGCTGATCAAGAAGGAGACCGGCAAGGACTTTCCGCAGGAGCCGCTGGAGCAACTGGTCCAGACGCGCGACGCGGTGTTCCGGAGTTGGAATGGCGACCGGGCCAAGGTCTATCGCAGGATCAACCATATCGACGACTGGCTGGGCACAGCGGTCAACGTGCAGTGCATGGTATTCGGCAACATGGGCGAGAGCTCAGGCACGGGCGTCGGCTTTACGCGCAATCCGGCCACCGGCGAGAAGACGTTCTTCGGCGAATACCTGATGAACGCGCAGGGCGAGGATGTGGTGTCGGGCATTCGCACTCCGCTGTCGATCAGCGAGTTGGAACGTGCTATGCCGAAGGCGTATCAGCAGTTGCGCACCATCACCTGGAAGCTCGAGAAGCACTATCGCGATATGCAGGACTTCGAGTTCACCATCCAGGACAGCAAGCTCTACATGCTGCAGACTCGCAATGGCAAGCGTACTGGTCTGGCCGCGGTTCGCGTCGCGATCGACATGGTTCGCGAAGGCCTGATCTCGCAGGAAGAGGCGGTGCTCCGGGTTGAGCCGAATCAGCTGTACGACTTCCTGGTGCCGCGGCTGGTGGAGAAGGATGTGAAGATCGAACTTCTGGCCATCGGCCTGCCGGCTTCGCCCGGCGCGGCGGTGGGGCAGATCGTCTTCAGCGCCGAGGACGCGGTGAAGCACCACAACAGCGGCGCGTACAAGGACATCATCCTGGTCCGCGGCGAGACGACACCGGAAGACATCGCGGGCATGGAAGTCGCGGCCGGTATCCTGACGTCGCGCGGCGGCATGACCTCACATGCGGCAGTTGTCACACGCGGCATGGGCAAGTGCTGCGTGGCCGGCGCGGGTGACTGCGTGGTCGACGAAGCGCACAAGGAACTGCGGGTGAAGGGCTTCACCTTCCGCCAGGGCGATTGGATCTCGCTGGACGGCACCACCGGCCGCGTGATTGCCGGCCAGTTGAAGACACTGCCGGTGCAACCGAACGATCCGGACCTGGTGAAGTTCATGAGCTGGGTGGACCGGCACCGCAAGCTGAAGATCCGCGCCAACGCGGACATTCCACGCGACGCCAAGCAGGCTCGCCTGTTCGGCGCTGAGGGGATCGGCCTGTGCCGGACCGAGCACATGTTCTTTGCGGAAGGCCGCATTGAGCACGTGCGGGCGATGATCCTTGCCACGACCGAGAAGGACCGCCGCGACGCGCTGAAGAAGCTGCTGCCGATGCAGCGCGCCGACTTCCTGGGCTTGTTCAAGGCGATGGAATCGCTGCCAGTGACGATCCGGCTGCTCGACCCGCCGCTGCACGAGTTCCTGCCGCAGCGGGAAGAGCTGCTGGTCGAGATCCAGCACCTGGAAGACACCAAGCCTCACTCGCCGAAGCTGAAGGAGCTGCGTCCGCTGCTGGCGCGGGTCCAGGAGCTGCACGAGACCAACCCGATGCTGGGGCTGCGCGGCTGCCGTCTGGGTATCGCGTTCCCGGAGATCACCGAGATGCAGGCCCGCGCGATCTTTGAGGCGGCTGTCGCCATCAAGAACAAGGGCGGGGATCCGCACCTGGAGATCATGGTCCCGCTGATCGGCTCGATTGAGGAGATGCGCAACCAGGCCACGATCGTTCGCCACATCGCCGAACTCGTTTTCAAGGAGAAGGGCGCCACCGTGAATTACATGGTGGGGACGATGATTGAGCTGCCGCGCGCTGCTCTGACTGCCGATGAAGTTGCGGAAGAGGCTGAGTTCTTCAGCTTTGGTACGAACGACTTGACCCAGACGACGTTCGGCATCTCTCGCGATGACATCAACAAGTTCCTCCCGGCCTATGTGAAGAACAACATCTTCAAAGAAGATCCGTTCGCCACGCTGGACCAGAAGGGAGTGGGCGCGTTGATCCAGATTGCGACCGCCAAAGGACGCAAGACCAGGCCAAACCTGAAAGTCGGCATCTGCGGCGAACATGGCGGCGATCCCGAGTCGGTCAAGTTCTGCCACCGGATTGGCCTGAACTATGTGTCCTGCTCGCCGTTCCGGTTGTTGACGGCCCGGCTGGCGGCTGCACAGGCAGCACTGCAGGATCAGCAGGCAGGATCTGAGTTGAAGGACCTGCTGCGGAACGGAGACTGGCTGACAACATAGCCACTCGACGTCACAAGCCGGCTGGCGCCTGGCAAATCTTATCCAGTGGAACATCGGAGACGCTGGATGAGAGGAGCCGGGCGCCAGCCATTTTTAAGAGGGGCTACGAGTCAACCTTCGAGCAGGCCGATGCGGGGATTCTCCATCACGTGCAGGCGCTGGAGGATTTTGCGGGCGAGACCCGTGACGGGCACACCGGGGAGGCGCGCGACGTTGACCCAGAGCAGGTCGCGTGAGGCCTTGGGAATGGCATGGCGCAAGGATTCGCCTTTGGCACGGACGTTGTTGCTGCTGACGTGTGGCTCGTTGCGGCGTGGAGCATAGACCTGGACGTAGTAGTTGGTGTTGGTGATGGAGTGGCGAACGCGAAGCACAGGCTCGCGGCCCTCGACCGCCTCAAGCGGCAGCGGCGGAAGTTCATACATCCCGGGCATCACGGAAGCGTGAGTTGCGCGGCGCTCCAGCAACACTTCCGTGATGGTTCCGCGTTTGCGCAGATCGAGCAGGAAGGCGGCCGGCGTGCTGCGCTGCGGAGCGCGGGCCGGAGTGGGATGCTCGCCACGAGTGCGGCAAAGGGCATGCACAGGGCACTGCAGGCACAGCGGAGCGCGGGGCAGGCATACGGTGGCGCCCAGCTCCATCATGGCCTGGTTGTGTTCTCCGGCAGGGTTCTCGTCGCTGTGGTGGCGGACGTCGTCGCCGCCGACTGGGGCGGTCGGATCCATGCTGGCGGCAAGGGCGATGCGCTCGCTGGCGTCCCACCCGCCGGCGGATCGGAGCCGGGATGGATGTACGGACGGGGGTTCGGAGTCGGCCGGAGGCGAAGGCGGGACCAAAGCCTGGGCCTCTGCGCGAATGAACGCGCGGACAGCAGCGGTGGCCTCGTTGGGCCGGCCCGTGAGGCGGAGGATCACGCGCTCGACGTTGCCGTCGACGACGGGGACCGACTCCCCGAAGGCAATACTGGCGATGGCGGCGGCAGTGTATTCGCCGATGCCAGGCAGGGTGCGGAGTTCGACTGAGGACGCGGGCAGGCGGCCCTCACGCTCCAGCATGATGAACTGCGCGGCCTTGTGGAGCATGCGCGCGCGGCGATAGTAGCCGAGGCCGGACCACGCAGCGAGCACGTCGGGCTCGGGCGCGAGCGAGAGCGAAACCAGAGTCGGGAAGCGGCGAAGGAATTCGTTGTAGTGGTCGATGACGGCAGCGACGCGGGTTTGCTGCAGCATGATTTCGGACACCCAGATACGGTATGGGTCGACGGTGCCGCGCCACGGCAGATCGCGGGCCTCGGCCTTGTACCAGGCCATCAGGCGGTTGCGGAAGTCAGCTGGATCCATCTCGGACGCGAACCCGGGTGGGCCCGCAGCGGAGGCGTCCGCCGGCTCAGGTTCTGCCGGCGAGGTTACTGCGGTCTCCAGCACGGCCGCGCTTTTCCGCGAACCCCTGGGTGGGCTTGCGAGCTTCATGGAGTAAGTCTATTCCGTGCGGGGAAAGGAGCATCTGGTACTTCCGGGGTAGATGTATCCCGCTACCAGCGCAGGCCGTACACTGGTGCGCATGAAAAGAAGAGTGTTACGGCGGGATTTCCTGAAGCAGGCGGCGCTTGCGTCGGGTGCAGCAGCTATACCATTTGCGGGGTTTGCGGGGTTGATCGAGGCAACCGGCGCGGAAGCCGCCGCGATTGGGGACGGAGCGCTCCGGCCTCACTTCCCTACCGCCGATCCAGCGTGGCGCAAGACTTGGGATGCAGCGCTGGCGGTGGTCGCCGGGAACGTGCGCAACATGCCGCGGTACGACGACCCAGTCCTGGTGGAAGGCAGCACGTACGGGGGAATCTGGCTGGAGTGCGCGCCGCAGGAAGGCGAGGTGTACGGCACGCTGGAGAAGTACGTCGCCGAAGGGCCGGGAGTGTCCAGGCCGCTGGCCGTTGCGCGGGCCAACCACATGGGGTTCTTCGCGAATCAGAAGCCTGACGGTCAGTTGTCGGCCTGTATCAAGCTGGCGGACAAGGTCGGCAGCAACGCCGGCTATGGGCAGATCCAGATGGTCGTCCCAATCGCTGGGACGGCATGGGACATCTTCCAGATCACCAAAGACCAGGAACTGCTGGAGACCGCTTACACGTCCTGCGGCCGTTGGGATGCATGGCTGCGGCAATATCGCGACACACGGAAGACGGGGCTGTGCGAGGGGTTCTGCACGTACGACACGGGGCATGATAATTCACCGCGCTGGGCGGGGATTCCGAATCAGTGTCCGGATGCGGATGCACGGAAGTGCCCGCCAATTGCCTCGATGCCACGGCTGTGCCCCGATTTGTCGGCTACGGTGTATGGCGGACGCGTGGCGCTGGCGGCGATGGCCAAGGCGTTGGGCAAGCGGGAGGATGAGGCGCGGTGGCTGGAAGACGCGGAACACATTCGGAAGTTGATTCTGGCCAAGCTGTATAGCCCGGAGGATGGGGCGTTCTACGATCTCGATGCGCAGGATAAGTTTGTGCGGGTGCGAGGCGATTTGATCAGCCGTGTGCTGGGGGAGCACGTCGTCGATCCGAAGAAGGACAAGGCGATCTTCGAGGCGGTATGGACGAAGCAGATTCATAACCCGAAGGCGTTCTGGGCGCCGTATCCGTTGCCTTCGATTGCGATGGACGATCCGACGTTTGTGCGGCCCATTCCGCGCAATAGCTGGGGCGGCGCGAGCCAGGCGCTCACGGCGCTGCGCGCACCGCGGTGGATGGAGTACTACGGCAAGCAGGCGGAGTTGACGCATATGATGCAGCAGTGGTGCTCGGCGATTATGCGGCATACGGAGTTTCGCCAGCAGATGGACCCGATGACCGGGGAGTTCACGCAGAATGATCCGGGCGGCTACTCGCCGGCGGCGCTCACGTTCCTGGACTATGCGCGGCGGTTGAGCAGGAACGGTTAGGCGCGCGTGATCAGCAGTTCTGATATTTCCAGTTGCGCTGCTTGCCTTCGGCGATCCACTCGATGGCCTGCGTGATGCGCCGGTCGCGGGTCTCGGGGCGCTTCGCCTCGGCGATCCAGTCGTTGTACTCGCGTTTACAACTGGGGCTGAAGGCGGCGTAAGCCTTGCCGGCTGCTTTGTTCTTCTTGAGGGCCGCTGCGAACTCGGCAGGAGTTTCTGTCGCAGGCTTTGGCGCTTTGACGACGCGGCGCGCCACGACGATGCGATTGTCACCAAGGCCGTTGTCGATCAGTTCGGCAGCTTTCTTGATGTACGCGACGAGTTGTTTGTCCGCGGGCAGGTCCTTGAGACTGGTGATTTTGCCCAGCGATCCCATGCCACCGTGCTGCAGGATGCCGTCTTCGCGAAGGACTTTGCCGATCTCCGCGCCCCAGAAGCCGAAGCTGCAGTGCTCCTTGAATGCAGAGAGGTTGCAGAGGATAGTGTCGCCGTGGAGAAAGAAGGGGCGGCTCCACTTCATGTCCTCCACCACGTCGGGGCAGGCCTTGTGGACGGCGCCGCGAAGACGCGTGAGGATGGGTTGCGCGAAGGGCGCGGCCTTGGCGATGTAGGCGTCGACGCGTGAATCCGGCTTTGCTCTGGTCACGAAAGCAGTCTACACAGAATCGGCGGTTCTGCGCGATTCAGAATTCGCCGAGGCGGTCGAGTTCGGCGACGACACTGGCAAGAGAGTCGCGCCAGTCCGGCATACGCCAGCCGAAGACGCGGTCGAGCTTGGAGCAGTCGAGCAGCGAATTGAGCGGGCGCTTTGCGGGAGTTGGATATTCGGCAGTCGTGATGGGTTCCACGGAAGCGAGCTTCATCGCAGGCTTCAGCTTCTGTAAGTCGGCGATGGATTGCTCGGTGAATCCGTACCACGTCGTTTGGCCGGAGCCCGTGGCGTGATAGACGCCGCTGAGGGGATGGACGGCCTCGTGCAGCGAACACTGAGCCTGTGCGGCGCGGCGTTCAAGATCGTCGATGACATGTGCAGTCATGCGGGCCAGTTCGAAACTCCACGTCGGGGCGCCGTGCTGGTCGGCGACGATCTTGAGATGCTCGCGTTCGCGCGCAAGCTTCAGGATGGAGCGAACGAAGTTCTTGCCGGTGGCTCCATAGACCCAGCTGGTGCGGAAGGTGACGTGCGGAATTCCACTGGTCGCCAGGGCGACCTCGCCAGCGAGTTTGCTTTCGCCATAGACGTTCAAGGGCGAGGGCATGTCCGACTCGAGCCAGGGTGTCTTCTTCGAGCCATCGAAGACGTAGTCGGTCGAGTAGTGAATCATGGCCGCGCCAAGGACCTTCGCTTCTGCGGCGAGCACGGCGGGGCCCTCTGCGTTAATGGCGATGGCAAGGTCCGGCTCACTCTCAGCCTTGTCGACCGCGGTGTGAGCGGCAGCGTTGACGATCCAACGGGGGCGGTAATCCCGCACAATTTTGCGGATGGATGCAATGTCGGTAAAGTCGAGTTCCGCCAGCGTCGGCGCAAACAGCTCAGCGAGCGGTGCCAGAGTCTCTTTGAGGGCATCGCCTACCTGACCGCCGTCGCCGGTAATCAGAATTCGTCCAGCCAGTCGCTCCGTCGACATCAGTAGACCTTCTCCTCAAGGACGCGCTTCAGATAATCGCCGTAGCTGCTCTTCGCCATCTTAGCCGCGAGAAGTTTCAGTTGTGCCGCATCGATATAGCCCTGCCGGTAAGCGATCTCTTCCAGGCAGGCGACCTTCAGTCCCTGGCGTTTCTCGATGGTTTGGATGAAGAGCGACGCTTCCAGCAACGAGTCGTGGGTGCCGGTATCGAGCCACGCCATGCCGCGGCCAAGTAACTCGGTCGTCAGTTGGCCATGCTCGAGATACCAGCGATTGACGTCGGTGATCTCCAGTTCCCCGCGCGGCGACGGCTTGATCGACTCAGCGATTCCGACGATCTGGCTGTCGTAGAAATAAATTCCGGTCACTGCATAACGCGACTTGGGATTGGCAGGCTTCTCTTCGAGCGACACGGCCTTGCGTTGGTCGTCAAACTCAACCACTCCGTAGCGCTGTGGATCCTGCACCGCATACGCGAAGACGGTGGCGCCTTCCCTGCGCTCCGAGGCCGACCGCAATGCCTTTGCGAAATCGTGCCCAAAGAAGATGTTGTCGCCCAGCACGAGGCAGCATCCCTGGCCCGCAAGAAAGCCCTTGCCGATGAGAAATGCCTGCGCGAGGCCGTCGGGCGAGGGTTGGATTGCATACCGGATGGAAATGCCCCACTGCTCTCCAGTTCCCAGGAGTTGCTCATAGCGCGGCGTATCGGACGGCGTCGAGATCACCAGCACATCGCGAATGCCCGCGAGCATCAGGGCAGAGAGCGGGTAGTAGATCATCGGCTTGTCGTAGACCGGAAGCAACTGCTTAGAAGTTGCCTCGGTTACGGGATGAAGCCGCGTCCCCGATCCACCTGCAAGTATGATGCCCTTCATTCGATCCTTTCCGAGTTACTTTGAGTAACAGCACATCCAGCACAAAGTCAGTTTGCGACTAACTTCTGGATCCATAATTTCCCTTGATCCACTCTCGATATTCGCCGCTGACGATCTTTGCCACCCACTTCTCGTTTTCAAGGTACCACTGCACTGTCTTGCGGATGCCGGTCTGGAAGGATTCTTTGGGAGCCCATCCAAGTTCGTTCTGCAGCTTCGCACAGTTGATGGCATAACGCTTGTCGTGGCCGGGGCGGTCTTTGACGTAAGTGATCAGGCGGTTGTGCGGCGTGCCTGCAGGGTGAAACTCGTCCAGGATCGCGCATAGGACGTTGACGACATCGAGGTTCTTCTGTTCGTTCAATCCGCCGACGTTGTAGGTATCGCCGAGTCTCCCTTTTTCGAGCACTGTCAGAATTGCGTCGCAGTGGTCGGTGACATAGAGCCAGTCGCGCACGTTCTGGCCGTCGCCGTAAACCGGCAGCGGCTTTCCGTGGATCGCATTATGGATCATGAGCGGAATTAGTTTTTCGGGAAACTGGTAAGGGCCATAGTTATTCGAACAGTTCGTAGTAAGTACCGGCAAGCCATAGGTGTGGAAGTATGCGCGAACGAGATGGTCGGATGCGGCCTTGGATGCGGAGTAGGGACTGTTCGGCCGATACGATGTTTCCTCGTGAAACGCGGGCTCGTCGGGGTTGAGCGAACCGTAGACTTCATCGGTCGAGACGTGGAGGAAGCGGAAGGAGTCGCGGTCCGGCCCGGCGAGGGAGCGCCAGTGTTTCAGGGCGGCTTCGAGGAGAGTGAAGGTGCCGGTGATGTTGGTTTCGACGAACGCCGCGGGCCCCAGGATGGAGCGGTCCACGTGACTCTCCGCGGCAAAGTGCACAAGCGCGTTCGGCTGATGTTCTGTCAGCAGGCGGGTCACGAGTGCGGCATCGAGAATGGAGCCGTGCACGAACTTATGAGCGGGGTTGCCTTCGAGCGACACCATGTTGTCGATGTTCCCGGCATAGGTGAGCGCGTCGAGATTAATGACTGTGTGGCCTCGCCCGACCGCTTCGAGCACGAAGTTGGATCCGATGAATCCCGCGCCCCCTGTCACCAACAACACTTTTGAATGCATTGTTCTCCTCGTGTTTATTGTAGAGTGCCTGCTCCGCCGATTGACAGACCCAAGCGATTGGCAGGGGCGCGCTCGTTCTGGCGAGAAGTCAGAGTTGCGCGGAATCCGGATAGGTCTCAGCGTCCGCGAGCGGCGAACCGGCCGCGTCCTTCGCGGAGAGCGTAGGCTCGCCATCCAGCGGCCAGTCGATGCCGATTGCCGGGTCGTTCCACAGGATGGAGCGTTCCGAGGCGGGTGAATAGAACTCGGTCGCCTTGTAGGCAACCTCGGCGAAGTCGCTGAGCACGAGAAATCCGTGGCCGAAGCCGGGAGGGATCCACAGCATGCGCTTGTTCTCGGCGCTCAGGGCGGCACCGAACCACTGCCCGAATTGCGCGGAGCCTTGGCGCAGGTCGACGGCCACATCGAAGATTTCGCCGCGCAGGGCGCGCACCAGCTTGCCCTGCGCCGGGTTCAACTGGTAGTGCAGCCCACGCAGAACGCCCTTGCGCGAGCCGGAGTGATTGTCCTGTACGAATCGGCTGGGCAGCCCCAGCTTCTGAAAAGTCGCCTCATTGTAGGACTCGAGGAAGAAACCTCGTTCGTCGCCGAAGACTTTCGGTTCGAGGATCGCTACGTCCTTCAGGGGAGTCGGGATGAGTTGCAAATGCAGGTTCCTCCAGCGGCCGATTCTAGTCGACGGCGATCATGATCTTGGTGTACGCAGCGGGATTCTCGCTCCAGGCGCGGAGAATGGCCGGCGCTTCTTCGAGCGGAACCGTCGCACTGATTGCGTCGGCCGTCGGAAATCGCTTCTGTTCGAACATGCGGATCACTTCCCTGAAGTCCTCCGGCAAGGCGTTGCGCGAGCCCATGATGTCGAGTTCTTTCTGCACGAACAGGCGGGTCTGGTAGCTGACGTGGTCCTTGGCGTATCCGATGTAGACGACGCGGCCGGTGAAGCAGACCTCCTCGACAGCGGCGCGGAAGGTGTCGGGCCGGCCGATGGCCTCGATGATGACGTCGGGTCCGTGGCCGGCAGATATCTCCTGCAGCCTCGCGTGGACTTCGTCGCGCGTGGAGTTGATGACGTGGCGCGCGCCCGCCTTCTGCGCGATGGCGAGCTTCTTGTCGTCGACGTCAATCGCGATGACGCTGGCGCCGCGGAAGGCGGCCGCCGCAACTGCCCCCAGACCGACCCCTCCACATCCGAAGATGGCGACCGTGTCCGACGCGGAGACGCGGCCGCGCGAGACGGCATGGCAGCCCACGGTGAGTGGCTCTACGAGGCACAGCTCCTCGATGGGCAACGAAGCCGCATAGAGCTTGGCGAGGGGCATGCTGAAGTGGTCGAGAAGAGCGCCATCGCGCTGGACACCGAGGGTCTGGTTGTCACGGCAGGCGTTGACGCGTCCCTGCCGGCAGGACGTGCACTTGCCGCAGCTGGTGTAGGGCGACATGGTCACGTCCATCCCTTCGGCGAGGCCCAGGTCGTTGGCGGGGACGCGTTCGAGCGTGGCGGCGACCTCGTGGCCGGGGATCCGCGGGTAGGTCACCAACGGATTCTTTCCCAGGAAGGTGCTGAGGTCGGTGCCGCAGAGGCCGATGCGGCGGATCCGCATCGTCGCTTCGAGTGGGTCGGCGGCCCGACGTTCTATGTCGATGACCCGCGCCTCTCCAGGCCGGTCAATTACGAGCGCTTTCATTCGGTTCTGCCCTTCCTCTCTTCGGCACGACGCCGCATGGTTCGCGTTGACTCGGAGAATCTCAAGGTGCTTTTGTTGTGCGTTCCGGGTGCAACGTCAGTTGAAATGTGAATACCGTGTCAGTCTGTTGCCCGGACTGGTAGACCGGCGCCTTCCACCACTCGTGCTGGAGTTCAGCCGACAGCTCGAGGTGCTCCTGGATGAGCTTGGTGGCGTGAATGTCGAAGCTGTTCTGGGTGGTGCCTCCGGGGACGAAGTTCTGCGGCGTGGCGTTCGGGATGAATACCGATGTCGTGGCGCCAGGAATGAAGTCCCTGGCATCCTTCTTATGCTGGAAGGAGACCTGCACCAGTTCGCGCGGGGAGAGATGGTAGGTCATCCAGGCCTGACCGCCCTTCCCTTGGCGGCCAATCGCGTCTCCCATAATGTAGCCCTTGTTGGTGTAGCCCTGAGGCTGAAGCAGCTCCGCATAGAGAAACGCGCCCGAGTTGCTGCGGTTGACCGGAGGATCCGTATTCACACCTTCGACTCGCAGGTCGAGCCGTGGTACTCCGGGAAACTGAGACAGATAGACTCCTGGCCGAACACCCGCATGCCGGGGCGCATCGATCGGGCTGACGTCGTCGTGGACGAGGGAGTCCGAATAGAGAGTCAGCCGGTGCGAGAGGAACGGAAGCCGCCAACGGAAATCGAATGTGCCAAATCTGGCGCCCGGATTGTCACGTCCTAGCTTCTCGGTGCCCGAGACGTTCTGGAAGCTGAAAAAACTGTGCAGGAAGGAATGAAGCGTGATGGGCGTGTGGTTGGCAAGCGGCGTCGCCGCGCCACCCCAGATGGTGGAGCGGGAGAACCCGAACTCCAGATCTGGAACCGGTTTGAAGTTAATCTTCTCGGTGTGCAGCCAGGGGTCGTTCGGATCGGAGTGTCCCTTGAGGCTGCCCACAAAAAAGTCGTAGCGGAACGGACCCAATAGGCGAGACAGGAGTGGGATGTAGAGCGGCTCGGTGCGGTCGATCTGGAAGGCGTAGATGTTCTCGGCGTTGTTGCTGTAGAGGAAGCTTCCTCCTGCGGTCGGGGCAAACCAGTGATCGCTCTTCCCAAACGATATCTCGTGGTTCAGCACGCGGTAGGAGAGGTTCGCCTCCTGAATGCGGAAGTCATTTGTAGTCGGAATGGGACCGGCTGGAATGGTTGCCTGGACCGGGTTGCTGGCGGGATCTATAAGGTCGACGCTGGTCAGCGTTGTGAACAGAGCGGGAGAATATCCGGCGGCGCTGGGCGCGTGTTGGTATTCGCCCCGCAGGTAGAGACTGAAGCGGCCAAATTCGGCACTTCCGCCAACGCCATCGACGGTGTTGAAGCCAGGCTGATAGGGGCGGCCGTAGTCGTTGACGAGAGTCTGCCCGAGGTGGAAGCTGTCGCGCAAGGTGAGACCGGAGATACCCTGCACACGGGCATAGAGGCCTTCGCAACCGTACGAGAGGCCTTCGGGATCGGAGTCCTCGTCACCAAACTCGCGCTGAAGCGCGGTGAAAATCTCCAGGGCCTGCGAGCTGTTTTTGATATCGGAATCCTGGGAGGTCTGGTCGAGCATCCGCTGGATACTTCGCCGGGTCCAGGGACGAAGGCCGAGAAACGCCGTGTCAAGATAGCCGAGCCCGTGCAGGCGATCGAGGGCCGGGTAGACCCAGTTGTCCATGGGGACATAGACATCCGCGGGTCGTGCGCCGGCCGGGCCAGTTTTGCAGGAGTGCAGTCCCACGGTCACCTGCGCGTTAGCGCCGACACATGCAGGCGCGAGAAGGGCAGACGACACCAGAGCGGCGAAGCACAGCATCCGCCGCTTCCCCAGAAATTCTGAACCCATAAACGGAAATCACCTCGGTCAATCACTGAAAATCAGGGGTTTCCCCTTGAAACACGACCAGGCTTCTGATCCGTTCCAATCACCATTCTACGCAGAAGCGAAGCAATCCTCGCGTCAAACCCTCGGAGACGGCCTGCCAGCCGATTGATTGCGCTTCCGACAGAAGGGCTCATCCCCACGAGAAATTGCCGGGCAGGAAAGGTAGAATCGCCGTCATGAATATTTCGGCAATTCAGACTGCACTGCGCGATGCCGGCCTCGACGGCTGGCTGTTCTACGACCATCACCAGCGTGATCCGTTGGCGTACGGCATTCTGAGTCTCGACCCGGCGACGCATGTGACGCGGCGGTGGTTCTACCTGGTGCCCGCCTCGGGCGAGCCGCGCAAACTGGTGCACCGGATCGAGACCGGACGATTGGACACGTTGCCGGGGACAAAAGCGGAGTACTCGTCGTGGCAGGAGTTGGAGGCGGGGCTGGAGCAGATATTGGCCGGGACGAAGCGGCTGGCGATGCAGTACTCGCCACGCAACGCAATCATGTACGTGTCGATGGTGGACGCGGGCACGGTGGAACTGGTGCGAACGATGGGCAAGGAGATTATGAGCTCGGCCGACCTGGTGAGCCAGTTCGAAGCGGTGCTGAGCGATGCGCAGATACGGACGCACTTCGTCGCGCAGCAGAAGATCGACCGCATCCTGGACGAGGCCTGGAAGTTGATGGGCGCGCACGTGCGGAACAGCGGCACGAACGAGTTCGCGATGGTCCAGTGGCTGAGCGAGGCGATGCGGCAGGAAGGCCTGGTGTGGGAGCACGGGCCGAATGTGAGTTGCGGCGCGAACTCCGCGGACTCGCACTATGAGCCGACGGCGGAAAATTCGAAGGCAATTCGGCGCGGCGACTTTGTGCTGATCGACATCTGGGGCAAGCTGGACGAGCCCGGTGCGGTCTTTTACGACATAACGTGGACGGGCGTGGTGGACCGCGAGCCGACGGAGCGGGAGCAGACGGTGTTCAACACGGTGCGCGGCGCTCGCGACGCGGCCATCGCCAAGGTGGAAGCCGCGTTTGCGGAGAACCGGGCGATTGCTGGTTGGGAAGCGGACGACGCCGCTCGTGCCGTGATTCGCGCGGCGGGTTTCGGCGAGTGGTTCACGCATCGCACCGGACATAACATCGGCAGCAACATCCACGGCAACGGGGCGAACCTCGACAACCTGGAGACGCATGACGTCCGGCTGATTCTGCCGAATACGTGCTTCTCGGTGGAGCCGGGCATTTATTTCCCTGGCGAGTTCGGCGTTCGCACGGAGATCGACATGATGACGCGGCCGGGGAGCGCCGTCGTGACGGGGCGCATACAGACGGAGCTGGTGCGTATTTAGAGCCTACGTGGCTGATATGATGGGTGAGGATGACGACTAAAGTGCAGGCGTCCGCAGCTGCGGGCGGTAAAGCTATGGATGGCAACACGGCAGGCGGCGTGTTCCCCGCGATGGTGCTGCTGGCGGGCTGGCTGGTTCCAGGAGCAGGCCACGCGATGCTGGGCAAGTGGGTCCGCGCGGGCTTGCTGATGGGCTCGATCCTGGCGATGTTTGCTATCGGGATCGCGCTGCACGGCAAGGTCTACACGCCGAACACCGGTGAACCATTGGACATGCTGGGATTCGCGGGTGACCTGGGCGTGGGCGCGCTGTATGGCGTGGCGCGGTTGCTGGGCTGGGGACAAGCGCCGGTGCTGGTCGCTGTGGCGGACTATGGGACGAAGTTCATCGTGGTGGCTGGGATGCTGAACATCGTGGCGGCTGTGGACGCGCATTCGCTGGCGAACGGAAGGAAGCCATCATGAACATCTCGCACTTCAGCGCTGTCCTGCTGTTCTCGCTCTTCACTTCGATCGTGTTCGGCATCACGCAGCGCGCGGAGCCAAAGATGATGGTGAAGTTCGGCGCTTTCTGCTTTGTGTTGTTCGTCGGCGGAACGGTCGCGGCGAGCTGGGTGATGTACTTCATCAAGCACTGAGTTGGGCTTAGATGCTTGCGATCCAAACCCTGACCTAAGCTTGCGAGGCTGAGTCGCTTGCCGCTTCCGTTGGCTTTGCCGGCGCGGGCGCGACGACCTTCTTGGGAACAGCGGCTTCGGCCTTGCGCGACGGCGCGATGATGGCGTGGAGCGTGGTGCCTTCCATGCGCGGCATGAACTCGACGATGCCGTTGTCGCCCACGTCCAGAATCAGGCGGTTGATGATCTTGTAGCCAAGGTCGCGGTGCGCCATCTGGCGGCCCTTGAAGCGGAGCGAGGCTTTGACCTTGTCGCCGTCGCCGAGGAAGCGGATCGCCATGTTCTTCTTGGTCTGGTAATCGTGTTCGTCGACGGTGACCGAGAACTTGACTTCCTTGATGGTGATGACTTTCTGCTTCTTGCGGGCTGCACGCTCGCTCTTATCTTTCTCGTAGAGGAATTTGCCGTAATCCTGAATGCGGCAAACAGGCGGAACTGCGTTGGGGGAAATCTCCACCAGATCCAGGGAGCGTTCGCGCGCCATTTTCAGGGCGTCGAAGGGGGGCATGATGCCAAGCTGCTCGCCATTCTCGTCGATAACACGAATCTCGCGGGCGCGAATTCGTTCGTTGGTACGGATGAAGGACTTTGCGGAACGTTTATCGATCGGTGGAATGGGGTACCTCCACAGCGTGCCCAAG
>Ga0102924_1000788_pt1 | contig 37801 bp, 33 predicted proteins | sample PaiPotPPM11metaG_FD_80116 | JGI IMG/M metagenome (GOLD analysis project Ga0102924, IMG submission 80116) | Iron sulfur acid spring bacterial and archeal communities from Banff, Canada, to study Microbial Dark Matter (Phase II) - Paint Pots PPM... ...
CATGACGAGGGGTGCGATGCGGACGGCCCAACCCCCCCTTCCCCGTTTCCCCGCCGGGAAGGGGGAGCAAGAGAGACAACGCGCGTCTCTTATTCTGGTTGCTATCGTCATCTTCGCCCTTGTTGGGCTGGTGGCGGTGATGCAGCGGCCCGTCACGATGGCGATTGCGCCCGCGAGCGCGGCGTTCGATCACGCGTCCACGGACTGGAACGCGGGTGAGCGGGCGGCGGATGGCACGGCATTCCGGTGGACGGGCGCGGAGTCTACGCTGAACTTCCGGGCGGCGCGGCGCATCCTCCCGGCGAACAGGCCGTTGACGTTGACGATGCGCTTCTCCGCGCGGCCACCGGACGCATCGGTAGCGACGGTCACGTTGCTCGCCAATGGCAGGACACTCGATACGTGGCCATCGAACGTCGAGCATCCTGTGGCGGTGGATGTGACCTCGCTCCTGCGGCGGCACGACGAACTGCACATCACCCTTCGCGTTGACAAGCCGTACTCCCCACCGCACGACGAGCGGAAACTCGGCCTGCAACTCGTCGGTGAGGCGCGGCTCTCCCCTCGGCCCGGCATGATGCTGCCGTCGGAGGACGCGGCATTGAGCGTCATTCTGCTCGTGCTGCTCGCCTGGTTCGCGGTCGGGCGGCGTGCGCATCTCCGGTGGCGGCTGCTCGCGGCAGGCTCGACGGCGTTCGTGATAACGCTTGGCATCCTACTCGTCCGTGTCCCGTTCTGGCGTATCGCCATGCCGCTGGAACTGACGCTCGCCGCCCTCGTTACCGTGCTTTGGGCACGGGATTGGTGGGCGGCGCTGACGTGGCCTCTCCGCGCGATACAACAACGGATGCGCCTCGATGATCGTGCGCTCATCATGGGTGGGGCGGTCCTCGCGCTTGTTGGGCAGGTGATCGTCGCGCAGCACCGGTGGGCGCTTGTCGGCGCGGTGGCGCTGGCGGTTGGGCTGGTGATGCTGCTGGCGGGGTTCATCCCTCACTCTCCGGCCCCCTCTCCATCGCAATGGAGAGAGGGAGGGGTGGGCAGCCGCCCACCCGAATTCCCATCCTCAGTCCTCATGCCGCCCAAAGGGCGCCCGCACTCCTCAGCACTGGCCGCGTGGCAGATTGCGGCGCTTGTCGGGATCGCGGCGCTGGCGGTGGCGCTGCGACTGACGCTGCTGACGGAGATGCCGGCAAGCCTGTTTCGAGATGAGGGGCGGCATGCGTTGAAGGCGATCCGTATCCTCGATGACCCGACCTATCGGCCGGTGTACGAGCCGGAGATTGCTCTGCCCGCGCTCTTCCTCTATCCGATGGCGCTTGCGTTCAAACTGTTCGGTATCTCACTCCTCACGCTGCGTCTCTTCATGGCGACGATGGGCGCCGTGGATGTGCTGCTCTTTTTCTTTCTCAGTCGCCGCCTGTTCGGCCCGCGCGTCGCCCTGATCGCCGCCTATCTCTTCGCGGTCTCCTTCTGGGCGCTGCGCATGCAGCGGGTCGCGTTGGCTCCCTGCTTCTCGACCGGGCTGGTGCTGCTCGGCCTCTTTTTGTTCGTGCGGGCGATCCAGTTACGCCGCTGGTGGGATTGGGCGCTGGCGGGCGTTGGGGCAGCGGGTACGGTCTACTGCTACCATTCCGGCCCCTTCACGCTCGTTCTGATCGCACTGGTCGCCCTTGTGTTGCTTGTGCGGTCGCCTCGCCGCTTCCTCCGCGAGTGGCTGCCACGCTTCGCGGTGCTGGCGGTCGTCTTCCTGCTGCTCGCCGCGCCGCTCCTTCGGTATATCGCCACCCATTTCGATCAATACACCGCCCGTCCGGGTCAGACGGCGATCTTCTCGGAAGAGAATCTCCGCCGCCTCGGGCAGGATCGCCTCGCCGCGCTGGAGGCGAACATCACGCCGAATCTCGGCATGGATACCGTGCGCGGCGACCGCGAGCCGAAGCATAACCTCCCGCAGGCGCCACACCTCGACGCGATTGTTGCGGTTTTCTTCCTCGCCGGGTTGGCCCTCGCGCTGAGCGGGAGGCTGCATGGCCCACCCCACGGCGCGCGCCGGTTCGGGGAATGGCTGGCGCTCGGCTACCTCGCGGTGATGCTCATACCGAGCCTGCTCGCCGTTGACGCCCCGAATACGCTCCGCGCCTTCGATACATTGCCGCCCGCCTTGCTCATTGCCGCACTCGCGATGGATGCGGTGTGGGCACGATTGTTCAGGAAGGGCCGGGGGAGGGAGGTAATTCCCGCCATCCCCGCATTCCTCACCCTCGCCGCGATCTTCGCGCTCAATGCGGGGACGTATTTCGGACTGATGCGGCATGATGGAAGGGAGACGCTCCGGTTCGATACCTACTTCGCGTCGCAGGCGGGGAAACAGATGGTAGCCGAGGCAAATGCGCGCCCCGGCATGACCTTTCTCGTGCCGCGCGAGGCGATTGACCGCGATGTCTTCCCCTTCTTCGCGCGCGTCATGCGGGATACCGGGTCGCTGACGTCGCTGGAAAGCGTGAGTCTCACGACGCTCCCCGCGCGGTACGCCATCCTGCTCCCGAACACTACGCAGGAGGGATCGCCTGATGCAATCATTGCCGCGTTGCCGTGGGCGAAGGGACTCGAACGCGTGCCCGGCAGCAGCCCGCCGGGCGCGGGCGGCATCCCCGCATTCATCGAGTATCGGACGCCGGGGTAAGCAATGAGCAACGAGCGGGTGCCCTTTGGGCAGTAGCAATGAGGAAGAGATTCGGAGGAGAGACATTGCCTTTCTCCGAAACGTCTGTTGGCTCGTTGCGGCGGCGTTTGTCGCGGCGATGCTGCTGACGGCGGCCTACCAGGTGCGGCCGACCTACCGAATTGGGATCGGGGATACGCCGCGCGATACGGCGCTCGTGCAGGGCTTCTACAGCCCGGAACGCCAACCGGCCGCTGATGGCGGGGCACGGTACCGATGGACGCGAGAGAGCGGGCAGATCGCATTCCCCGGCATCGGGCGGGGAGCGGTGACGGTAGATTTGCTCCTTTCCGGTTCCGCCAATCCCGCTCCGGATACGCATGTGCTCGCCAATGAAACGGAGATCACGACGCTCCACCTGACGCCGGATTTCCGTCTGTATCATGTGGAGGTGCCCGCCTCGCTCATGACCCATGGGACGCTCGACCTGACGCTCATCGCCCCCCCATTCATGCCGCGCGGCGACCGGCGGACATTGGGGATTGTCGTGCAGGAGGTGACCGTTCGCCCGCACGGGACGGGGTTCGCGCTTCCCCCCGCGCGGATTACCCTCTCCCTCTGGCTCGGCGCGCTTTCTGTCGCGCTCGCCCTCTTCGTCGCGGGATTTGGCGGCCCCAGCGCCTTCGCGGGCGCGGCGGGCGCGGCGGGCGGGATGGCCGCCTTCCTCGTGTGGAATCGCCTCTTCCTGACGGTGGACGCGGGCGGGATCGTGCGTGCCGGGGCGCTGATGCTCGCCGCGACGGCGGTGATTCGCTTCGTCTTCGCGCCGCTCTGCAACCGTGTCGGAGTGGCGACGACAGCGCGCGATGTACGCTGGCTCGCGCTCATCGGTGGTGCGGCGCTCGCGCTCCGGTTCGCGGGTATGCTCCACCCGAGCATCGTCATCGTGGATCTCAAGTTCCACCTCCATCGGTTCGCGGAGGTGGCGGACATGCACAGGCTCCTCCTGCCGATCCAGTCCGCGGAGTTCGGCGGGCGCACGGTGCTTTACGCGCCGACGCCCTACCTGTTCATGCTGCCATTTTCCTGGCTGATCCACGACCGGATGCTGATGCTCTTCCTCTTCTCCCTCGGCATTGACCTCGCGCGCTTCTGCGTCCTCTGGCTCGTTGCCCGCCGCGTGACGCGCGATCTGCTGGCGGCGAATCTCGTCGTCCTGACGATGGCGCTGATGCCCGTCGGCTGGATCGTCTATTCGTGGGGGATATTCGCGAACATCTTCGCGGAGGGGATGCTGACGCTCCTCTTCGCCTTGCTCGCGCTCGGCTATGGCTGGCTCGCGGGGCTATATCGCTGGCGGTGGTGCGCGGTCTTCGCCATCGTCATCTGCCTGACGCTGCTCGCACATATCGGCGTCTTCGTCCTCACCGCGCTCAGTGTGATGCTCTTCCTCATTGTGCGGCTTAGCCTCGCGTATCTGCCGCCGCGCCTGCCCTCGCTCGAACGACACAGGGAGCGGATTGCCGGGTCGCTCTTCGCGCTCGCCGGGCTGTCCGCCGCGCTGGTCGCCTTCGCGCTCTTCTATCGCTTCCCCGCACACGATCTCCTGGCCGGGCAACATGCTCCTGCCGTGGAGCAGGAGACGACCGGTACGCCGCCCGTTCCCGTGTACCATCTCTACCGCACGGGTGGCGCGACGCCCGACGACCGGATCGGCCTGCCCGCCGTCACGACATCGCATCTGAGCATCGCGCTGGCGCGGGAGGCGTGGGAGATGTCATACGCCTTTTATCGCGTCTGGCCGGTGATCGCGTGCATCGCGGGGTGCGTCGTGCTCTGGCGGTCGGGAAGAACCAAAGGGGGCGAGGGCATTGCCGCCATGTTTCCGGCGATAGACCATCGGCGCGCGGCGGCTTTCACGATTGCCGTGTGGATGGTGGTCGCGGCGATCATGCTCGTCGTGGGGATTGTCGCACGGCTTTACGTGCGCTATCCGCTCTTCGCATTGCCCGCCATCGCGTTCGGCAGCGGCGTGGCGCTCGCCTGGCTCGTGCGGCGCGTGCGGTGGGGGTGGTACGTTGCCGCCGCACTCCTCGCCTTCTCCGCACTTTCGACGCTGATGATGTGGTATGACCGGATCGTCTATGCCTTCAAAGTGATCGTATGACGGCCCTCATGTTCCCCTCCTCTTCTTTGTGGCGGGGGTTCGTGTGACGATGTACACTGCGCGCAATGGTCGTATGTATCCCCCGGCGCATCTGTCACCCTGCGTGGCCCGCTGTTGTGGGGGTAAGGGGGAAGGATAGCGCGATGGCGGAAACCGTCACACGGACGAATGAACCACCGATGGATTTGCTCGGGCAGACGGGGCAGGCGGCCCGTAGCGTGGATGTCAACTACTTCAACTACGATCCCGCAGACACCCGGATCTCGTTCGCCGGTGGTCTGCCGGACCCGGAGTCGTTGCCCACGAGTGATGTGGCGCAGGCAACGGTGAAGGCGCTCGCCGAGCACGGCAAGACCGCCCTCCAATACGGCCGCGTTGGTGGCTATCGCCCGCTCGTGGACTTCCTGCGCGCGAAACTGAAGCGCACGCAGATGATGGACATCCCCGAAGATGGCATCCTGCTCACCGCCGGTTCGATGCAGGCGCTCACCTTTATCGTCAATCTCTTCGTGGACCGTGGCGACACGATCATCAGCGAGGACCCGGTCTGGCCCGGCGGCGTTGGCCTCTTCAACACGATCGGCGCGAAGGTCGTCACCGTGCCCCTGGACGATCATGGGATGCGGGTGGATGTGCTGGAGGAGCGGCTTGCGGCGCTGAAGGCGGAGGGCATCCGGCCCAAGTTCATCTACACCCTGCCAACCTTCCAGAACCCGGTCGGCGTCACCGCGCCCGTCGAGCGCCGCCTGCGCATCCTCGATCTGGCGGAGGAATACAACACCTTCGTTTTCGAGGATGATGCCTACAACGACCTGCGCTTTGATGGCGAGCCGCTGCCCGCGATCTACGCGCTCGACCGCGAGCGGGGCGGCAACCGCGTGATCTCGATTGGCACCTTCTCGAAGATCCTCGGCGCGGGGATGCGCATCGGCTGGGTCGTCGCGCCACCGCCGGTGATTCAGAAGATCGGCGGCCTGAAGGGCGATGGCGGCGTCAGCCCCTTCGCGACGACCGCGACGGCGGAATTCTGCCTCGCGGGCAAACTGGAGCCGCATATCGAAGTGCTCAAGGGAATCTATCACCGCAAGCGCGACGCGATGGTCGGCGCGCTGGAGGAACACATGCCGGAGGGCGTGACGTGGACGGTGCCGGACGGCGGCTTCTTTATGTGGCTGACGCTGCCGGACGGGATCAACACGGCGAAACTGATGCCGCTCGCGGCACAGGAGGGTGTGGAGTATCTGCCGGGCGTCGCCTGCCGCTTCGGCGGCGCGGGCACGAACGCGATCCGGCTCTCCTTCAGTGTGATGACGGAAACGCAAATCCGGGAGGGCATCGCGCGGCTCGGCAGATTGATCCACCGCGCGATGTCGGGACAAATTCAGGGCTGAGGGCTGAGGACTGAGGGATTTTGCTCTCAGTCCTCAGTTCTCATCGCTTATGAGGGGGCGCGCGATGAGCGTGAATGTGGGCGTGTTTATTGATGTTTCGAATCTTTTCTATTCCGCGCGCAGCATGGGCGTGGAGGTGAATTACATCCGACTCCTGGAGCATGTGACGCGCAACCGGCATTTGATCCGGGCGAGCGCGTACACCGGGATTGACCCGGAGAATGGCAGCCAGCGCCGGTTCGTGGATTTCCTCAGCGCGAATGGTTACCGCGTCGTCTGTAAGGACATCCAGAAGCACGAGAGCGGTCGCATCAAGGCGGACCTCGATGTCGAGATGACGCTGGATGTCTACATGATGTCTGAGAACTTCGATGTCGTCGTGCTCATCACCGGGGATGGCGATTTCAAGCGGCTCGTCGAGGTCGTGCAGCAGAAGGGTGTGCGCGTTGAGGTCGTCGGCTTCGGCGCGAGCACGTCGAGCGAGTTGATCGCCACCGCGGACCAGTTCACGGAGATTAGCACGATCCCGGAAATCTTCCGCAACAGCAGCGCGCCGCAGCCCACCAATGGCGAAGTTCCCGCCGCCTCGCGGGATGCCCTCAACGCCAACTCTTTCGCGCTCAACCGCCCCCGCCCGGCCTGAGTGGTGCATACATGGCGTTGACGGTTGCGAAAGAAGCATCAATCGTGCCATTTGATGAAGCCGGCTATGCGATACAAGCGGATGCCGCGCAGGCGAGCGTACTTCAGCGGTGGGCATGGGGCGCGTTCAAGGAGCGGCACGGCTGGCAAGTTATGCGGAATGCGGGCGACGGCTTCGCGGTACAGGTGCTCCTGAAGCGCAAATTTGGCGTGACAATCGGCTACGTGCCGCGCGGCCCGGCGATAGATTGGTCGGATCACGCCGCCATTTCCGCCTGTCTCGGCGCGCTCGATACGCTGTGCAAACAGGGGGGCGTCGCCGTCGTGCTGATTGAGCCAGATGCCGCGTTGCCCGCTGACCTCGATGCATCGCGATACGGCTTGTCGCCATCGAATCTCTCGGTGCAGCCGCTGCGGACAATCATTGTGCGCTGCGACCGCGATGACGACGCGCTCTTGGCCGCGATGAAGCAGAAGACGCGCTATAACGTCCGCCTCGCGGCGAAACGGGGCGTGACGGTTCGGCAGGGGGGCGCGGACGATCTGCCCGCGTTCTGGTCGCTGCTACAAACGACCGCGACGCGCGATGCGTTCGGCGTCCACACGCTCGCGTACTACGCCGACCTGTTCCGCCTCTTCCCGCCACCGAGTCAAGGCGCGCTGCTCTGCGCCGAATACGGCGGCGAAGTCGTCGCGGCGGCGATCCTCCTGCGTGGCGGGCCGACGGCGATCTATCTCGCGGGTGCATCGAGCGACACCCACCGCGAGCATATGCCGCCCTACGCACTCCAATTCGCGGCCTTGCAATGGGCGCGGGGCGTCGGCTGCACGCACTACGACCTCTGGGGCATCCCGCCGACCGACGCGCCACCGGACGCCGCGCAGGGCGAGCAGCAGAATGTTCGCGACGGTCTCTGGGGCGTTTACCGCTTTAAGCAGGGATTCGGCGGCGATGTGGTGTCATATCCCGGCATCTTCGTCCGGCACTATCGCCCCATAATCGGGCGGGTCGCGCTGCGGGCGATTGACCGGCAACAGGGGATATTCAGGTGAGCGGGCCGCCCGATGCAATGATGCCGCCGCGTCAACTCCACGCGCTTCTCGCGGGCTTGGATTCAACACAAATCATCGGCGAGGCGGTGTGTGCGGTCACTGATGTCGTCTACGATTCGCGCCTCGCGACGCCCGGCAGCCTCTTCGTCGCACTTCGCGGCGGCTACGCGGATGGTCATCGCTTTATTGCGGAGGCGGCGAAACGGGGCGCGGTCGCTGTGCTGGTCGAGGAATCGGGTGTGGCTCCCGAAGGTATCCGGGCGCAGATCGTCGTGCCGGACACGCGGGCCGCGCTCGCGGTCGTGGCGGCGAACTGGTACCGCCACCCGGCGAATGACCTGACGGTGATCGGCGTGACGGGCACGAATGGCAAGACCACGACGACGACGATGATTACCGATGTCCTCGACGCGGCGGGGCTGCGGAGCGCCCTGCTCGGCACGGTGGAGATGAAACTGGGTGCGGACCGCTGGCCGAATCCGAACCACCAGACGACGCCCGAATCGCTCCATATTCAGCGGTTCCTCCGTCAGGCGGTGAAGGCCGGGTGTACGCACGCGGTACTGGAAGCAACCTCGCATGGCCTCGCGATGCATCGCCTCGACGCGCTGCCGGTGGATGTCGCTGTCTTCACGAATATCTCGCACGACCATCTGGAGTACCACCAGACGTTCGATGCCTATCTCGCGGCGAAGCGCGGCCTCTTCGCGCGGTTGAACGCCGCGCCGGAGCGGGGAACGCAACGCTGGGCCATCGTCAATGCGCATGATCCGCACGCGGACGCCTTTCTCGCCGCCGCGCCCGGCGCAACGCCGCTCCGCTATGGCATTGAGACCGACACGCCGATCGCCGCGACGACAGTGATGGAGTTGCCGGAGCATGTGGTTTTCACCCTCCAAACGCCGACGGGAAGCGCCGCCGTTCACCTCAACACCCTCGGCACGTACAATGTCCTCAATGCGCTGGCGGCGGCGGCGGTCGGGCACGGGCAAGGGATTGATGCCGAGACGATTGCCGCCGGGCTGGGCGCATTTACCGATGTCGCGGGGCATCTGGAGCGGATCGCGATGGGCCAGCCCTTCACGGTGATCGTGGATTTCGCGCATACGCCCGCCGCGTGCGAGGCGCTCTTCGGCTTGCTTCGCCGGACGACGCAGGGTAGACTCGCGGTGGTCTTCGGGAGCGCGGGGGAGCGCGACAAGGCGAAGCGCCCAATGCAAGGCGCGATTGCCGCGCGGTACGCCGATCTCGCACTCTTCACGAATGAAGACCCGCGCTTCGAGGATGCTGAGGCGATCCTGCATGAGATCGCGGCGGGCGCGGAGGCGGAGCGGCCGGAGTGGCGCGCGGGCGAGCAGTACCGCTGTATTGCCGACCGCGCGGAGGCAATCGGTGCGGCGTTCGATTGGGCGGCGCCGGGCGATACCGTTGCCCTCGTTGGCAAGGGGCACGAGAATTCGATAATCATCGGCGCCGAAGCGCTTCCGTGGGACGAAGTATCCGTCGCGCGGGATGCGCTCCGGAAGCGCGGATATAGGGGTGGATAATCTGGTGGTTTCACGTCGGCAGGCACTGAAAATCTCGGCGGCGGCGGTGGCATCGGCCGCGCTCGCGGCATGTGGCGTCTCTCAGCAACCGCAGGGAAATACGCAGCGACGCAATACCGCCGCGTCGAAGGCCGATGGCCGCATCCTCTTCGCCAAAGTGCGCATGACGGATAACAACGGCAAGGATGATGGCATCTACATCCTCGAAAACGGCGGCAAGGTGCGCAAGGCGCTCTCCAAGGCGGAAGGCGATGACGCCCTCGAGTATCCTCGCTGGTCGCCGGACGGCACGCAGATCGCCTTTGTCCGTGCCGGAGATGGCGGGATCTTCTCCGATCTCTGGATCGTCGGCGCGGACGGCGCGAACCCCCGTCGGATCACGGACTTCCAGAGTAAGATCGCCCACAAGAACAATGTGGATGCCGAGGGGAAGTACGTGAAGGACAGTTCGATCGTCGCGGGGCTGTCATGGTCCCAGGGCGGCAACTTCATCACCTTTTCCAGCGACCGGTTGAATGGCACGGGCGCGATGCGCCCGTGGACATTCGAGAAGCCCGATGAACCGCCGACGCTCCAGACGCTGCATGTGATCACCGCGACTGCGGGCTTCAGCCCACCGAATGTCGGGATCAACTTCCACATTGATAACACCGCGCTCGCGCCGGACGGCAGCGTGATGGCCTTTGTTGCCCTCTGGGCGCAGGCGGATAACTACGCAAACAAGCAGACGCAGATTTATCTCCTCGATTTCGGCACGAAGAAGCACACGCAACTGACCGATCTTCCCATGTTCCGGTGGGGCGCGTATGATCCTGCCTTCTCGCCGGACGGCCAGTACCTCGTCTTCGCGGGCCGGCCCGATTACCGGGTCAACGACCTCTTCATCATGACGCGCGACGGCAAGAATCAGGTGCAGATCACGCAGACGGGCGCGGCGCGTGCTCCGGTCTGGTCGCCGGACGGCAAGAAGATCGCCTTCCTCGCCGCTTTTGAGGGCGCGCAGTTCAACATCTACGTAATGGACGTCACCCCCGCCGCGCCCGGCACGCCGCTCACCGCCGCGAACTTCGGCAAGCCCGAGAAACTGACCGACGAAAAAGGCATTGACGCCCGCTCCGGCCTCTCCTGGACCGCGTAAGCAATGCGCAATGAGTGATGAGCAATGAGGGGGTTCGCGCCCTTTCTCATTGCCCGTTGCTCATTGCGCATTGCTCGGTGGTGAGACGATGGCGATGTGGAGATCGTCGAGTTGGCGCTGCGAGACAGTGGAGGGCGCGCCGAGCATTAAATCCTGGAATGACTGGTTCTTCGGGAAAGCAATCACCTCGCGGATGTTCTCCTCGTGCGCGTAGAGCATGATGAGGCGGTCAATGCCGGGGGCGATGCCGCCATGGGGCGGCGCACCGTACTCGAAGGCGCGCAGGAAGCCGCCAAACTTCGTCTGGAGTTCTTCCTCATCGAGATTGAGGAGGCGGAAGACACGCTCCTGCAGCTCCCGTTGCGCGATGCGGATGCTGCCGCTGCCCAGTTCGAAGCCGTTGGCGACGAGGTCATATTGCTGCGCGCGCATCTTCCCCGGGTCGGTCTGCATCAGCGGAATGTCCTCCTCGAAGGGCATCACGAAGGGATGATGGACGGCATCCCAGCGATCTTCGTCCGTGTTCCACTCGACAAACGGCTGTTCGAGGAGCCACGCGAAGGCCATCACGTTTGGGTCCGCGAGGCCGAGCGCCTGCCCGAAATGCTGCCTGAGGCGCGAGAGGACATCGCCCGCCCGCACCCGCTCGTCCGCGACGAAGGCGATCAGGTCGCTGGGCTTGGCGTCGAAGCGGGCGAAGATGGCGCGCTGCTCCTCGGGCGTAAAGAATTTGGCGATCGGCGAGCGGGCGACGGGTGCGCTCTCCTGCTCCTCGACGATGAAATACGCCAGCCCCTTCGCACCGAAGCCCTGCGCGAGGGCGATCAAGGCATCAATTTCCTTACGGGTCATCGTGCCCTGGCCGGGCAGGCAGATACCGCGCACCGCCCCGCCGCCCTCCACCGTTTTGGCGAAGACACCGAACTGGCTCCCCCGCACGAGGTCGGAGATGTCCGTCAGTTCCATGCCGAAGCGAAGATCGGGTTTGTCGTTGCCGTACCGCTCCATGCTGTCGGCGTAACTGAGGCGCGGCCATGGCTTCTCCATCACGCGCATATTCGTGACGGTTTCCGTCAGTTCGGTATACAAGTCTTCCGCGAGGTTGAGCACGTCTTCCATCGAGACGAAGGACATCTCCAAATCCAACTGCGTGAATTCGAGTTGCCGGTCGGCGCGCTGGTCCTCGTCGCGCATGCAGCGGGCGATCTGGAAGTAGCGGTCCATCCCCGCGATCATCAAAATCTGCTTCAGTTGCTGCGGCGACTGGGGTAGTGCATAGAACTCTCCGGGATGGACGCGGCTCGGCACGAGGAAATCGCGCGCGCCCTCGGGCGTCGCCTTGATGAGCATCGGCGTCTCGATTTCGAGGAAGCCGCGCGCCGAGAGCCAGTCCCGCATGAACTTGACGACGGTATGGCGCAGGATCATCCGCTCGGCCATCGGGCGGCGGCGCAGATCGAGGTAGCGGTACGTGAGGCGGAGCGACTCGTCCACGTCGCCATGCTCCGCGCCCTCGGCGATCACGAAGGGGGGCGTCTTGGCGGCATTGAGGATTTTCACGCCATCCACGCGCAGTTCAATCTCGCCCGTCGCGATCTGCGGGTTCTCCGCACCTGCCGGGCGGCGGACGACCTCGCCCGTCACTTCGAGGACGTACTCGGCACGCGCTTCCTCGGCAACCGCGTGGGCTTCCGGCGCGTGCGTCGGGTTGATCGTGCATTGGGTGATGCCGTACCGGTCGCGCAGGTCAATGAAGATCAGGCCGCCGTGGTCGCGCCGCCGGTTGACCCAGCCGCGCAGAGTCGCCCGCCCGCCCACAGTATGCGCGCGCAGATCGCCACAGGAGGTATAGCCGCGATACGCGCGGTGCGTTGCTTCTCGCGTTGTGCCCGTTTGCATGCCTACGCCCACCCAAAAACTCCTTCAATGCGTGAGATTCGGTACCCGCCGCGCTCATGCGGCGTAATTCATCACGCCATTCTACACGACGGGGGAACGATTGAACCGCGCAGCCCGCGATCGTCCGACCGATCGGCGATTGCGGCATATGCAACGCAAATCCGGGCACGCGGGCATCAACGTGGGTAGCGCAGGGGGTCGCGGGCTACGGCAGTGAGAAAGGCTCCCCTTACTCTGGCGCGAAGGCGGCGCAAAGCATCCCGAAGTACGTCGGCGCTTCGTATGAGAGAAACTCGCCCTTCCAACGGTCGCCAATTGCACCGGAGAGCATCAGCATCTGCCAATAACTGTCCGCCTTCGCCCGGCCGACGAGCGCCGGATCAACCTCGATCAGGCCGGTGAGGTGGTTCGCTTTGATGAGGTCCACGACGCGCCCGTCGTACTCGGCGGCAGCCGGGTCGAAGCCATAGGGGCCATCGGCGAGATGCGCGTGACCGTGATCCGAACTGGCGATCATCGCCACGCGCTTGCCGGAGGCGGTGGCCATCGCCGCGAGCGCCTGACCGGCCCGGACGTGATCCGCCGGTGAGTGATCCCGCGCGGGGCTGATGACGACGATCGGCACCTGCGGCTCCGCCCGGCCACCCATGAACCAGAGGGGGATCAGCACGCCCCAGTCCATCGGCGCGGTCGCACCCGCCGCATCGTTGCCGCCATAACTGATGCCGACCGCTGGGATGTTCGCCGCGTTGAGGGCGTCTATCGCGGCGCGGGCAAGCGTGCGATCGGTCGCGCAGCGCAATTCGATCTGCTCCTCGGTCCAATCGGAGAGCGATCCGGCCAGCGTTCCAGCGGTGACGACCGCCATCGCCCCTTCGACGTGGACATTGTGCGGCGTGAAGATGATCGTTGTGTCCGGGCGGGCGGCGGCAAAGCGGCGGCCGAGTTCCGCCATCGCTCCTTGTGTCGCCGTGGCGAGGGCGCGCTCCTTGGGCGGGCACGCTTCGGGGATCGCTAAATGACCGTGTGGCGCGATGGCGGCAAAGACCAACCCACTCATGCTGTTTTCTCCCTCATGCCGAACGGACAATGATGCGCGGTGGCGCGGGCGGGACGGCGTCGTCACCACCGCGCGGCGTCGGACACGATTATGTCTGCCTGCCCGCAAGGCGAGTATACCGGAAACGGTTGTGGACGCCATCATTCGCTCGTTTCCAACCGGTGGAGCGTTTGTTACGCTGTCAAAGTATATCCGGCAGGTCGCCCGTAGAACCGTTCGCCTCTGCCACGCGTTTCATAGAGATGGGGAGAAGATGCATCAGATCGGAAGGAGACGGCGCATGGCACGGATTGCATGGGTCGAGGATGACGCCGCCGAAGGGGAGACGGCGGACGCATTCGCGCGGACGCGCGCTGCGTCGTCGAGCGGGCAGGTCGCGGCGATTTTGCGCACGATGAGCCTGCGCCCGGACTTCATGGAGGCGATCAATGCCGCCTCGCGCCTCCATTTCACGGATGGCGCGCTCACTCGCGCGCAGCACGAGATGATCGCCTCGTATGTCGCCGCCCTCAACCGCTGCCACTACTGACTGAGCAGCCACACCTGGTTCCTGCAGTTGCAGGGCGAGCAGTACAGTGCGGCGGCACAGGCCCTCCGCGACGGCGATCTCGACGCCGCGCCCGTGACGCCCGCCGAACGGCTCTTGCTGGAGTTCGTCGGCACGTTGACGAAGCACGCCTACCGGATCACCGACGAGCAGGTACAGGGGTTGCGGGAGGTGGGATGGACGGACGCGCAGATCGCTGAGGCAGTCTATGATGGCGCGCTCTTCAACCTCTTCGTGCGCCTCGCCGATGCGTTCGACATCCATCCGTCGCCGGTGATGGACCCGGATGGCGTCCCGAAGGCGGTCATCAACGAATAAGTACCACGGGGACGCTCCCAGAAACGCAGAGAACCGGAAACTATCCCAACCGCACGACATACCGGACGATCAGCCAGAAGCAACACGCACTTCCCCCTAACACGAACAGGTGCCAGAGCGCGTGCGACTCGAACTTCCCGGGGAGGAGGTTTGGCCGCTCAAAGACGAAGATGAGCGCGCCGACGGTATAGACTACCCCGCCCGTGAGCATCCAGGCCGTACCGGCGGACGGTAGGGCGCGGAAGAGCGCCGGCGCCGCCAGCAGGCCGATCCAGCCAAGCAGGACATAAAACACCGTCGAAGCCCAGCGCGGCGCTCCCATCCAGTAGGTCATCATAATGATGCCGGTGATGACAAGCCCCCAGATCGCGCCGAGCAATCCCCAGCGCCAGATGCCGTGGAGCGCGAGCAGGCACACGGGCGTGTACGTCCCGGCGATCAGGATGACGACCATCGTGCAATCGAAGCGCAGCAGCCGGGCCTCGCCGCGCGGCGAGAGTGAGAGGGAGTGGTGGAGCGTGCTCGCCGTGTAGAGGGCGATCTGGCTGAGACCGAAGATGATCAGGGCGATCAGCGCCAAGACGTTGTCCATACGGACGCCAATCGCCACCAGGACGACCATGGCAACGACCGACAAGAGGAGACCCGTCAGGTGAGTGAGGCCGTTCGCAGGCTCGCGGACTTTGATTGTTATCGCGCGCATCGTGACTCCATACCATATCCCCAAACAGTCGTATTCATCGGTCATCCTCCAACGATTTCCGCTATCACGCGCGTTGTTGCTGTACAGCGTCGGCGGAATCGTCGGCTGCATCCAGTACGAACAGGTCACCCGATGCGGCGTACGTCCCCTCATGACGCTCGCATTTCACGGGGGAGAGACCGAGCACATGCTCGATCGCCGCCAGGAGGTCGTGTAAGTCGTGCAGATCGCGCAGGTCGTGCAAGCGAAACGGTTTGCGCACCACCTGGCAATGCATCGCCCGCAACACTTCCACCTTCACCGGCAGGACTTCCGGTTCTCCCGCGACGATGATCGCCGGGATCTGCGTGGTCTCGAAGTCGGCCCAGAGGCGCTTGAGCAAATCCCACCCACTATCGCGCTGCTTGAGCAAGAGGTCGAGGATAACGAGATGCGGTTGCGCGCGCCGGAGCAGCGCGTGTACGTCCGATCCCTTCTCCGGATGCCAGAGCAGGGTGCGATAGCCTTCGTCAGTGAGCACATCATGCATCAGGGAGAGGAAGGAAGGGTCGTTGTCGAGAAGCGCGATCATCGGGGCCGTATCGGGCCCCCTTCCCGCTGCGCTGGGTGAGGACGACAAAGAGGGGCGGGGCAGTGACCAATTCCCATCAAACGCTCGGTCGCCGTCAGCGTTGCCTCCCCATACTAACACGATATGAACGGATTCATGCCAGATTCCCCTGAAACCTACATAAATCTGTATGTTCATCAAAACAGGAATACCGCGACCACCTCCTCGTACTGGACTCGTGGCCCGCATCGTGCATTGGTAAGAGGAACAGCATCGCAGACTACGGAAAATCCGCAATCGCGCCAAACCTCTTACGGCAGATATCGCCGCTCATAGCGCGTCTTGCGCGGGGCGCGGGCGACGATGTCCGGGAAGGGCGGGAAGGGGGTGTGCGGCTCGGCCTGATACCAGTAGGCGGTGCTGGCGATGTCGTCCCCGCGGTCGTTCGCGTGACCGTGCTCGATCGTCACGCGGATACTCGTGTCGAAAAGCACCGGGTCCTCGATGTGATAGCGATAGACGGTGATCTTGCCGCCCCAGTTCGCCGCGCCGGGCAGCAGGATGCCGTGGTACGGCGCGACGTAGAACTCCGACGGGCACCAGGCGCAACCATAGTAATCCTCCGTGCCGGTGCCGGTGAGCGTCGGTAACTCGTCGCCATCAATGAAGATCATGTCATCCCCCTCGCCGTACCACGACCAGTCCGGCGCAAGCCCCGCGCCGCTCGCAGCGGGGTCGTGAACATGGACGTTGTCGTAGTCGAGGTGGCAGCCGACGTAGTGCCCCTTGCCCGTCGCCGCCATGATGAGGTAGTTGCCCGTGCCGGTGAGGTTCGTACCATCGCCATCGTTGTGGGGTTCGGCCTGCACCGGATTTTCGCGATGCCACCAGGCATGGAAGCGGCCCAATCCCGCCTCCAGCGCGGCATACTCCTCGTAATCCACGTAGAAATAGAACGAGCGGCAGACGACCGGCCCGTCATTCGTGATCGTGATACGCGCGCCGCTCGCGAAGGGCATCGGGAAGTAGCAGTTCAGCCCCTTGCCGTCCTGCGGACTCATCGCGAGCATTGGCGTGGCGAAGTTGCGCGTCATCGCGTGGCCCATACCGAAGAAGTCGCCGACTGGCGTCTCCACCGACGGTACCGACTCATCATCCCAGTACATCCGCAGGACGAGATTCCGCAGATGCAGCGGATCGTCCGAGGCAATGGTGAACCAGAGATGGGTGATGCTTCCCGCGCCCGCGATCGCCGCCAGTGTCGCCGTTTCGCCGGGCGCAATCGTGATATAGTCCTGGTTGCCGCCCGTCCGATCCCACGACGATGCCCGCCGCCGTTTCGCGTTCCGCAGCCGTGCCAGTCCCCGCAACGATGCCCCGCCGAACGTTGGTAGCCCGCTCATCCCACGCCCCCTTCCGCCTCGCGTCAATCCGCTGTTTCGGTGCGTACTGTACCGCAGGGCAGCAATGAGCAACGAGAGTAAACGCACGGTCACCTCATTGCTACCGCGGGGGTTCTTACTCTCCCGCGATCTGCTATCCTCCGCAGGGGTGCAGAGACACGCAGTTTTGGAATGAGGGAATGCATCAATGTGGCGACCAATGCGTTTGTGTGAGTCAGCGATCGTCTGTATCAGCCTCATGCTCTCGCTACTTGGCGTGGGGACGCAAGGGTTTGCGGCGCCGTTGACGGCGCCGGAGAGTGACAAGGTGACGGCGGATACGGGATCGGTGCCGCGCTTCGAGCCGGCCGCCTGTCCGTGGAAACTGCCGGAGGGGCAGATCGAAGGGCAGACGGTGACGTGCGGATTCGCCGTCGTACCGGAGGCGCACCGCAACCCGGGCGGCTCGACGATCAAATTGCCCGTCGCGGTCTTCAAGAGCGTGTCTGCCACTCCCGCGCCGGATCCGGTCGTCTATATCGAGGGCGGGCCGGGTGGCGCGGTGCAAGACACGCTCACCTATTTCCTTGCCGGTGATCTGCCAGTACTGACCGCCAATCGCGACCTGATCGTCTACGATCAGCGGGGCGTCGGCTTCGCGCAGCCGAATTTGGCATGCCCGGAAGTGACGGAGCAGGAACTCGCGGATGCATCGGTACCACTCAGCCCGGACGACAAGGCGAGCCATGATATTGCCGCGATCGCCCTGTGCCGGGACCGGCTGACGAAGCAGGGAATCAATCTCGGCGCGTACACAAGCGCGGAGGGCGCGGCGGACCTCAACGATATCCGCGCGGTGCTCGGCTACGCGAAACTTGACTTGTTCGGCGTCTCGTACGGCACGCGCGTCGCCCTGACGATGATGCGCGACTTCCCGGACTCGGTGCGCGGCGCGGTGCTCGATTCGTCCGTGCCGTTGCAGGCGAATCTCGTTGAGGATGATGGACTGAACTTCGACCGCTCCTTCACGCTCTTCTTCGCGGCGTGTACGGCGGATCCGATCTGCAACGCGAATGCGCCGACGTTGCAGGCGGATTACGAGGCAACCGTCGCGCAGTTGAACGCCCAGCCGATCACGACGCCGGTGAAAGATGATAAGAGCGGCACGACCGTCCCGGTCGTCGTGGACGGCTCCAGACTGACTGATCTGATCGCGCAGATGTTCTACGACAAGACCGCGACGAGTCTCATCCCGCGGCTGATCGCGCAGGTACGGCGCGGCGACACAACGCTGTTGAATCTGGTCATCCAGGCGCTCGGCATCACCGGGCCGGATATCAATGTCGGCACGTATTACTCGATTCTCTGTTCGGAGGAAGTGCCATTCAACAACCGGGATCATGCCGCGGCGATTGTCGCGATGCTGCCGCCGGATTTGCAGCCGATCTTCGCCGTCGAAGTCCGTGAATTCTTCGATGTTTGTGCCCAGTGGCCGACCGCGCCAGCCAACCCGGTCGAGACGCAGCCCGTGACGAGCGATGTGCCCGCGCTCGTCCTCTCCAGCGAGAATGACCCCGCCACGCCGCCCGATTACGGCAAGCAGGTCGCGCAGACGCTCGCCAAGGGGTATCTCGTCACATTCCCCGGTATCGGCCACTCCATCCTCGGCAACGGCGGCGAGTGCGGGCTGAATATCATCACGGCCTTCATCAACGACCCGACGCAGCAGCCCGCGACGGACTGTGTGCCGAAGAATCCCTAACCCTCCGACCCTCTTCCCCATTGGGGACGGGGGCCGGGGGTGAGGATCGCTACAGCCCGATCGTCACCGCCTTGACCTCCATGAACTCCTCGATACCCATGCTACCGTTCTCGCGGCCGAGGCCACTCTCCTTGTAGCCGCCGAAGGGGATCTGTGGCGCGGTGGGCAGCGGGTCGTTGCAGCCGACGATGCCGTACTCCAGCCCCTCCGCGACGCGGAAGGCACGTCCGATGTCGCGCGTGAAGAAGTAGGCGGCGAGGCCGAAGGGCGTATCGTTCGCGAGGCGGATTGCCTCTTCCTCGGTATCGAAGGGCACGATCGGCAGCGCGGGGCCGAAGGTCTCGTCGTGGAGAATTTTCGCATCCGGCGCGACGTTGGTGAGGATCGTCGGCTCGTAGAAGAATCCCTTCAGGTGGCCATTCGTGGTGGCGGGTTTGCCCCCGGCGAGGACATGCGCGCCGCCCTTCACCGCGTCCTTGACCTGATCTTCGACCTTCTGGAAGCCGCGCTCGTCAATCATCGGGCCGACCTTCGTATCGGCGTCGAGGCCGTTGCCGACTTTCAGGCCCTTCGCCAGTTCGGCGACGCGCTTGGAGAAGGCTTCCACAATCGGACGCTGGACGTAGAGGCGATTCGTGCAGATGCAGGTCTGCCCGGCATTGCGGAAGCGCGAGGTGATCGCGCCCTGCGCGGCCTGCTCGACATCGGCGTCGTCGAAGATGAGCATCGGTGCGTGGCCACCGAGTTCGAGCGAGACCTTCTTGACGGTTCCCGCCGCCATCGCCATCAATTCCTTGCCGACCTCGGTGCTGCCGGTGAAGGTGATTTTGCGAATATCGTGGCTCTCCGCCAGTACCTTCGCCACCTCTTTGGCGGATTTGCTCGTGACGATATTGACGACACCCGGCGGGAGACCGGCGTCATCGAATGCCTTGATGATCTCCAGCGCGACGAGCGGGGTCGCGGACGATGGCCGGAGGACGACGGTGCAGCCTGCGGCGAGCGCGGGTGCGATCTTTCGCGTGATCATTGAGTGCGGGAAGTTCCACGGCGTGATCGCCGCGACGACGCCGACAGGCTGCCGGAAGGTGAGGACGCGCTTGCCCGCTGTCGGGCTGGGGACGACCTCGCCGTAGGTGCGGCGCGCTTCCTCGGCGTTCCAGCGGACGAAGCCCGCGCTGATCGTTGCCTCGCCGCGCGATTCGGCAATCGGCTTGCCGTTCTCCTCGGTGAGGATGCGGGCGTGCTCCTCGATGCGGCTTTTGAGGATGTCGAATGTCTTGTGAAGCAGTTCGGCGCGCTCGTCCGCCGGGCGCTTCGACCACGCCGGGAAGGCAGCGACAGCGGCCTTGATCGCCGCTTCCGTTTCCGCCTTGCCGCCGTCCGCGACCTCGGCGAGCAATTCACCCGTCGCGGGGTTGTAGACGGGGAAGGTTTTGCCCCCGGCCGCATCCTGCCACTGGCCATTCAAGTAAAGTTGATACGTTTTCGTTGCGGTGGTAGCGGTTGCCATCTCGATCTCCTTTGTCTATGGCATCTCAAACAATCCGGCGCACCTTCTATCGTCCCGCATTCCGTCGGAGGCGTCAACGGTGATCCGCCCTGGTTCGTTGCTGATGCTGGCCTTGCAGCGACCGGGATCGCGCGGTATACTTATGGGTGAACTCGTGCGCTGACGGCAACGTGGGTTCTGAGACCCACGTTTTTCATGCGTGAGAGCAGAGGAATCACCGGTCGGCATGCCGGGGTTTCCACTGCCGCCGGCACGCGGAACCACCCGCGCGAATATCGTGCGGGCAAGGGAATACGCAGGGGACGGAAGAGAACCAACGCCGTCCGGAATGGAAGGATGACCAGCGATGAAAAGTGATCTCTATACCGCGATCGCGGAGTTAGCCGCCGAGCGGAATATGCCGCGTGAGGTCGTGACCGGCGCGGTTGAGCATGCGCTGAAGACTGTCTACAAGAAGGCGCGCGGCATCGAGGAAGACGATAACGTCCGCGTCGAACTGCATCCGGACACGGGCGCGATCACGATTGTCGTGGACAAGGACGTCGTCGCGGACAGTGAAGTCGAGGACCCGCAGCGCCAGATGGGTGTCAGCGAAGCGCGGCGAATTGACCCGGAGAACGGCGCGATTGGCCGCATTGTCACCGTGGACGATACCCCCAAGGACTTCGGGCGGATCGCAGCGCAGACGGCCAAGCAGGTCGTCATGCAGAAGATTCGCGAGTCCGAGCGCGAGCGCGTCTACAACGAATACCGCGACCGCGTCGGCGAGTTGATCAACGGTGTCGTGCAGCGCGCGGACAATAAAGCGGTCATCGTGGACCTCGGCAAGGCCGAGGCGGTGATGCCCGTGCGCGAGCAGGTACCCGCCGAGCGCTACCGCAACGGCCAGCGCCTGAAGGTGCTCCTCCTGGAAGTGAATGCCTCGACGGACAAGGGGCCGCAACTGATCGTCTCCCGCGCGCACCCGGACGTCGTCAAGCGGCTGTTCGAGATCGAGGTGCCGGAAATCTACTCCGGCGCGGTCGAAATCAAGGCGATTGCACGCGAGGCGGGGCTGCGGACGAAGGTCGCGGTGATCGCGACACAGGATAATGTGGACCCGGTCGGCTCGTGCGTCGGCGTGCGCGGCGTGCGCATCCAGAACATCGTCACCGAACTCTACGGCGAAAAGATTGATGTCGTGGAGTGGAGCAGCGACACCGCGACCTTCATCACCAAGGCGCTCTCCCCCGCGAAAGTGCTCACCGTCAACCTCGATGACGCGGACAAGATCGCTCGCGTCATCGTGCCGACAGATCAGATGAGCCTCGCGATTGGCAAGGAAGGGCAGAATGCCCGCCTCGCGTACAAACTGACGCACTGGAAGATTGATGTCAAGGATACCGAGGCGCTCAAGGCGCAGGGGGACGACCTCATTGACAAGGCCCGTGCCGCCGCGCTCGCTGAGTTGCCCGATGCCTTCATCTCGCTCGGTCGCCGCCCGACGATGGTCCTCGGCGATGGCACAATCGTCATGGACGACCGTACCTTCGGCCCGTTGCCGGACGAGTTGATCGGCCGCAGCGTGGATGTCGAGCAGTTGCCGGATCGCCTCGACATCTTCTACGAGCGCACCCTCGTTGCCGCCTTCTCGATGGACGGCACGCCACTCTCGCTGACAGATGTTGTCGGGCCCGCACCGGCGATGACCGGTGCGATCGCCGCGCCGACCGGCTCAACGTCCGGGCAATCGCGCATCGTGCGGGGCGACGGCACCTTCACCTTCAATGGCGAATTTTACGGCCCGCTCTCCGCGAACTACATCGGCGGTCGCGTGATCGCCCGCCAGGAGGGTGATCAGGTGATCGTCACGGACGAAGCGGAGAATCAGATCGCCACCTACGCGGTACACCATGGCTAACGCCTGAGCGGAAGGAGACCCCTATGACCGCTGAGGCGATGCATGAAGCGATTCCCCCCTCCCCCGCTGCGGCGGGAGAGGGAACCTCGACCGAACCGGCTCCCTCTCCTGCCCACGCTGCCCCGAGGGCGCCCACGGGAGGGAGCCGGGGGGTGGGCACTCCCCAACCTCGCAAGAAGCGTAAGGGGCTGAAGCCCCGCCATATCCCGCAACGGACGTGCATCGTCACGCGGCAGACGGGCGACAAGCGCGGGTTGATCCGCATCGTCCGCACGCCCGAAGGACGGGTTGAGGTGGACCCGACCGGCAAGAAGAATGGCCGGGGCGCATACCTCACCGCCGACCGCGCGATCTGGGAGCGTGCCCTGAAGGGCAACATCCTTGGCCGCGCATTGAAAGTTGAGATCAATCCGGAAGACGTGGCGACGCTACAGGCGTATGCCGCTACGTTGCCTGCGGGCAACGAGGACTAAGGGCTAAGGACTAAGGAGACTTAGGGGGCCGCTCTTAGTCCTTAATCCTTAGCCCTTAGTCCTGAATATATCCCCCACGATGGTGTGGGGAGAAGGAGCAATGCGTATGCCAGGAAAACCTCCGCGTGGTGGATTTCGACCGGGACCATCCCGCACGGGTGGCGGCCCACGCCCCGGCGGCGGTCGCCCCGGTGGTGGGCGGCCCGGTAATCGTGGCCCGAACACGGGCGTCGCGGGTGAGCGGATCGCGCAGGTGCGCCGGGGGCCGGTGCGCCCCGAAGAGCCTGTCGTGCTGCCCGCCGTCATCAGCGTCGGTGATCTCTCCGAGCGGCTGATGCTCTCGCCGACGGAAGTGATTAAGGCGCTGATCGGTGTCGGCGTTTTCGCCAACATCAATCAGCAGATTGACTACGCGACCGCTGAGAAGGTTGGCGCCGCGCTGGAAATTGAGGTGGCACCCGCCGAGCAGGCGACCGATGCCGAGGGCATCACGACCGCCGTGGACAGCCGCGCTACCGATGGCACGGATACCCGCCCGCCGATCGTCACGATCATGGGGCATGTAGACCACGGCAAGACGAAACTGCTCGACGCGATCCGCGAGACGAAGGTGGCGGAAGGCGAGGCGGGCGGCATCACGCAGCGCATCGGCGCCTATCAGGTCGAGGTGCAGGGGCGGAAGATTTCTTTCCTCGACACCCCCGGCCACGAGGCGTTCACCGCGATGCGGGCCCGTGGCGCCCGCGCCACCGACATCGCCGTGCTCGTCGTCGCGGCGGATGACGGCGTGAAGCCACAGACGCTCGAAGCGATCGCTCACGCCAAGGCGGCGAATGTGCCGATCATTGTCGCGATCAATAAGATTGATGCCGTCGGCGCGAATGTGGACCGTGTCAAGGTGCAACTGAGCGAGGCGGAGGTCATCCCGGAGGATTACGGGGGCGACACACCGACCGTCGAGGTCTCCGCGAAGGAAAAACTCGGCATTGACGACCTTCTGGATACGATCCTGCTCGTCGCGGACATCGCCGAACTGAAGGCGAACCCGCACGTCCCGGCGACCGGTGTAATTATCGAGACCAACCGCGACCCATCGCGCGGCGTTACTGCGACGGTGCTGATCCAGAATGGCACACTCAACCTGCGTGACAGCGTCGTCGTCGGCACGATCTATGGCCGCATCAAGGCGATGCAGGATGATCGCGGGCGCAAGGTGCGGCGCGCGCTCCCCTCGATGCCGGTAGAGATCACGGGCCTCGATGATGTGCCGGAAGCGGGTGACATCCTGCAAACCTACACGGACGACCGCGAGGCGCGCACCGTGGCGGAGCAGCGGCGGTTGGAGCGGCAGGCATCCTCCTTCTCGGATGTGCGGTTGAGCCTCGAAAACGCGCTCCGCAATGTCCAGACCGGCGGCACGAAGGAACTGCGGCTCATCCTCAAGGCGGCGGAGCAAGGCTCGCTCGGCGCGATCCAGAACGCGCTAAATAAACTCGATGACCCGTCCGTCCAGATCAACATCATTCATACGGGCGTTGGCGCGATCGGTGAGTCTGATGTCTCGCTCGCCTCGGCGTCGCAAGCGATCATCATTGGCTACAATGTCCGCCCGGATGTCGCGGGCAAGCGGGCGGCCGACTCGCGCGGTGTGGACATCCGCTTCTACGATGTTATTTACCACCTCGTGGATGATGTCAAGGCGGCGATGACCGGCATGCTCGACCCGATCGAGCAGGAGACGACCGACGGCTACGCCGACGTGCGCGAACTCTTCAAACTGCCGAACAAGATCGTCGCGGCCGGTCTCTATGTCACCGACGGCGTGATCCGGCGCAACGACCGCGTCCGCGTGTTGCGCAACGGCGCGGTGATTCACGATGGCACAGTGACGACGCTCAAGCGCATGAAGGACGACGCACGCGAGGTGCAGGCGGGCTACGAATGCGGCCTCTCCCTCGACGGTTTCAACGAGTACGAAGTCGGTGACACGCTCGAGTTCTATCGCAAAGAGCAGATCGCGGCGCGTCTGGCGTAACGAAGCAACGAGCAACGAGCAATGAGCAATGAGTGGGATGCTGATCTCCTCGTTGCTCGTTGCTCATTGCTCCCCGGAGGGGAGATGGCAAAGACCAGCAGGCGCATCGAGCAGGTCAACGAATTTCTGCGGACGGAGGTCGCGAACCTCATCCGGGAGGAGCGAGACGAATTGCGCCTCAACCTCGTCAGTGTGACGGAGGTGCAGACCAGCCCCGACCTGCGGCACGCGCGTGTCTATATCAGCACGCTCGGCGGCGAGAAGGAGCGGGCGGCAGCGGTCGAGACGCTGCGGCGGCACGCGCGCCACCTGCGCCATCTGCTCGCCCCGCGCATCACCTTCCGCTCCGTACCGGAACTCGATTTCCGCGCGGACTCGTCCCTGGAGGCGGGCGCGGCGGTGCTGCGTGCTCTGCACGAAGTCGAACGGGAGCGGGAGATCAACCCGCCACGCCTCGAAGACGAACCGCTCCCAGAACCGGAGAAGACAGCGAATCCACGCGCCCGGAAACGAAGGACTAAGGATTGACGACGGAGAGGGAAACAGGCATTGAGCGATGAACAGCGAGTAGATGCCCTTCAGGGCCGTAACAATGGGATACGTGCCGAGGCGACGACTGCTCCTCAGTCCTTCTCTTCACGCTCCGGCCCGACATGGACCGAGGCGGATCTCGTACGCGCGTGGGAGGCGATGGCGCGGGCAACACATGTGCTCATCCCGACTCATGTCAACACGGATGGCGACGGCATCTCGTCCGCGCTAGCGATGGCGGAGATCGTGCGTGCCGCAAACCCGGCCGCGCGGGTGACGACCTGCATCCCTGACGGCAAACTGCCGCCGCCGCTCGATTTCATCCCCGGTGTGGAGACGATGGCGCGCTACACCGGACTGCCGCTCCCGCTCGACGATGTGGACCTGATTATCGCGCCCGATGTGCCGGAAGTGCGCCGTTTCGGGCCGCTCTACGAGGCATATCAAAGCCTCTTCGCGCGCGTGCCGGTGATCATCGTGGACCATCATATACCGCGCGGCGAGGAACCGGCGCTTGCCCGCTTCATTGATACGAGCGTGATCGCGGTGGATTCGCTGATCGTCCGCCTCTGCGGTCAGTGGGGTGTGCCGCTGACGCCGCTCCTCGCGACGCTCCTCCTCACCGGCATGAGTTCGGACAGCAGTTCGTTCATGCGCGTGGAGGGGAATGGCGCGCCGACCTTCGAGACGCTCGCCGCGCTCTGCGACGCGGGCGCGGATTACAAACTCGTGATGGATGGCCTGCGCCGCCGCAAGACGCCGGGGAGTGTCGCCGTCTGGGGCGCGCTGCTCAGTCGTGCGACGTGGATCAAACACGTCCTCTGGACGGAAGTGACGCCCGCCATGCTGATCGAGACGGGCGCGGACGAGTCGGACGGCGAGGGCGTCGTGAACTGGATCGTCGGCACGCGCGGTGTTGGGGCGGCAGTGATCTTCTATCAAGGGCAGGGCAGTTGGCGGGCCAGCCTGCGCTCCACGACCCCGGCGGTGGATGTCGCGGCCTTCGCGCGGCGCTACGGCGGCGGCGGGCACGTCATGGCGAGCGGCTGCACTTTCGCGGGTAGCCTCCCGGAGCGCGATGCCTTTCTCGTCGCCCTCGTGGCGTACACTGAAGCGGGTCTTGCGAGCGGTTGAGATCAGTGTGCAACGGATGCCGGAGGGCTGTTCTTATGCAGACGCACCGAGAGCGAATTGTCGCTTATTTGAATGCACATCCAGAGGGTGCGGACGATGATCAGTTGGCTGTTGCGCTCGCCATTGCCCCACGTCAGACCGTGAATCAAATTTGTCGAGCACTTTTCGCCAAGGGAGTCATCTCCCGCGACGAGGATTCTTATACCCGCAAGAAAGTGAACCGTCTCGTCGGTGAAGCGGCAATACCGTCGACTCCCGTGCCAGTAGAACCCTCGCTACCTGTTACACAGCTTTTCATACTCGAAGATGAGACTTCCGTACGGGCGTTCCCGTACCAAGATGCGATAGGACTTTCCGAAGACAGTGTCAAGGCGGCAATCGCGGCGGTGTTGCAGTTAGAAGGGTGGGAGACGGATATTCGGTGGGGGCGTGTACACGGTATTGACATCGCGGCATGGCGAGGCAATGAACGATTGGTTCTTGAGGCAAAGGGAGAAGGATCGCGTAATCCGATGCGCGTCAACTATTTCCTGGGCGCGCTTGGCGAACTCCTTCAACGGATGGAGTCACCAGATGCCTGCTATGGCATCGCGGTTCCCGCACACCGTCAATATGTCCGTCTGATACTCCGGTTGCCATTATGGGTTCGATCCCACCTCAATCTTTGTTTCTACCTTGTGCGACCAACCTCTGCGGGTGAGTACGAAGTAGGGTATATTCCGCCGATCGTCGCAGCAGAGCCGACAACGCGGACATAAATTGTGTAGAATGCGCAATGCGGCGACAGGATCAGCGAGAGGGCGCATGAAACGGCGAGGGGCGTATACAATTCCGGGATGGATGGTCGTTTTGCTGCTCGTCGCGTGTGGCGGGGGCGGCGGTACGAGCGACGCCGACAAGACGGCGACGGCACGTACCGCGAATGCCAACGACGCCGCGACCGTCACCGCCTTCGCCGGTGGCCGGGGTTCGAGCGCCGGGTCCTCCTCCACCGCGAGTCCGGCGACGAACGCGGCGGGCGGGAAGGGTGGTTTCGTCTTCGCGACGTTTCCGTCCGGTTCGTCCGGTCGGCCATCTCCGACGGTTCGGAGCGCCACCGGGGGCGCCTCCGCGGCCGGGACGCCGCGCGTCACGGGGACACCGGCGGGGTTGGTCGGTAATCTCTACACCGATCCCAAGGGGCGGTTCATGCTCACGGTTCCGCAGGGCTGGCGCGTCCAGCAAACAGGCAGTTCGGGTGTTGATTTCCAAGCCGCCGCCCCCGCCGCTTTACGCGGTGGATTCCAGATCGCGGCGGAGGACATCGGCACGGCGATCACGCTCGACGATTACGCCACGAGCGCGATGGACAGCTTCATGCAGGCCACGGCCAGTTATCAGTCGGTGCAGGGCGGGATTCAGGCGACGACGATCGCCGGGATGCCCGCACGCCAGTTCGAGTTCACCGGCCAGAATGGCACGTCAAATGTCCACGCGGCGGTCTTCGTGGTCAAGAAGGGGACGACAGCGTACGCCTTCTTGATCGCCGCGGCACCCGAAGACTTCGACGCCGTCTTCGCACAGGCGAAGCAGTTCATTGATAGCTTCGTGTTCCTCTAAGCGCCGGGCGCCGAAGCCCCCGACCTTCACGACACATCCCTTGACGTCCGGGCGCGTCCTTTGCCGGGCGCCCTCTGGGCAGGATGCGGTTCAATCGTTTTCAAGGGAGTAGCCCATGACGACGTTGCGGATCACGGTTGGATCACTGGTCTTTGTCGCGCGGGTGGAGGACGAGGCGGCGCCGAAGACGTGCGCGGCATTCGGGAAATTCCTGCCCTTCCGGAACAAGATCATTCAGGCGCGCTGGAGCGGTGAATCCGCATGGATTCCCTTGGGGGATTTCGATGCCGGGGTCGGTTTCGAGAATCACACGAGCCACCCCGCGCCCGGCGAAATCCTCTTGTATCCGGGCGGCTATAGCGAGACGGAACTCCTTTTTCCGTACGGCGACACGCTCTTCGCCAGTAAGATGGGCCAGTTGGCCGGCAATCACTTCCTGACGATTACCGAGGGTCGTGAACACCTCAAAGAACTCGGTCGCCGCGTCCTCTGGGAAGGCGCGCAGGACATCACGATTGAGAGTAACGCGTAACGAGAAGGAGCGACTCATCTCGTTACGCGTTACTTCGGGGGCCGATTTCGGAAGACGATACGTACAAATGTCAGGATGAGTGCAACGAAGATCAGTGCGAGAATGGCGATCAGCGCCGCGTCGTTGAGCGATGCACCGAGTACAACGACGCTGATCAGTACGAAGGCGAAGAGGACGAAGCAGCCAAGCGTCGCGACGGGGCGGGGCGCCGGATTCGGAGTCACCGGGAAGTAACGAGTAACGAGTAGCGAGTAACGAGGGGCGTGCGTACGATGCGCGTTCGCGTGTCATCCACACGTCTCACTGCCGGGCTCTCATTGGGATGAAATATTTCTGACCACTCGTTACTCATTACTCGTTACTCGCTACTTCTCGCTCTTCCGCTTTCGCCTGCTGCCAGAAGGCTTCCAGTTCGTCCAGCGTGAAGGATTGCCACTCCCGACCGGAGGCGGCGACACTGCGCTCGATGACGCCGAAGCGGCGGTAGAACTTCGCATTGGCGGCGCGCATCGCCTCTTCCGTCTCGATGCCATGCCAGCGTGCCCAGTCCACGAGCACGAAGAGGATATCGCCCAGTTCCTCGCGCTGATGCTCCGGGGTCTTCGCGGCGGCGAGTTCGTCCAGTTCCTCGCGCAGTTTCTCCAGCACGCCCTCGCGGTTCGGCCACTCGAAGCCGACGCGGGCGGCACGCTCCTGCATCGCCTGCGAATACGCCAGCCCCGGCATCGAGCGCGGCAGCCCGCCAAACAGCACGGAGTTTTCTGCCGACTGCCGACCGCTGACTGTCAACTCTCCCGCTGCCTGCTTCTCCTTCCGCTTCGCATCCTGCCAAATGCCAAGCACCTCCCTGGCGTCCGCTGCCTTCTCCGCACCGAAGACGTGCGGATGGCGGCGGATCAGTTTCGCGTTCACCGCCTCGTAGACATCCTCCAGGGTGAATTCCCCCGCCTCCTCCGCGATCTGTGCATGAAGGGCGACTTGCAGCAGCAGATCGCCCAGTTCCTCACGCAGCGCCTCGGGGTCGTTGGCGTCTATCGCGTCCACCGCCTCGTACGCCTCCTCGATCATGTTCGGGCGGATCGAAACGTGCGTCTGCTCGCGATCCCATGGGCAGCCCTCGGGCGCGCGGAGACGGGCGATGATCTGCTGCAATGCGTCGGCAGTGCGAGAGCGTTCCAAGCCCTCGACCTTCGGGACGTAGAGCGTCGTCAGATGGTCCGGCATGATGATGCGGCCGTGATCGAGTTCGGCGAGCGGGACGGTCGCCACCTGCTCCATCGCCACATTGCTCGCCGCCTGCAGGACGGTGATCGGGTGATCGTCCGGATAGAGACGCATCAAGGCGAGTTTGACACCGGAGGCGATACGCCGATCGTAGACCTGCGAAATCAGCGCGGGCCGGAGCGGCGAGAGCGGCAGGCTGCCGCCCGCGAACGGGTCTTCGTGCATGCGCACATTGAGGTCCAAGCCGTCCACAACCTGGCAGTTCTCCGCCACGATGTCGCCGGGGATCAAGGCGGCGGCGGCATCGAGGAAGGACATGCCGGGGATGACGCGGACGGTGAGCGATTGCTGCTCCGCCGTGTGCTGGATGAGGCGCGTCGTCGCCTCGCCGATGTACGGGTTGCCCGGCACGGCGTAGACGATATGATGCCCCTTCGCCTTCGCCTCCTTCGCCGCGTTAATGATCGCCCAGGTGATCGCCTGATAGAGTTCCATGAACGATTCGGACTGCTCGTAGAGGTAATCGAACGAGTTCCAGTTCTGATTGAGCAATTGCTGCACCGTCGGGTGGATGCGCGTGCGCAGGAAGACCTTGCCGCCATGCAGCGCCTTGAAGGCGTCCTGCGTGATGCTGCCCCGATCCCCCGGCCCCAGCCCAACGATGAGAATGTCCGCCTTCGGGAGCGGCGTCGCTGCGATGTCCAAAGCGATCTCCAATAGCGCGTTATCGGTTTCATCGGGGCGATTCGGGAATCGCCCTCCCCACTATGGAGAAGTATACCAGCGGAATGCGGTCCCGAAGAGAGCGAAGATGCTCACGACAGAGGGAGATCATGGAAAACGGGGATGCGAACCGGCCTCGCTTTGTCTTCTTACCCGACGTGATTCTGTATTGCTCGATCCATCAGATAGATGTACAATTGCGTCATTGACGATCCAGATTTCCTACCGGCACTACGAGGAGAAGACCGATGAGCACCGAAACACGCGAAAAGGCGAAGTCGCCACGATTCAATATCCGCATGCCGGAAGATGTGCGAGCAATCATTGACCAGGCAGCCGCGCTTGAGGGGCGGAGCACGAGCGATTTCGTGCTTGCGAGCGCGGTCGCGAAGGCGCGCGAGACCATCGAGTCGCATCAACGGATTGTACTCTCACGGGAGGAGAGTATCGCATTCGCGGAATTGCTGCTGAATCCCCCAGAGCCGAGCGACAACCTGCGCGCGGCGATTGCCGACTACCTCGCGTTTACCGGTGAGCAAGTGCGTGGTAAATGAACGCTACGTCTTCGAGCCGCTCGGTGAGCAGCACGACCGAGCGGCTTTTCGTTGCTCCGATCACCAAATCACAAATTACTTTCGTCGCTATGCGCTCGTGAATGCAGAGAGTCGAATCGCGAATGCATGGGTGCTCCGGGATCGTGACACCGATCGTATCGTCGGCTTTTACACGCTCTCCACCGCTTCGGTTGATTTCAACGCGATACCAGAGCAATTTTCGGCCAATCTCCCGCGTTATCCTGTGCCTGTGGTCCTACTTGGGCGGATGGGAGTAGACCGACGCTACGAGCGACAGGGATTCGGAAGACGCCTCGTCATTGACGCTCTTATCCGGGCCTACCGGCAGGACGCGATGGCCGTCTATGGAATGATCGTGGACCCGAAAGAGGGCGTTCGAAACTTCTATACAAAGAACTTCAACTTCGTTCCTCTCGGAGATGGTTCCTCCCGTTTGTTTCTCCATCTTCAATCGTTCATGGATGGTTTCTCTGCCCCACTGTCATCGTAGCCCCAAAATCGCGCTGCATGATGCAAAGAATGGATAGAATAAGAGAGAACCCGTCATGATTCGTCGCGAGAGTCGTGAGATGGGAAGAGGAGGAATGTATGGCGGAGCAACAGGGCGAGAAGAATCCGGCCGTGGAGCAGTTGATGGCGGTGGTGGAGGCGGAGTTCGGAGAGCGGCTGGACGAGGCGGGGCGGGAGAAGGTCCGCACGGGGATCGAGCGGAATCTGTCGAACACGGCGGCGCTGGCGGCGTATGTGCTTGCCAATGGCGACGAACCGGGCACGGTCTTCCGCGCCTATCGGGGGGAATGAGCGATGGCCGATGACCGCTTCGCGTTTTTGAGCATCCGCGAGTTGGGCCGGATGCTGCGCGTCGGGGAGACGACGCCCACCGAACTGGCCGACTACTTCCTCAATCGCCTCGACACGGTCGGGCGGCGTTTGAATGCCGTCGTCACGCTGACGCGTGAGCGGGCGATGGACGAGGCGCGCATGGCAGAGCGCGAACTTGCCAGGGGGCATGATCGTGGCCCGCTGCACGGCATCCCGTATGGTGCGAAGGACCTGCTCGCCACGGCGGGCGGCATCCCGACGACCTGGGGCGCGACACCCTTCAAGGATCAGCAATTCGACCGCGACGGAGCGGTCATCGAGCGGTTGCGTGCGGCCGGGGCGGTGCTCGTGGCGAAACTGAGCATGGTCGAGTTGGCGGGTGGCATGGGGTATGACCAGCCGAACGCGAGCATCACCGGGCCGGGCCTCAACCCGTGGAACACCGAGGCATGGAGCGGCGGATCGTCCAGTGGCTCCGGCTCGGCGGTCGGGGCGGGGGCGGTGCCCTTCGCGATCGGCACGGAGACATGGGGCTCGATCACGACGCCCGCCTCGTACTGCGGTATCTCCGGCCTGCGGCCCACCTACGGGCGCGTGAGCAGACGCGGCGCGATGGCACTCTGCTGGACGCTCGACAAACTCGGCCCGATGTGCCGCACGGCGGACGACTGCGGCCTCGTGCTGCACGCGATCGCCGGTCACGACCCGGAGGACGAGACAAGCCTGGCCCTCGCCTACCGCTACGAACCGGAACAGGCGCGTTCCTCCGGCTTCCGGCTCGGTGTATTGCAGATGGCGGAAGGGGAGACGCAACCAGAAGTCGGGCAAAATTACAACGCGGCGCTCGACGTGCTCCGTGCGGTCGCCACCATCGAGGAAGTGACGTTGCCCGATTTCCCCTATGGCCCGGTGACTGAGACGATCCTCCGTGCCGAGGCGGCGAGCGCCTTCGATACGTTTATCGCAAGCGGCAAAATCGCGGAACTGGCGGCGACGGAGACGCATGTCGCGCCGCTCGCGTACCGGTACGTCGCGGCGAAGGACTATATCACTGCCCTGCGCATTCGCCGTCAGATTGTGCGGGCGGTGGACGCAGCCTTCGCGCAATACGATGCCATTGTCTGCCCGACGACGAACGCCGTCGCCAGCCCCATCACGACACGGTTCAGCGAGTATTTCAAGACGCCGGCCGGTCGTCGCCCGGTGATCGGCGCAGTCGGGAATGTCGCGGGTCTGCCCGCCATCAGCGTGCCGAGCGGCTTCGGCGAGCGCGGCCTGCCGACGGCCATCGAATTCGTCGGCCGCGCCGGTACGGAGAACGCTCTTCTCGCGGTCGCACGGGCATATCAGGAGCGAACGGACTGGCATTTGCAAAGGCCGACGGTCTAATCCCCCTCCTTTTCGGGAGGGGGTAGGGGGTTCCCATGTATATCACTGAAATTGAGCGGATCACTGTGGACGTGCCCTTTGTGCCGCGGGTGCGGCCGTGGAATGCGCTGCTCGTCGGGCAGTGGCGCGTCTCGGAGATCACGCGCGTCGTGACGGACGCGGGGATTGTCGGCTACGGCGAGACGCTGCCCCACTATACGTGGGGGCGCGTCACGGACGAGGCGGTGGAGCGCGTGCGGGGTAGGAATCCGTCAGATTTCCTCGGCGACGACTCACTCGGCGCGGGCTTGCAGATGGCGCTCTACGATGTCGTCGGCAAGGCGCTCGGCGTGCCCGCGTACCGGCTCTTCAATCTGCCGAAGGTGCGCGAGTGGTGCCCGATCGCCTGGTGGAATACGAAGATGGGGCCGGAAGACCTCGCCGAAGAAGCGAAGGATGCCGTCGCACAGGGCTACACCGCGCACAAGTTCAAGGTGCGGCCGTGGATTGACATCTACGCGCAGGTGGAAGCCGTCAGCGCGGTGACGCCGCCGCACTACCGGATGGACGTGGACTGGAACGAGATGCTCCTGAACGCCGGTAATGCCGCGCCCGTCCTCACGGAGTTGGACAAATACGAGCGCATTGCGATCTACGAATCGCCCCTGCCGCACGACGATCTGGAGGGATACCAGCAACTGCGGCGCAAGATCACGCATCCGCTCGCCGTCCACTTCACGTATGGGCACGGCGCGCCGCCCTTCGCGACGATCGCACAGGCGGAATCGTGTGACGGGTTTGTCGTCAGTGGAGGGGTCAGCAGCGTGCTCCGCGCGGGTTTGCTCGCCGGGGCCTTTGGCAAACCCTTCTGGTTGCAACTGGTCGGCACCGGGTTGACGACGGCCTTGGCGGCGCATCTCGGCGCGGTGCTACCCCTCGCGCAGTGGCCCGCCGTCACCTGCCTGAACAACTACAGCGACGATCTGCTCGTCGAACCACTGACGATCAGCGGCGGTCATCTGCGTGTGCCCGAAGCGCCCGGCCTCGGCATCGTAATTGACGAGGCGGCGCTCTCCCGATTCCGCATGGAGCCGCCGTACGAGATCGTTTACCCCCGTCAGTTGCTCTCGGTCGCCTGGCCGGGCGGGCGCGTGATGCACTACGCGACGATGCAGCAATGCTGGGATGATTTCCTTGCCGGCAATCAACCCGTGCAGGAGCGCGGCGTGAAGATGGAGGCAACGCCGGACGATGGCTCGCGCGGCTGGGCCGACCTCTATGCGCGGGCGGAGCACGCGCCGGTACGCGATCTCATGTTTCGATGACGGATGCGCGCACTCTGCCCACCGCTTGCTCTATAGTGGGCGCACCTGATGACGGGACGCGTCGCCCTCGCCGACGTGGCAACGAAGGGAGAGTCATGGACGTGATGCTGCCAGACACCGCCGCGCTGCTTGTGATCGATGTCCAAGAGGCACTGGACGACCCGCGACGACCGCCGCGCAACAACCCCGATGCCGAGGCGAATATCGCCCGCCTCCTCGCCGCATGGCGAATGACCGGGCGGCAGTGTGTCCACATCCGCGATGACTCGCTCGATCCTGCCTCTCCGTTTGCGCCCGGTCAGCCCGGCAACGCGATCAAGAAGATCGTCGCACCGTTGCCCGATGAGTGGTTGATTGCCAAGCACTACCACAGCGCATTCATCGGCACGGATCTCGAAGCGCGACTCCGCGGTGCAGGGATCACGACGCTCGTGATCACGGGCCTCGTGGCGAATCACTGCGTCGAGTCGACGGCACGCATGGCGGGCAACCTCGGCTTCGACACGTACGTCGTCGGCGATGCGACCGCAGCCTACGATGGCACCGGCCCAGACGGCACGCACTACGCCGCTGCCGCCATCCACGCCATGACGCTGATGAACCTGCACAAGGAATTCGCCACGATTACGACCACCGACGCGATCCTTGCGGCAGTGGCACCCTCTGGGCAGCATGGGCAGGTGAGAGGGGGCAGGGGGTGAGATTCATCCTCCACCGATTCCCACTGCCATGCGCTCCGCGACCATCGCGGCGGGTAGGTTCGTGTTCGCGCGCATCAGCGTCGGGAAGATCGAGGCGTCGCAGACATACAGTCCATCAAGGCCATGGACCTTTCCGGTCGCGTCCACGACGGCGAGTGGGTCACTGGTCGGGCCCATTTTGCAGGTGCTCGTTGGGTGATAGTAGATGTCCACCGTTCGCTCGATGAAGCGGGCCAAGTCCTCGCGCGTCTCGTGGCCGGGGCCGGGCAGCGTTTCCGCGCCATACAGCGTCGCGACGCCCGCCGCCGTGCCGATGGAACGCGCCAGTTCGATGCCATCCGCAAGCACGGCGCGGTCCTCGCCCTCCACATCCGAGAGGTAGCCGTGGTCTATGACCGGCGGTGCGTCCGGGTCCGTGGAGGCGAGTTTCACCGATCCGGCGGAGCGCGGCAGGACCGAACTGACATAGATTTGATAGACCCAGCCTTCGCCGCCGCGCGGGTGAGCAGCGACGGAGTAGAGGTGCAGGTCGAAGGCCTCCGTGCAGCGGCTACTCCGCGCCTTCGCGAGCGATTGCTCATCCGGCCGCCACTGCCGCGCCTCGCAGTCGTCCATCGCGCGATGTAGGCGCTCTGTCCCCGCGAAATGCACCTTGACAGTTGGATGATCCACCAGCCCGTTGCCGACGCCGGGCAGTGGGTGGACAGCGGTGATGCCGAGCGGGCGCAGATCGTCCGCCGGGCCGATGCCGGAACGGAGGAGGATGGCGGGCGACCCGTACGCGCCTGCCGCAAGGACGATCCGTGCGGCGGGGATGCGCACCCGCTGCCCACCGATCACCGCATGCACCGCGACGGCCCGCCCGCTGGCGATCTCGACGCGATCCACCAATGCATCCCCGACGATGCGTAGGTTCGGGCGGTCGCGCACCGGGTCAAGGTAGCCGAGCGATGTGTTCCAACGCATGCCCTCGTAGATATTGACGGGCGAGGCGGCGACGCCCTGATCGTCGTCCGGGTCGTTCATATCGTGGACGCGCGGGATGCCTGCCGCGACCGCGCCGTCAATGAAGGCGGCATGGAAGGGCGTCAGTTCATTGTCATCCACGAGGCGGACGCGCAGGCCCCGCTTCGCCCGCGCGAACGCGGGCGCGACTTCCTCCCAGCCCCAGCCGGCGTTGCCGAGTTCTGCCCAGCGGTCGTAATCGCGGCGGTGGCCGAGGAGCGCGACGCAGCCATTGTGCGCCGAGGAACCGCCGATGACGCGGGCGCGATCGAAGGCGGTGACGTTCTCGTGCGTCGGGTGAGCGAGCCCGTGATAGCCCCAGTCGTGCGTTTTGGGAAGATGGCGCGCGTCGAGCAGCCCGGCGGGCCAGCGGCCATCGGAGAGTGGCCCGTAGTCCGGCCCCGCTTCCAGCAGGACGACCGCGCGGGCGGTGTCGCGCGCGATGATCCCCGCAAGCGCCGCGCCGGACGTGCCTCCGCCGACAATCAGGATGTCAATTGCTCCGGTACCGAGTATCTTTCCTGTCTGCATGGTCCGTGCTCCCCTCATGCGTTGATGCTCTTCGCATCCTAACAGATGGGCAGAAGCGGTGACAGCGTGGCACGGAAGATGCAAGGCGGTTTCTACTGAAACGCAAACCGTTCGCGGCAGTGCTTCCTCCCCCTTCGCAACGACGCGATCCTTCCCGATCCACTCCCGAGTAATGCCAAGGAGCAGATGACGGTGGAGATAGACACCCGGCGGCAAAGTATGCGATTGGAACGGGCCGCGTACCACGAGGCCGGGCACGCGGTGGCCGCCGCCTCGTTCGGCTGTCGCTTCGGCATGGTGGCGCTTTCCCCGGACGCCGACTCCGAATCGGCAATCAGCGGGCCACTCCAGATTGACCTCTTCAAGTGTGCCTTCCCGCCCGGCCAGCCCGCACGTCTCTTGCAAGTGCTGACGATCCTCTGGGCGGGTACGGCGGCGGAGACACGATTCACCGGGCGGCGTATCGCGCCCGAGGCGGATCCCGACCGGAAGACGGTTGACCGCTTCATGAAAGGGCTGATCGAACGTGGCGTGACGATCCCCGACGGATGGGACCGCCGCCCGCGGTTGGATGCGCACGCCCTCCTGCGCCAACCGAAGCAGAGCGCGGCGGTCGAGTTGCTCGCTATGACATTGCTCGATGCGCATGTGATCGGCCACTTCACCGCCCGCAGTATCATCAACAACGCGATGCGCGCCCCGCTCCCCGTCCGCGTACCGTGGGGCGCCGCGAAGTAAGAGCATTGCCGCCTCCCACGCCCCAGGGACTATCGCGCGCGGGGCGACGAAGAGCCACGCGAATAGGTGAGGGCAGTAGTCAGTTCCCCTCTCTACATTTCTCCATCACGATTGCGGAGATCAGATCTAAGTACGTGCTGGTAAATTCACGGTGAGGGGATTATCCTCCAGATCGGAGGTGCTCGCATGGAACAATCCGCCGCGACCGTGATCCCTGTCACGCCGGAACAGCAGGCTGCCGTCGAAGC
>Ga0102924_1000789_pt1 | contig 37796 bp, 22 predicted proteins | sample PaiPotPPM11metaG_FD_80116 | JGI IMG/M metagenome (GOLD analysis project Ga0102924, IMG submission 80116) | Iron sulfur acid spring bacterial and archeal communities from Banff, Canada, to study Microbial Dark Matter (Phase II) - Paint Pots PPM... ...
CCTCAACCAGCTACCGAAACTTTCCAGCGCCTGCTTTGCGCCCTGCACGCTGACGCGGTCTTGGGGCGACAGGGCTGGGTTCAGGAGCAGGGCGAGCAGAACGGCAAGCGTAAGGTCGGTGAAAAGCATGGGCCGGACCACGCCGGCAGGGGCAGATTGGCGCAGCAAAATGAACCAGAAGCCAGAAGCAATCAACCGCGACAAAACGACAAGCTTTGTATGAGCCGGATGCCGCGCCGGGGCGACCGCAGAGGGCGTATAGAAAATGCAGAGAGCCACCAGCAGCATCCCCACGTTCTGAAGCCAGAGCATGGAAGTTTGGGGTGGGAGATCAAGACTAGCGAGGAGCATGTCCGGGGCAAACATCGCCGGGATCGCGAAACACAGGTTGAGTAGAATTCCGATCCAGACGATTCGGCCGAACCACCTTTCCGCTGTGCCCATTGGGTGTTCCTCCAAAGTTGCCGAACTTCGCGATCCGTGACGGAGCGGCTATTGCGTTGCTTCTAGGTGCTCAAGTACGAAGGGAAATACGTCATTGGCCGCGCTTTTGCCGTAGATGCAATCGATGTGCCCGTAGCCGGGTACCACGTGCCGCTTGTAGAAATTGCTGCCGTTCGCCTGGCTTAGAAGGTTGAATGTGATCTCGGTGCTTTCGGGCAGGAAACACTCGTTTTGGCCGCCGTGAATGAATGTGATAGGAATGCGAAGCCGGTCAAGATGCGGCAGATAGACCTCCCTGCCGTAGTAATCCACCAGGTGGCCTGTGTCGACAAGGAGCGCCAGGTGGATGAAAGCCCTCATGTTCGCCACGCCGAACATCTCGTGCAGATTATCGTGCGTTGCTTGGTTCAGGTTGGCGTGCTCATAGAGCGGCGCGTACATGAATGAGATGCGGTGGCAGGTGGCGCTAGTACAGCGGTTCTTGAGCTCAACCGGATAGAGCTTCAGTCCCTCATCGTAGATTTTTGCAAGCAGACCCTCATGGTTGTCCACGTAGGCAGTGAGGGACTCAATGCCCAGATTCTTAACGAACGAACGCACGTGCATGCCGGTCTTGAGATGCATGGCGAGCGGCGTCTTAAAGTGGGTGGCAATTTGTGAGGCTACCGCTGAGCGCACGCCCTTGAGCCCGGCCAGCATCGCCATAAAAAAAGTCGTCGATCCCCAGCAGTGGGCCACCATCTGGACACTCTTCGCCCCAGTCAGCTCGAGCACTTTTTGGACGGCGTAGGGATAATCCTTGGTCGCGACATCGTCACCGCTCGCTTGCAGAGCTGCCGTGGGTAGTGCAATGCTGGAACGGAAGTCGAGCAGCCACACGTCATAACCCTGGGCGAAGAGGTACTCCAGTAAATTCGTCTCGATGGTGTCTATTGAGAAGATCAGGCTCGAAACTCCGAGGCCGTGCACCACAATCACCGGCCCCTTGTTACCCCCTTGATAGCGGGTAAGGCGCAGTCCCACTCCGTCTTCAGCCTTGAAAAACACAACTTGCGGCGCAGCAACGCGCAGCGGCCGCTTTTGACGAGGCGGAGCATCGACGTTAAAAACGGTGGGGCGGACAAAGACATCGGCGTAGGTGTCAAAAAGTGGGCCGAGAAAGAATTTTGCAAACTTTGCTTGGGCGGCGATACGTTGCGCAAGGCTTCCCGTATTTGTCACTTTCATGGTGGTGAGCTGACGAGTGAAGTCTTCGGGCGCAATTCGGAGAATGCCTTTGCCGAGGATGGGGCTGGCGGCGCTGTCACCGTCATACAAAGTGATATAAAGCGTGGTGGTCGCCGGCCAGACGTCGAAGACGAAGTCAGGATGCGTGACCTTAAAACCTTCAAAGTAATAAGTCCGGCCCTGGTCCGTCACCATCTTCATCCGGTAGCGCATGTTGTGGGTGTCGACGTTGTTTGAATCGACGGTAAAGAGATTGAAGCCCCCTTCAGCCACGGCCAGGGGTTGCGGAGAAAGCGCGGGCGCCGTGACCGTTCCCACCATGCGCGCCTGGTGGGCCGGGTTGGCAATCATATCTTCCAAATCTTCGCTGGCGATCGTCAAAGTGAATTCGATGGGAGAATTGCTAGTCTTGCCTTGGCCGGCCCCGAGCTGGTAGCTCGCGTCCGGTTGAAGTGGCGGCGAAGGAGTCTTCACGAGCTGCGAGAAGTAGCCCTTCATGGTCTCGGTAAACTCGATGCCAGGCTTCACGGGTGCGGCAATCCGGGGTGCTGAGGGGAGCCGGTAATCGATCTGCCAGCCACGATCCTTGGCCATGAGCGCCGCGGCGCGTTCCGCGACGGCGGAAATCGTAAGCAAAGGGTTGACACCGAGCGGTCGCGGGATCACCGACCCGTCGACGACGTAAAGGCTATCGTAGACAGCCGCCCCCGCAGTGCCTGAAAACACCTGACCTTTGTGGTTCACCACTCCACCCGCAGCTCCATCCGCCATGACGCAGCCGCCCAGCGGGTGCACGGTGGTCAAATTACTGTGGAGCAGCTTGCTCCAAAGAGGGTTGTGGACAAACGTGCCGCCAAGAGCGGCCGTGGCTTGCTTCAGCCTCTCGTTCACGCGTTGGAAAATCGGTTGATCTCCCACGCCCGGCCATTCCAAGACCAAGTTGTTTTGCTCATTAAGGCGCATGCGGCCGCTTGCATTATCATGGGTCATGACGAGATAGGTCTGGGTGTGATTGACGGCGCCGTGATACGGGCCTTCGAAGCCGGTTAAAAGCTCTCGCATCTTTTCGCGGAGACGCTCATTGGCAGCCACGGGTTCCGCCGTACCGGCTGCTTCCGCACCGGCCTCGAACCCAGCCGGCAGAAACACACCGAGCGCCCCCGGCGGCGATCCTTCCTCCACCACCATTCCGTCCTCAAGCCGCTCCTGGTGGCGCATGTCGATGATTCCTGAAATGCAGGGTCCAACAGGCGGAATCTGGCCGGGCGTACGATGGCCCCAGCCAACTCCATTAATCACTTGTCCGGTGTTGTACCCGAAAGCGAGAACGTCTCCGTTGCCGGTGAATCGCTCACCCAGGCGATTCGAGACCGCAAGGCCGTGCTGGACTGAACGAAGCAGAATCTCGGTCGATCCGAGCGTCCCCGCCCCCAAGACAACCATGTCCGCGGTCATGGCAAAAAGCGGAGCGTTGAATCTCCCGCGTCCTGTTCCCAGAATCTCACACTGAATTAACCAATTACCGTCCTTCCGTTCGATCCAGCGCACGGAGACTTCGGTAAAGATCTCGGCGCCGTGGTTCCAGGCATCCGGAAGGTAGTTCATAATCAGGGTATTTTTCGCCCCATAGTTGCATCCTGTGACGCAATCGCCACAATTGACGCATTTGTGTTGCTCGACGCCGACATGGTTGGTCCCCTCCAGGGTGAAATTGACGTTCAAAGGAGGCCGATAAAACTTCTGGCCCAACTTCTTGGCTGACTCCTCGAGAGCGCGGAGCTTCGGCAGTTCGGGCGCGCCCTGGGGATAAGGGGTGGGCTTGAGCATCTCCTCGGCGCGCGCGTAGCTTTCTTCAAGAGTGGTTGCAGGGTCAGCCTCAAGCGTCCTGTCCACAGCATGGGGATTGCGGAGCTCGGCAGGCCAGCAGGGATCATCAAACACACGCGGCTCGGCGCGCAGCGCCACGTTGGCGTTCACCAGCGAAGTCCCACCCAGGCCACACCCCACAAAAACGTTAATGTCCGGGTTGACGTGAAGGTCGTAGAGGCCGACGCGCGAGCCCCATTGCGGACAATCCGGCAAGTGAGCCTGCATTTCCGTGACGGCTTCAGTTGAACGGTTCGGGTAATCACCGGGCTGGAATTCGCGCCCGCGCTCGATCACACAGACCTGTTGACCGGCGCGCGCCAGCCGCGACGCCGCAATCGCCGCCCCGTACCCAGACCCGATGACGACCACGGTGTAGTGATCCCGGATATTCTCAATTGGAGATGAAAGACGCCCCATAAGGCTCCTCGCTGCGGCACTGATAACTCTTTGACCCCGTCCGCCCCGGTTGATTAGGTCAAGGACTGCTGGAAAATCGGCGTGTCCTCGTCGCTGTCCTGGTAATACGATATTCTTCCTGATGTCGCATCGAACTTAATGATGGCATAGCCGTGATTGTAGAGCCCTTCCGTCGTGCCCAAACGGATATCGCTGCCGTCAGCCTGCTTGAGCAGAGGTACCCCAGGAAACTTGGGTTGGGTGGGCAACTCGTCCACTCCAACCGGAAATGCCCCATGCCCCAGACAGCAGCTTCGCGCCAGATTCTTGTAGCTGCCATAAACCACGAAATTGTGCTCGTGGCCCCAGAGCCACATCGCTACTCTGGGCAGCAGGGAAGCCACCTGCGGATACAGCCGCAGGTTGATTTCGTTGTTGTCGATCGAGTCGAAAGCCGTGAAGAGCTGATGGTGTGAAAGCAGGATGGTGCGGCGGCCTCCCGCGTTATTGACCTTGTCCGCGAGCCACGTCGCCTCCGTGTCCTGGAGATATGTGGCGCCATCTCCGCCGCCAGCGGGATTATGGTCATGGTAACCCGTGTCCATCGCAACGAACTGCCAATTTGCGTTTCGCAAGCAGAAATAGCTGGCGGGCTGGCCGAGTTGCTGAATCATCTGATAGTAGGGAACGCCGCCGGAGTACATGTCATGATTGCCCGCCAGCGAGAATGTTGGGATTGGCCTTCCAGCTAGATTCAGAATCTGCCGCCAGGGCTGCAGGAAGTAATGGGTCACCTCGAATTGGGTCCCCGCGTAGTAAATGTCGCCCAGGTGGATCACCACGTCAGGATTCTTGTTGGCAATCTGCTTCAACACCAGTTTGGCTCCATCTTGGCCTGTTCCCCAATCGCCCACCACGGCCACGGTGGCTTGAGACGGGAGCTTGTCGTCGATAACGAAATCGGTCAGGTTCTTGTAGACGATGTAAGGGATCTGCTTCTGCTGGGCGACGAAATACTCGGCATATTTGGCGGCGGCTTCCGCATATCTGGGATCACAATCACCAAATTTGGCGAGCTCATCCTTATATCGTTGTTCGTCTGCCTGGTTGCCCAAGATCTTGGCCTTAGCCAGCTTGAGCGCGGTCAGCGAGCAGAACCCAGCCGTCTGCGCCAGCCCTTCGGTGTCCGGGTGAACCGCCGTGGCCTCGCTAATGGGTACGCCACTCTGGACCTGGTTGCAGTAGGAAATCGCCTCGGCCGTCATCGGATCGGGAATGTCGGGCCGGCCGGTGATGGCGCGTGGACCGCCAATGTCTTGCGTTTGCGCCCCAGCGAAGCTCTGAGCTGCAACCTCATCAACTGCTGACTGCCAGATCGAGAGTTCTGGGTCGTGAAATTGCTTGAAGCGTCCCATATGCATGACTCCCTTCATTCAAACTGACATCATGGCTCGTAACAAGTCGACCACACCTGCGCCTTGGTAGGCTCGGTCCCGGCCCAGGTCGGTGGCCGTCGTGATGAAAATTTGCTTCACTCGCTCAGGATCACCACGGAATTCCGGGTGTCCAGAGAGAAACGCGGCGATGGCGCCCGAAACGTGAGGCGCAGCGGCGCTGGTGCCGCTCGCTTCCTCGTATTCGTAGCCCCGGTCGAGATGGATGGAGCACGATAGAATCTTCTCTCCGGGCGCCACCAGGTCCGGTTTCATGCGGCCGTCATCCGTAGGACCTTTCGATGAGAAGTAAGAAACCCCATACCGGTGCGGGGCGCTTTTGTGAACCGAGCCCACGGCAATGGCGGCCTCGGTGTTGGCGGGATCGGTTATGGATGAGCCGATGGAGACCGCTACCTGCTGCCCGCTGTCGAGCGTCACCTGGCCGTAACCCCAGTTGCCGCAGGAGATGACAACGATCAGCCCGGAATCGACGGCGCGGCTCACCTCCTGGCAAAGCGGGCTAAAGCCGCAACCATAGCTCTGAGGATCAAACGGGTAGCCCAGGCTCATATTCACGCCGTCCACCCGCGTCGCAAGGCTTGCATCATTCAACTTGCGCAGATATTCGAGGCCCCGAATTGCCGCCGAGGCCGAGCCAGTCCCGTCATCGTTCAACACCTTCACGTTGATCAACTTGGCGAGCGGTGCAACGCCCGACGGCCTTGCCTCCAGATCGGTCACCTGCGGGTCGTCCTGTTCCTCCATAAAAGTCGCTGCACGATAGGGCTTTCCGTCCAACCGTGGCGGTGGCGCTCCGGCGATAATGCCGGCCACGTGGGTACCGTGACCGAACCGGTCGTCAAGCGTATTGGAAACTGAGAAATTACGGCTGAGGCCGATGTCCACGGTTCCATGCGCCGTGAAGTGCGGGTGCTCCGCGTGGATGCCGGTATCCATCACCGCCCAGGTCATTCCTTTGCCTCGGGCGTCGAAGGTGCGCCAGCAGGATGTAGCCTTAATGGTTTCCGTGGAACGGAGGAGGTGACTGTAGGTCGTTTCGTCCTTCCAGATCTGGTAAACCCAATCTGTCAGTTGAGCGAGTTGTTCGATGTCGCCAGCCAGGAGTGAGGCAAAGATGTAAAAGTCGCTTTCGCTGGATTTAATCGCCTTGCTCGCCAGGAACTCCTTAACTTTGTCCTTCGCAGGTTGGACTCCCAACTCCGGGTGCTCCTTCGAGTCGCGCAGACTGATGATGACCAAGATGGGTTTGGGAGGGATTGAGCCGGTCTGCGCATCAATCTCGCGACGGAGGGGAGCCGAGATCACAAAGCTCTTAAAATTCGGGACGTGCGGCTTATCACTCAAGATGAGCCCCAATCGCCTGATATTTATTCCCGGTTAAGAACTGAAAGACAAACTAATTCTGGTGACTGTTTATAGACTAAATGGCGTCCTTTGTCAAACTATCGGTGGTGTCTCAGTTTGCTTGCTGTAGCGGCGCTCTATGAGCGCCGAATTTCATTTATCAAGACCTTCCGGCGCTCATAGAGCGCCGCTACAGCAAACTGAGACACTACCAAACTATCCTGTCACCGTTTTGTTGTTCCGGTATCAAGAGGGCAGGCCTCTTATCGAAAGACCCGTCTGACCTTCGGGTCCGGCCCAGTTGTTGGCCACGGCCACCCACGCCGGTCAATTGGAGCCCCGGACAGCACCAACCAGCGAGGCAATCTGGCCCGCGGTACTGGGAAACTGGGCGCTCAGCAGTGCCAGGACGGGAAGTAGAACATACATGAAGATTCGGAAGACGAATTGCCTCGTAACCGTGACTTGGCCAGGAGTCGTGTTATTGAGAAGGCTCAATACAACGTCACGCTCCATTTGAAGAAGAATGACCAGTGCCGCGCCCACGAAACAGAGAATCACCACCCAATTAAAAAGGAGAAACTGGCCCCGGGGTTGAAAGGGGTAGGCGATGACCGAAAACAGCATGAGTAAAAGGCCAGAAAGCACAAAGGCGCCGAGATTCCGCAGCGACGGCAGCACATAAGAGATGAAAAGGACAGCACGGCCAACCAGGAATTCTTCGCCAAGTTCGAAGAGACTTTTGATCTCCGGACTTTCTTCAACCAACGGGGAGTGGGCTCCGGCCAGGCGCCAGCTAGGTTCCAGCAACCGGGCGACCGTCTGGGTTAGCCTGGCCAGAGCGCATTGCGAATCAGATCGCTTCCGGAGGGAAACGCGCCAGTCACCTTGGGCGTCAGCTTTGAGAGCGGCGGAAAGGCATTGGCCGGCGACGCGGACTTCCGGCTCACCCTGTGAAACCCACTGCTCGAGTTCAGCCTTGCGGGCTGCCTGCACAGCGGCGGATGCAGCGAGTGTTCTGGCTGCAATCAATAAATGCTCAGCCTGATCAACGGAAAATCCCAGGACGGTAAACGTCGGCGGCGGCATGGCGAAGTCCACCTTAAAGAATTGCCGGAAACATCCGCAGTAGCGCCCATAAGCCGCCCGCATGGGGTGCCAGGAGAGACGCCGGAGAAGCCGTGAGAACCGGCGCCACAACAGCCACAGGCGGGCGAACTCCATGGCTAATGCCCAGTAGACAAGGAAAAAGGTTGACGCGAAGAGAATATAGAAAGCGCCACTTTCGAAGGACCGGACAAAGCGGTAAAAAAAGAAGTAGAATCCGGCAAGAAACCCAACGCCTAGCAATGCCAGATACCAGCCGGCGGACACCACGGAAGATCCCTCGAGGAGCTCTCGTACCTTGTGCTCTAAATCTGTTGTCCCTGCAAAGGAATTGGTTCCCAGGTCCAAAAGCGAGCAGAAGTGAACGTCGGGCCGCTGTGACTCAACTGCTTGAACTCCGTCGATCATACGCAGACGTTTAAACGAGCAGAAACTCCAAAGAAACGCCGCCATCGCCACACAGAACAGTGGCACGAGAGGTGATAATCCGCTTCTTAAGCTGAAGGCTCGAAGGTGTAAAAAGAATCCCTCGGGCGGATACTGCCAGGCAGTGCGAAGCCAGGACCCAACTAGATAAAGGGCGAGGAAGAATCCGGCCGCAGATCCGCTGAGGACCACAACTTTAACTTCTATGGGGAACTTGGTCTTTTGCCCGGGTGCCGTCCAGAAAGCTTGTGCCAGGAAGGCAATTGCACCGAACTGTGCGGCCAACCCGATACCGAGAATGCCGGTAACCAACCAGACCCAGCCTGGAAACTCTAACTGAATCCCAAGCTTGTAGGCAGCAATGCTTGGCAGTGCGAAGGCGGCGAGAACCAACAGATAGAAGCTTAGCAAACTCATGCAGCAGGTGAATAGATACAAACGCGATTGAACCCAATACTGAGGGGATACCGGGTCGCCCAGCGCCCGCGCAAACCAGTTGGCGCATGGCGGCGGTCTAACCAGCCCGGCAGGAAGGTATTGGCGAATCACGAGCAGAGAGAATGCAGTCAGGAAGAGGCTTATCACCACGACGGTAAAAACGGAAGCGGCTGTATACACCCCTCGAGCCGTGGGCTTACGCTTCCCGTTCCGAGGTTTCGGCTGTCCCGCCAGCCGCTTGACCGCAATCGTATAGCCGTCGGGATCGGACCAGTCTAACACTTTGACCGGTAGCGGTCCGTTGCGGCCAACGGCCATCACCCACAGCGCGGGCCGCCGCTCAGGAACACTGAAGGCAAAGGGCCTGCCATACTCCAACATTTCGTGTTCCTGGCCCAGCAGGGCTAGAGTAGCGTTGTAGACACCCTCCGCCGCCTGGTTCGGAAACTGAAGCCGGGATCTGCTGCCAGTGAAGGGCGCACTCCAGAGCTGGTTTAGATTGAACAGCGGATAAGGGGTGACAAAAAGCATACCCTGGGTGGAGGAGGTCGCGTCTGGATGGGTGTAAAGCAGGTCGGATGAGAGAGTGAACAGCATCGTAGCGGGGCAATGGTCGCGGACCTCGTGGCTAAGGAAAATCGTGTCCCGCACGTCGGTGGCCAGGATGCCGACGGCGTGGATATCTTCCCGGGAAAGCGTCGAGAGAAGGTTCGAAAGAACCAGCTCAGCATAGGAAACTTCCAGTGGGGAGAAGAATGGCGGAGTTTCCTTGGGGGTAAAATTGTCTTCCTCGGGTAGCGGCAGCGAGGTTGAAGGAGTGGTGCTCACGCCAGGGGTCAATTGCTGCTTGGAGCGGAGCTCCTTCTCCGCGGCCACGCGCAATTGCGAGATATGCAAAGGGAACGGCAAGGTAAGCACGTCCGGAAACGCCTTAGCCGTGTCGTTCCTCACAAGTTGGCCGTATGCCGTGTTCCCCTCGGAAAGGATCGCGATTTTGCGCTGGCCGAAAGTCTGTAGATACCCAATCAGCTCCTGCATCGCATCAGCGTCCGGCGGAACCACAGCATTGAACGAGGCTTGGTCTCCATCGCCGATCCGGGCGAATTCTTGTGGTTGAATCGCTGTGGCAGTGCCGGAAACGATCCTGAAACGAATGCGAGGCGCGCCGGAAAACTTGCTTACCTGATTCAGCCAAGTTCGTAGGGCAAACTCCAACGACTGAGAGGAACCTGAGAACGAAGGCCCCATAATTTTGATTACACTCGCTGAACCCGAGGTTTCAAGTTGTGGAAAGGACTTCGGGAGCTTGCCGTGTTCCAGCCCCCAAGGGGAAAAGTCGCCGATTTGGTCGAGCGCGCTGGCCATCGCAAGTTTATGGATTCCATTCGTGGGGGTTTCGCCTACGAGGAAGATCAAGAGCAGCTTGTGGACGCTGGGATTACGGAAGAGGAGGATACTCGGCTCCTGCTCATAATTCTTGAGGCTCCGAGGCCCACCAGCTTGGCTGCTGTTTCCGGGCCGCTCTGTCCATCGAAGATCGAAACGGTCCAACACGTAGCCTACGGACTCACTGGCCCGTTGCATGGAATCAAGAAAGGAATCGAAAAAGTGAGGCAGTCTTGAATCAATGGGGTCAGGAACCGTAGCGATCATAAAGTTGAGGGTATATTTCTGACGGGGATCATTCTGAGGCCATTCCGCCATTCCTGGCTGCGCGTCGAGATACTCTTGGACCAATTGACGGGCGCGGGACTGGTCGACCTCCGCGCTGGGCTGTATGCTTGATCCCTGCTCTCCGGCTGACACAAATGCGTTGCCTTGGTGCAATTCACTCGATGTGGCTGGAGATCGAACTTTAAGTGCGAAAGGGATGATCGCCACAAGCGCCAGAAACGGAAGGAGCAGAATAGGTGGGTTGCTGTTGCCCATAAAGTTGTATCCCCACGAGCCGGTCGGAGATAGATTGAATGTACGTAGAATCAATAGCTTGCAGAACCGTTTTCACATGTAAGTTGTCAATTCTACGTTGGAAAATTGCTTCCGCCGATAGGCTTCCTGGCCGGTCCGCCGCCCCCTGTTCAAGGCCGATCGTGCCATTTCCAGGAAGACCTTTGGCCGGAAATCGCGGCAAGCTCCGCCGACGGCGGATCCACCCACTCAGTTAACTCCTCATATTAATGGTCTAAAGCCGTAGTGAGGCTGACCACACGATCGTTTCAAAGCTGATTGTTTCATCTGCAACAATTCAGCAGCCACTTGGGAAATAATCTTCAGGAGAAAAGATGCTCATCGTCAAGCCCTCGCCCTTCCCGGCTAAAGTCCAAGATGGCTGGTTTTATGTCTCGGCGGGCGTGTCAGCAGGATTCTGAGACGATTGACGCATCTGACGCTGGTCGTCATCCTTTCCAGCTATGAGGGAACGCAGTTGGAGTAGGTTCTTGAGTGCGCTGTACCAAAAAGGAGCCCCCAGACTGAGGAGCATGGCTGAGAGAAGAATACCGGGCAACTTCATCCATCGCCACTGATTTTTCCAGTCCATTCGATCCTGCGGCATGGTAAGAAGTCCCCCGCTCGCCAGCAGACGATCGTATTTCCGGTAGTATTCTGCTCCGGACTGGCCGGTTACTGAAGGACCCTGCGTGATTTGCAAAGCTTGCTGAACAAAAGAGTTACGCAGCTGATCGCTGGTGGAAAGGCGGTTGATGAGCCCGACCGCATCGAGCTGCAACACCACGGCAACGAGCAAGGCAGCTCCGAAAGTGAGAACCCGCGTGCTGGCGGTAAACCGATCCGAAATCCGGTCAATCGTCTGGTCGAACCAGCCATGGATTTTCGCAACGAAATCGCTGGCGCCTTCTTGCAGGATGGCCAGGTTTTTGCGGGCGTTGCTCGCCATTTCAGGATTTGAAATCTCTAATTGCAGCGCCGCCCGCCGGATATTCTTCAGGGCAACTCCCGGATCACTGACCCCATTGGATTTAAGAGTGGCCGTAAGGGCCTCTCTGTCCATGTTTTCAAGCTTCTGAGGTCCATCCCCGGAGGCTAATTCCAAGAGAAGCTGGGTGAATTCTTCCCTGTGGACCACCGTGCCCAGACGCCCGCCCTTCTGGCATATGAGGGGGTGGGTCAGCACCTTTGTAATAATCTCTTTTGAGATTTCCGGAGACATCTCCGGGTCAATCTGCCGCAGGAGGCCTGCAAGGCCCTTGAGCAGATTCCGGCCCCGGCTGTTGACCAGAGCCACGGTGAACTGCGTAATAACGGTCACCGCCATACTGACGATAAGCATGACGAGAGACAAGCCGATCAACAAATCCAAGGTTTTTGGCATTTCGCACCGGCCATAGTTTTTTCTACCTATCCTTCAAGATGGGAATAAAGTCAAGCTGTTTGTGAATAGGGTAGTGTCTCAGTTTGCTGTAGCGGCGCTCTATGAGCGCCGGAAACCGTTGAAGATACAAGTTCGGCGCTCATAGAGCGCCGCTACAGCAAGCAAACTGAGACACCACCGTGGACAGGGTCGGAGGGCCCGAGCGGTTGCACTCGCGGTCATGCCAGGATATTGTGCGATTGCCGGTCTCCTTGTGACCGGGTAGAGGCGTCGCGAAGCGGCAGGTGAGGAGCCCGGAATTAACCATGTGCACCTATTCTAGACGGGATTTAAATGAGCAACATTGGGACTTGAGGTTGTTCGTATTTCTCACCAGTTCTCTACCACTGCAAGGGAAGATCAACGTTTTAACCCCGCCGAAGGAGATGTCCGGTGTTGGATTCACGCTCGGGGATGGCAGGGAACCACAAGTCAGAAGGCCCTTGACAATAATATACTTATGGAGTAATATATCTGTAGTATGCATTCCCTGAAAGGGTTTTTCATGACCGGCCAATCCGCGTTGAAAAAGATGACCAAAATACCACACCAGGAACAAAGCCATTGTGAACATGCGAATGAGCCAGTAAAAATGCGGGTACTAGAAAAAAGGGGCGAAAAAATAATCCTTTTTTGCCTGTTGAAAAGTCTGTAATCCATTGAAAACATGGATAAATTGAACGGAACAAAGCGATTCAAAGCCACTATCAAAGCCATTGAAAATGCTGCTAACACATAGATATTGCTAGAGTTACATCGATTTCATCAACAAATCCAAGCAAGCAGCCTATAATCAATAAGTTACAAGATCTGCGCGGAAAATCAGCGTAAAAAATGGCTTTGTTCCCGCTTTCGGGCATTTCCACTGGACCTGAGCCTGGAGGACCGGCAGCAAACAGCCCCGGGCCGAAGCCCGGAGATGGGGCAACTCGCCCCGCAATTCCGGCAACCTCGACCCTACCTTCTGGCGTCTCACCCTGCGCAGGCGGGGTCCAGACTTCTGCTTCCCGCAGGCGCGTGAACCGTCCAGCGGTGGGTGAGGACTCGGATTCGGCGGCGCGTAGTTATTTTCGAACGGCCTTAATTGGACAGTATTGGTCTTAACCTGGATTGTTTGTGATTTTGCCGTTAAGATCGTCAATGGCAGGGTTTGATCCGTGCCGAAGGTGGGACACCAAGACATATTCCTGCTTCAGGTCCAAAACAGGCGATGGGCCCACGCACTTAACCACTCACAGCAGCACTGATTCGAGACGAGATCAAGGTAGGGGCACAACGGCTTCGGCCTGGTCCGAATAGGCGCTTTGAACACCACCCGAATCGACCGCGGTGGTTACATAGTAATAGGTCGTGCCCGCTTGCACGGCGCTATCCGTGTAGGTTGTAGTTGGGTCCAAGGATGAATTCATCTGGTTATACGGCCCACCGGGTACCATACTGCGATAAACGTCATATCCAACGATACCCTGCGATGTACTGGGGCTCCAGGATAAGGCCACAGAGTGAGAATCTACGCCAATCCCGGAAAGCGACGCGTTGGCAGGGGAGTTTGAGGCATTGCTGATGACGGAGATACTGCCTGTAAAGGACCCTGTCGAAGTCGGATCGAAGGTCACATCGAAAGAGGTATTCTTCCCCGTCAGAAGGGTCAGCGGGAGAGAAAGCCCGCTCATACTGAACCCTGCCCCGGTCATAATGGATTGAGTGATTGTGATACTGCCGGAGCCCGTATTCGTTAAGATCACAGGAAGAGTGCTGCTGTTGCCGGCAACGACGTTTCCAAAGCTAGTGCTGACCGGGCTCACCGAAACCAAGAACGTGGCCCCGGTGCCCGCCAACGACACGGTAGTGGGTGAGTTGTTGGCACTGCTCGTCAGGGAAAGGCTCCCCACCACTCTGCCCGCTGCTTGAGGCGCAAATATTGCATAGAAAGCGGCTCGCCCACCCGGCTTCAAAGTTAGCGGCAAAGACAGGCCATTGATGCTGAAGGCATTACCAGTCACGAAAGATTGGGAGACGATAACATTGGTTGTTCCAGTATTCTTGAGAATGATCTTTTTAGTGCTCTGATTCCCCACGCCAACAATGCCAAACGTAATGCGGGTTGGATTTGAAATCAGTTGAGCATAAGCTTCGTTGCTTGCGGGGACAAAGAAGCCCGCCGCAAGAATGAAGATGGAAATTAAGGTACTGGCGCAGAGGTTGCTGGGGCCTCTAAGAGGCCGACCTGAAACAGGGAATTTGATCTCATTTTTTGTCCTGATCGGGCCCGTTGGAGTCGCAAGGGCCGTCGAAAAGTCGTTCATGTTTATGATCTCCATCAATAACTGCGTTGCAAGCAGGATTTATGAGACGAGCCCAATCCCTCAGCCCCTCGTCAATTGAGTTGCGGAATACCCCCAATTAGCAGGCCGGAGAAATGGATTCGCCGACCCACACCGGGACTATCGGTAATCAGTTAATAAACTTGAGGTAATTTGAGACGAGGCGTGGCTTAGGCATCTGGCTTTCGACCGGGCAAGGTAACGGACTCCAGAACTGCTCGTGGGTGTTCAAGTTTTTAAAAAGGCTTCATCCTAAGTTGCAGACGAAGGCTTGCGGTAGCGCTGCCCGGAATTTTCGCGCGAGGTTGGGGCAGCATAATCCGCAGGTCGCAGACCGGGATGCAAGGCTATGCGACCCCAATTTATGGACTGTTACGAGGGTGGCAACGTCGCTTCGGCTTCATTGGAGTATACACTCTCGACGCCCTGAGAGTTCACAGCGGTCGTCACGTAGTAATACGTGTCACCAGGATAGACATTATTGTCTTGATAGGATGTTGTGGGTACCAATGCCGTGTTGATCTTCGTAAAGCGCCCATTGATTTGCACGCCACGGTACACGTTATAACCGGCGATGTTCTGAGAGATGCTCGCGGTCCATGATAGCGACACGTAGGGATCATTCACTCCCGTGCCGGAGAGTGGCTCGTTCGCTGGGGAGTTTGTTGCAGTACTGATGATTGAGACATTTCCTTTGAAAACGCCGGTGGCGGTGGGAGCGAATGTAACATTGAAAGAACTGTTCTTTCCCGAAGGAATGGTAAGGGGAAGCAAAAGGCCGCTAATACTGAAGGTTGCTCCCGTGAGAATGGATTGCGTGACCGTGACGCTGCCGGTGCCGGTGTTAATCATTTCCACCGGCAGCGTGCTCCGGGTGTTGATCACGACATTACCGAAATTAGTGCTGGTTGGGTTTAACGAAAGCAGGAGCGTAAATCCTGTCGTGCCTGTGCCGGTGAGCGGCACGATTAGCGGCGAACCCTGACCGTTGCTAACGATCGAAATGAATCCCTTTGCATATCCTGTTACCTCGGGTGCAAAGGTGGCGTTGAAAGTCTTATGGCTTCCAGGGTTCAAGGTCAACGGTAACGGCAGTCCGTTCATGCCGAAGCCGCTCCCTGTGACCGAGGCCTGACTGATCTTGAGGCTCGTGTTGCCAACGTTTGTGATTGTAATTGGTTGAGAGCTTTTGGTACCGACCTGCACATTCCCAAAATCTACGCTGGGAGGGCTCACTTGGATCTTGGGCCCCATTACTTGAGAGTCTGAGTTGATTTTTGCCGGTTTGGAATGCGAACCTTCGGATTCGGGGAGGCTGGTTGCAGGTGGCGAGGAATTAGGGGGTTGAGCGGCAGCAACAGGCGGTGGCCCGGAACGAGCCCAAACTACCAGCGTAGGAAGCACAAATCCAAGGGCCAGCAGCACCAGATATAGGTTGCACCAACGACGCGGGAGGCAAGTGGCCCTCAAGACACGGCATGACCTGATGATACCTTCCCAACTAACCAATCTGCCCGTCGTCTGACGACTCCGACCGCAATCACCGGGGTGAAGGGTGAGTATTTCGACTTTCAATAGAACCTCCGATGTTCTATTTTTCCCACCCCTCCAGTGGACCAACTTAGACTTGCTGACACCTCCCTTAATTCAAGACGGATGTAGTCAAAAATATCCCGCCAGCCGCAATAGGCGGCCCAACAGTTGACATACTCTTACTGTTGGCTGCGAAGTGGTCGGGTAGCCGGTACTTTGAGTTGCCTCGGGAATACTCAGGAACCTTCGATAAGAGCGTCTTCCCAAAGGGCGCAAAGGCGCCTTCGAAAGAGACTCCATCCCGGTAGGCCGTTCACGAACTCACGAAAATAAGTGCGAGAGCGGCGTTCGTCAGAAATTCAGATTCTGGATAATACGGCAGATTGACTTCTGACAGGTATTTGAGCAATTGAATTTTAGGTTGTTCACCTAGCACGCTGGGTTCCACCCGTCTAGGCGTTCTAATCCAAGGACTATATTTTACTTGGTTGGAATTGCATGATGCTGAATCAGGTAATTTTTGCCGGGCGGTTGGCAAAAATTACGCATAGGTTATATTCAATCCGGGAAATCAAGAAAGTATGGCGCCTATAAGAGCATAATCTGCCAGAGCAGCTTCTTCCTGTGCCACCTCCTCCTCTTTTATTGTCCAGCTCTCCAAACCGGCAAATTCTCGGGAAGTGAATATGCCGACTCGTCGCTTGTGAGTGCCCTCACAACCAAGCAAAAACTTTCAGGACGAAAGTAAAATTTACTAAGCCTGGCTGCCCGTATCCCTGGGAGGTTTACAAGTGCTTAGAAATGAGGCGCCGGGAGGGACATCGATTTTGGCATGTCTCCTGCTTGGTATTGATCGGAGGGACGAGGACAACGCTGACGAAGGAAATCTGATGCAATCACCCGCAGTACAGAACCTCACGACTCTGGCCGGCGTTCAGTGTTTGTCTTGAATCCTGGTATCATCTACCGCAAGGAGGGAGATGTGGCGATCATAGACATTATGGGCCCTTCTGTTGGAGCCTTTCCTGTCCGCGCCCTGCTTGACCGGATTCGGCAGTTGACCCACGAAGGAATGATTAAATTTGCGATCAACCTGGGTGAAGTGAAGTATATTGACAGCTACGGCCTCGGCGGTCTCGCGGCAACATATAACTGGATCGAAAAAGTAGGGGGTAAGATCAAGTTCTTTGCTGTTCACGAGCATCTGTTCCAAATCCTCCAAAGGTTGCACCTCGACCAAGTCCTCGACATCTACGAAAATGAGGCATCCGCCTTGGCTAGTTTTTGATTCGGTATGGTCAAAGTTGGACCAAGCCACACCGGTAGCGGATAGCCGGGCTGAAACGAAGTTCCGCAATCCGGGTGAGGGATTCGCCTCACGACCAACCCGGCCATATGCCGGCGCTAAACAGGAGAACTGAGAGTAAGCGGGGCAGTTGCTGGGATGTAGCTAACCATGCTGCCAGTTTTGGATGCTCTCGAAAAAGCCCGCTATGCAAATTCAACGCTGAACTTAAAGGCATAAGCCTGCCGGCACGGCTTGTGCTCAGCGACCTCTGCGGGAATGTCAACCACCAGCACATCACCCTGCTGGCGCCACGGCAAGGGCTTTTGCACGCCCAGCATGAACACTTGCGAACCACGAACCGGCTGCACGGAACGGACCGCAAGCTGCTTGCCAGGCCATTTCAGACTGATGGCGTAGACCGTGCGGCCATCCTTGCTGGAAGTGAACCAGATGTCTTTTCTCTCTTGGTAGACTTTCCTGGGCCGCGTGTTGTAGATAGCCTCGCCGTTAACTGCACAAAGGGTAAGCCACTGGTTCGACCAGTGCGACTTGAAAAGGTTTGACCGTTGAGGCATCACAATCCTCCTCAGGTGGCTTGATGAGACCATCTGAAAAAAAAAGGATGTGATGTCTGAGTTTTATCAGAACCTATCCCACTCACGGTGGGATTGCAAGTACCATGTGGTGTTCGTGCCCAAGCGACGGCGCAAAGTGCTGTTCGGCCAAGTGCGTCGACATTTGGGTGAGATTTTTCACGCTCTGGCCCGACAGAAGGAATGCCAGATTTTGGAAGGGCGCCTGATGCCGGACCACGTGCCTATGTGTATCGCGATTCCCCCCAAGCCCCCGGTGGCTTCAGTGATCGGGTTTCTGAAAGGGAAGAGCGCCATCGCGGTGGCCCGGCTGAATGGCCGGGAACGGAATTTCACCGGCGAGCACCTGTGGGCTCGTGGCTATGCCGTTTCCACGGTCGGGTTCGAGCTGGAAGAAGTTCGCCGCTCCATCCGCGAGCAAGAAGAAGCGGATGGAGCAGCGGGGAAATTCTGAACCTCGAACAAGGCGGGCTCGGCGCGACGCCTTAACCAACGAACCGACCCCGTTTGACGGGGCCCTACTCATCAAGCCACCCGCTTCGCGGGGGGTGTCTGACTCGCAACCATTCGCCTGCATACTGCAATCGCTCCACGGCTTCGGGCGCCCAAGTGCCGTTGGGCGCGGGGCCAAAGCCGACTTCGAAATTCCCGCCTTTAGCGCAGACGGTAATCAGGCTCTCCACCACCCATTGGGCCGTCTTATATTCGTCGCCCGGAATATAGGAGAAAGAAGTTCCACAAGGATAAATGACTTTCCACAAGCCGGCGGGCGGGTATCCGAGGAAAGGCATTTCAACTGTAATTTATCTCGTATCCCGCATGGCTCGTTGTAATGAGCCGCCCCGGATGCAAGACAACGGAAGGTTGCGCCCGCGCTCAAAGGGCACGATTTTAACCGTACCTTTCCGGCCTTCGAGTAAAGCTTTGTGAACAGTCCAGGTTAAACATTGCCCTTTTTCATCTGCTGCATCATGTAATCGCAGGAACGGACGCAGAGGGCCATGATGGTAAGCGTGGGATTCTGGCAGGCGGTGGAAGGAAACGCTGCGCCATCCAGGACGAACAGATTCTTGACGTCATGGCTTTGCTCAAACTGGTTCAGTACTGAACCTTTGGGATCGTTCCCCATGCGGGCAATTCCCACTTCGTGGATGGCGTAACCCGGGGTGTTGGGGCGGCAATGGGTGGTGATGTTCTTGGCTCCTACCGCTTCAAGCATCTCGCCCGCAGATTCCTCGATATTCTTCAGCATTGCCAGTTCGTTCTCACCGTAAGTCATATGGAACTTGAGAACCGGGATGCCATACGTATCCACCACGTTCTTGTCGATTTCAATGAAATTGTCCCAGCGGGCCAGACATTCCCCGAACCCGCCCACGCCGACGCCCGTGACCGGATCCTTGATCGCTTGCTTAAATGCCGCCCCGAACCCGGGAGCATTCCAGTTGAAATGCGCGGCTCCGCCACCTTGGTATCCGAACCCCCGCAGGAAATTCTTGGAGCGCGGCCCGTCATGGCTGTTACGGAAGCGGATCACGTAAATGCCGTCCGGACGGTGGGGACCGTTGATGTTGGGCTGCGTGTCCACATTGGGAAGCTCGCCATAAGCTCCCGCGCCGGTGATGTGGTCCATCAAGTAGTGCCCCAGGACGCCACTCGAATTCGCCAGCCCGTTCGGGTATTGGCGGTTTGCGGAATTGAAAAGGATGCGCACCGATTCGAGCGATTGTGCTGCGAGCGCCACGACGCGCCCGTGAACTTCCTTCGGCTGGCGCGTGACACGGTCAATATAAAGAACACCTGTGGCCCGGTTGCGGTCCGAATCCATCAAAACCTTGTAGACCATGGCGTTGGGAATGTGAGTGCAATGGCCAGACTTCACGGCGTCCGCTACGGTGGTGAAGGAGGAATTAAAGTAGGAATGCGTGATGCACCCACGCTCGCACGGTCCGCAGTAGTGGCAGGGCGCGCGGCCGTTGATGGATTTGGTAAGGTTGGCGGAACGGCCCAGGGTGACGTGCCAGCCGAGCTTCTCCTTCACCCGGTTCCGGAACAACGTCTCCGTGCAGGTCAATCCCATGGGGGGTTGGAACTGGCCGTCGGGAAGCTCATAAACGCCTTCGCGGATGCCCGTAATACCCACGTACTCTTCGACAATGTCGTAATAAGGCGCAAGGTCCTTGTAGCTTAGCGGCCAATCCACGCCGTAGCCGTCGTGCGAGGCGCCCTTGAAGTCCAGATCGCTCAGGCGGTAACTCTGACGTCCCCAAACATTCGTGCGTCCTCCCGTGATGCGCATGCGGCCTTGCCAACTGAAGGGCATTCCGTCGTAGGTGGTGTAGGGTTCTTCAATATCATTGCAGAACCAATCGTAGTTGTACTCCATGCAGGCATAACAGTCTTTTTGCACGGGGCGGGTCTTGCGAATCAAATCCGTGGCCATGTCACGGTATTTCAATTTGAACGCCGGTTCGTGCTCGGTGAAATTGCTATCCTTCTGGGGGCGGCCGGCTTCCAGCATCGCCACTTTCAGGCCTGCCTCGGAAAGCCTTTTTGCAGCCCAGCCGCCGGACGCGCCGGACCCCACCACGATGACATCGTATAATTTGGTTTCACCACTCATTCTTCACCTCAATCCGCCCGGACGCAGGTCGTGGATTAGTTTGCTGTTACGCGGTTTGCTGTAGCGCCGCTCGGAGCTTGCCTTGACAGGGAGCAGCGGAAATCCTTCGGAATTCAAATTCGGCGGTCAGAGACCGCCGCTACAGCCGCGAAATCGTACCACTACCCAAACTTGATTGCCCTTCAATTCCGGTAGTGATAATATCACAATGCAATTTTTGTGTGACCGGGAACTATCGTTGTGCAGAACGAAACATCACGAGGTAATTTTCACATGGCATCGGACAAATCGGTAAATTCGGCTAAAGGCATCAACCGGCGGGAAGCGTTCCGCCATCTTGCCACCGCGATGGGGGCGGGAATGGCGCTTCCCGGCATTGCAGAATCCCACCCCATTCATCAGCACATGCGAAACGAGCGCGTATTGGAGGATGCTGCCCAAAACGCTGCCGCCAAGGACTGGACCCCGGTTTTCTTCGATCCTCATCAGAATGAAACCTTCACCATTCTTGCCGAGCGAGTCATCCCTGGCTCAACCGGGGCCCAGGTGAATCGCTTTGTTGACCTGCTGCTGAGCGTCGATACCCTGGAAAGCCAGAAGCAGTTCATAAACTCACTCTCCGCGTTCGATGCCTATTCCATCCAGAAGTATGGGAAACCTTTTACGGGTCTTAGCGAAGATCAGCAGAATGAGGCGCTGACCGTGGCATCCACCATGAAACCTGCTGCGGCGTTGGCTCCGCGCCGGAGAGTTGGTTTGGTCACGCCGGTCAAATCAAAAGAAACGGACGCTCCCCTCTCTCTTCGTGATCATTTTGAAAACCTCAAGCAATGGGTTGGCGGCGCTTACTTCTCCTCCGAGGAAGGCATGAAGTACATGGGCTGGACGGGACAGGTCATGTGGCCCAGCTTCCCTGGCTGCCAACATACGGACGGGCACAAGTAGCCGCCTCGGTCCGCTTTTTCATTCAAGACTCACTCTGCTTCGTCCTTCGCCCTCCATGCCAAAACCCCGTGTTGCGAACCGCGCGACATCCCGCCTCCAACGGGACTTGAACATCCCCCCAGGTTATTTCCGAATGATATGGCTCGTAGGCTCGATCACGCCCAAGCGTGGACCGGTCCCCGAGTAAAACATCGTGAATAATCCGGGTTAATGTGGTGGCGCCCGCCCTGGGTTCGCCAGGTTACAAACGGGACAGGAAGCGGATTCCCGGCGCGACGGCGTAGTTCAGTTGCACCAGCACAATAAACCCAATACTCCAGTAAGGATTCACAACGCAGAGTGCAGCGCCAAATGCATAAAGTGATTGTCCGATCACGATCCGGCGGCAGATCACTGCCGGGACGTCAGCGGGTATTTCTTCCTTCACCAGACGCGCCCGGACCGCATACCCCCAACTGCCATAAAGGACGGCTCCCAGAAGCAGCACGTTGCTCCAGTAGACAAGCAGGGCGAGGCGATAGGCAATAAACCTCGCCAGCAGCATGGTGGAGAACGGAGTGATGGTCACCGCGAACAGGAACGCAAGGTGAATCCAGGTCAGATGACGATCAGAGTGGGCCAGGTTGTTGAGTTGTGTCTGCTGGCCGACCCAAAAAATGCCGAGCGTCAAAAAGCTCATTAAATACGTTACGAACTGCGGTGAGCGCGCGGCCAAATCCCGCCAGAGATCATGCTCACTATGAATGGCCTGCATGGCTGGCAGGCGAAGGTCCAGGACGAGCAGCGTCATCGCCACCGCGAAGATGCCATCGCTCAAGGCTGCAAGGCGTTCTACGCTTTGGCCGGCGATCCGGTTGTACGATGTACTCACGGCCATCAAGCATATCATTCCCGCGAAGGCGGGAAGCGGCAATGACCCCTCCCAAGCCGACATCGGTATGGGGGATCCCCGCTCCGGGCCCCGCAACAGCCAACTTTGCCAGCAGTTTACTCATGGACAACCTGATGAATGTATACTATTATCTAACTACCCCTCGCAACGCGCTTTTTTCTTTAACGGGCGCGCCGATTGTTCCTTTTAAGCTATTCCAAATTCCTTCGTAAGGGAATGTTCCTATGAGTTCAAAGTCTTTAAGCCTGGCGGCGCTCGAATCTTGCCACGCCAATGCCCAGAAGTCCACAAGCCCCAGGGATCGCACCAGATCGAATCGGGGTACTAAGGGATTCCTTTCAGGAACAAACCTAAAACTTATTGAAAACAAAGGAAAACTCGAGGAACAAACCGGAACAAAGCTAAGGATTTCATGCAACATACTGAATTGAAAAGGGCAACATGCATTTTGATGCCAAAGCTAAGCATTTAACATAAAACAAAGGGCTTATTCTGGGGGCTGTGGGAATCTTAGGTTTGTTTGGCAGTTTTTTGGCTCTGTTGCGGCCGCGTCCCCATCAGTGGGACAGATGCTGTAGCGCCGGTGTCCTCACCGGCGGAACATTATGCGCGGACGGTTTTTAGCCAGAGGGTCGTCATGTTTTATTTCCATAAATAATGTAAATATATTAAAAATCTCTCTTGACAATCAGTTATGCTTTGTCTAACTCTATTATACCACTTTGAACTTAATCTACCAAGTTGTGACTTCAGGAGGACTACTTTTAATGATCCGAATCGAAAGATCTCGTGGAAAAGCGTTTGGAGTCAGATCATTCACCCTGCTCGCCTTGGCATGGGTCCTATTGTTGCCGGGCGGACTCCTGGCCCAGGAGTATTTCGGGGGAATAGTGGGAACGGTCACCGATAGTTCCGGCGCCGCGATACCGAAGGCAGCCGTTACCGTTACCAACACCCAAACGGGCGTGGCCTACCACACAATCACGAACCAGTACGGGTATTACAACGTTCCTAAACTGATTCCGGGTGTTTATTCCGTTAAAGGCGAGGTGCAGGGTTTTCAGTCGAAAGTGGTCACACCGGTCAGAATTGTAGTGGCCCAGACGGTCACGGTAAACATGCCGCTGTCAGTCGGTCTCACTACGCAGAGTGTGCAAGTAACGGCCACGGCCCCTCTTTTGACCACCACCAATGGAACGATTGGTACGGTGGTCAATAACAAGACTGTGGTTGAAATGCCGCTGAATGGCCGCAATTTCACGGGTTTGCTTGAGCTCGTCCCGGGGGCCGTTAATACGGGCAGTAGCTTTATGGCCAATGGCGGCTCGAACTACGCCATCAGCGGGACGCAGTCCATGTCCAACCAGTTCACGTTGGATGGCGTTTACAACGACGAAGAGTTTTTCGGCCAGTTCGCCATTCAACCGAACATTGACTCCATCCAGGAGTTCAAAGCTCAATCGAACATCACTTCCGCGGAATTTGGCAGGGCCTCTGGCGCCAATATTGCTGTCGCTACCAAATCCGGCACCAACCAGTTTCACGGCGACGTTTACGAGTTTCTCCGCAATGACGCATTTGACGCCAATCAATGGTTTAACAACTACTTTGGCTCGCCCAAGGGCGCTTACCGGCAGAACCAATTCGGATTTACGGCTGGCGGGCCCATTGTGATCCCTCATGTTTACAATGGGAAGGATAAGGCTTTTGTATTCGGACAGTTCGAGGATCTTCGTTTCAACCAATCGCAAGCCAACAGCGCCACGGTTCCCACCCAAGCCATGCTCGGTGGGGATTTTTCAAGCTTCCTCACCGGGGCGCAGGCAACCGGCTCAAATAACCAGCCGCTTTTCGATGAGTTGGGGCGTCCGATCATGGTCGGTGAAATTTACAACCCGGCGACGTCGCGGGCGGTCACACAAGGCCAAGTTGACCCGGTCACGGGCCTGGTAGCGAGGGGTACGGGTTATGTGCGGGACCCTTTTGCTGGAAATATTATCCCCACCGCGGATATGAGCCCGGCGGCGTTGGCCTATGCCCACATCTGGTACCCTTCGGTCACCAAGACGGGTTTCAATAATTTCATCAACACCAACCCATTCACATTAAGCCAGTACCAATACAGCACTCGCGTGGATTACAACTTTTCACAAGCCCTGCGCAGCTTCTTCCGGTTTTCGAATCAACATGCGTATCAGTTGAGCCCGACCGGATTAACGACCAACGTGGGTTACCTCTACAATACGTTTGTGAATGCTGAAGCGAGTACGACATGGCTGATCAGCCCCACGTCCTTCTTCGATTTCAAGTCGGCGTTCAACCGCTCAAATCTTTTCGATTACAACAACAACCCTGCACCGGGAGTTGGAAACTACCTTTCCCAGTTTCCCCTGCGGGGAACGCCCATCAAGAGTTCGGACGCTCCCATGTTCCCGTCCATGAACATTTCCGGATACACCAGCCCCGGCCAGACGGGAAATCCGTTTATCACCAACACCTGGCAGCAATTGGCGGACTTCACGGTGATCCACGGCAAGAGCACCATCCATTTCGGCGCCTCCTGGGAACACTTGAATACTTATTACGACGGAATTTTTACGTCCATCTTCAACTTTGACAATATTCCGACCGGAGACCCGCAAAACCTGGGAGCGGGTGGCAACGCGGTGGCCTCGTTCCTGCTGGGTTTGCCAAGCAATGGCCTGCGCAACGTGGGTGATACGGCGGCCTACATGCACCAGAACACCTATGGCACCTATATCCAGGATGACGTGCGCGCCACCTCAAAGCTGACGTTGAACATCGGGCTGCGCTGGGAATATGACCAGTGGCCATTTGAAAGCAACAACCAGCTTGGGAACTACTACCTGGATACACACAGCTTTGGCTGGAGCGGGATCAATCCCGTAACCCTGCAGGCGCCGAATGCAACTCGCTCCCTGATGAATCCACAATGGCGAAATCTGATGCCGCGGCTTGGCTTGGCCTATTCCATTACTCCGAAAACGGTGATTCGCGCCGGTTTTGGGGTTTATTACAATGCGGACTACGCCTGGCAGGGACAGGGCGCGCGAGGCCAATGGCCTTATGGAGTCTCTGAAACTATTACCAGCACCAATATTCAGCTTCCAACCGCTCCGCTGCTGACCTATTTCGGCGCTTATGACACACCCCTGCCCGGCACTCCGCCCAATGAACAGCACATTGTGGCGCGCGACAACCAGACACCCAGCACCCGGCAATATAACTTCGACGTTCAGCGTCAATTGACGCAAAGCCTGATGGCGGAAGTGGACTACCTCCACACCGACGGTAGGAACCTTCCGGATTTTATCAACGTCAACGATCCGCCGCCGGGCAATCCCAATCCCGTCGGCTCGGCATTGAATCCCCGTCCCGAAGCGCAGTTTGCGCCGACGCTCGGAGCCATGAGCCTGAACGCCAACCAAGCGATGTCGCACTATAACGCTTTTGTTGTGAAAGCCAACAAGACGTTCGCTCACGGTCTGGAATTTGGAGCCAATTACACCTGGTCGCACTTGCTCGACACACCGGGCGGTTCCAATTACGGCGGCGGCTCACCGCAGAATCCCAGTTGCCGGCTCTGCGATTACGGCAATGACAGCAATAATTTCCCGAGTATCTTCACGGCGTCTTGGGTTTACGACCTGCCGGCCGGCAGAGGCCGCCAATTCCTGGCAAATTCCAACCGGGCTGTGGATGCCGTCTTGGGCGGATGGGAACTCAGCGGCATCTTCCACTACAACAGTGGCTTTTACTACGGTGTGGGCTTACCCTTCGATGCTGCGAACGTCGGGGCACGCTCCAACGCCGACCGGCCCAATTACGTGGGCGGCCAGGCGTTCAACGCCAACCCTTCCGGGAGCGACGCCACCAAAGGATTCTTGAATCCGGCCGCCTTTACTGTACCGAACCTGGCCTTTGGCAACCTGGGCCGGAACGGTATGATTGGCCCATCCTTCTATAATTTTGACATGGGCTTGTATAAAAACTTCACTTTCAGTGAGTCAAAATCATTACAGTTCCGGTCTGAATACTTCAATTTGCCGAACACCCATGCTTTTGGTCCTGCGTACAACATCAACACCACGCTTGGCACGCCTGGGTTTGGCGATGCCAGTGGTACACAGGAGAACGCCCGGATCATTCAATTTGCCTTGAAGTTTTATTGGTAATTGGACCGTCCCTACTGGAACGGGCGGAGATTGCCCGTTGAATTGGAAAAGGCAGCCACCCGGGGTATAAAAACCTTGGTGGCTGCCTTTCTTCATTTGTGGTACCCAAGTACGAACGGAACGGATGGCCATAGCCAGCATCATTGTCATTCCCGCGAAAGCCTGTCCCCGCGTAGGCGAGGACGGGAATCCACACATAGAATGGAAAGCGGAAGAGCCGACTCAATTCTGTGCCGAGTTCTTCACCGAATTCTGTTCCGCCTGCTTATTCTTTTGGATCTTCTGAATGGTTTCGTTTTCAAGTTGGGCGGAGACTTGTGCTTCCCGTTTTGCATCATTCATGCGACCCAGCTTGCGGTAGGCGCTGGCCAGCAGCGCATGGATGGTGTGGTTATTGGGTTCCGCTTTTTCAACCTGCAGGAATTCATTGAGGGCTTGCGGATATTGTTTTTCCTGCATGTAAGCTCTGCCCAGTGAACGATGGGCTTCGACAAGGTGGGGATCGAGAAACAAGGCTTTTTGAAGATAAGGGATGGCCGCCTGGGAATTTCCCTCTTTGGCGTAAAGGTCTCCGAGCTCGAAGTTGGCTTTCGAATGGTCCGGGTTCAAGCCAAGTTCTTCCTTCAATTCCCGCTCGGCATCTTCTAAATGCAATGTTCGCCAGTAAACGTCGCCGATGTAAAAGTGAAGGCCGGGAGTGCCGGGCGGGGCAAGCGCCAATGCCTTCTTGAACGCTGCCAGAGCCTGCGGATATTGCTGGCGGGCGCGATATTGAGCGCCTTGGGTTTCGTACACCAGATAGCTGTTGGGATGGCTCGCCTCCATCTGCTGAAAAGTTTGGTCCGCGAGTTTCTCATAAAATTGGCCGATCCAGTACATTGCGTCCACATCCTGGCTGTGCCCTTTCAACCACTCTTTAAGAACTCCAATGGCCTTTTCGTCTTGCCCGGCGGCAGCATAAGACCGGGCCAGATCGATCCGAGCTTGCTTGCTTTCCGGAGTGAGCCGCACCGCCTGCCGGAGTTCTGTGATTGCTTGAGTAAATTGGCGGGTTCGAAAATGGCACACTCCCAGGAAAAGGTCAGCCTCGCCCCCAGGCTGGGGTGATATTTTGCTGAACGAATTGGCGGCTTCGTTGCACTGGCCCATGATGGCAAGAGTGCGGGCCAGACCACGGCGGGCGGCGTTAGAATGAGGGGAAGCTGACAGAACCGCCCTGAAGTCCTGAGCGGCTTGCTGCCACTGGCCATGCGCTTCCTCGGACTGCGCGCGAGCAAGAACGGAGCCCTGAGCGGTTGAAGAGGGCTTGGCGATGGCAAAACTCACGGCCAAGGTTATCGCCACGCCGGCCACGGTGGCCAAATATCGAGCGCCGTTGCCTACTCTGAAAATAACGGTGGCTGCGGCCACCCCTTCGGCTGCAACTGCTGCATTGCATGGATTCCCGCCTACGCGGGAATGACAACGCCGTTTGAGGTTTGCTAATTGCATAGGCTTTCACTAAATTACGCTGAATGGGGAGAATTGGGGCATAGGCGTTAAAACAAGAGCCTGGAACTACGGCAAAGCCCGCCTTGGCGGGCGTCATCATATGGCCCACGGCGCAAGCCGTGGGGAAAGAGGAGAGCGCGGACTTCCAAGCCCCGTCAGGGGCGGCATCATGTGCGGGAATAATGTCGCCCCTAACGGGGCTAAAGAAAAGATTTTCGCAACTCTACCCCACGGCTAATCGCCGTGGGCCACATGCTATCGCCGCTAGCGCGGCTCAGAGGGTCGCAAACGCATATTTAACGCCTATCGAGAATTGGGGTTAGACCCCCTCGGCGCCGAATGATAACCCCAGAGACTGCGCCACGGTCTCAATATATTGCCGCCCCTCCGTGTATTCCCCGGGCGTCTTCAAGTGTTCGAGCATCAGCGGCGCATCCTGAGTGAGCTGCGAGAGGCATTCAAGATAGGCTCTGTAATCGATCTCTCCCTGTCCAGGAATAACCTCACGCAAGCACACCTGCACATATTCTTCCCACTTGAGGTCCTTGGCGTGGCAGGAGACAATCCAGCGGCCCAACTTGCTGAAGCATTCGCGGATGACAGCGCCATTGTTGTACATTCGGCCCGGACTATTCATCACGTTACAGACATCCAAATGAACTGCGAAGACCTTGCGGTCGACAGCCTTGACCAGTTTCACGTAATCGTCGGGCCCGGAGGGAAAGTTAAAGGGCATCATCTCGATGGAAAACTTGGTGCGGGTTGGCTTCACGGCATCAATCAGCGTGCGGCAATTCTCCACGGTCGCGTCAACAAACTCAGCGCTCATATTCTTGGGATTTGGCCCGTACCAGACCTTAGGGTCATATGAGCCGGCAATGTCAACACAACAGCGCGCGCCGAGTTCCTCTGCAAGCGCTAACCTTTCCTGGACGTAGGCCATGTTCTTGCGGCGCTTCAGGACATCTGGGTCCATCATATTAACCCAAGCGCCCACCTCTGAAATCACCACATCCCGAGCCGCAAATTCTTTGATGATCGATTGGATACGGGCCCGATCCGTGAGTTTCACGTTCGGGGCGTATGCAGCCCTGTAACCCAACTGCCGGTGGGCATCCGCCAGGGCCGCCGGATCTTCCGAATTCACAAAAACCGGTCCACCCAGCCGCAACCTCTTGCGTTGCCCCGCCGCTCGACCCGATCCTGGGTTGAAATAAGCCAACATTGAATAGACAGCGGAAAATGTGGTAGATCTCCCTGCACGTCTCAAAAACGCCCGCCGTGAAGTGCGGTTTTCTCTCATGGATTCTCCTGTAGTTCGGTTCGCCATATTGCGGAACATGAGTTGGATTATAACCTCCAAACAGCCAGGCTAAAGCATCCTGCGAAGCTAGCAGGATGCTTTTAAAGTTGTCAGGCAATAAACTGTAGTCTAGACTGATTTTCACAATGGCGTGCACGTGGAAGCAATTTTGGAGGGCTGCTGGGCTAGCCCTTTTTGTGTTTTCTGCCGGAAATCAAAGTTTCTCAAAAGCGCAAACTTTAGATCGTCCGCCATTGACTCAACAGCCGGTCAACAAGGAGACAGGAAACCCGAATGCTACCCAGGCACTCTTCGAAAAAGCGAATATCCTGATCAAGGAAAAACACTATTCAGAGGCAGCGTCTCTGCTACGTTCTGCTGTCAAACTTGCACCTGATCAGGCGAATCTTCATCACTACCTTGGTTACGCGCTGTGGAAACTCGACCATTGGAAACAAGCCCAGGCCGAGTTTGAGAAAGCGCATGCGCTGGACCCGAAAGACCCTTACACCTGCTATTTTCTGGCGCGGATTGCGGCATCGCTGGGGCAAATCGACCGCTCCATCAGCTATTACGATAAGGTTCTTCAACTTGGACCTGCCATTTACGATACCAATCAACGCTTGGGTCAAGCCTACCTGGATGAAGGAAAACTTGAGAAGGCGCGCGTCCGGATTGAAGCGGCGCTCAGGCAGACTCCCTGGGAGGGGTCACTTTATTATCAATTAGGGCGGATTGATCAGAGGGAGCATCACCTTGCCCAGGCCCGCGAGGAATTCGCTGCTGCGGCCCGGCTGAAAAACGGAAACCAGACGTCAATCCGGCAACTCCTGGACCTTAGTGAGGCTGTCCGCAATCATCAAACGGAACGGATCGAGCAAATTCGTTCCGCATTTTTGAACCAGGCTTCGACCGATCCGGAAATTTACGATGCGATTGGTGTTTTGTTAGGCAGGGGCGGCCTTTATTCGATGGCGCTGGAACCGTTGGAGCGTTCCGTAAAGCTGGCGCCGGATTCCTTCGAGTCCAATTACGACCTTGGACTGACGCTGTTCAGGTTGGGACGCGCCCCGGAGGCCGAAAAGCAACTGAAGCAAGCTTTGGCGTTGCAACCGAAATCTGCAGAAGTGAATAGCTTGCTCGGATTGCTCTATGTGAACGAGAACCGCAACTCCGAAGCGATTGAGCAGCTCCGTGCCGGGAGCCAGGCAGCGCCCAGTGATGCGCGTATTCTTGCCCTGCTTGGAGAACAATATCTGGTGGGTCATTACGTGGCTGATGCAATTTCTTGCCTGACGAAGGCTGTTCGTCAAGATCCAGAGGACCCCGCGCTGCGCTATCTGTTGATCGAAGCCTACCAGGAGGAGCATGACTTTCCAGGCGCTTTGAAAACGGCCCAAGATGCCAGCCAGCGCTTTCCGGACAATGCACGCATTGTCTACGAGGAAGGCCAGCAGCTTGCTAATATCGGGCATTATCAAAAGGCGCGCCCTTATGCAGAGAAAGCCATTCAGATGGATCCAGCCCTGGTCTATGCTTACGACTTGCTGGGGGATATCCAGTCCAGAAGTGGACAATATGAGGCGGCGCTTGATAGCTTTCAGAAAGCCCGGCGTCTTGTCCCAAGCGACGATCTGGCATTGAAAGGCATTTCGGAAAACCTAATCCGGCTCCATCGCTACCCGGAGGCGCTGGCCGAATTGAACCAGGCCATTGCCGTCCTCCCGAACGATGCGGGCCTTTACTTCAATCTTATGCAAGTTTACGTGCGGTTGGGCAAACGTCAGGATGCCGCTCAAGCAGAAGCCGCTTTCCAAAAGCTCCATTCCCGTGAAGTCGCTGAGCGGAATGCACAGGCTCCGCGCCAATACCATTCTTCCGCCGGGCCGGAATCGAACTGATTGGCTTAGGAAGTTGCTGAGAAACCCGATGGAGCTGTCATTCTGTGAAGCCGGAGGCGGCGAAGAATCTCGCAAGTTATCGATTTCGTGTAGGAGCAGATCCTTCGCGGCTTTCAGGATGACAAGTTTAGAGTGTTTTTCAACAACCTCTCAACCCTCAACAAGACCAGGAGAATGAACTTGGGATTTCGGCGAAGAGAATTTCTTCGATGGATGGCCGCTGCCGGTGCGCTGAGACGAGGCGGGTTGCTCAAGCCGCTCGAAGCTTGGGCGAAAAGCACCAGTCTTTCTGTTGGAGCCGCTGCCGAAGCGCCACCCCAGGTGACTTTCCGGAATGTGGCAACAGAAGCCGGGATCACACCGCTGATCATTTGCGGTGGCAAGAATAAGCAGTCCATCCTGGAGGTAAACGGGACTGGTTGCGTCTGGTTTGACTATAATAACGACGGTTATGTTGACCTTTACATCGTGAATGGCTCGACGATTGAAGACATGCTTGACCCGTCACCATCGCGGCCCCGGGCCAGGAACTATCTGTTCCGGAACAATGGTGACGGAACTTTTACGGACGTGACGGTTCAGGCCGGAGTTGGAGGAAAGTGGTGGGGCTGTGGCGCAGTCGCCGCCGACTATAACAATGATGGATTCGTCGATCTTTTTGTCTACACTTTTGGAAAGAACATTCTTTATCACAACAACGGCAACGGAACCTTCACGGACGTGACGGCCAAAGCGGGTGTGGCAGGAAACAACATCTGGAGCGGCGGAGCGGCATTTGGAGATTATGACAATGATGGGTTTCTAGATCTCTACGTTTCCGGATACATCGATCTCGACTTGCGCCATCCACCTGAGCTTCATTGCTCGTTCAACGGCGTCCCGGTGACAGCCTGCGGACCGCTGGGCCTTAAAGGCGCTCCCGACACGCTTTACCACAATAACGGCGACGGCACCTTTACCGACGTCACGGCCAAGGCAGGAATTACGGATACCCAGCTCCGCTATGGTTTCAGCGTGGGATTCGAAGACGTGGATGGGGATGGCCGCCCGGATATCCTGGTGATGAATGATTCAGTTCCGAATTATTTGTATCGGAACAAGGGCGACGGCACATTTGAAGATATAGGTGTTCTCGCCGGCATCGCCTATAACGGTGATGGGCACGTCCAATCCAACATGGGGCTTGCCATCGGCGACATCGACAATGACGGTTGGATGGATTTGTTCATTACGACCTATGCGGACGACAATTTCACGCTGTTTCACAATGCAGGACGTGGCGTGTTCGATGACATTTCCTACCCTTCCGGGATTGCGGTGCCGACGATTCCATTCCTCGGCTGGTCCGTATTTTTCATGGACTTCAATAACGACGGATGGAAAGACGTTTTTTGCGTCGAAGGGCATATTTACATTGAAGCATTGAAGGGCGGCATGCACGCCCCTTACCGCCAGCGCCCCCAGGTATTTGAGAACCTGCACAACCTCCGTTTCCGCGAGGTGGGAGCAGAACTAGGTCTGGGGAAGATGTTTCTTGCCGGGCGGGGCGGCGCCTGCTGTGACTATGATAACGACGGCGGCCTGGACGCTGCCATCATCTGTATCGACGACCATCCCGTTCTGCTTCACAATGATGGTGGCAGCAAGGCGGGCCATTGGCTCCAGGTGAAGACCGAGGGAACCAAGAGCAATCGAGACGGCGTGGGGGCGCTGGTGAAGGTTGGGGCGGGAGATTTGGTTCAGGTCGACCGGGTCCGAACCGGGTGTGCGTTTCTAGGATCGAACGACATGCGCCTGCATTTTGGCCTGGGGTCTCATGAGGAGGTCGATTTCGTGGAGGTCCACTGGCCGAGCGGCCAGGTGGATGAGCTTGCCAAGCTGAGGGCCAATCAAACTTTGGTGATCCGGGAGGGAGTGGGCCAAATCCCGTCCCATTACAAGCCCTTCCGGAAAAGGACCTGATCCGGGAAGGTTGAGAGAGTCACAACGGACCTCGATTGCGGGAAGGCGAGGATTCCCGGTAATCGGCACGCTATGGTTTTTTCGTTTGCGGTGGAGGGTTGTAGCCCAGAGCCGCAGCCTTTTTGAACTCTTCCTGGCTCTGCAGGGTTTCTCCCTTTTGCAACAGCAAAAGACCAAGGTTATAGTGCGCCTGAGCCAAATCGGCTCTCAGGGTAATAGCCTTCCTGAGCTGGCCGATGGCGGCGTTGAGGTTTCCCTGCTTGGCCATTAGGTCCGCAACGTTGTTGTATGCGGCCGCCGCCTGGGGTTGAAGGCGGATCGCTTTTTGGAATTCGGCCATGGCAGCATCCGTTTCTCCCAGCTTGGCCAAGGCAACACCCAAGTGATTGTGTGTTTCGGCTGACTGCGGAGCAGCCTGAACTGCGTGCTCGAAAGCCTGGACCGCTCCTTTTAAATCGCCAGCATCCATCGCCTTCAGCCCTTTGCCGATCTCGAGCGCAGCCCGAACATTCTCCAGATGTTTGGTTTCCTGCGCTTCCCGGAGTTTACCGTAGCGCGTGAACTCGGCGGCGGCCGCGGCATGGTCACCCGCCCGGTAAAGCAAACGGGCCAGCGTATAATGCTCGGATGCTTCGTCCGAGTTCAATTTTAAGGCAGCCTGGATCTGCTGGATGGCATCGTTCAGGTCGTTTTCAGAGGAAAAGGCGATACCCAGTTGGTAATGGAACTTCGCATTGCCCGGCGCCAGTTTAATGGCTGCTTCCAACTGCTGGACAGCATCGGCGGTTTTGGACTGAACCATCGCCACCAGACCCCAATTATAGTGCGGCTCCGCGTCATTGGGATCAAGATGGAGGGCGGCTTGAAACTGGCGGATTGCTTCCTGGACGTGACCTTGTTCCGCCAGCGCCACACCCATGCTGTTGAAGGCATTTTCAAAACCGGGCTGGAGTGCGAGAGCTTGCCTGAATTCCGCAATAGCCTGGCCCTGCGCCAACCTCTTGAGATATGCTAGGCCTAAGACATAGTGAGCTTCTGCGTTCGATGGCGCCGAGTCCAGGACCTGCTTCAATTCTTCCGTTGCAGCATCCACGTTGCCATCATTAAGAAGAGCCCGGCCGAGGTTCAAACGTGCCTGAAGGTACCCGGGATTCAGGCGCAATGCTTGGCGGAATTCAACAATTGATTCGGGGTTCTTGCCTTGGTTGAGTTCGACGAGTCCAAGATTGTAGTGGGCCGAGGCGTAATTCGGATTGAGCTTTAGCGCCTGCCGGAAATTCTCTTGAGCTTGGTCCGGCTTGCCCATCGAGATCAGCGTTACGCCAAGATCGTTCAAAACCTTTGGACTGTCAGGCTTGAGTTCTAGAGCTTTGTGAAATTCACCGGTTGCTTCAGTCGTCTTGCCGACGGTGGAAAGAGCCAGCCCGAGTTGGTAATGCGCTTCGGGTGACGAGGGCATCATCCGAGCCGCCGAACGGAGAGTGCCAATGGCTTCCTTGCGATTTCCACTTCGCAGCAAGGCCATTCCAAGGTCTAGCTCCACCCGGCTATTTTGTGGATCCAGCCGGAGAGCCGTTCTGAATTCGCCAATTGCCTCGTCCAGACGGCCTTTGCCAATTAGAGCAATGGCCAAGCCGTGGTAGAGTTCGGCCGAGTTGGGGTTAATACGGAGAGCCTTCTGATACTCCGATATCGCCTCGTCAAAATCGTGCTTGACCACGGCTTGTTCTGCCAGAGCTTGATAGTCCGCTGCCTTGAAGAGCGGCTGCTGAGCGAGCAGAATGCAGGGCCGGAAGAAACCCCCAAAAAGGGCATTCAGGCCCGCACTGACAACAAAAAGCTTCAGGATCGCTCCCAAGCGCAACGTCCGGCGCCCATTAATCTCAAAGTGGAACATGTTTTTCTCATCGTACCATTGCGGCTACCCCACGTTCGATAGTCTTTCCTGTCATCGTAGCTTCCTACTTTTCGCTGGCCCTTCGACCAATAGACAGGATGAGCCGACCTTACCTTGAGAAAAAGCCTGATCATTGTACCAAGACCGGAATCCGAACCCCCTTGACGCGCCTTGGGAGTGCAGAAGTTGCCCGGCGTGTCCTTGGATGATGTATTCTCCAATGACGGCGGCGCTGAAACCCCTAGCGTGTTCCGGTCAAGGGCCAGCGATGATATGCTATGCATGAACGAAAGAATTGTACAGGCTCACTCTCCTGGTATGCTGGTGCAAAATCCCCAATGGTTCCGGAAACGTCCCGGTCCTCCGCTGATCTGGCGGCTCGGGATGCTTGTTTTCATGCTCGGTAGCCTGTTTTCCTCCAGACTGTTCGGCCAGCAAGCTCCGGCCACTTCAATGCAGAATGAAAGTGTGCTTGGTCAGGCCAAGCAAGCGGAAGAAAAGCATGAATTCATGGCTGCGGCGGGAATGTACCAAGAGTTTTTGAGGCTGCACCCCAATGAGGCCGAAATATTACAACGTCAAGGCCTGGATTATTACCTTTCTAACCATTTTGACCAAGCGATTTCGCCCCTCCAGAAAGCAGTCAGAATCAATCCTTTGCTTTGGGGTTCGCACCTGTTCCTTGGAATCAGTTATTACCGCATTGGACGGTTTGAAAAGGCTACGAAGTCTCTGCGGCATGCTATAGAGCTCGATCCAAATCTGCCGGAGGCGAACTTTTGGTATGGCGCCACGCTGCTTGCGGAAGGTGAGCCTGAGCCTGCCATTCCGTACCTGCGCCGGGCCTCCCAAAGTCCGCGCCCGGGACTTGAATCGCAATCCACGCTGACGCAGGCTTATCAGAAGGTGGCTGAGGACTACGAACAGCAAATTATTAAGCTTCACCCGGATTCTTACCGTACCCACGAATTGATGGCAGAATCGCTTCAGGCACAGGGCCATGTCAATGCCGCACTCCTTGAATACAAGAGGGCGCTTGAGATCAAGCCAGATCTCGAAGGAGCGCACGTCGCCCGAGGTGAGATTTACTGGCAAATGCACAATTTCGACAGAGCCTCCCGCGAGTTTGATGCTGAACTTCGCCTGAACCCGGTGGATGGCACTGCTAACCTTCGGCTTGGTGAATATTGGCTGGGAAAGGGCAAGCTGGATCTGGCTAGAGGCTACCTTCATACTGCACTGCAGAACCATACCGCCGAAGCGGGCGAGGCATGGCACTTCCTCGGGGTTGCCGAACTGGCCGAACAACATTTTCGACAAGCTGAAATCGCGCTGCAAAACGCGGTGAAAGCAAATCCGGAAGTCCCTTCCAATTATCAAGTCCTGATGCAGGATTATGAACGGATGGGGAGACCCCGTGAAGCCAGGGCGCAGAAAGAGCTCTTCGAGAAATTCACGGCTCTGCAGAAAGCCAAATCTGCTGTTGCTCAGTAATCACGGAGAGCGGGCTTCCCGTCAGGCCGAGGCCTGTTTGCAAACAACCGTCGCGCTCCCATCGCGGCCCCGGGCGGGGAATATCAGCGTCGCTCGATGGGATGCAAAGACCCAGGCTCAATCGCGAAGATGAGATGGAAAACCGCTGGTCAAACCAAAGGCGTCCATCTCAAAATTCTTGAAGCCCAAAGTCAGAGCTGGCGAACCGTCTTTCACCCGGTAGTCGTTCGTCCCGGGATTGACGAAGAGCGGATCAGCGACCAATGAGTGCGTGTCATATCCCCGCGCTTGCCATTCGTCTAAAGTAAATTTCTTTTCGACGTCCTCCCGTGAGCCAACAGTAATTACTGGGGTACAGAGCCACGGTGTTTCAGGATTGAAAAAGAGGTTGTGGTCAATTTCCTGGAGCCAAGGTTCGGTCGGAGGAGGCCAGTTCAGAAAATAAATGTCACCCGTCGTATAGATAATGTTGTGCCGGAACACATCATGATTCTTGTCATAACCCACATGGAAACCGACCGGCACTCGCGGACTGATGATAATGTTGTTTTCAACGGTACGGTAAGCGCCATCCCGGATGCTGATGGCCATGCCCACGCAAACATTGTTATAGAGATGGTAATTGGAGGAGCCATCGTCCAGATCGAGCGCGTGCAGGAATTCACCGGGCCGATAGTCCACAACCCCGTTAAGGAGATTATTTCTGACGATATTGGTCTCCTGAGTGAAAGCTCTGACGTTGCCCGCTCCATGCGGAGAAGTGAGCTTGCTATCGTGTGAATGAACCAGGCACCACTCCGCAGTTCGTCCCCATGAATTGAAGGGGCCATGGTCCTGAGTTTCACGGACGGTGTGGTGAATGTGGTTGAATTCGATGATGTGGCCGCCCCAGGTCCCATCGCCAATGCAGATGCCCGCCCGCGGCAGGTTATAAATCAAATTGTGCCCCGCCGTGATACGCTTCGCCCGCGATATGTACACCCCCGCAATCTGCTTCCCAAACACCCCGCAGTCATGGATCAGATTGTTCGTCGCCTGGCATTCATACGGAAAATCCCGCCGCGTGCCGTTCGTCGTCTCCAAGGCCCCCACCAGACAGATTGCACTGTCTCCACTCTCCGTGAACTTGCACCTCGTCACCACGTTCCCCCGGTTATACCTGAATCCGGCGCATTCTCAGAGGCGGGACGGCGTCTCGGTCGCGGATTGACTGGGTGTTTTGTAATTCGATGCGTTTCAGGATAACGTAACTTTCGGTTAGGTAATCCTGAAATGC
>Ga0102924_1000790_pt1 | contig 37778 bp, 35 predicted proteins | sample PaiPotPPM11metaG_FD_80116 | JGI IMG/M metagenome (GOLD analysis project Ga0102924, IMG submission 80116) | Iron sulfur acid spring bacterial and archeal communities from Banff, Canada, to study Microbial Dark Matter (Phase II) - Paint Pots PPM... ...
ATCCTTTTGTTCGACGAGCCCGACTCGGGTTTGGATCCGGTCCGCACCGCCCTGCTCGGCGAGCTGATATTGGAGATCCACCGCGACATGATGGACGACGCGAAGGCCCAGCAGAAGGAGCATCTGCCGACCTTCTCCGTGATCACCCACGACATCATGTCCGCGCGGCGCGTCGCCGACTTCATCAACGTGCTGTGGAAGGGGAGGATCGTCGAAGCGGGTCCGGCGGAGGACATGCTCAACTCCGACAACCCGTTCATCCGGCAGTTCCTGTCCGGGGAGTCGCAAGGGCCTCTGACTATGGACTGAGGTGCGCCGATCACTCCGCGGACGGAGAGCGCGCTGCGCGCGATCCGTCCGGGAGTGATCAGCACGCCCGTCCAGCAGCAGCAAGTCACCGGCGCCGGGCGCCCGTTTCAACGCTAGCCTCACCCTCCGCATGACCCCCCTCCACGAAAGGGTGAAGAGTTTGGTCGGTGGGGCGGCGCGGCGGCCCGCAGTGACGATCGGCGTCGTGCTCGCGCTCGCCCTTGGGGGCGGGCTGCTGGCGCTGGGCCTTAAGCCCTCGACAGGGCTCGACACGTTCGTCGGCAAATCGTCGTCCAGCTACCAGGCGACGATCGATGACCAGCGCCACTTCGGCTCAGACGCGGTCGTGATCCTGATCCGCGAGCGGCTCACCGACCTCGTGCTCTCACGCGATCTCGGGACGCTCAGCTTCCTCGAGGGCTGTCTCGCCGGCCAGCAGGTGGTGCAGAACGTCCAGGTCGGCGCGTACACCCCGGCGCCGGCGAGCCAGGCGACCCCCTACGGCGGCTCGCGAAGCCCGTGCGCCAAGCTCATGCGCGCCAAGCCGGTGCAGGTCGTCTACGGGCCGGGCACGTTCCTCAATCAGGCCGTCACCGCTGTCAACCGCGAGGTGCTCGCGATCGAGAGCGGAGCCACACAGCAGATCCAGCAGGCCGGCCAGGCGGCCTACGCGTTGGCGCTCGGGGAGCACCGCTCGCGCGCGCAGGCGCTCGCGGCTGCGCGGGCGGCCGCCCAGCTCGCCTACGCGCAGGCGTACAGCCAGGCCGCGCGGCTGGCGCTCAATTCGGGCTTGACACGCGCGCCATCGATCAGCGATCAGAACTTCATCTCGCAGGTCGTATTCGACGCGACGCGCGGCGCGAACCAGCCCAAGGCCAGGTTCGCGTACCTATTTCCGACCGCCGACTCGGCGCTGATTCAGGTCCGCTTACGCTCGTCGCTGTCCGACGATCAGCGTGCCCAGGCGATTTCGTGGATCAGACAGGCAGTGCGAATGCCGATCTTCCGACTCGGCTACGGCGGCAGTTACACGGTCACGGGCGCACCGGTCGTACTCGGCGAGCTGGCGGGCCGAATCACGGGCTCGATCGCGGGGCTGCTGCTCGCCGCGGTGCTGGTCATGGCAGCGACGCTGCTGATCGTGTTCCGCAATCGCCTCCGGCTTCTGCCGCTCGCGATCGCGCTCGCCGCAGCGGGGATCACGTTCGGCGCCATGTCACTCGTCGGCACGTCGCTGACGATGGCCTCGATCGCGGTGCTCCCGATCCTGATCGGGCTCGCCGTCGATTACGCGGTCCAGTTCCAGTCGCGAGTGCAGGAGACATCGGACGTCACGCGCGCGGCTGCGATCGGCGCCCCCGCGATCGTGACCGCTGCGCTCGCCACCGCCACTGGCTTCCTGGTGCTTCTGCTCTCGCCAGTGCCGATGGTCCGCGGCTTCGGCCTGCTGCTCGTCGTCGGGATCGCGATCGCACTGGTGTGCGCGCTGACGGTGGTGCCAGCGGCCCTCGTGCTTTCCAAGCGAGACTGGGGTGTCGCGGGCGCGGCGGCGAGGGGCGCGACGGAGATCCTGAGCTCGGGCACCCGACTGTCCCGGGGACGCGCAATGGCCTTCCGGCGAGACTCGCGCGGAGCGCGGTTGAGGCGGGAGGTCTTGCGCGTTCCCGCTAACGCAAGCCGCGTCCTGGCGATCGCAGGCGTTCTCGCCCTCGCCGGCTGGGTCCTCGACACACAGACGAGCGTCCAGTCCGACGTTACGAAGCTGGTCCCCTCGACGTTGCCGGCGCTGCGCGACCTCAAGACGCTCGAGCACGTAACCGGCGTGTCCGGCGAGATCGATGTCACGGTCCGAGCGCGCAACGTGACCAGGCTTCAGGTCGTGCGCTGGATGACGAGTTACGAACAGCGGCTGCTGGCCCACTACGGATTCCTCGAGACGAAGGGCTGCCAGCGCGCGACCCTGTGCCCGGCGCTGTCGCTGACCGACCTTTTCGCGGGCGCCACCCTCGCGGGCAGCACGGCACAGCTGACGCAGTCGTCGATCGACCAGTTGCTCGGCGCGATCCCGCCCTACTTCAAGCAGGCGGTGATCACGTCCGACGGACGTGAGGCGGCGCTCGCGTTTGGGATCCGGCTGATGCCGCTCTCACAGCAGCAGCGCGTGATCGACTACATGCGCTCGCAACTTCATCCACCGCCCGGGGTGACGGCATCGCTGACTGGTCTACCGGTGCTGGCCGCGCAGGCAAACAGCGCGCTGTCGTCCTCGAGCAGGAGACTGCTCACGCTGCTCGCGGGCATGATCGCGGTGGGGCTGGTTCTGCTCGCGGTCTTCCGGCAGCCGCGCCGCGCGCTGGTGCCGCTGATCCCGATCGCTCTCGCGACGGGCTGGTCGGCGCTGATTCTGTTCGCGACCAGGATTCCACTCAACCCGATGTCCGCCACCTTGGGAGCACTCGTGATCGCGATCTCGACCGAGTTCAGCGTGCTCCTGGCGGAGCGCTTCCGGCAGGAGCGCGCGGCCGGCCATGACTTCGACGACGCTCTGCGCCGAACGTATCGCTCAACGGGCCTCGCGGTGCTTGCCTCCGGGATCACGGCGATCGCCGGGTTCGGCGTGCTTGGGTTTTCGAGCATCACGATGCTGCGTGACTTCGGACTCGTGACGCTGATTGACCTCACCGTCTCGCTGGGCGGAGTCCTCCTCGTTCTGCCCGCCGCGCTTAAGCTTGCCGAAAGCGACGACGTTGCGGAGCGCGCGCGCGAGCTCGCCCGACGGCTGCGCTCAGTGCGGGTGCGCCGCGCGCGAGTCGCGTGAGCGAGAACCCGCCAGGCCACGGCCTCGACCCCGATCGGGCAGCGGAGGCGGCTCGCCGCGCGGAGCCCGCGCCGACGCCTGCGATCGACACGCGGCCATACAGGCGGATGATCGGCGGGATCGGATTGACGATCGCGCTCGTGGTGTCCGTGCTTCTGTTCATCACAAGGGGTGGGGTCGGACCGATCGGGATCCCGCCCGGCCAGCCGCTGCATTCATTCGTGGCGCCGCTCGCCACCTCATCGCTGAATGGCGATGCGAACCTGAACCCGCATTGCAACTCCGCGCATCCCAATCCACGAGCTCTGAACCTCTGTCCATGGCTGCTGCGCAGGGCGCCGATCGCGCTCGGATTGTTCATCCCCGCCTCGGGCGATTGCGTGCGCCAGATCGACACGCTTCAAGCGGTCTCGCGTGAGTTCTCGGCGAACTCGATCCAGTTCGTCGCGGTCGCCGTACACACGAGCCACGCGCGCGCCGCGGCTCTCGTTCGCACGCATGGCTGGACGATTCCGGTCGCCTATGATCGCGACGGCGCGATCGGGGATCTGTACGGGGTGGAGGTCTGTCCGATGGTCGAGCTTGCGTATCGTGGTGGCATCGTGAAGGACCGGCTCGTGTCGGACACCTGGCTGGCGACCGCTGCGCTCGGGTCGAAGGTACGACAGCTGATCGATGCCCGAAGAGGTTGAGCTCGCCGCCGCCGCGGGGTTCGTCGCGCCCGAGCTGCGGGCGGAGTTCGCTGGGCTGCGGCTCGATTGGGTCACCGCGCCGGCGCGGCTTGTCCCGAGCCCTCGCGAGCTGAAGCGACGGCTACGTGACCTGTCAAGCAGGTACCGCGGCGCGAGCGTGATCGCGATGCGCACGCAGCCGATTCCGCACGCCTACCGGACCTTCTTCCGCCAGATCGGGCTCGACCCGGATGCGAGCAGGGTGCCGTCCGAGCACGTGGCCGTCCGGCGGCTGCTTCAAGGCGGGTTCACCGCTCGCAACCTGATCGATGACGCGCGCCTCATAGCTCTGATCGAGACGGGTGTCCCCGTCTGGGCGCTCGACGCCGATCTCGTCGACGCAGGCGGCCTCGGGATACGGCCGAGTCGCGACGGCGAGCGGCTCGGCTCGACCGACCTCGGACGTTTCCTTGCGCCCGGTGTGCTGGTCGTCAGCGATGCCCACAACGTGCATGGGGTGTTGTTCGAGGAGCAGGTGGCTCCGGGTCACGGTCCCTCGTCGCACACCGAGCGGGTCGTGCTCTTCACGATTGGCGTGGACGGGGTGCCCGCGATCCATATCGAGGAGGCGTTGTGGGTTTGCGTCGAGGCTCTGCGTTCCCGGTAGGCGGTCGAGATCGGCGTGCCGCGGTGGTAAGCTCCGGGAGCCCACCAAAGGAGGCAGCCATGGAGCTTCTCGAGCAGGGTCGCACCGCTCCACACAACCTTTTGCCGGCCGTCAGGGAAATCGACGAGGCGGCTGCCCGACGTTCGCTACGGGCGCAGATCGCGAAGCTGGAAGCGGAGCTCGCCGACGCGTTCGTGACGGCCTATCGGATGGGCGGACTTGCGCGCGGTACAGAAACGTGCGGCGAGCCGCGGCTCCTCGATCTCGGCGAACTCGAGCGTGTGCGTGACGAGCTTGCCGAGCGCCTGGGCGCGGCGCGCGTGACGATCGCCGAGCGAGCCGACCTGATCGCCACCAACCGCGTGCGGCTCGAGCGCATGCTGCTCGATCCGGGCCGGTACCGGTTCGCACGCATTGCCCTGACGGATCTCGGCGAGCTTGGCTGCGGCGCGTGGGAGGTCAGGCCGCGGCTCGGGCTCCTCGGCATGCTCATGGGGTGGTGGCAGGTCAAGCTTTCCTCAGGCTGTCCGTTAGCCGAGGGCCGCGGCGAAACGCCGCGGCCCGGAAGCCGCTCTAACCTGAACGTTCATGCGCACCGTGCTGAGGACCGGGACGGGGGCGGTCCTCGTACTCCTGATCATGTTCATTGGCAGCTTCGGGCTGTGGTTGGGCACGCCGCTGCTGTGGCTCTGGATCGGATCTCAGGTTCAGGGCGCGACCGACTCGCTCGGCACGGCGCTGGCGGCGGCCTTCCCCGGCGCGGTCGTGACGATCGTGGCGCTGGCGTCAGTGCTCGCGAAACTCAGTGACGTCTACCGCTCGAACCGGCGCGCGCGCGGCCTCGAGGACCCTGGCCACTTCGTGCTCGAGATCGTCTTGGTCGTCAGCGCCGCCATTACGCTGACCGCGTTCGTGATCTGGTTTGTGTTCCTGTCCGGGGCGAACCCGGCGCCGCTCGGAATCCCGACCTAGCGCTTCAGACGGCGGCCAGCTCGAGCACCCTTGGCTCGAACTGCCGTTCAACCGATTCGCGCGTCTCGTAGCAAGCCGTCGGCTCGTCCGCCACGAAGCGCCCGACGCGCGACTCGTGGGCCGTGATCTCGGCGGCCAGCACGCGGCGCTGTCGCTCGGTCAGCTCGCCGATCGGGCGCTTCTCGGAGATGTGGAATCCGACCAGCAGCTTGCGGACGCGGGTCGTGCCCCAGCGGCGCTGGCTCAAGAGCAGCTCACCGACCGACCAGTTCCGTGCCTCCCAGGGGAGCTCGAGGACCACGAATGCCGCCGATACCTGCCCGCCAGCGATCTGGCGCTTGAGCCGCGCGCGCGCGAGCCGTACTTCGTTGGCCCGCTCAAGAGCGAGCATCCGCTGCTGGGGCTCCGGCGTGATCGTGGCGGTCTGGGACATACGAACTCCTCTCAATGAGAGTCGCGCCCCCCCGGTGGCGAGCGGGCGGATTTGACATTGCGTTTCCGCCGCGACGCCGACACCGGTCGCGTCCGGCGGCTCCTTCTATTCGGTTTGCTCTGCGGTGCTCCCGTGGCCCCCTTGGGCACTCCCGCTGCTCACCCGACGAACTAGCCAGCGGCGTCCCGGCCGACCACTCTCTCTCCAACGAGGAAGGACGCTACGCGACCGGGCGGTTCACAGCAATGTCACAAGCGATCAAGGATGTGCTTAGAGCGTGTTTTTTTTGTGACCGAGGGCTTGTGCTGGACTGGACAAACTGACGGGCTTTCGCGATCCCGTTCGGCGACCGCCCGCGGGCGCGTTACTCGGGCTGGGGGAGCGGGCCGTGCTCGGCTTCGAATGAGCGCTTGACGGAGGCGAACCTCTCGAGCGCCTCGTCGAGCGTGTCACGGTCGTGGGTCGCCATCACGCTCGTTCGTAGGAGCGCGCCGGCCGGCGGGACGGCTGGGTGGATAGCGGTGTTCACGAACACGCCAGCCTCGTAGAGCCCCTTCCAGAGGAAGGCGGCCATCCAGTCATCGCCGACGACAATCGGCACCACCGGCGTGACGACTTCGGTCGAGTCCGCGAGGCGCGTCGGCTCCACGACTCTGAAGCCGAGCTCGGAGAGGCCAGCGTGGAGGTAGCGAGCGTTGTCGAGTACCCGCGCGAAGAGCTCGCGCCCCTCCACCGAGCGGCAGATACGAACGGCCGCCAACGCCGCGCCGACCGCCGCCGGCACCCCCGAAGCGGTGAAGATGAACGGCCGCGACGCGACCCGTAGGTACTCGATCACGTCCGCGGGTCCGGCGATCACGCCTCCACAGGAGGCAAGCGATTTCGAGAAGGTCGCCATCCGAAGATCGACCTGGTCCTCGACGCCCAAGAGCTCACAGGTGCCGGCGCCGCGCGCGCCCAGGACGCCGAGCGCGTGAGCCTCGTCGACCATCAGTCGCGCGCCGAAGCGCCCGCACAGCTCGACGATCTCCGGCAGCGGTGCGACGTCGCCCTCCATTGAGAACACGCCGTCGACGACGACGAGGATCCCGCCGCCGTCTTGCGCAGCTCGCTCGAGCGTGTGCTCGAGCCGGTCGATGCGGTTGTGACGGAACGCCCGCACCTTTGCGCGCGAGAGAATGCATCCGTCCAGGATCGAAGCGTGATCGCCCTTGTCGACGACGACGGTATCGCCAGGGGCCAGGATCGTCCCGAGCGTGCCGAGGTTGGCCTGGTGGCCGGTCGTGAACACGATCGCCCCTTCGGTTCCGAGCCACTCCGCGAGCTCTAGCTCGAGCTCCACGTGCAGGTCGGTTGTCCCGTTCAGGAAGCGTGAGCCCGTGAGGCCGGTGCCGTAGCGGTGAAGCGCGTCGAGCGCGCCCTGCTTGACCCGCTCGTCGCCGGTGAGGCCGAGATAGTTGTTCGAGCCGAGCATGATCCGGCGCTGACCCTCCATCTCGACGACGGGCAGCGTCGGTCCTTCGAGGACGTGGAAGTAGGGGAGTGCACCGAGCTCGCGGGCCGCCTTCAGCCGCTCTCGGTCCTCGTCATCGCGGGCCTTGGCGAAGACATCGATCGTCGTGCGCATAGCGGTGGCGAATCGTAGACCAGGGGTAGACTCGTCCACGTGGACCCGTTTGTCCTGGCCATGCTTGGCCTTCTGGTCGGGTTGATCCTGTTGGTAGTCCTTGCGGGGAAGCTTGCGCCTGGATCGGGGCTAGAGCAGATCGGTTGGAAGACCTCTCGGGAGGTCATGGAGAGGCGCGAGGCCCTCGACGCCGAGGACGTGCAGCAGATGATCGAGGCGCGCAACGCCCGCCGTCGCGCGCGGGGGGAGCCCGAGGTCAGCCTTCAGGAGGTCGAACTCCAGGTCTTCGCGGAGATCGGCGAGCAGCAGCGCCTCAATGAGGCGCACGTGGCCGAGCAGCGCGAGCGGGGACTCGCCGACCGCGATCTCGACGAGCTGCTCAAGGCGACCAATGCTCGACGGCGCGCACGCGGACTTCCCGAGCGCACACGCGAGCAAGCGCGCCGTGAGTTCGCCTCTGGCCAGGAGTCAAACGAGTAGGTGCGCTACTTGATTGTCGGCTGCGGGTGTCGCGGCCTGGCGCTCGCGCGGGTCCTGACAGACGCCGGCCATGTGGTGCGCGGCACGACGCGCGACCCAGACCGTGTTCCGGTGCTCGCGGCGGCCGGAGTGGAACCGGTCGTCGCCGACCCCGATCGAGTCGGGACGCTCGTCCCCTCGCTTGAGCGCGTCGGTGCTGTCTGCTTGCTGCTGGGCTCGGCCGACTCGGAGGTGCTGCACGGGCCCCGGCTCGAGATGCTGCTGACCAAGCTCATCGACACGACCGTCCACGGAGTCGTATACGAGTCGGCGGGGAGCGCTCGGGCCGAGCTCCTCGCGCGTGGCGCAGAGCTGGTGCGCACGGCGTGCGAGCGATCGCACATCTCCTACTCGGTGCTTCAGGGAGACGCGGCCGATCACGCCGCTTGGCTGGCCGAGGCCGCGGACGCGGCCGAGACCATCAGCCGGTGAGGCCCGCGGGTTTGAGGCGGTCCAGCAGGTCGCTCAGGATCCGGGCCGTCGCGCCCCAGATGAGGTTCTCATCGACGACATAGGTGTCGGTTCGGATGCGAAGACCGCGTCGCATCAGGCGCCTGCGGCCATAGCCGGCGATCAGCGCCTCGACCCCGAGCTCGAGGACCGCCGCGACCTCCGCTGCGCTGGGCGTCCAGCTGTGGCCCGAGTCGATCAGACCGACGAACGGATATACGGCGTAACCGGTCGCGATCGTCGGCGTCGGTTGCAGCGCGCCGACGATCTCGACCGCCGCTCGCGGGAGACCGATCTCCTCCTCAGCCTCGCGCAGTGCGGTCGTCTCGAGGTCGTCCTCGTCGCCCTCTCGCCGCCCGCCTGGGAAGGAGATTTCACCGGCGTGCCGGCGGAGGTCTTCGCCGCGCTTGGTGAACACGAGCTTGAGCTCCTCGTCTTCCACATAGAGCGGGACCAGGACTGCCGCGTCCGTGCTGCCGTGCAGGTCGAGCCGGACCGCCTCCTCCGGCACCAGCAACACGCGCTTTAGCTGATCGCGAAGCGAGTCGATCGTGAGCGCCATCGCCGGAATATATTCGGGCTCAAGATGGACGCCCTAATCGTCGTCGACGTCCAGAACGACTTCTGCCCGGGCGGCGCGCTGGCCGTGCCTGGGGGCGACGGCGTGATCGAGGAGGTCAATCTGCTGGCGGGCGAGGCGCTTTTCGTGGTCGCGACCCGCGACTGGCATCCGCCCGACCACGATTCGTTTGTGGAGAACGGCGGGCCGTGGCCGGTGCACTGCGTGGGCGACACACCCGGCGCCCAACTGCATCCGGGCGTCGACGCCGAGCAGATCGACAGGATCATCGACAAAGGGCAGGCGAGCAACACCGAGGGCTATTCGGGGTTCGAGCAGACCCAGCTTCTACGGCTGCTGCGGGAGCGCGGCGTGCGCGAGGTTCACGTCGCCGGGCTCGCGCTCGACTACTGCGTCAAGGAGACGGCGCTCGACGCTCGCAAGGCCGGCTTCGACGTCGTCGTGCATTTGGGCGCGACGCGTGCCGTCGAGGCGTCGCACGGAGATGGCATGCGTGCGATCGGCGAGCTCAACGCCGCAGGAGTTCAGCTGGTCCCGTAGGCGACTTCCTGTGCGAAGCGAGCCTCACCCTTAAGCGTGCGGTGCACCGGGCACTTGGCGGCGATCGCCGAGATGCGCTCGACCTGGTCGGCGCTAAGTCCAGCAGGCACGCGCAGCGTGAGCTTGAACTCCGTCGGCGCTCCTCGTTCGGCCTGCTCGTACTCGCAGTTGACCTCCAGCGCGCCGACGTCCCAGCCCTTGCGCTCGGCGTACATCTCGATCGTGATCGCGGTGCAGGAGGCTAGTGCCGCCGCGAGAAGCTCCTGAGGATTTGGCCCCTGGTCCTCGCCTCCCGCCTCGTGCGGTTCATCGGCCGTGAGCAGATGACGCCCAATCCGGACCTCATGAGTGAATCCGGCCGTTCGCCTGGCCGTCGCCTTCACCACTGTGAGAGCGGGTTGAACACGAGTCCGGTCGGGACCTTCGGGAAGAAGTAGGTCGACTTGGGGGGCATGCTTTCGCCGGAGGCGGCTACCGCCTGGACGCGCTCGACCGGGGTCGGGGCCATGAAGAAGGCGGCGTCGTATTCGCCCGACTGCACCAGCTCGAGCGCGTGCGCGTTGTCGCGCGCGTATCCCAGCCCGTTCAGATGGTCGATGTCCTCGTCTGTCATGCCGAGCGTGCCCTTCAGGATCAGCGCCTCGAGCACCGCGGTGTCGAGGCGCCGGTAAGGCTCTGCGTGCTCGGCTAGCGCGGCGTCTGCGACCGCGGGGTCCTTCAGCGTGAGCATGAACGGCTTTTTGAAATGAGCGTCGATGTAACCGATCTTGACCTCGTCGCTGGCGTCGGGCCCCAGCTCCTCCGTGCTGCCCAGTTCTTTGATCTCGAAGTCCCTGCGGATCGTCTCGGCGAGCTTCTCCTGCTGCTCGCTCGTCAGGCCGCGGACGAGCCGGTGGGTGGGAAAGATGGTCAGCCCAGGATCCTGGAGCGCGACGAGGCACATCAGCACGTAGCGGTGGGGACCTTCGCCTCCGACCTCATCCGCGTAGACGCGCGCTGTCTCGTAGCGATGGTGGCCATCCGCGATCAACAGCTCGACCCCTTCGAGCGCCTGCTCGACGGCCGCGATCGCGCCCTCGTCGTCGTTGCGCCAGATCCGGTTGACCGTGCCGTCCTCGTCATTCGTGATCGCCCACGGCTGGTCCTGCGTCGCTGCATCGAGCGCGCCACGGACGGCGCCGGCGGAGTCATCGAACAGCGAGAAGATCGGTGAGAGGTTGGCCTTGGTCGCGCGTGTGAGCTTGAGCCGGTCCTCCTTCGGCCCGGGGTGGGTCCGCTCGTGCGGTCGGATCCGGCCCGGCCCGTAATTCTCTACGCGCACGCGCGTAAGGAAGCCGTGTCGGGTGCGCGCCTGCCCGTCGGGACCGGTGTAGTCCTGGGCGAGCACCCAAAGCGCGGGCCGCTCATCTCGCACCAGCGCTCCGTCGGCCTGCCATGCCGCGAGGTCGGCGGCCGCCTGCTCGTAGGTCTCGGGCAGGTCGATCCTCACGACGTTGTAGGGCGAGCGGGCGACCAGCTCGGCCCGCTGCCGCCCGTCGATCACGTCGTACGGCGGCGCGAGGACATCCTGCAGGCCACCCGTGACCTCGAGGTTGTAGCGCAGCGCAGTGAGCGGCTCGAGCTCGGCCATCGGGCGGCGCAGGCTACTCGAACCAGGCCGGGGTCGACCGGGGCTAGACTGAGCAGCGCGCCTCGGGGCGTAGCGAAGCCTGGTTATCGCGCGGCCTTTGGGAGGCCGAGATCCCCGGTTCGAATCCGGGCGCCCCGATCTTCAGTAGACGAAGCTCACGCCCGACAGCCGCGCCGGTAGGGCAAGGGCGAGTTCATCTCGGAGATCGTGAGCCGCTGGAACACGATCAGCGCGTCGACCTGCGGTTTGTGACCGGTTGGGATCCCGACGGCCGCCGCGTCGTAGGCCCAGTAGCGGGCGTCGAGGTTGGGCACTTGGAGGATCACGCGGGCCGCGTGGTCCACAATTGACCACCTAGGCCCCCGTAGCTCAGCTGGATAGAGCGACGGCCTTCTAAGCCGTGGGTCGCAGGTTCGAGTCCTGCCGGGGGCACTCGCAGTCAGGATCCTCGCCTGGAGGTCGCTGCGCGGATCGACAACTCTCGGCTTGCGGCTCTGACGAGGTGATCGACGGCGAGATCTTGTGGATGTCCTAGTGCCGGTGCTCGATCAAACGGGAGCGGCGCCCTCGAGCAAGGACGCTCACGAACTTTGCTGTTCTGGTCCCGACGTGCGGAACCAAATCGGCAAAGTTCGCCTCCCAAGCCAAATCGGCCACGCTGAGACAACGGGCTATTCCATCGCTCTGGGCTCGCGCCCGCGCCGTTGCCGACCCGAGCGCAAACTTCCTCCTCAGCAGCCGGAGATGTGACGCCGGCGCTAGGAAGTTTTCGGCAGTCCCGGCCAGCCTCGCGGCATGCTTTGGTTCGGGGCGCTCGTCAGGTATCCCGACGGCGCCCCAGCCACACGAGGAGCGCGTTGAAGTCCCGCCCCTCGATCGACGACCAGCCACCCGGATCCGTGCACGAGCACTGGTGCGCGCGTGCAGCCGCGAGCGTATAGGCGCCTAGGCCCTCAGCCCAACCGATCTCGAGGTTCGGAGAACCTTGGTGGAGGATTGCGATCCGTTGACCCGCGCGGACGGTCTGTCCCGTCTTGACCGTGATCGTGATGTTCTCCACGATGTACACGTACTTCCCTGCGAACGGGCCATCTAGGAGCCGGTATACGACCATGTCTCCAGGCGGCGGAACACACGTTTTGCCCCAGCAGCTCTCCGGCCCGGCGAGTTGGTCGCTCGCGAGAACCACCTTCGCTCTGCCGAGCGCCAGGATCGGCCCTGACCCTGAGTAGTCGACGCCCATATCGATGCGGCTCGACTGAAGGTTCGACACGGCTCTGAGCGGGTTGACGTAGGTCCAGACCCTGTAGTGGATGGTCCTGGAGACCGTGTTGCCGTTTGTGTCGGTTGCCGTCACCGTGAAGCTCCGGGCGCCGGGGGAGCTCGTGCTGAGCCGGTGGCCGCTCGGCACAGTTCCGACGCAACTGGCGATCGCACTCGTCGTGCCGGCCTCGGTACAACTGAACCGGGCAACTAGTCGCGCGCCTAGCTCGTATGAGCCGCGCGGGGTGGGCGAGGCGATCGTGATTGCCGGGAGCGTCCCGCCCAGCGCCGGGCTACTTGCGCCGAGGGCAAGCGCGGCCGCAGAAACCAGCGCACGCATCAGCATGGCAACCAGTAATCAACCCACTGCTCGCGGGTCCCGCCGACCCGCTCGTAGACAGTCTGCGCTCGGGCGTTGTCGGGCGCGGTTTGCCAGGTCAGCCGGCGCGCGCCCGTGCGCGTGCATTCGCTGCGGCATGCCTCGATCAGTTGCTCGGCCAGGCCCATTCCGCGGGCGGACTCGGCGATGTACAGGTCGTTCATTACGCCGATTCGGCACGTATCGGTCGTCGACCAACTCCAGTAGAGCGTCGCGAATCCAACGGCGCGAGCTGTCTCGTTCCGGGCGACTAGCTGAAGGCCCTCGCGCTCGGGGTCGTCGATCAGCGCTCGCGAGAGCGCAAGGAGATCAGCGTCAGCGGGCGAGACCTCGTAGAAGTCGCAGTAGGCGCGCATCAAAACGAGCAGCTCGTCGAGATCCTGCGGCGCGACCCGCCTCACCGTGTGGGAGCCCGTCGCTGTCACAGCTGCTCGGACTCGTTGAGCGGCTCGATGAGCTCGCGGTTGACCCGCTGCCGCGGTCTTTCCTCGCCCGGCACGCGGACGATCGTACCCCTCTGCTAATGGTGCAGAGACGCTCAGGCCGCCGCTGAGGTGTATGGGCCCCAAAGCAACGAGGAGCTGGTGGGGCGGGCGATCGCCGCCGCCGCGGAGATACATGTCTCAGCCGAGGACGTGGATGAGCTGGACAACGCGATCTCCCCCGCAGCTGTTCGAGGGGAGCGCTGCGCCGAGCGGATGATGACGCTGCTCAACAACTGATGCGGACCGCAGCTAGGATGAACGCACCGATGGGTAGGCGAGGAAAGATTCGGGTCCCGGGCGCGGCTCTCGCGGCATGCGTCTGCCTGGCGTTGCCGGCGGTTGCGCTGGCGGCCACCCAGACCTTCAATGGCACAACGCCGCAGGGCAGCAAATGCGGGCGCTTGTTCAACTCGCGCTGCGTGATCCTCATCCACGTCTCTGGAGGCAAGGTCAAGCCCCCGAGCCACGTTCAGTGGATCGCCAAATGTCCAACGGGCAAGGTGCTGACCGGCGACACCTCGATGCACGGCGCAATCAAGCAAAACAAGTTCCACGCCCAGGGCACCTACACGGCGAAGGGTCTCGGCACAACGCCAAGCGGCGCTCCGGTCAGCGCGCGTGAGACCGTGACGATCTCGTTCGCCATCAAAGGACGAAAGGCGACAGGCTCGCTGAGCGCCAAGAGCACCGTCTTGGCGGGGTCCACGGTGATCGATCATTGCAAGACGGGCAAGTTGTACCTGTCGGCCAAGCGGTAGCCGGCCGCATCGAGCTCGCCGAGTACGACCCGACGTGGCCTCGTACGTACGCGCGCGAGGCCCGGCGGATCCGCGATGCTCTCGGTGACCGGCTGCTGCGCATCGAGCACGTCGGTTCGACCTCGGTCCCGGTGCTCGCCGCCAAGCCGATCGTCGACATCGTGATCGAGGTCGCCGACGCCGCGGACGAGGATCGCTACGGCCCAGCACTAGAGTCCGCGGGCTTCGCGCTACGGATCCGCGAGCCCGACTGGTTCAGCCATCGCCTGTTCAGAGACGTCCAGGAATCCGTGAACCTGCACGTGTTCTCGGAAGGCTGTTCGGAGAGGGATCGGATGGTGCGCTTCCGTAACGTGCTGCGAGGCAGCGACGCCGAGCGCGACCGGTACGCCCGCGCGAAGCACGAGCTCGCAACCCGCCAGTGGACTTCCGTTCAGCGGTACGCCGACGTGCGCGGAGCCATCGCACAGTCGTGGGACCGGAAAACCGGCAGTGTGAGGTCTGTGCAAGGACGCTCACCGGTGCGCCGACTATTGAACCTTGTCACGCGCAACAGGCTCGACCGCTGCGCCGCGTGCGGACGGCCGCTCATCGATGGCATCCGCCTGCGCGACGTCGATCCGAGCGGGAGCCTCGCCTACTATCACCAGGGCTGCGCACCGAGCATCGCGACGCGTCACTGAGGAAGCTGCGTGGGTCCCCGGCGAGCGTCGGTAGCCTGAGGCAGCAACATGACTCGGCTGTTAGCAGCGCTGATAGGAGGGCTCGCCATCGCTGGGTGCGGGTCAGCCAGCGCCACGACCGGCGGCGCCGTTCCGAGCGCCTCTAGCGCTCACGCAAGGCCGCAGGTCGTCGAGCCGACGGCCGGCCAGCAGGCGGCGATGCCGGCGGTCGCCACCCCGCTCGGCAACCCGAACCTGCACGCGCCGCCGCTGTCGGAGGTCAGACACTTGCTCGCGCTCGCGCTCGTGTATGCGCCCAGGACGAGTGCCACGTACATCGATCCACTCCAGTACGTGACACATTGGGGCCGCACCGATCAAGGCGTCGACGCGACGATGCCGATTGGTGCTCCGATCCTCGCGCCCGGACCGGTCAAGATCCTGGCGATCATCCCGAACTGGTACAGCGCTCAGCCGCTCGTCTATTACGAGCTTCTGAATGGCCCGAACGCCGGCGAGATTCAGTATGTGGCCGAGCAGATCACGAACATCGCCCCGCCGGGGACGATCTTGACCCAGGGCCAGACAATCGCCACGTTCGCGCGCACCGGAACCGGGATCGAGTTCGGCTGGTCGACGATCAACGGCGTGACGCTCGCGCGGTCGACGAGCGGCTACGGCGAGGGTCAGGTCACGCCCGCCGGGCGGTCGATTCGCGCGTGGTTGAACAGCCTCGGCGCGAACGCAGGGAATTACCCCTGAAACGCGCTGGTAGATTCAGTGTCCTCCACGGTGGGCGTAGCTCAGCTGGTAGAGCTCCGGGTTGTGGTCCCGGCGGTCGCGGGTTCGAATCCCGTCGCTCACCCCTCAAGATTTGCCCGGTAGCCACGTAGGCTTTCGCACGATGGCCCACGGCACGCACGACTTCGAGGACGACCCGCGCAACGAGCGCATCCTGATCTGGGTCAACGGCGAACTCGTGCCGCGCGAGCGGGCGGTCGTCTCGGTGTTCGATGCAGGGTTCGTCCTCGGTGACGGCGTGTGGGAGGGGCTGCGCGTGCAGGCAGGCCATCCCGCCTTCCTGGAGCGCCATCTCGACCGCCTGTTCGAGGGCGCGAAGGCGATCATGCTCGACGTCGGCCATAGCCGCCGCGAGCTCACAGAGGCGATCTATTCGACGCTGCGGGCCAACGACATGACCGACGGCGTGCACGTGCGGCTGATGGTCACCCGCGGCCTCAAGCGCACGCCCTACCAGGATCCGCGCGTCACGATCGGGCCAGCGACCGTCGTGATGATCGCCGAGCACAAGGAGCCGCTGCCGGCGACGGTGACCGGCGGCATCGCGCTCTTCACGACGCACGTGCGCCGCGCCCCGCCGGACACGCTCGACTCAAAGCTCAACACGCACTCCAAGCTCGGCGACGTCGTCGCCTGCATCCAGGCCTACACCGCTGGGGCCGACGAGGCGCTGATGCTCGACCCGCACGGGTTCGTCGCGACGTGCAACTCAACGCACTTCTTCATCGTCGTCGGACCCGACAACGCGCCGCAGGTGCTCACCTCCGACGGGCGCTACTGCCTCGCGGGGATCACGCGCGCCAACGTGCTGGAGATCTGCCGTGCCAACGGCATCGCAGCGCGCGAGACGACGTTCAGCCTCACCGACGTTTACGCCGCCCGCGAGGCGTTCGTCACCGGCACGTTCGCCGGCGTCGTGCCCGTCCGGTCCGTCGACGGTCGGACGATCGGCGATGGCCGCCGCGGCCCGATCGTCGAGCGCCTTCAGACGCTGTACCGCGAGCTCGTCGACGCCGACGTCGAGGCACGCGCGGCGCCGTGACCGACGTTGTGCGCGTGGCGATGTGGTCCGGCCCGCGGAACATCTCTACGGCAATGATGCGCGCGTTCGAAAACCGCCCCGACACTGTCGTCATCGACGAGCCGCTGTACGCCGCTTACCTCGCCCGCACCGGCATCGACCACCCGGCGCGCGATCAGGTGATCGCTTCGCAGCCGACAGATGTCAACGAGGCCGTTGCGGATCTCTCCGCGCCCCTGCCGCCCGGGCGGCGCGTGCACTACGCCAAGCACATGGCGCACCACGTCTCCCACGACATGGACCTGCGCTGGACGCTGCGCTTCCGCAATGTGTTGCTGATCCGCGACCCGGTCGAAGTCGTCGCCTCGTACGTACGCGCCCGTGAGTCCTGCGAGCCGGACGACATCGGGCTGCCCCAGCAGGGCTGGCTATTGAAGGTGTGGGAGGAGCACGAGCTCGAGGTACCGGTCCTCGACGCGGGCGAATTCCTGCGTGCGCCCGAAGCGCACCTGCGCTGGCTGTGTGACTGGCTGGGGATCCCGTTCACCGCCCGGATGTTGTCCTGGCCGCCGGGCCCGCGCGCGTCCGACGGCGCGTGGGCGCCGCACTGGTACGCCACCGTGTGGTCCTCCACGGGGTTTGAGCCCTGGCACGCGCGGGAGACGACCCTCTCCGACCACGACGCCGCCGTCGCCGCGGCGTGCCGCCCGATCTTTGCGTCGCTGCATGCCCAACGAGTGCGGGTCTGAGCGATCGCCGCAGAGACACAGATCGCCGGGCGACCACGAGCCTCCACGCCGCCCGGATTTGATCGCGATCATCGGGACGGCCGCAGTCCCCACCGTTGGCGTCAAGGGCCCCAGCGCTGGCCGGACCGGCTGCAGGCAGGAGTGCCGCGCTCGCTGCGGCGGTCGTCGCCAATGCGCGCGTCACGTTCACTTTCGCCATCGCCCTCACCTTTCGTCGCCGCGACTAGCAGCTCAGCGGCTCCCGGCGCGGCGAAGAGTAACGCCAGGTCAGCAAAGTTCGAGCGGCGCGGGGCCTCCGGAGCGTTGCCACGACGCTGCGAACGTAGATGCGCTGTCCGCGTGCGGGTTAGGCCGTCTCGGCGAAACTTGAGCCGACTCTGATCTATCTCCTGAGCCTGATCGCGTTGAGGTCGCGCTCGCGTACCTCATCGATCCGGCCGAGCAGCTCGTCGACGTTGTCGTGCTCGGCGTGAAGGTAGCGGCCGGCGAGCGCGTCGTAGCGGCCAGTCGCGAGTCTCCGAACGAGCTCCGGAGCGAGCTCCGGCGGCGTCCATGGCGCGTCATCCGAAAACGCGCCCGCAGTCAACTCCGTCTGCACCAGGCCGGGACTGAAGAAGAAGACGGGGATCCGGCCGGCGAGTTCGTTTGCCAGCATCTCGCCGTAGCGGCAAACGGCGGCCTTGCTCGGTGGATACGCGGTGCGGTCGCCGCCCGGAAGGTAGGCCGCGCCGCTCCCGGTGATCATGATCCGGCCGCGGCCGCGCTCGAGCATCCCGGGGATCACCGCGCGGCAGCAGAGGTGCACGCCGAGAACGTTGACCTCGTAGACGTGCCACCAGTCGTCGGGGTCGATCTCCCAAGACGGCTGCTGCTCATGACCCTCGCTGATGCCCGCGTTCGCGACGAGCAGGTCGAGCTCGCCCGCCTCGGCGACCGACCGCTCGACCGAGCCGCGATCCGCGACGTCGACCTCCACCCACCCGCCGCCGATCTCACCCGCGACCGCCTCGACCTGCGGGCGGCTGCGCGCGCCCACGACAACATCCCAGCCGTCGCCCGCGAGCGCCCGCGCGATCCCCGCTCCAATCCCGCGACCGCCGCCCGTAACGAGCGCTCTCATTGTCCGCACCCTACCGCCACAGCGCGGAGGGGCGGGCTTATGGCTTGCGCCCGAGCGGTGCGGGAGCGGCCATGGGCCGGTTGGCGCTAGCTCGTCGGACTTGGCTGGGGCCCTTCACCCGGACGACGGATCGCGTGGATTGCGTCAAGCACATCTTTAATGCCCCCGGCGGTGCGGACGTCGAGGCGGTCGAGGATCGTCTCTGTGTCAGCGAACTCCTTCTCGGCGCGCGCGTCCGATGCTGCGGACTGCACCGACTGCCCGACCATGATGATGCTCAGCAGCACCAACTGAAGGAACGTTTGCGCGATCCACGCGACGATGACGATCACCTGTCCGGAGTTGATCGCGGCAGGGAGGCTGATCAGCGCGATCGCTGCGAAAACATAAGCGCACGCCATTGTGCCCACGCTGCGGGTGATTACCAATGCGAGCTTGGCGTTGAACCCCTTCACCTCGCCGAGCGCGGCCTTGATGTCCTTGGGATTGAACCGCACGACGTGCGGGAGTTGCTCGCGAGCGTTTACCGGTGCATCCATATGACAGCCTCCAATCGGAACGAGCCTAAGATCGATGGAGAAGGCTACGGGCGCGCGCCGACGCATAGCCAGGATCGAGCACGGCCGTCGAGGCCGACTCGTTGGGCGAGCTCACGGCTGCGGTTGCGCGGAGGTCAGCAGCGCGAGCTTCGCCGGCCGCGCCAAGCGCTTGATCCGCGCCTCCTCGCGGCGGGCGGTGGCGCGGTCGGCCATCGGGATCGCAAGCGCAAGCTCCACCGGTAGGCGGCTGGCGGTGTAGCGGCTCGCGGACCCGGAGCGGTGGCGCGCAAGCCTGCGCTCGAGATCGACCGTCCAGCCCGTGTAGAGCGACCCATCGCGGCAGCGCAGCAGATACACCCAGGCCTCGGGCATCGTCCTACGGGTTCGCCGCGGCGAGCACACACCCTGCGCACGCGCGGGATCTCAGCACCGGCGCGAGGACGCAAAGCGACTGAGGTCGAGCGGCAGAAGCAGCCGGTCAAGTTCTCAGGACGACCCCAGCCAGTCGAGGACGCGGACCGAACTCGACCCGCGTGCGGGATCCGTCTAGTTGGGATCCGCGCCGCGACTCAAGGCCGGCTGCTGTTGTCTTCGTGGGCCTTCGGGCTTTGCCACGTCAACGCCCCTGAGTGGCGCTCATCCGACCTCGCGCGCGAGGCACAGCGCCTGTAGCTGCTCCATAGCGGCCCCGGGCCGGTCGGGTAGAGCGTCCAGCGCGTCCGCGGCCGCTCTGATGTCGTCGATCGTCGCGCCTCTCGCTTCCAGCGCGAAGCGTCCCAGCCAGCGGACGCACGCCCGCTCGTAGCGGATCTGATCGCCACCGCGGGTGTACGCGCTGCCGTCGCCTGTCACGAACATATGTTCGCCCCTTGGGCGGACGGATCGACCGCCGCAAGACCTCCTGCGCGGCTGTCGCTGACGTTGCGCGCTCGCTAGCTTGTCTGGTGTATGGCGAAGACCGCGGAGGCGCCTGCCGCCAAAGAGGGGACGACGGTGTTCGAGCCGGACCGCTTCGCCTGGGCCGATGAGGAAACGATCGAGCTCACTGGCCGCTGGTTCGGCGTGCGGGGACGGCGGTTCATGCGTCCGACGCTGGTCCTGATCTGCGACGACGGCGAGATCAGGTTGCTCGCCGATCTGGAGCACAAGCCGTGGGTTGCCGAGGATGGTGAGTCCTGGGCGGCAGCGTTCCCCTGCACGGGCGGTGCTCTCGATGGGGTACGGCAGGCAGAGCTGACGGTCTCGCCCGACCTGACGATCAAGCTCGACGCTCCCGGAGCCGGGCGTTCGCGGTCAGTTCGCCCGGCCAAGCGGCGCAACCCGGCCTCGCCCGAGCCGTCCGGCGGGGCCAAGCGGTCGAAGCCGACCCAACCCGAACGCACCGCCGAGCACCGCGAGCTGGAGGAACTTCGCAACAGGGTCGAGTCGCTGACGCGCGAGCTCGACGAACGACGTGGCCGCGACGAGGCTGACCTCGTCGACGCCCAGAAGGCCGCGACCGAGGCGCTGGTCGCCCGTGACCGCACCGCCGGCGAGCGCGACCGGCTGATCGTCGAGAGGGACGCCCTCGCGCTCGAGCGGGACGAGGCGCGCGAGCGAGGCGACCGGGCGGAGGCTGCGCGGGACGCGGCGCTATCGGCTCGCGACCGAGCGCTCGCCGATCGTGCCCAGGCGCAGGCCGAGCGCGATCTGGCGCTCGCCGACCAGGCGCACGCGGCATCTGGCCGAACCCGCGCGCCGTTCTGGTTCAGTGGCGCGATCGCCACGGCGATCATCGTCGTGGCAGCGCTCGTCGTCGCGATCGTGGCTCGCTAGCGGGCGGCTAGCGGGGTCGCACCGTCCTGCGTGGCGGCGTGGGGGCACGCGCGCCGGACTCGGCGCCCGACGAGGCGATACGCCTCGGCGCACCACGCGGTGGCGGATCGTCGGCCAGCAGCTGAGACACCGTCACAAGCCTGTAGCCGCGCCGGCGGAGCGTCGTGATGATGCGCGGAAGAGCGGCCACCGTCTGGGAGCGGTCGCCGCCGCCGTCGTGCATCAGGATGATTGCGCCGGGCCGTGCACCGTCGATCGCGGCGACCGCGATCCGGGCCGCCCCCGGCCGCGCCCAGTCGTCGGTGTCGACCGTCCACAGGACGTTCAACATCCGCAGCGAACGCAAGATGGCGAGGGTCGTCGAGTTGAACGCCCCGTAGGGGGGACGCCACAGGTGGGGAGCAGGGCCTCCCGCGCGCTCGATAGCTCTGGCTGCCTCGACGATCTGGGCCCGCTGTGCCGACGCGCCCAGCGCGCTCATGAAGGCGTGAGTCTGGGTGTGGTCGCCGATCTCGTTGCCGCCCCTCACCTCGGCGCGGACCAGCCCCGGATTGGAAAGCGCCCACTGGCCGACCGCGAAGAACGTAGCTGGAGTGTGGGTCCGGCGCAGCACCGAAAGGATCCGAGTCGTGTATGGACCGGGTCCGTCGTCGAACGTCAGCGCAACGTCCCGTCGGTGGGAGCTGCCGACGCTGACGGCCGGTGTGTAGGCGAGCACGCGAGTGATCGGCGCGATGGCTGTGACCGATGCGCTGAGGGGCAGGTGGTGTCCGGTCCGGCCGAAGCTGGCGGTCGGCCCGCGCGCAGCGACGCCGAACGAAGATGACGGAGGCGGCTCGGGATCTTGAGAGAACCAGGCAACGACCGCGAAGTCCACGACCGTGACGAGCAGGATCGTGGCCGCGACGCGTCTAACCGTGGGCCACTGGGACCACGCGACTCCCCGGCTCTGCGCCCGGCCGGTCGCGAGCTGTGACCGAGGCTCGCTGGGCCTGTCCCCGTGATCGGACATCGCCAGCGATTGTAAGACTACGGTCGCCCGCGGGAGTAGGCTGCGCGCAGACCAACGAGGAGAGGTGCGGATGGCGGTCAAGGCGGAGGTGCTTGAGTCCGAGCTGATCGACACCGTCTGCGCGCGCGTGCGCGACTCGCTGCCAGCTGACCAAGCCGCCCCGTGCGAGGCCTTCGTACGCCAGTATTACCACTGGGTTGCACCAGAGGACCTGAACGGCCGCAGCGAGGGTGACCTCTACGGAGCAGCGCTCGCGCACTGGCGGTTGGCGCTGGAGCGACCGGGCGGCGAGGCTCGAGTACGCGTGTACAACCCGGATCCGGAGGCTGACGGCTGGCATTCGCAGCACACAGCCGTCGAGATCGTCTCCGACGACATGCCCTTCCTGGTCGATTCGATCACGATGGCGTTTGAGCGGCACGGATACGGAATCGACCTCGTGATCCATCCGGTGATCCGCGTCCGCCGAGACCAAGACGGGCGCTTGACCGGAGTCCTTGCGCCCGGCTCGGATGATCCCGACGCGACCGCCGAGTCAGTCCTTCACGCGGAGGTGACGCGCGAGCCAGACCCCGACGCCCGCGAGCGTTTGAAGGAGGGGGTCGAGCGAGTTCTCCGCGAGGTGCGAGCCGCAGTCGAGGACTGGAGCGCGATGCGCGCGCGCGTTGACGAGATCATCGCGGAGCTCGACGCGAGGCCACCGCCCATCGATCCCGAAGAGGTCAGCGAAACCAAGGCACTGTTGCGCTGGCTCGGCGAGGACCGCTTCACGTTCGTCGGCTATCGCGAGTACGACCTAGTCGAGCAGAACGGTGAGGGCGGGCTGAAGGTGCTTCCGGACTCCGGCCTCGGAATTCTGCGCGCGAGGGGCAAGCGCGACTTCACGCAGCTGAAGCCAAAGTCGCTCGAGCTGGCGCGCGCTCCGCACCTGCTCGTCATCACCAAGGCCAACTCGCGCTCCCCTGTTCACCGCCCCGCCTACCTCGACTACATAGGAGTCAAGCGCATCTCGGACGACGGCACGGTTACCGGCGAGCGGCGCTTCCTAGGACTTTTCACCCACTTCGCCTATCAGGAGAGCCCGCAGCGGATCCCGCTGCTGCGCGGCAAGGTCGCGGCGGTGCTTAAGCGCGCCGGCTTCCCGCCGCACAGCCACGACGCCAAGGCGCTCACCGAGGTTCTCGAGAGCTATCCGCGCGACTCGCTGTTCCAGATGGCGATCGACGAGCTGTTTGAGATCGCGATGGGCATCCTGGGGCTCGGCGAACGTCAGCGCCTGCGACTCTTCGTCAGGCCCGACCCGCTGGACCGCTTCATGTCGTGTCTCGTGCTGATCCCGCGCGACCGCTTCAACACTCAGAACCGAGAACGCGTGGGCCGGATCCTGACCGAGGCGTTTGGCGGCAGCCACCTCGACTGGAGCCTGCAGCTGTCCGAGTCGGTGCTCGTGCGCGTGCACTACATCGTTCGCTGTCCGCACGGAGTCCCAGAGGACTTCGACGTCAAGCAGCTCGAGGGCCGGCTCGCGGCGGCGATCCGTGCATGGAGCGACGACCTGCGTGACGAGCTGGTGGGCGGACTCGGCGAGGAGCGCGGCGCCATGCTGTTCAAGCGCTATGCGACCGCCTTCCCGCCCGCCTACTGCGACGACCGCAGCCCAGGCGAAGCGGTTGGCGACATCGGCCGCCTCGAGCAGCTGATCGCTGCCGGCGAGCCGATCGTCAGCTTGTACGAGACCGGGGAGTCAGGCGCGCGGACCCTCCACTGCAAGCTGTTCTCCTCCGCGGGCGTGGCCCTATCCGACGTGTTGCCGACCTTCGAGCACATGGGCACCCGAGTCGTAGATGAACGTCCGTATGAGATCACCCCCACGGATTCGGATTCGGTCTGGCTGTACGACTTCAGCCTGCGCTCCACCGTCGAGAACCTCGAGCCGGCGCGAGAGCTGTTCGAAGAGGCGTTCCTTTCAGTCTGGCGAGGCGATCTCGAGGACGACGGCCTCAACGGGCTCGTGCTCGAGGCCGGGCTGACGGGGCGCGAGATCTCGATTGTCCGCGCGATCGCAAGGTATCTGCGACAGGCGGGGATCGCGTTCTCGGACGCCTATATGGAACGCACGCTGATCGCGCACCCCGATATCGCCAGGCTGTTCGTCAAGCTGTTCGTCGCGCGGTTCGATCCTGAGTCGCCCGATCCCGAACTGGCTGAGCGGCTGGGCCGGGCGATCGAAATGGCAATCGACGGCATTCCGAGCCTCGACGAGGACCGGATCCTGCGGAGCTTCCTGGCGGTATTTCGCGCGATCCTGCGGACCAACCACTTCCGCACCGAAGGGCCCGGTCCGGCCGAGGGGCTGAGCCGAGGCTTCCTGTCGTTCAAGCTCGACCCTCACCAGATCCCGCTGTTGCCGCTGCCGAGGCCGAGGTTCGAGATCTTCGTCTACTCACCGCGGATCGAGGGCGTTCACCTGCGGGGCGGGCGCGTGGCTCGCGGCGGGCTGCGCTGGTCAGACCGGCCGGAGGACTTCCGCACCGAGATCCTCGGGCTGATGAAGGCGCAGATGGTCAAGAACGCGCTGATCGTGCCCGTTGGGTCGAAAGGCGGATTCGTCGTCAAGCGCCCGCCGGCCGAAGGTGGGCGGGAGGCACTATTGGACGAGGGAATCGCGTGCTACAAGACGTTCCTGTCGGGTCTGCTCGACCTGACCGACAACATCGAGGGGGGCGGGGACGTCGTCCCGCCGCCCCAGGTTGTGCGCTACGACGAGGACGACCCATACCTGGTCGTCGCGGCCGACAAGGGCACGGCGACGTTCTCAGACATCGCCAACGGCGTGTCGGCCGACTACGGATTCTGGCTCGGCGACGCCTTCGCCTCAGGCGGTTCCCAGGGGTATGACCACAAGGCGATGGGCATCACAGCCCGGGGGGCCTGGGAGTCCGTCAAGCGGCATTTCCGCGAGCTCGGGACTGACATCCAAACAACCGACTTCACGGTGGTTGGCATCGGCGACATGGCGGGAGACGTGTTCGGCAACGGGATGCTGCTCTCGCCCCACATAAAGCTGCTCGCCGCGTTCAACCACATGCACATATTCCTCGACCCGTGCCCCGATCCGGAGAAGACATTCAGCGAACGCAAGCGCCTGTTCGAACTCGGTCGCTCGGCGTGGTCGGATTACGATGAGCAGCTCATCTCCGAGGGCGGCGGGATCTACCAGCGGGCGGCGAAATCGATCGCGCTCTCCAAGGAGGTCAAGGAAGCGCTCGCGATCGAGGCGGACGAACTGGCACCGACGGAGCTGATCTCGGCGATCCTTAAGGCACCGGGCGACCTGCTCTGGAACGGCGGCATCGGTACGTACGTAAAGGCCCGGACGGAGACGCATGCCGACGTGGGCGACAAGGCCAACGATGGGCTGCGCGTAAACGGCGACGAACTGCGCTGTCGTGTCGTCGGCGAGGGCGGCAACCTCGGCTTCACCCAGTTGGGGCGGATCGAGTACGCACTCAAGGGCGGTCCCGACGACGACGGTGGACGGATCAACACAGACGCGATCGACAATGTCGCCGGCGTCAATTGCTCCGACCACGAGGTCAACATCAAGATCCTGCTGGGCGGGCTCGTGTCCAAGGGAGAGATGACCGAGGACGAGCGCAACGCGCTGCTCGTTGAGATGACCGACGCCGTCGGGGAGAGAGTGCTCTATGGGAGCTATACCCAGACGCAGGCGGTGAGCCTCGCGCTGGCGCAGGCGGCGCCGATGGTCGACGTTCACGCGCGTCTGATCCGCCAGCTCGAGCAGGTCGCGGGCCTCAACCGGGAGCTCGAGTTCCTACCGGCCGACGACACGATCGGCGAGCGCAAGGCAGCCCAGCAAGGCCTGGTGGCGCCCGAGCTCGCGGTCGTGATGGCCTATTGCAAGATTCACACCTACGCCGAGCTGCTCGAGTCCGACCTCCCTGAGGATCCCTACCTCGGGCACGATCTCAAGCGCTACTTCCCCACGCCGCTGCCGGAGCGCTACTCGAGCCAGATGCGTGAGCATCGCCTGCGGCGCGAAATCATCGCGACCGTTGTCGCCAACCAGCTTGTCGACCGGGCGGGGACGACGTTTGGGTTCCGGCTCGGCGAGGAGACAGGCGCTTCGATGTCCCTGCTTGCCCGCGCCTACGCCGTCGCTCGCGAGGTGTTCGAGATGCGCTCGTTCTGGGAGGAGGTTGAGTCGCTCGACAACAAAATCGCTGCTCAGGCGCAGCTTGAGATGCTGATCGAAGGGCGCCGGCTCGTTGAGCGCGCGACTCGCTGGCTCGTGCGCGCCCAGCCGCATGGGATCGACATCGAGGCGACCACGAAGCGATTCGCGCCGGCTGGGGCCGCGCTTGGGGCGGCCTGTCCGCGCGTGCTCGGCCACGACGATGCCGAGGCATTCAATCAGTGGATCTCGGAGTTGGCGGGCGCCGGTGTGCCGCCTGAGCTTGCGCGGCGCACGGCGGTGATGCCGCGCCTGACTTCCGTGTTCGACATCTCCGAGATCGCGAGCGCGACCAGCCGTCGGCTCGAGGTGGTAATGGCGACCTACTTCGCGATCGGCTCGCGCGTAGCGCTGGCGTGGCTGCGCGACAGGATCCTCGAGCTTCCGCGCGCCGACCGCTGGCAGGCGCTCGCGCGCGCCGCGCTGCGAGACGACATCTACAGCCTGAATCGCGAGCTGACCCAGCAGGTGCTGGCTAACGCGCCCGAAGGAGCCGACGCGGACTCCGCGCTCACCGCCTGGCGCGAGCGCAACGGCCCGCCGCTGGAGCGCGTGCTCGCGATGCTCGATGACATCAGGAATTCGGGGATTTACGACACCACGACGTTGCCCGTCGCGCTGCGGGAGATCCGCAACCTGATCACAGGCGCCGCGGCGTCTAGCTGATTCCGATGACGCGGCTGTAGTCGACCGTCCCGGTCCCGGGCTCGAGCCACGCGATCCTGACGAGCCCGGCTGCTGGGAGCCTCACCTGGGCGACGACGAACCCCTCCGGGCTCGACGCCTGTACCTCGCCGACCTGGGCGAAGCTTCGTGCTCCTCGACGCGCGTACTCGATCACGGCGTACTGGGATTGCGCATGGGTCGCCGGGCGAACCTGACCCCAGATGTAGACGCGTGGGCCGTGGTGCGGATTCGGCACCCAGATCGGGAGCCGGAAGGCAGCCAAGGACGGCTTAGGCTGACCGTCGTTGAACTCGAGGCCGGTCTGGAACGATCCCGCCCAGTAGGCGTAGCTGTTCCTATTCTGCGCGCGATTGGGCGCGCTGTCGGTGAGCTCGAACTGATTGATCGAGCGCACGTACGGATAGCGCCATGCCATGTACTCGGCGTGGTTGAGCCACGCCGCCTGCTGGGCGGCCGAGTTGCGGACGAACGGGTTCGGCGGATTCGACTCGTATCCGTACTCGGTCAGGTACATCGGCTCGCCCCCGGGCGGCAGCCTGCCATAGGAGGAGAGGATCCCGTTCAAGGCCTGCTCGAGCGAGCCGAGGTTGTACATCGTGATCCATCCCTTCAGCACGTATGGCCGGCCGGGAGCAATGTTGAACGAGTACGGATGATGGGCGAACCCGGTCGCCCCGAACAGCGCTGGGTTCGCCTGAATGAACTGCGCACGCGAGCCCGTCGTCGGGCAGCCGACATGGTTCGCTGCCGCGCCGTTCAGTGGCCGGTTACGCCAGTCGACGCAGTAGAGCGCGCGCGCGAACGGCACGGGCGTCAGCTGACCCGAATTCGCAAGCTCGCCGATCAGGATCGTGTCGGTTTGGGTCGTGTGACCGGACGCTGCAAGGCCGTTCCACGCCGCGGTGAGAAGCCCGCGGTAGATGGACGGCTCTGTCAGCTGGGAGCCGTTGTGGTCGGGGTTGAGCCATCCCGCGAGGTTGGGCTCGTTCCAGACCGACCAGTAGTTGACGCGCGGAAGCGGGTCCTGCGGGTGGCTTGGGCTGGAACCCCCCGACAGGTCGATCGGCGGCAGGCCGGGAACCTTGATCGGGGGTAGCAGGGGCTGGTCCGCTTGCGCTCCTGCCGGCGGAACGAACGCACCGCCGTAGCGTCGGCCGACCGCCTGCACGAACTGCTGGAAGTCGCTCGCATTAGGGGCCCAGCCAACCCGCGTGTCCTGAAGGGGCTCCCCGGCTGGAATCGCCCACCGCGGAGCCGGCGGATCGAGCTGGAAGTAGACCTTGAGCCCGAGTGCCCCAGCAAGCTTGACGATCAGGTCGTAGCGGTTCCACGCTCCCTGCGGATAGGCATTCGGGTCGGTTGCGTCGAAGTTAGGTCGCTGGCTCGATTCGGGGCTGGGCGCGACGAGGTACCAGACCACCGATACCTTGACGCGGTCCACGCCGAGCGCGGCGATCTGCTCCATCGTGCTCGCTACCTCGTTGGGGGACGAGTAGATCAGCTGCTGATCGTCCATCAGAGTTGTCTCGAGCCCGCTCGAGGCAAGGGCATGCGACGGTGCGCACATGAGCGCGCACATGATCGCCGCCCCTGCCAAAACGATCCGCCGCATCGGCATCGTGGGCATCGTAGAGAGCCTGCACCGACTGTGCGTCGTCAACCGATGGGCACGGTCCGGCTGTAATAAATGGCGCCGCTCGGCGCGAGCCACGCGAGTCGCATCGACCCTGCTGAGGCGAACGGGACGTGGATGTAGAAGAAGCCTTCAGGATTAAGCGTCTGAAAGACGCTCGCGGTCTCGAAGCTCCGCGATCCCGCGGGCTCGAATTGGATCACGCCCCATTGCAGCTGCGAGTGGTCGGCCGGACGCAGCTGGCCCCACACGGCCACGCTCGAGGAGTGGTGGGCATCGGGGAGCCAGACCGGGAGCCTGAAGGCCGCAAACGACGGCTTTGGCCTGCCACCGACGAACTCGAGTCCGGTCTGGAACGTGGCCCAATACGCACGCGAGCCTGGCGCCGCGCCGCGCCGCGGAGCGCTGTCGCACAACGCGAACTGGTTGAGCGAGGCCACGAACGGATATCGCCACGCCATGTACTCCGACTCATTGATCCACGCAGCCTGCTGCGCCGCCGAATTGAGCACGAACGGGTTCGGCGGATTTGACTCGTAGCCGAACTCGGTCAGGTACACCGGCACGCCGCCCGATCGCAGCTTGCCGTAGGCGGAGAAGATCCCGTTCAGCTCATGCTCCAGCGCGCCGAGGTTGTACATCGTGATCCAGTTCGACAGCGAGTAAGGGCGATTGGGCGGCTCGTTGAACGAGTATGGGTGGTGCGCGAGGCCGGTCGCACCAAACAGCGGCGGGTTGGCCGCCACGAACGCTTGGGCGGACCCGGAGCTGGGGCAGCCGAACTGGGCGGCCGCCGAGCCGCTCAACGGGCGAAGCGCCGCGCCGACGCAATACAACGCGCGCACGAACTGAAGCGTCGACAGCGCTCCCGAGTTGGCCAGCTCGCCGATCAGGATCGTGTCGGTTTGGGGCGTGTGGCCCGTCGCTCCAAGCCCCTGCCAGGCTGCGTTGAGGAGTCCGCGGTAAATCGGCGGTTGTAGGAACTCAGAGCCGCGGCGCCACGGGTTGAGCCACGCCGAGACGTCGGGCTCGTTCCAGATGCCCCAGAAATCGACCCGCGGGAGCCCGTTGTAGGTCCCGCTGTAACGACGGCCGACGGCTTGCACGAACTGCTTGAACTCGCTCGCGGTCGGGGCGTTGCCGAGCCGCTCGCCCTGGCTGCGGGTCTGGCGGGGCGGGATCGCCCACTCCGGCGCGGGCGGCACGAACATGAAGTACACGCCGAGCCCCAGCTGCTGCGCGTCCTGCACCACACGGTCGTACCGGTCCCAGGCCCCCGCGGGATACGCGCCCGGATCGGTCGCGTCGAATGACGGACGGTGCGTGGCGTTCGGTGCCGGAGCGACGAGTGACCAGACAACGGAGACCTTGACGCGATCGACCCCAAGCGCCTTGATCTGCCGGAGCTCGGCGAGTGTGTGGCGGGGTGAGGTGTAGATCAGCTGCCCGTCATCGAGCATGCTCGATTCCATCGTTGCTGAGGCGATCGCGCGCGCGGGGAGCACGAGCGTCAGGGCGCAAGCGAGAGCCAGCGTGAACCGAGCCAAGCGCGGCATCGTAAGGGGAACGCTCCAGCGCAGTGCTAGTTGCGGCCTCCGAGCGCCCGCAGTCCGAACACAGCCACATCGATCAGCCCGGCGAGGAGGAATGCCACCGGGCCGGTGATCACTCTCGAGGCGATCCGCGACATGGTTGTGAAGCTATCGTCTCGATGACATGTCAGTGAAGACCGATGTGACCGAGCTCCCCGAATCTCGCGTCCGCGTGCAGGCCGAGGTGCCCGCGGACGAGGTCGAGCGCCACGTGCTCCAGACCGCCAGGGAGCTGGGACGCCAGATGCGCATCCCGGGTTTTCGCAAAGGCAAAGTGCCGCCCCCGGTCGTGATCGGCCGGCTGGGTCGCGACGCGGTGCTCGACGAGACGCTGCGCAGCTCGCTTTCGGGGTGGTATGCGGATGCGATCGACGTTGCCGGGATCGTGCCGGTCGGCGACCCGGAGCTCAGCGTCCCGGATGAGCTTCCGGACGAGGGCGAGCCGCTCTCCTTTTCGATCGAGGTGGGCGTCCGGCCGCCGGCGCAGCTCGGGACCTATAAGGGACTCGAGGTGGGTCGGCGCGAGCCCCAGGCCGACCCAAAACTCCTCGACGAGGAGCTGGAGCGACTGCGCGAGCGAATCGCGACACTACAGACCGTCGAGCGTCCAGCCGCCAGCGGCGACCATGTTCTGATCGACTACGCGGGCACGGTCGACGGAGCGCCGATGGACGGCGGCCAGGGCCGCGACCAGCTGCTCGAGCTGGGAACCGGCCGGCTGCTGCCGGGCTTCGATGAGCAGCTCACGGGCGCGGCCGCCGGTGATCAGCGGTCGGTCGACGTCACCCTTGACAGCCCGGAGTTCGACGGCAAGCAGGCGACCTTTGAGGTCACGGTCAAGGAGGTGAAGGCGAAGCGCTTGCCCGAGCTCGACGAGGACTTCGCCGTCGAGGCGGGCTTCGACAGTCTCGCCGAGTTGCGCGAGGACATGACGACCCGCCTGCAGGAAGCCGACACGGCCGCGGTCGAGCGCGAGTTCCGGCAGGCCGTGCTTGACGCGGCGGTCGCGGAGGCGAAGATCGAGGTGCCCTCGAAGCTGATCCACGCGCGCGCGCACGAGCTGGTGCATCAGACCTTCGACGCGCTGGCTCGCCAGGGCATCTCGCGGGACGCATACCTGCAGATTGCGGGTAAAGACGAGGAGGCGCTCGCGCAGGACGCGGAGCCCGAGGCCGAGGCGATCCTCAAGCGCGAGGCTGTGCTCGCCGCGGTCGTGGAAGAAGAGGCAATCGAGCCGACGGACGAGGAGTTACTGGACGCGATCCGGCCGATCGCCGAGCGCGCGGGGCGCAAGCCGGAGAAGGAGCTCGAGCGGCTTCGCGACCGAGGTCGGCTCGGCCCGCTGATCGAGGACGTGGCCACCCGCAGGGCGCTCGAGCTGCTCGTGTCTGAGGCGAATCCGATCACCGTCGAGCAAGCCAAGGCGCGCGACAAGCTGTGGACGCCCGAGAAGGACGAGGAGCCCTCGGGACAGCTCTGGACGCCCGGGAGCTGACTCAGTGCCGCTGCTACATTCGCCCGAACGCTGAAGGAATCCGGCGGCGAGAGCGAAAGAAGCGAGGACGATGAGCCCACTGGTACCGATGGTCGTCGAGCAGACCTCCCGTGGCGAGCGGGCGTTCGACATCTACAGCCGCCTGCTCAACGAGCGGATCATCTTCCTCGGCACGCCGGTCGACGACCAGATCGCGAACCTGATCGTGGCTCAGCTCCTGCATCTGGAGTCCGAGGATCCCGACAAGGACATCTCGGTCTACATCAATTCCCCGGGCGGCTCGGTTTATTCGGGGCTGGCGATCTACGACACGATGCAGTTCATCAAGCCCGACGTGCAGACGATCTGCGTCGGGATCGCGATGTCGATGGGCGCGCTGCTGCTAGCCGGCGGCGCTGAGGGCAAGCGTATGGCGCTGCCCAACGCGAAGATCCTGATCCACCAGGTCTCGTCGAGCTTTCAGGGCCAGGCGACTGACATCGAGATCCACGCCCAGGAGATCATCGGGGTGCGCCGGCGGCTGGACGAGATCATCGCCAAGCACACCGGCCAGGATCTGGAAAAGGTGCGCCACGACACCGAACGGGACTACTTCATGAGCTCTGAGGAGGCCAAGGAGTACGGCATCATCGATCGTGTGATCTCGCAGCACTAGGTGCACTACCCTTAGCAGCGAGACCGCGCCCGGAGGCCGACCTCTAGGAGAGCAACCGCATGGCACGTCCGACGGACTCCAACGAACAGCTTCTCTGCAGCTTCTGTGGCAAGTCGCAGCGCCAGGTCAAGAAGCTGATCGCGGGCCCGGGCGTCTACATCTGCGATGAGTGCATCGATCTCTGCAACGAGATCATCGACGAGGAGCTGACCGCTCCGCCGTCGTTTGACATCGAGAACCTCCCCAAGCCGCGGGAGATCTACGACGTCCTGAACGAATACGTCGTCGGCCAGGAACAGGCCAAGCGGTCGCTGTCGGTGGCGGTCTACAACCACTACAAGCGCGTCCAGATGATGTCGTCGGATGAGAACGACATCGAGCTCCAGAAGTCCAACATCCTGCTGCTCGGCCCGACCGGCTGCGGCAAGACGCTGCTTGCGCAGACACTCGCGCGGATTCTGAACGTGCCGTTCGCGATCGCCGACGCGACCGCGCTGACCGAGGCGGGCTACGTCGGCGAGGACGTCGAGAACATCCTGCTAAAGCTGATCCAGGCCGCCGACTACGACGTCAAGAAGGCCGAGACGGGGATCATCTACATCGATGAGGTCGACAAGATCGCGCGCAAGGCCGACAACCCCTCGATCACTCGCGACGTCTCGGGCGAGGGCGTCCAGCAGGCGCTCCTCAAGATCCTCGAGGGGACGACCGCTTCGGTGCCTCCGCAGGGTGGGCGCAAGCACCCGCACCAGGAGTTCCTGTCGATCGACACGACCAACGTGTTGTTCATCTGTGGCGGCGCATTCGCCCAGCTCGACAAGGTCATCGAGCGTCGCATCGGCCATCAGGGGATCGGCTTCGGCTCGATCATCCAGACCAAGGATCAGCGCGACACCGGCGAGATCTTCGAGCGCTGCCTGCCCGAGGACCTGATCCAGTACGGGCTGATACCCGAGTTCATTTCGAGATTGCCCGTGATGTCAGCGATCCACCAGCTCTCGCGTGAAGAGCTGATCCGGATCCTCACCGAGCCGCGCAACGCGCTCGTCAAGCAGTTCCAGCGCTTCTTCCAGTTCGACGGAATCGAGCTCGCGTTCGGCGAGCAGGCGCTGTGCTCGATCGCCGACAAGGCGCTCGAGCTCGAGACCGGCGCCCGCGGGCTGCGCTCCATCATCGAGGACGTGCTGCTCGAGGTCCAGTTCGAGCTGCCCTCGCGCCGCGACGTGCGCAAGTGCGTCGTTACCACGGAGACGATCGAGAAGGGCACGCCCCCGACGCTCGTGACCGCGGCTCCGGAGGAAGAGGCGGCTTAGGGCTGTTCGGGCTGCTCAGCTCGCAGGTGCTTAATCGCCTCGAGTTCGTCGATATCTGCTCGGTCCTGCAGCCTGCCGGCAACCTTCTTCATCGCGATCAGATCGTCGATGTCCGCCACTCGGATGGTGAGGCCGTCTAAGTCGAGCTCAGCGGCGCGGGCGCGCAACTCGGCATACTGCGGTGCACCCGGCGGCTGAGCGAGCAGGTCCAGCCAGCCCGCATCGGTGTCGAGAGTCAACAGCGACACGTGTCGCAAGGTGCGCTCGTCGGGCACGAACGGGACCTCCTCTTCGATTCCACGTAGTCGGGCGCGGAGGTCGATCAGCACGCTGCCAAGCCTCACGAGGTTGTCGTGCGCCGTGTCGTAAGTGATATCCAGGTCCTTGGTGTTTCGGGCCGAGCCGAGCAAGATGACGGCCAGCCCCCCGATAACGACGAAGTCGACCTCGGCTCGGACCAGGCGGGCGATGATGTCCGCCGCCTGGAGCTCAGGTGGGATCCTCACCACGAGACCGCGCGCCCGCAATCATCAGCCTGCGCGCTTCCTTGTTGAACGCTTCGAACGCGCGCAGTCGCTCCTCCGGTGTGAGTTGCAGCTGCGCGCGGATGAGGCTCTCGTCGATCCCTGGCTGTTTGCGCGCCGCCGCGAGCACCAAGCGATGCCCGGTGGCGTCCAGCACGCGCTCGATTGTCGCGACGGTCGGGTTGGAGCCGTCCGCCTCGAGGCGCGCGATAGCAGACTGGGTAGTCCCGAGCCTCTTGGCGAGCTCACGCTGGCTGATCCCGGCGCGCAGGCGAGCGTTCCTTACCTCTTCGGCAGCAGATAGCATATATGTGATTATAGCGTATATGTGATCTCCTAGACTCCCGTCACCCGTGTCCGACCTCGAGTCAAGAACCCGTTACGACCCGTCCGAGGTCGAGCCTCGGATCGTCGAGCGCTGGCTCGACTCGGGGCTGTTTCACCCTCAGCCCGAGGGCGACGCGGAGGAGAACTACTCGATTGCGATCCCGCCGCCGAACGTCACCGGCGCGCTGCACATGGGTCACGCGCTCAACAACACGATCCAGGACGTCCTGATCCGTCACGCGCGCGCCCAGGGTCGCCGGACCAAGTGGATCCTCGGGACCGATCACGCCGGCATCGCCACTCAGACACAGGTCGAGAAGGCACTACAGGCGCAGGGCACCTCACGCCAGGAAATCGGCCGAGAGGAGTTCATCAAGCGCGTCTGGGATTGGCGGGAGCAGTACGGCGGAACGATCATCGAGCAGCTCAAGCGGCTCGGAGCCAGCTGCGACTACGACGACGAGCGTTTCACGTTCGACGGCACTTACGTCCAGGCGGTCCTGAAGGTCTTCGTCGCCTTGTACGAGCAGGGCTACATCTACCGGGACCGCTACATGGTCAATTGGGACCCGGGCCTGCGCTCGGCGATCTCCGATCTCGAGGTCGACGAGCGCGAGGTGACCGACCCGCTCTACTACATCGACTACCCGCTCGAGTCGGGCTCGGGCGCGGTCACCGTTGCGACCGTGCGGCCCGAGACGATGCTCGCCGACACGGCGATCGCGGTCCATCCCGACGACGAGCGGTATCGGCGACTGGTCGGCGAAACCGCCGTGCTGCCGCTCGTCGGCCGGCGGCTGAAGATCATCGCCGACGAGTTCGTCAAGCCAGGGTTCGGAACCGGCGCGCTCAAGATCACTCCCGGCCACGACCCCAATGACTTCGAGATCGGCCGGCGCCATGGGCTCGAGCAGCTGAGCGTGATCGGGGAGGACGGCCGCATGATCGCGCCTGCTCCCGAACGCTTCGTCGGCCTGACGGTGCGCGAGGCGTCTGAGGCTGTGGTGGCCGAGCTACGCGAGCAGAACCTGATCAGCCGGATCGAGCAGTACACGCACGCGGTGCCGTTCTCGCACCGCTCGGGTGAGCGGATCGAACCGCTCGTCTCGTTGCAGTGGTTCATGCGGATGGAGGAGCTCGCGCGGCCCGCCATCGAGGTCGTCCGTGACGGGCGCGTGCGCTTCTTCCCCGAGCGCTGGACGCGCGTGTATCTGAACTGGATGGAGAAGATCCGGCCGTGGTGCGTCTCGCGCCAGCTGTGGTGGGGTCATCAGATCCCGGTCTGGTACCGCGGCGATGAGGTGTATGCCGGCGTATCGGAGCCTGAGGGCGATGGCTGGGAGCGCGACCCCGACGTGCTCGACACGTGGTTCTCGAGCCAGCTGTGGCCCTTCGTCACGCTCGGCTGGCCGGACGAGACCGCCGACCTGGAGGCGTTCTATCCGACCGACTCGCTCTCAACCGGCCGCGACATCATCTTCCTCTGGGTGGCTCGGATGATCATGATGGGGCTCGAGTTCACGGACCGGGTCCCGTTCTCCGACGTCTGCATTCACTCGATCATCCAGGCGCCGGACGGCCAGCGAATGTCGAAGTCGCTCGGCACCGGCATCGACCCGATGGACCTGATCGAGGGCGGGCCGCGGCCCCCCGCGTTCAAGGAGGGCGGGTCGTTTCCGGCGTACGGCGCGGACGCCGTCCGCTGGGGCCTTTTGGCAATGTCGTCAGGACAGGATGTGCGCTTCTCCGAGGAGAAGATCGCGCAGGGTCAGCAGCTCGCCAACAAGCTCTGGAACGCGTCGCGGCTGGTGCTGCTCGGCGTCGGCACCGACGTCCGGCCCGCAGTGAACCCGCGGATGATCGAGGACCGCTGGATCCTGTCGCGGCTCGCGCGGGCCCAGGCGGAGATCTCGGCCAGGATCGAGTCCTACGAGCTCTCGCACGCGGCACTCAAACTGTACGAATTCGTCTATGCGGAGCTCTGCGACTGGTACCTCGAGCTAGTCAAGCCCCGTCTTCGGGACGGCGAGCCTCAGCTCTGCGAAACGCTGCTCTTTTTGTTGACCGAGACGCTCGCGCTCGCGCATCCGCTGATCCCCTTTGTTACCGAGGAGGTCTACTCGCACGTTCCCGGTGCGGACGGGCTGCTCGCCGGTCTCCTAGCCGGCGCAAGCCCACCCATCGATGAGGCGGCCGAGCTGGCGCTGACCGACCTGATCGAGGCTGTGCAAGCGCTGCGCGGCTGGCGCGAGAAGCTCGATGTCAAAGTCGGTGTGCTCGTCCCGGCGCGGCTGGCGGCGAACGGCTACGCCGACACCGCCGAGCACATCGCACGGCTCGCGCGCCTCGAGCTCTCCGACGACGGGGGCGAGCCGGTCGCGGCGGTGCCAGTCCCAGGCGGCGCGGTCGAGATCCTGGCGAGCGCGGAACTTGATGTTGGCGCCGCCGAGCGCAAGCGTGAAGCGGAGGTGTCGCGCCTGGAGTCCGAGATCGAGCGCGCCGAGTCGAAGCTCGCGAACGACGGCTTCGTCGCCAAAGCGCCCGCCGAGGTCGTGCAGGCTGAGCGCGACAAGCTCGAGCGCCTGCGAGCAGAGTTGGACGCACTGTGAGCACTTGGACCGTCGAAGAGGCCGAGCGCTACCTGCTCTCGCTCGAGCTGTTCGGAATGCGGTTCGGACTGGACCGGATGCGCCGCCTCATGACCGCGCTGGAATATCCGCAGCGGCAGTTTCAGTCGATCCACGTCGTGGGCACCAACGGCAAGTCCTCCACGACCCGGATGATCGCCGCCATCCTCGAGCGCCATGGGCTGCGGACCGGCGCGTACACCTCGCCGCACCTCAATTCATTCGCCGAGCGGATCCAGGTCTCAGAGCAGGACGTCAAGCCCGGTGCCTTCGCGTCCGCGGTCCAGCGCGCCGCACGGGCGGCTGAGCTCGTCAACCGCTCGTTGCCCGACGGCGACCAGGTCACCCAGTTTGAGGCGCTGACGGCCGCGGCTTACTCGGAGCTGGCTGCTCGCGGAGTCGAGATCGCGGTGATCGAGGCCGGGCTCGGCGGCCGCTATGACGCGACGAACGTGATCCCGTCCCGAGTGCAGGTGCTGACCACCGTCGGGCTCGAGCACACCCGCTGGCTCGGACCGACGATCGCGCACATCGCCGCCGAGAAGCTCGACGTGGTTCAGCACGGAGGCACGCTCGTCCTCGGCGACGGCCTTCACCCCGACGCCGCTGACGTCGCGCGCCGAGTGGCGGGGGAGCGCTGGGCGCCGATCGTCGAGGCGCCCGCCGACGCCGGTGTCCCCGTGGCGGCTCTCGGTTCCTTTCAGCGGCGGAATTTCGCGACGGCACGCTCCGCCGCCGAGGCGTTCCTCGGCGAACTGGATGCCGCCGCACTCGCCGACGCCGCCGCGAACACGCGCGTTCCCGGGCGACTCCAGGTCGTCGATGACGGACCGCTGACGCTGCTCGACGG
>Ga0102924_1000791_pt1 | contig 37776 bp, 34 predicted proteins | sample PaiPotPPM11metaG_FD_80116 | JGI IMG/M metagenome (GOLD analysis project Ga0102924, IMG submission 80116) | Iron sulfur acid spring bacterial and archeal communities from Banff, Canada, to study Microbial Dark Matter (Phase II) - Paint Pots PPM... ...
CTGGAACCACGCCGCCGACCTACATCATGTCAGCCCTCCTACCTGCGGGTTCGCTCGAAATGTGCGACTTTGGACGTCGCAACATGGGGTACATCAGGGGCCCGTCGGGCAGGCCGATCGGCGCGCCGTGATCGGCGTACCCGTGCCCGAGGTAGATCTGGCGGGTACGCCGGTCGCTGGCCTCCAGGTAGGCGGGCGCGCCGGTCTCGCAGTCGAGCATCTCGTGGTAGCGGCGCAGCAGCGCGGTACCGGTCCCCTGGCCCTGCCGGTCAGGCCGGACCGCGAGCAGGGTCAGGTGATGGTGCGGCGGCCCGGGCGGGTGGTGCGCGTCGAGGACGGCGTCGAAGGTACGGAACCGGCTGGCCCAGGGGCTGGTCACGGCGGCCAGCCGCGAGTCGTAGTCGGCGGGCGGGTCGGCACCCCGCACGCCGACCGGGATCCACAGGGCCGCGCCGGCGCGGTCGGGGGTGGTGTGGACCACGCCGCGGGTCAGCGCGTGCTCGACGTACAGCCGGAAGTACCCGGGGAAGATCTCCCGGCGGGCGACCGGGTCGGCGACCAGCCACCGGGAGGGCGCCAGGCGGTGGAAGGCGTCGGCGATGACCTGGCTCAGCACGTCGAGATCGGCGGGTTCCGCGCGGATCACCTGGACCTGCGGGCGGCCGCTCACGGCTGCGACCGCTCGCTGGGCGGGGTGAGCTGGCCGGTGACCGCGTGGGCGCCGAGCCCGATCCCCGCGTAGACCCGCGGGCGCCAGATCCTCAGGATCAGGCCCCAGGCCAGCCCGATCACGGCGACGAGGGCGTAGCTGGCGGGCAGCAGCCAGCCAACCTGATCACCCGGGGCCACGCCTAGCAGGGTGTCGTAGTGGGTGGCGGCGAGCACGACGATGCCGGCCAGCAGCAGGGCGGCCAGCCCGGGCGCGATCAGCCGCCGCCACGCGCTCTCGCCCCGGCCGTCGCGGGCGAAGAACGTGATCACCGCGATCGCGGTCAGCGCGAGCAAGATCATGATGCCGAACCCGCCGGTGGTGCCGAGCCAGAAGAACAGGTGCGTCATCGGCGCCCAGCCGCCGGCCGCGTACGCGACGATGACGGCCAGGCCGGTCGCGCTCTGCACCAGCGAAGCGGTCTTCGGGATGTTGTTGCCGCCGGTGCGGCCCAGCGCCGCCGGCAGCACGCTCTCCCGGCCCAGGGCGTACATGTACCGCCAGACCACGTTGTGGAAGGCCAGCGCCGCGGCGAACAGCGAGGTCAGGAACAGCCACTGGGCGGCTTGGTCCAGCACCCCGCTGCCGCCCAGGCCGAACAGCAGCCCCGGGCCCTGCTGGCCGGCGGCGGCCACGACGTGGCCGTCGCCGTTGTGCACGGCCATGGCCCAGCTCACCCCGGCGTACACCACGGCGATCATGCCGAGCGCGAAGTAGGTGGCCACCGGGATCGTCCGGCGGGCGTGGCGCGCCTCCTCGGCCAGCACCGGCGCCTGCTCGAAGCCGACGAAGCCGAGCACCGCGACGACGGCCAGCACGCCGAACGTGCCGAACCCGGCCGAGGTCAGGCGGGCGGGCGAGAGCGTCGCGAAGCTGAGGTCCCCGCCCGCCGGGTGCGCGAGACCGGTGATCGCCTCGGCGAAGATGACCGTGATCTCGGCGGACAGCAGCACGCCCAGGACCCGGCCGGTGATATCCACGCGCAGCAGGCCCAGGACCGTGACGATGGCCCAGGCGCCCAGCGCCCACTTCCACCACGCGGCGTGCACGCCGAGGTGCGCGGCGGCCTCGCTCTGCGCGGCCGGGCCGAGCGCGCCGTACAGCCCCACCTGAAGGAACGTGTAGGACAGCAGGGCCACGAGCGCCGCCGCCACGCCGATCACCCGGCCGATGCCCCGGGAGACGAACGCGTAAAACGCGCCCGAGTTCGTGATGTGCCGGGTCATCGCCACGTAACCGACGGCGAACAGCGCCAGGATCAGCGCGATGACGATGAACGCGGCCGGGATCCCGGTTAAGCCGGTGGTCTGGTAGGCGGTGGGGATGACCCCGGCCGCCACGGTCAGCGGGGCCACGCCGGCCAGGACGAAGAACACCACGGCGGGCACGCCCAGGCGGTCGCGCGCCAGCGCCCGGGACACACTGCCGGCCTTGCCTCGCGCGGTCTGGGTTCTGGACATCACCGAACTCCTTGCTCGATAAGTGACTGGATCGGATAGCCCGGGCGTTCACACCCGGTGGGACAGCAGGGCGCTGTCCACCGCGGCCTGGGTCCGGGCGATCAGCTCGCGCAGGCCGGGATCGAGCCGCCGCACCGCCTCGCTGAGCGCGCGGTCGGCCTTCGGCGGCAGGTACAGCGCCAGGCGGGAACCGAGACCGCAGGCCGCGGCCAGTCCGGCCAGCGCCGCGCCGTGCACGTTCAGCTCGCGGGACGGGTCCAGCGCCGACTTCACGCGGGCCACCGGCACGAACGCGCACTCGGCGTCCACCGGGACCCAGCGGCCGCCGCGCCAGCCGCGCCGGGCCGACGCGCGGGTCAGGTAGCCCGACTGGGCCAGCCGCCCGGCCACGTCCGCGGCGGCGGTCCGGGCCAGGTACAGCAGCCAGGTCGCGGCGTCGTGCGGTTCGGCCTCGCCGAGCATCTGGCCCAGGACGGAGCCCGCCAGCGCGTCCTCGGGCGGGGCCGGGTCGGCCACGGCGACGCGGTCGGGCCCGATCTGGATCCGGCCGGACAGCAGCAACTCGGCCAGCAGCGCGCCGGCCAGCCCCAGCCCGGCCGCGCGCGGCTGCAACAGCGGCTTGCCGCTCACTTCGTGATGGGCGATCAGGTAGAGGTCGTCGGCCAGCCGCCCGGTCCCGGTCAGCCGGGCCACGAGCCCGCTCCGCCGGTCGCCGGGCCCGCCGGCATGGATAACGGCATACTGAGTTCCGCCTCTCTGGCAACGGGAGGTCACGAAGGCCCGGCTGGCGTTTGGCGACTACGGCCGGGCCTTCGCGCTGCGTTGGCTAGCGAACGGTCATGCCGGGCGCCTGCGGCCGAACCCGCCGCCGCGCCCAGGCTTGATCTTAAGCCATATCATGACATGGTAAGCAATAGTTATTATGCGGTAGCTCCCGGGCGGCCGGAGCGGGGAGGTCAGCGGGCGGGCACGAGTTCGAGGGCGGCGCGGTCGGCGAGCCTGCGGCGGACGATCGCGGTCACGCTGCCCTCGATGACCTGGCGGACCCCGCCTTTCGGCTGCGCGTCCATGACCACGTAGCGGACCTCGCGGATCCGCGCCACCTTGGCGACCATCCGCCCGGCGCTGCGGGTGGCGGCGACCTGGCCGTCGACCTGGCAGCCGCGCCGTTCCAGCTCGGCGATGGCCCGGCTGACGATCGCGAGCTGTTCCTCGCGTTCGCGGCGGGTGGGCATTAGCCCAGGGTTGGGTAGCCCGAACGTGGAACCGTAGATCTTCAGGATGGACAGCACCGCGACCGGCTCGCCCGCGGCGAGTTCGTAGGCCCGGCTGAGGGCCGCCCGGCTGAACGGGTCGCCGGAGGACGCGAGCAGTACGGCCGCGCCCGTCGTGGGCTGCGGTCCCAGCGACGGCCGAGCAGCGGCATGCCGCGCGTTCCCGGGTTAGCGGCCGGCCGGCGGCTCGCCGGTCGGCTCCGCGCCGCCGACCGGGTCGGGCGCGGCGTTGCCGTCGACCGCCGGGGCCCGGCCGTCCGGCCCGGGTGCCTCGAGCGAGGCGTGATCGTCGAGGCCGCCCGCGCCGTGCGCCGTGCTCAGCGGGCCAAGCGAGGCACCACGCGCGGTCGCCGGGCTGAGCGCGCCGCGCGCGGCGAGCCTGCGGTCGGGACGCGGTGAGGATCACGTTGATCGGCGCGACCGGGAACCAGCCGAGCCAGTACGCCCAGCCCGAGGTGCCGCCGATGTGCCGGGCCACGGTGCCGCCGACCAGCGGCCGGAACGACTCGGTCGCATAGCCGGGGTATCGCCCGTCGTGTCTATATCTGCTGTAGCCCGCGGAGTACCGGCCCATGCATTGGTTACCGTCCGGTTAACTTCGTTTCATCACAGTGGATGTCAATCTGGCTCAGCCAGCGGTCAAACATCCGGTCAGCGGCGCGCGCCATCGCCTCCCGGTGCCCGGCGAACGCCCGGGCCAGCTGGTCGAAACCCGACGGTCCGAGCGCGGCCCGCGCCGAGGCCGCGTAGGCCGGCACCTCGCCCCACTCGGCAAACATCGGGTCGGTCACCTCGATGTGGAACTGCACCGCGTAGGCGACCTCACCGAACCGCATGGCCTGGTTGGGGTAGGCGGGCGACCGGCCCAGGTGGACCGCCCCGGCCGGGATGTCGAACGTGTCGCCGTGCCACTGGAGGGCGGGAAACTCCGCACCGAGAACGGACAGGACGGGGTCAGCCCGGCCCGCGTCGGTCAGCGTGACCGGCAGCACCCCGACCTCGGGCACCTCGCCGGTGCGGACCGGCGCGCCGAGGCTGGCGGCCAGCAGTTGCGCGCCCAGGCAGACGCCGAAGTACGGCAGTCCGGCCCGCACGGCCTCGGCGATCCATTGCTTCTCCCCGGCCAGCCAGGGGTGGTCCGCCTCGTCGTAGGCGCCCATCGGCCCGCCCATGACCACGGCGAGGTCCACGTCACGGCGGTCCGGCGGCGTGCCGCCCTCGTCCAGTTCGACGGTCTCGACCTCGATCGAGCGTCGGGCCAGCACGTCGGCGAACACCCCCGGCGGCTCGCACCGGATGTGCTGCACCACCAGCGCTCTGGTCATCGCCTGTCCCGGGCCTGGTCAGCGGACCACGAGCACGGGCCGGTCGGCCAGGTGGATCACCTTGTGCGCCGTGCTGCCCAGGACGAGCCCGGCGAGGTCGCCGCGGCCCCGCGAGCCCATGACGATCACGTCGGCCTCGTGCTCGCGGGCGTCCTCGATGATCTCCCGCGCGCGGGGGGGTCTGGGGGGGTCGCCCCCCGAGGCCAGCACAGTGGCCGCGGACTTCACCGCCGCCTCCGCGTCGTTCTCCGACTCGACCGGCACCAGGCCCAGCCGCGGCATCACCTCCCGCTCGCGCAGGTGGACCACCCAGACCTCGCCCTTCGACAGCAGCGCGAGATCCCGGGCCGCGGCCAGCACCCGCTCGGAGACCTCGGAGTGATCGATGGCCGCCAGCACCTTGTCGTACATGGGGCCTCCCTTTCGAGATTCGTGGGAACGACTACCGCCGATCGCTGGCCCCGGGCACCCAGCCGGTGCCCGCCAGCGGCACCTGGGCCATGGCGGCGGCCTCGACGGTCAACGCGACGAGGTCGTCCGGCTCCAGGCGATCGCGGCCCACTCGTGTTCCGGGAGGCCCAGGATGATCGCGATGACCCGGGCGGCGTACGGCTCGGCGAACTCGGCCATGAACTCGCACCGGCCCGGCTCGGCGAACGCGTTGACCAGCTCGCCGGCCAGCGCGGTGAACCGGGGCACACCAGGGCGTCGACGAGCCGGCGAGAGAACGCGGGGTGAGCAGGCGGCGGAGCCGCTGGTGGTCCTCGCCCTCCTGGTTGAGCACCCAGCCCGACCACCAGTCGGCGAACAGTCCGGAGGTGATGCCGTGGTGGGCCGGCCAGGCCACGCTCCCCTGCCGCAGGCTGGGGTGCCGGATGAGCCGGGTGGCCTGCTCGTAGCGCAGCACCGCGAGCCCGTAGCTGGTCCGGGCGTACCAGCTGCGCTCCCGGGCCCGGTGCACCTCGGCCGAGGTCACCGAGAGGGCTGGATCGGCCACGTCGAAGAACGGGACGCCGGGCTCGGTGGCCAGCTCCATGGGGCTCGTCACCACGGGCTGACCACCCCCCTCAGGAGTCGATCCCGAGCCAGGCGGCGAACGAGCGGAGTTCTTCGCTGGGCCGCGGCTCGGCGTGCGCGATCGCCTGCAGCGTATCGCGGACCATCGGGTGGTAACGCGCCTGCTGGGGCGCCACGCGCCGGGCCCGGCGCAGCGAGCTCAGGGCCCGGTGCCGGTCGCCGTGGTACAGCCAGGCCCGGGCCACCTCGATGTGGTAATGACCCACCCGGACCGCGGGCAGGCGGCCGAGATGGCCGACCCGCTCGACCTCGCGGGCCCGGGTCACGGCCAGCGTCCCGTCGGCCAGCTCGACGGCGGCCGACACGTGGTGCAGCGCGACGTTCGCCGCGCCGAACTCCAGTCCGTAGTGGTTGGGCCCGGGGGGCCCGGTTTCGCCGGTGATCGTGGCCGCGACGCCGGCCGCCTCGGCCAGGTGGGCGTCGGCCAGGGAGCGGCGACCCGACCGGGCGGCCAGCACGGCCGAGCGCAGGTGCAGGCTGCCGTAGACGCTGCGGCCCGCCTCGTCCAGGCGGGCCGGGTCCGGGCCCAGTTCGCCGCGGGTACGTTCCATGAGCGCTAAGCCTTCGTCGTACGCGCCGGCGCCGAGCAGGGAAGCGCCGCGCGACCACTGGGTCCGGGCCACCCGCAGCGGGTCGCCCGACTGGCGGGCGGCCCAGTCGATCCGCTCCAGCGTCAGGGCCCGCAGGTCGCCGTACCCGAGCTGGTGCGTGAGCCCCGCGATTCCGCCGTAGGCCTCGGCCAGCAGCGCGTAGAGCGCAGGCCGGTGCTGCGCTCCGGCGGTGTCGATGGCCTGCTTCAGCTCGTCGAGCAGCCCGGGCAGCCGGTGACTGAGCTGGACGTAGCGGGCGTGCCGGCCGAGCAGGGACAACGCCGCGACCTCAGCCCGCAGGGCACCCGGCGGCCGCGGCCGGACCTCGGCCGGCCCCGGCAGGTCGTAGGCGAGCAGCGCCCGGCGTAACGGCTCGATCAGGGTCTGCAGCGCGGTCCCGCTGACTGGCTCCGCATAGGGCTGGCCGGTGATCCGGGTCACGTCCACGCCGAGCGCCCGGGCCACGGCGCCGATGAACGACGGGCTGGCCGGGACCGCCCCCGTCTCGGCCTTGGCCAGCAGGCTGTAGGAGACCTGGGCCCGGCGCGCGAGTTCGCGGGCCGTCCAGCCGCGTGTCTTGCGCAGGGCGGCGACCCGTGCACCGATCCGGTCCCGGTTGGCCAAGACGTAGTCCTGCGAGTTTCAGGCGATTTGCAATTTCCCGGCTATCGTCCGAATCCATACTCCTTGTGACATCAGGAATACGCAACCGCGAAAGGGCCACAAACGTGCCACCCACCAGAACCAGCACGGCGAAAACGCTTGAAGCCATATTCGGCGGACGCTGGGGCATATGGCTTAGCGACACCGGCCGATGGTGGGCCACCCGTCGCGCCGCGCTCACGGCGGCGGAGTTAACCGCCGGCTGCGTTCCGTACCTGCGCGCCGACAGCGAGACCCAACTGGCCGAGCACATCCAGGCTCAGGAAGATCTCTCGGCGCAGGCCCGCAAGCGCCTGGACTAGCCCGGCCCAAGCTGGCCGGCGGCTCCAGGGCCACCCACGCGGCGGCTCCCGGGTCCCTTCGCCGCCCGCCCCCGGGGGCTGCCCGCGAGGCGTGGGTCGGCGGCAGCGGTGGGCGGGGGGGAGCGCACCGCTGCCGCCGACGTCTGGGTGGCCTCAGCCGCGACGCTGCGGCGTCGTCATGCTATGGCAGAATGCCACGCTATTTCAGGACAAGCAGGCAATCGTTGACCGTATCGCTGGTCAGCGGGCCGCCCGGCCGCTTAACCGGCGGACCTGAACCGCCGCGTACGTCCGCTCGAGCGCCCGCATCGTCTGCTTGTAATTGCGCTGGGCAACCGCGACGAACAGGCAGTCCACCACGGTGAGCGCGGCGATCCGGCTGGCCATCGCGCCCGACCGGAACGTGGTCTCGCGGGCCGCCGTGGTCAGCACGTGGTCGGCCACGCGCGCGATCGGTGAGCCCGGGAAGTTCGTGATCGCGACCGTGGTGGCCCGCTGCTTGCGGGCCTCCTCAAGGCTCCCGACCGTGTCGGCCGTCATGCCGGTGTGCGAGATCCCGATGGCCACGTCCCCCCGCTTGAGCAGCGCCGCCGAGGTGACCGCGATGTGCGGGTCCGGCCAGGCGTAGACGAGCCGTTCGATCCGGTGCAGCTTCTGCTGCAGGTCGAGCGCCACGAACGCGCTCGCGCCCACGCCGTAGATGTCGATGCGGCCGGCCCGGACGACGGCGTCGACCACGGCACCGAGCGTTTCGGGGCTGAGCTGCGCGCCCGTCTCCTCGACCGCCCGCGCGTCGGCGTGCGCGATCTTCTTGATCACATCGTCCAGGGTGTCGTGCGGGCCGATGTCGCTGCCGATGTCTTCCCAGCCGTTGACCCGTCCGGCCTGCGCCGCGGCGGCCAGGGCCAGCCGGAGCTCGGGGTAGCCGGGAAATCCCATCGCCCGGCAGAACCTGATCACCGTGGTTCCCGATGTCCGGCACGCCTCGGCCAGCTCGGAGATGGTCTTGGCCGCGACTCCGGCCGGGTCTTGTACGACCGCGGCCGCCACCCGCTGCTCAGCGGGCGCGAGGTTCGGCGTGAGCGCGCGCACGTGCGCGAGCAGCGTCTGCGGAGTGTGCACCGGCGACTCCTGCGCGGGGGTGCGCCGTGCTAGTTGCGGCATGGCGTCACTGTACGACGCGAAGCGGCAAATGTGCGGCGACGTCTTCCCGGAAAAGGCACGCCGGGAGCGCCCCGGCTGAGCCGCTCAGCGCGGTTGCGGCCCGCCTGACCGGCTTCGCATAATTTTTACGTCCATGTGCGGATTATGGGAGAAGGCGGGGCTCGCCACAGATCGTCACTCCCATTCGCGGAGAGAACCAAATTGCCGGGGTCGTTGACATCGTGGCCCGCATTCTTAACCCGGTCCCGTATCAGCCCCAGGTACTTCGTTTCTACTACTCGCTTGGATGTTAAGGTGGGCCGGTGGACCCCCAGGCCCTGCTCGCGCCGGACGCCGGGCCGCCGCTCGGGGCCAGCCGGGCCCGGGTACTCGGGCTGCTGCACGCCGCGGAGGGCCCGCTCAGCGTCCAGCAGATCGCCGGCCAGGCGGGGCTGCATCCCAATACGGCCCGTTTCCACCTGGACGCCCTGGTCGACGCGGGCCTGGCCCGGCGGGAGCCGCAGCCGCGCGCGACGCCCGGCCGCCCGAGCGTGGCTTACCAGGCCACGGACGGCCATGGGCCGGCCGGCCCGCGGCGCTACCGGCTGCTGGCCGAGATGCTCACCAGCATGATCGCGGGCACGATGCCGCAGCCCGGCGCGGCCGCGGTCGAGGCCGGGCGCGAGTGGGGCCGTTACCTGACCGGGCAGTTGCCGCCCTACGAGCGGCGGGACGCCGCGCAGGCCATCGATCGGCTGCGGGCGAGCCTGGAGGAAATCGGCTTCGCGCCGGATTTGGTCGCCGCGGGCCGCGGGCACCGGTTGCTCCTGCGCCAGTGCCCGTTCCGCGAGGTGGCCGAGCGCCACCCGGACGTCGTCTGCGCCCTGCACCTCGGGCTCATGCAAGGCGTGCTCGCGCAGATGCGAGCCCCGGTCACCGCCGACCGCCTCGACCCGTTCGCCGAGCCCGGCGGGTGCGTCGCCGAACTGACCACCGAGCCGGCCGCGGAGCCGGGCGAGCCGGCGCACCGTCCAGGCGGGCCGCGACCCGCAGCGCCCCCGGCGGGCATCTCCCCGGAGGCATAATTTAAACTAGTTATCTCGTGTAAACCTGACGGAGCGCATCCCGGGGGAGGGCCGTTGACTTACGTCATCGGGGCGGCGTGCATCGACGTACGGGACCGCGCCTGCGTCGACGAATGCCCGGTCGACTGCATCTACGAGGGCGCCCGCTCGCTGTACATCCACCCCGACGAGTGCGTGGACTGCGGCGCGTGCGAGCCGGTTTGCCCGGTCGAGGCGATCTACTACGAGGACGACCTGCCGTCTGACCTCGAGCCCTACCGGGAGGACAACGCGCGGTTCTTCGCCGACCCGCTGCCCGGGCGCGAGCAGCCGCTCGGCTCACCCGGCGGCGCCAGCCGAGCCGGCGTCACCGGGGTCGACACCGAGCTCGTCGCGGCCCACCCGCAGCGCGAGGCAGCCGGCTAGGCCCGAACCGGCTGCCGCCGCTCCGTCGCACGCGGTCGTGGGGCCCGCGACCGGGCTAGAGCCCCACCAGACTTCCCATGATCTTGGAAGGCGGCCGCTCACGGGACCACGCCGGCCACGGAACGTTCGGGATGGCGGGTTATGGTCTAGGCGTGCGGATCCGGCGGTTGCTGATCGTGTCCGATTCTCACCTTTCCCCGCGAACGCCCGAGGCGGCGAGCAACTGGGCGGCCGTGGCCCGGCTCGCGGCCGGGGACGGCACCGAGCTGGTCGTGCACCTCGGCGATCTCACGCTCGACGGGGCCCACGAGCCCGGGGAGCTGGAGCGCGCCCGCGGGTTGCTCGACGAGCTGGACGTGCCCTGGGTGGCGGTCCCCGGTAACCACGACATCGGGGACAACCCGGGGGTCTCGCACGGGACGGAGGTCTCCGCCGGGCGGCTGGCCGGCTGGCAGCGAGCGATCGGGCCGGACCGGTGGTCGAGGGACCTGGGCGACGCCACGCTGATCGGGCTCAACGCCCAGCTCTTCGGAGCGGATACCGAGGCCGCGGCGGAGCAGTGGACCTGGCTGGAGGCGCAGCTCGGCGCGCGGCCGGCCGACCAGCCGGTGATCCTCGCCTTGCACAAGCCGCTGCACGCCCCGGCCACGGAGCTGGCCAGCGCCCCGTCCTACCGGTTCGTCCCGCCGGACGCGCGCCGCCGGCTGACCGGGCTGATGGCAGGGCACCGCGTCCCGGTCGTGCTCAGCGGGCACGTCCATCAGTTCCGCACGCTGGACGAGCCGGGGCGCCGCCACGTGTGGGCGCCGACGTCCTGGGCCGTGCTGCCCGACAGCGCCCAGCCCGTCCTCGGCCTCAAGCGCTGCGGCGCGGTGTCCGTCGAGCTGGGCGACGACGCGGTCACGGTCGACCTGGTCGAGCCCGACGGCCTGCGCCAGCTCACGATAGGCGGCAACATCCCCGACCCGTACGCGGCCTGACCTTCGCGTCCCGGCCCGGGTTCAGCCGAGGAGCTCGGCGGCCACCGCCGCGTGGACCTGCTTGCGCAGGCCGACCACCGAGTGCTCCGGGCCCCGGCCGAAGTGCACCGCGTTGGTGAGCAGCACGGCCCACAGGCCGCTATCCGGGTCAACGGACAGGCTGGTGCCGGTGAAGCCGGTGTGCCCGGCACCCGACTCGGGCCACCCCGGGCCCATGTTGTCCCAGCGGTCGTGGCGCAGCCCCCAGCCCAGGCCGCGGCGCCCGCCCAGCCCCTCGGTCTGGGAACGCAGCGCCTCGGCCCGCAGGCCGGCCAGGCCGGGAAGCCCGGGCAGCCCGGCCAGGCCCGGCGACGGCGGGCCCTCCCCCGCCCACAGGGCCGCGTAGCGGGCCAGGTCGCCCGCGGTACCGAACAGTCCGGCGTGGCCTGCCACCCCGCCCAGCATCTCGGCGTTCTCGTCGTGCACCACCCCGACCTTGGCCGCGCCGCCGACGATCTCGGTCGCCGCGGTCCGTCCGGCCCACGGCGCGGGAGGCCGGTACCGGGTCGCCGCCAGGCCGAGCGGGGCGCACACGACCTGCTGCACGAGGTCATCGAGCCCGCATCCGGCCACGGCGGCCGCGAGCTCACCCAGCACGATGAAGCCGATGTCGGAGTAGCAGACCGCCCGGCCCGGCCGGGCGACCAGCGGCTCAGCCAGCGCGGCCGCCCGGACCTCGTCCGCGCCGGACAGAAACTGGTAGTAGCGCCGCTGGTCGGGCAGCCCGGCGACGTGCGCGAGCAGGTGCCGCACGGTCACCTCGTCCTTGCCGGGCCCGGCGAAGGCGGCCAGGTAGCGGCGGGCCGCCGCGTCCAGGCCGACCTGGCCCCGGCCGATGAGGTACAGCACGCATGACGTGGTCGCGACGAGCTTGGTCAGCGACGCGAGATCGAAGACCGTGTCCGCAGTCATCGGCCGGCGGGCCGCGTCGTCGTGCTGGGCGTCCCCGGCCACGTGGCGGAGCCGCGGCTCGGGGTCGCGCAGGCCCGCGACGAGGACCGCGCCCGGCATGACGCCCGCCGCCACGGCGGTGTCGATCAGTTCCGCTGCGGTGGCGGGCGCGGCCGTCATGAGCGCTCCTCTCGGCCGAGCAGCACGTCGGCGGCCGCGGCCAGGTTGGCCCGGCCCGCTCCCCGCGTGCCGAGGTAGCGGCCGGGGACGAGGTCCCGGTCGTGCGTGGTCCCGGTGCCGACCACGATGGCGTCCGCCCGGCGGGCCAGCACCCGGTCGAGCAGTTCGCGCTGCCAGGGCCGCCGGTGCGCGTCGCGGACGGCGAGCACCAGCGGCCGGCCCGCGGCTCGCGCGATCAGCTCGTCCAGCCCGGGCGGCCCGGCCGGCCCGGCCGGCCCGGACCCGGCTGGCGGCTCGGTGAGCCGGGCCCCGCCCACGGCCGGGTCCCGCTCGCGCAGCACGCCGAGCAGGCTGCCCGCGTGGTCGCCCAGGCCGCTGCTCATCCGGCCGCCCGCGTCGAGCACGTAAGGCGGGGCGGGCAGCGGCAGGCTCGCCGTGTCCACGAGCAGCGCCCGGCGGGCCGCCTCGGCGCCGAGCGCCGGCTCCGGCTCGGCCGCGGGCGCGGCCTGGGCCCAGGCCCGGAGCGCCCGGACCCGGGCGGCCGACTCGGCCAGCCGGCCGGCGGGCAGGTCGCCGCGGCGGACGGCGGCGGCCAGGGCGTCCCGGGCCCGCCGCTGCGCGGCGGGTGCGGCGGGCAGGCAGAGCAGGTCGGCCCCCGCGGCCAGCGACCGCACCGCGCCCTCGGCCCGGGCCGCGCCGTCGCCGATGGCCGCCATGCCGAGCCCGTCGGTGATGATCACCCCGCCGAAGCCCAGCTCCTCGCGCAGCAGGCCGGTCAGGAAACGCGCGGACAGGGTGGCCGGCACGTGGTCGACCTCGGGAAACACGACGTGCGCGGTCATCACGGAGCGAACGCCAGCGTCGATCGCGGCCCGGAACGGCAGCAGGTCGGCCTGGCGCAGCTCGCGCAGCGAGGCGTCCACCACCGGCAGCGCCAGGTGCGAGTCGGCATCCGCCCGGCCATGACCGGGGAAGTGCTTGGCACAGGCCGCGACCCGGTTGGACTGGACGCCGGCGGTGAACGCCGCGGTGTGCGCGGCCACCAGGCCGGGGTCGGCGCCGAACGAGCGGACGCCGATGATCGGATTCGCCGGGTTGCTGTCGAGATCCGCGGTGGGCGCGAGGTCGAGGTTGACGCCGCCCCCGGCGAGCATGGCGCCGATGCTGGCCGCGACGCGGCGGGTCAGGTCCGGATCGCCCACCGCGCCGAGCGCGCCGTTACCCGGGTACGAGGAGCCGGTGCGCGCCTCGACCCGGGTCACGACGCCGCCTTCCTCGTCGACGGCCACGAGCACGGCGGGGTTGTGCGCCCGCAACTGCGCGGTAAGCGTGCCCAGCTGCTCGGGACCGGCGATGTTCTCCGCGAACAGCAGGACCCCGCCCAGGCCGTCGTCCAGCCACCGGCGCAGCCAGTCGGGTGGCTGCGGGCCGGAGAACCGGGCGAGCAGGCACGCGTTGAGGTCGATCACGCCGAAAACCTACCGCCCAGGCCTCCGGCCGCGGTGCGGCGTCGCCGGCGCGGGCGCCCGCGCTGACCCACGTCGATCCTGGACGGCACGATCTGGGACCAGATCATCCCGCCCGGATCGTCGCAGGATCTGCCCACCGCCAGCAGCCGCTGCCCGCCCCGAGCGTGCCGACCGCGCCGGCCGACACGCTCGCGTTCCACGGGGCGACGATCCTGAACGATACCGGGACGCCGAACCCGGGGATCCCCGCTCACGATCAACCTGCTGGCCGGGACCGGCGGGCTGACCCAGGACACGGGCGCGGCGCGCACGGTGAACCTCACAGTGACGCCCGCGCCCGGGGTGTCCCCGCCGCCGGGCTTCCCCAGCACGGTGACGCTGAGCGGCGGCGAGGCCTCGTTCACCGCGACGTTCCCGACGGCCGGTTACTACCGGATCGCGGCCTCGGGGCCCGGCGGCAGCGTGGGCTGGGTCACGGTCGACGTGGGGGTCACACCCGGTACGGCACCCTGACCACGGCACCCTGACCACGGCACCCTGACCACGGGGCCCTAAACCGCTCGCCGGATCCGGTTTAGGTGCCGTAACGTTTCGGGCCGTGCTTATCCGGCCGGCCACGGCAGGTGATGCGGCGGGCATCCGCGCGGTGTGCGCCGCATCGCTGCCGTTCGACTCCGACGGCGCCGACCTGGCCGGCATCCTCTCCCCCGCCGACCTGATCGTGGCCGAGGCCGAGGGGGAAGTGACCGGGGTGGCCGGCGGCAGCGTGCGCCGCGGGCCACCGGTGGCGGACGGTCCGGTGCGGGGCCACGTGGACCTGCTCGCGGTCGCGCCGGCGGCCCGGGGCCAGGGCACGGGCGCGCGGCTGCTCGCGGCGGTCGAGGACCGCCTGCGCTCGGACGGCGCCGACGTGGTCCGGCTGGGCCAGGGCTCGCCGGTGTACCTGTGGCCCGGCGTCGACCCGCGCTACACGGTCATGACCTGCCTGGCCAACCGGTCCGGGTACGAACGCCAGGGCGAGACCGTCAACATGATCGCCGGCCTGGCCCCGGCCGCGCCGCTCGGCACCGAGGCCGACGAGCGCCGGCTGGCGGCCGACGGCATCAGCCTCCGGCGGGCCGCCGCGGCCGAGGCCGGGCCGCTGGTCGAGTGGCTGCGCCAGGGGCCGTGGGGCGGGCTGAGCTGGCCGGACGAGGTGGCGCTCGCGCTCACCCGCGACCCGCCCGGCTGCCACGTCGCGGTCCGCGGCCCCGCCTACCTGGCCTTCGCCTGTCACGGCGTGGTCCGCCGGCCCTGGTTCGGCCCGATGGGGACGCTCCCGGCTGAGCAGCGGCACGGCCTCGGCGCCGTCCTGCTCAAGCGCTGCCTGGCCGACATGCGGCAGGCGGGCCACCCGTCCGCGCAGATCGGCTGGACCGGCCCGGTTCGCTTCTACGCGCGGGCCGTCGGCGCGCACATCGACCGGGTGTTCTGGGTCTACGAGAAGGCCCTGTGACCGCGCGGGGCGAGGCCGGGCCCGAGCGGATCGCGGGCCCGGCCTGGGCGCGATTCACCGGCGCGGCACGACCAGCATGCGCAGGCCGGCCTGGCCGAAGGCGTACGGCGTGTCCTGCCGGACCGCCAGCGAGGCGGTGTAGGTGCCCAGCCGGGTCGCCGGGGCCTGTCCCGCCTTCATCGTGACCGTGACCGTCACGGTCTGGCCCGGCTGCACCGTGAACGAGGTGCGGCTCTGCGACAGCCACGGCACGCTGATGCCGGCGCAACCGCCGTAGCCGGCGAGCTGCTCGGCGGCGTACTCCGGGGTGAGGCCTCCGGTCGAGCCGCCCACGCGGTAGAACCCGCATCCGCTGCCGCCCCGGTAGACGACGTTGCCGGGGGAGTTCGGCAGCGCCGACCACGTGCCGGACGAGGGGTCGTAGGCGAATCCCTGATTGGTGATCGTCGAGAAGTTGTCGGTTACGCCGCCGGAGACGAGCAGCAGGCCGTCGGCGGCGCTGTAGCCGGAGCCCCACAGCGACTCCGGAAGCGGGGCGATCGCGGCCCACCGGTTGGTGGCGAGGTCGTAGGAGTAGGCGCGGGCCGTACTGACCGGGCCGGGGACAGTGATGCCGCCTGCGCAGTAGACGTGGCCCTGGATCGCCCCGCAGGAGTCAAACGAGACGAGGATCGGATAGGGCGCCCCGGTGCGCCATGAATTCGACGCCGGGTCGTATATCTGCACGTCAGACTGGGAAGTGCACAGGCTTTGCTCGATGCCGCAGCCGCCGATGACGTACATCTTGCCGTCGGCCACGGTGACGCTTGACCCGTAGTACGGGTGCGGAATGCTCGCCCCGGCAGACCATCGGCCGGTGGCCGGATCGTAGATCTCCAGCGGCTTGACCAGGCTGCCGCCGCTGGCGGCCGCGCCGCCGGTCAGGTAGAGCTTGCCGCCGATGAACGCCGCCGCCGGCGCCTGACGCGCGTACCGCGGGTCGGGCAAGGCGGCCCAGGACCCCCGGGCCGGGCTGTAGACGTAGGCCGCGCGGACGGGCGAGGTGACGCCGTCAACCAGCTCAACCCCGCCGACCGAGTAGACGTCCCCGGTGGCCGGGTCGGTGGCCACGCCGTTGTCCATGATCGGAATCGGGTAGCTGGCGATCGCGGTCCAGGGCGCGTGACCCGGCCGCGCGCCGCGCGGGGCCGCGGCGGAGCCGGCCGCCGTGCCCTTCGGCGCGGCCAGGCCGGCCGCGACCAGATTCGGGGTGAACGTGCCGTTGATCCGCTCCACGGGAACGGAGCCGCCCTGGCCCGTAGCCGGAGAGAGGTGCTGGCCGGGAGCCGTGAACGTGCCCGGCTGCTGGTAGAGGTGCACCGCGACCGGGGCCCGGCCGGTGTCGGTGAAGCGGACCGTCCGGCTCACGCTGGTGCCCAGCCGCACAGTCGCGGACACCGTGCCTGGGCTGACCGCGAGCCGGCCGGCCGGGAGCGCGAGATTGGCCGTGACCACCCGCCGGGCCGTCACGGTGACGGTGGCCGCGGCCGGGCGGTACAGAGCGTGGGCCGCGGTGAGCCGCTGGCCGCCGGTCCGGCGCGAGAACAGGTAGTAGAAGCCGTCCCGCCGTGGGTCGCCGGGCGTCGCCGAAGTGACCGCGGACACCCCCGGCCCGGACTTGCTGATCACGGTCGCGCCGTCGACGCCGGCGCCGGTGTTGCCGTCGGTGATCCGGCCCTCCACGAGACCGCCCGCGGCCGGGGCGCACGACTGGTCGCCGACGTACACGTTGTCGACCTCCCACCACCCGGCACCGGGGCCGTAGTACTGGAACTGGACCTTGACGTTCCGCTGGCCAGCGGCCTTGGGCAGCGGGATGGTCGTGGTCGTGTGGTCCGGCCGTGGCCTCCCGTAGAAGTACTCCCAGACAACGGTCCAGGTCCGGCCGCCATCGGTGCTGAGGTCGGCCGAAGCGGTCGTCTCATGGTTGGTGTCCTTGATGCCCTGGTCGAAGGTGAGCACCGGGGTTCGGTCCTGGCTGAGATTGAAGCTCGGGCTGTTGAGGTCGTCGGTGCCCGAAGGCTTGTTCTTGCCGTAGTAGGCGCTGGGCAGGACCGCGAAGTTGCCCGTTCCGCCGGTCTGGTTGGTCAGCTTGGCCGGGTTGTCGAAGGCCCAGCCCGGCTGGCCGTAGTTCTGCACGACCCAGCCGGGCGGGGCACTGTCCCGGCTGAACGTCTGGGCCGGGCCGTCGCCGACGAAGTGGTACCCCGGCGCGTCGCAGAGGGCCGGGTCGACGGGCATGCGGAAGTCCGCGGCCGTGCTGCCGCTCCCGATGACCACGCTGCGCGCGGCCGTCTGGTAACCGGCGTAAACCGGGCTGACCCGGACGGTGTAGGTGGCGTGCCCGGGCAGCGTCACCGAATACCGGCCGGTCGCCGGATTGGTGTACACCGAGGTGCCCGCCACCGACACCCGGGCGTACAGCGGCCAGCCCTGGCCCGAGCCGTCCGCGACCGTGCCGGTCAGCGTCGCCCGCGCCGCGGCCCGCAGGGCGAAGCTCTCGGTGGCCGTGAACCCGGAGCCGACCTGCACGCCGCTCGGGCCGCTCGGCAGGTACCCGAAGTCCCGTGCGGTCACGTCGTAATGCCCCGCGGGCACCGTGAGGCTGTAGTCCCCGCTCGCGTCGGTCACCGCCCGGTAGGCCCCCACGTCCACCTGCGCGCCCGGCAGCCCCGCGCCCGAAGGGCCGGTCACCTCACCTGTCACCTCGCCGTGCGGCCCGGCGATCGTGAACGCCGCCACGCCGTCGGGGGTGCCGAGGCCCGTCGGGCCGTCGTACCCCGGGCCCGCCGTGCACAGGTACGAGTGGCCGCACGAGCCGTTGGAGCCCTTGGTGACGTCGTGCAGCGCCGAAGGATCGGCGTAGGGGTAGGACGACGGATCCTCGCCCGGCGAGCCCGCCAGCGCGTAGACCGAGGCGATGATCGGCGAGCCCACGCTGGTGCCGCCGATGAGCTGCCAGCCGCTGTCGGTGAAGGTGTCGTACACGGCCACGCCGGTGTTCGGGTCGGCGTCGGCGGACACGTCCGCGACGGTGCGGCGCGGGCAGCCCTTGTCCTTCTGCCAGGCGGGCTTGGGGTCGTAAGCCGAGCATCCCGAGCCCGACCCGCTCCAGGCGGTCTCGCTCCAGCCGCGCGCCACCTTGGTGTCGCGGGTCAGCGTGGTGCCGCCGACCGCGGTGACATACCGCGAGGCCGCCGGGTACGACACGCCGTAGCCGCTGTCGCCCGCGCTGGCCGTGACCGCCACGCCCGGGTGGTCGAAGTCTGCGTCGAGGGCCAGATCGGCCCGGCTCTCGGACCCGCCGTAGCTGTTCGACACGTACTTCGCTCCGAGCGCCACCGCCTCGTTCACCGCCGTGCCCAGGTTGGCGTCGCTGTTGTTGTCGGCCTCGACCAGCAAGATGTGGCACTTCGGGCACACCGCCGAGACCATGTCCACGTCGAGCGACTCCTCCAGCTCCCAGCTGTCGGCGGGGTCGGGCGAGGGGTAGCTGGTACTCCCGTTCTGGGCCACCTTGCGGAAGCAGCCGTTGGCCGTGGTGCACGGCGGCAGCCCGTACTGGGCGCGGTACACGGCCAGGTCGGCCTCGGCGTGCGGATCGTCGTAGGCGTCCACGATCGCCACCGTCTGCCCGGCCCCGGCCGTGGCCGAGGGCAGGCCGTAGGCGCTGCGCAGGTCGTCCGGCCCGTACCCGGGCGGCCGCGCGCCGGCCGCGAACAGCCCCTGGCGGCCGGGCACATCGGTCCGCACGATCGAGAAGCAGGCCGCGTACCCCGGCCTCGGCACCGCGCCGCACACCCGGCGCGTCGCGGGCGCGTGCGCCGCGGCCGATGCGGCCGTCGCGAACCCGGCCAGCGACACGCTGAGGAGCAAGGCGGCGGCCAGTCCCAGCAGCTTGCGGGCGCCGCGCAGCGGGCGGGTCAGGGCACGTGAACCCCTGACCGCGCGCGGGCCTGTTGGTGAACGCATCGCATGTCCTCCGGCCTGGACGCCGTTCGATGCCGCGGCGCAGGACAGCAGCGCGCAGCGAGATCAAAACGACAAGTGGGAACGCAACAGGGGCAGCGGTGGCAAGCCGTCGTGGGCCTCGCCGCCGATCTCCTCCAGGATGGTACGGGCCGGTCGCAGCCCCCATCAACCCCCAGGCACCGGCATATAGCCGCCAATGACAGGATTATGACAGCTTATCCGGATATCTCGGACGGACTTAGCGCTCCGCCGCGGCCTCCGCCAGCCGGACGGCCCCGGTCACCGGGGCTGAGGTGAGCCGCCGGACCGCGGTGCCGGGCCGGGTTTCGGCGATCGCCGCCCGCACCACCTCCTCCAGGGCGGCCTGGGCGAACAAGCCGCCCGCCAGCACGACCGGCAGGCCGGGCGGCGCGCCGAGCCGGTCGGCGGCGGCCGCGGCCAGGGCGGCCAGGGCGCCGGCTGCCTCGGCGGTGATCCGCGCGGCCGCGGGGTCGCCGCAGCCCAGAACCAGCGGGGCGTAACGGGCCCAGTGCCGCGGATGCGGTCGTTCATAGAATTGTTCGTGCAGCTCGCCGACCTGACTGGTTTCCGTGGCCGCGAGCAAGCGTGCCCCGAGGTCACCGAGGGGCAGGCCGCGGTCACGGCGGTCGAGCACCGCCCGGACGGCGGCGCGCGCGACCCAGTACCCGCTGCCCTCGTCGCCGAGCAGGTACCCCCACCCGCCGGCCTGCACCTCCGTACCGGCGTGGCGGCCGATGGCGACCGAGCCCGTGCCGCAGATCAGCGCGATCCCGTCGTCCAGGCCCGCGGCCGGCAGGGCGAGCATCGCGTCACGAACGATCACCAGCCGCCCGGGCCGGGCCAGCGGCCCGAGATGCTCGATGAGGAACTGCCGGGCGCCCGGCGCGCTGATGCCCGCCGAGCCCGCGCAGATCGCGTCCAGGCGCTCCCCGGGTGGCAGCGGCAGCTGGGCCATCAGGTCGGCCAGGGCGGCCTTGGCGCCCGCCGCGCCGACCGCGGTCAGGCTGGCGCTCGCGGCCGCGACGTCCGCGAGCACCTCGCCGTCCGCGCAGAGCTGGGCCCGGCTCCGGGTCCCGCCGATATCCAGGCCGAGCACCCGGCTCATCGGGTGTTCCCGGCTGGTCTCGAGGGATCCCGCCGGGTCACGCGCGCTCCGCCGGGCCGAGCCCGGACAAGGCGGCCCGCACGTTGCCGCCCGCGGCGGTCAGGGCGCTGCCGGCGCGCGCGGGTTCGAGCCCGGAGAGCAGGCAGAGCAGCGCCAGCCGCAGGTCGCCGCCGCAGCGGGCCAGTTCCGTGCGGCACGCGTCCTCGTCCGCGCCCGAGGCTTCGCGCAGGATCGTCACCTGGCGCTGGCGCAGCTTGGCGTTGCGCCCGGACATGCTCGCCATCAGGTTGGAATAGGTCCGCCCGAGGCGGACCATCGCGGCGGTGGACAGCGCGTTGATCACCATCTTCTGCGCGGTCGCGGCCTTGAGCCGGGTCGAGCCGGCGATGGCTTCCGGGCCGGTGTCCACCAGCACGGGATGCTGGGCCAGCGCGGCCAGCGGCGCGGCCGGGTTGCTGCTCACCAGCACGGTGACCGCGCCCACCGAACGGGCTGACCGCAGCGCGCCCGCCACGTAGGGCGTGCGGCCGCTCGCGGTGATCCCCACCGCCACGTCGGCCGCGGAGAGCGCGCCCGCGTCCCGGACGCCGAGCGTCTCGTCGTCCTCCGCGTCCTCGACCGCGGTACCCATCGCGAGGTCACCTCCGGCATGATGAGCCACGAAGACCCCGCGCTCCAGACCGAAGGTCGGGATGACCTCTGCCGCGTCGAGAACGCCGATCCGTCCCGAGGTCCCGGCGCCAAAGTAATGCACCTGGCCCCCCGCGCGGAGGCTTTCCACCACCCGGTCGACGACCACGGCCAGCGCCGGGATCGCGGCGGCCACCGCGCCGGCCACGGTCGCGTCCTCGGCGTTGAGCAGCCGCAGCATCTGCTCGGTCGGGACCAGGTCGATGTCGACGGTGCGCCAGTTGCGTTCTTCGGTGCGGGACGCCACCGGCAGCTGAGTCAGCCCCAGCCCGTCCGCTGGCTCCGGGAATGGCGCCCGATCCGCCGCTTCCGAGCACGGCACATCGTCCACCAACTCCGAATCTGCGGGCACCGCCGCCTCCTCCCGGTTCGGCTCGCGGCCGACGTCATTACTTTTCTCCGCGGAGTTCAGTTCCGTCGGATATGTACCGGCGCGGGGGTAGCGGATCTTCCGGTTCACGAGGGCTACCTGAGTAAACGTGCCTGACGACCGGCGAGGATGCAAGTTCAAATGCAAGATTGCACGAAGTTCTCGCCGTTGGACTCCTGGCGGCTACTCCGGCTCCGGATCGGCGGGCTCGTCCGGGATGTAGAACATCCGCAGCTGCATCAGCCGGGCGTCCGGCGGCGCCTCCTGCGCGCTGTGCCCGTACTTGCTGAGCAGGGTCATATAGTCGTCGAACAGCGCTTCCAGCTCCGCGGCCGTGTAATAGCCGCTGGCCCGGGAGGCCTTGGCCCACTTGCCGTGCCTGCGGACCTCCCGCACGAAGCGGTCGGCCAGCGCGAGCTCGTCCGGGATCTGCCGGGCCCGCCACTCGTCCAGGGCGGTCCGGTCCTCCGGGCTGAGGCTGTCGTAGTCCGGCTCCCGGTGATCGGTGGGGAACGTCCGCCACCAGCGTTCCCGGCCGTGCGCGCGTTCCGGAACCTCCTCGATGATCCCGGCGTCGGCGAGCACCCGCAGGTGGTAGCTGGTCGTACCGGTGTTCTCGCCCAGGGCCGCGGCGATCGTGGTCGAGGTGGCGGGCCCGTCGGAGTCCAGGTGGCGGAGGATCTCCCCCCGCAGCGGATGCGACAAGGCCTTCCAGCGCTTGGCGTCGCCGACCGCTCGCCTGGCCTGGATCTCGCGCTGGCCGTCGCCGAGGCGGTATGCCTCGAGCTGCCCCTGGCCGGCGCGGCGTTCTGGCTGGCGAACGCGCTGACCCGGGGCGCAGGTGCGAAGTGAAGGCCGCGCTGCTGGCCCGTGCGTCGCTGGCCCGTGCGGCGCGTCGCCGGTCAGGACGTGAGGTCGGGGTACTCGCGGCGGTACAGCGCGGGCTGGGACGGGTCCGGGAGGTCGATCTCGCGGGCCAGCCGGTGACCGTCGAAGACCGCCTCGGAGAGGATCCGGGGCGCGACCGCGTCGCCGATCACGTACACGGCGCGGATGCCCGCCCGGTCCAGCGCGGCCTGGTCCGAGGTCAGCTCCGCATACAGCCGGTTGTCCGACGCCTGCTGGGTGACGAGGACCACCCCGTCGCACTCGGCCGACCAGGGCTCGTCGTACTCGTCGACCCCCCGGACCGAGCCGGCCTCGATGCCGGTGATGGTCAGGCCGCGCCGCACGCTGATCCCCCGCCGGTGCACGTCGGCGCGCAGCATCTCGCCCTCGAGGGTCTCGTCCGAGACCGGCGAGAGCACCGGGAACGTCGTGACCACGGTGACCGAGAACCCGTCGGCGGCCAGTAGTTCGGCCACGCCCGGCCCGACGTAGTAGCCATCGGTGTCGTACACGATCACGCTCCGGCCCGGAGGCCGCTGGCCCGCGGCGACCTGCTCGGGGGTCAGCACGTGGGCCAGGCCCGCGCCGGCGCCGGCGATGCGCTCGACGCGGCCGGGCTGCACCCCGTCGCCCCGCCACGAGGACCCGGTGGCAATCACCACGATCTCGGCGCCGTAGTCCAGGATGTCCGCCGCCGACAACCGCCGCCCGGTAATGACCTCGACCCCGGGCAGCTTGCCGAGCTGCACGGCCCGCCAGTCGGTGATCCGCCCCCAGTCGCCGAGCGTGGGCAGCCGCCGGGTCCAGCGCAGCCGCCCGCCGATCTCGGCCTCGGCCTCGACCAGGTGCACGGCCGAGAACCCCCGCTTGCCGAGCACCACCGCGCACTCCATGCCCGCCGGGCCCGCCCCCACCACGAGCACGGCCCGGTCGGGCTGGGCCGCGCGGGTGAACACCTCCGGGTGCCAGCCGCGGCGGAACTCCTCGCCGGCGGTCGCGTTCTGCACGCAGCCAATGTGATTGAACGCTTCCTCGCGCAGGATGCAGAGATTGGAACCGGTGCATTCGCGGATCTCGTCCAGCCGGCCCTCCGCGATCTTGCGGGGCAGGAACGGGTCGGCTATAGCCTGCCGCGCGGCGCCGATCAGGTCGGCCGCGCCCGACCTGATCACCTCGGCCATCAGGTCCGGGCTGGAGTAACGGCCAACGGCGACGACCGGCTTGGTCGTCGCCTCGCGGACGCGGTGCGACCAGGGCCGCTGGCTGCCTTCGGGGTAGAACCGCGAGGTGCCGGAGTCCTCGGGCCAGGAGCCGACGGTCAGGTCCCAGAGATCGACGAGGTCGTCGGCCAGCTTGACCAGTTCCAGCGTCTCCTCGACCTCGATGCCGGGCAGCCCGTCGCGCCCGTCCACGCAGATCCGGGTGGCGATCGCGCAGTCGCCGCCGATCGCCGAGCGCACGGCCTCCAGCGTCTCCAGCCAGAGCCGGCCCCGGTCCGCCACGCTGCCGCCGTAGCCGTCCGTCCGCCGGTTCGTCACCGGGGAGATGAACTGGGTGAACAAGTAGCCGTGGGCGCCGTAGACGTAGATGATGTCGAACCCGGCGTCGCGGCCCCGCCGCGCCGCCTCGACCCACTGCCGTTGCACTCGCGCGATGTCGGCCGCGGTCATCTCCTTGGCCAGCGAGGCGAACCGGATCTCGGAGGCGAGCTGGCTCGGCGCGAGCCGGACCGCCCGCGACGCCCCGTTCAGGCTCGACGCGCCGCCGTGGTACAGCTCGAGCCCGGCCAGCGCGCCATGGGAGTGCACCTTCTCGGCGGTCAGCGAGAGCGCCCGGGCGTCGCCGTCGTCCCAGACGTTCGCGGCCACGTAGGGCACCTCGTCGGATTCGTCGGACACCGGGGCGTACTCCACGCACACCCCGCCCCACCCGCCTTCGGCCTTGATGGCCCGGAACGCCGCCTGCGTCCGCGGCTTGACGCTGCCGAACCCTGACGCGTGCGGCACCTGGTAGAAGCGGTTGGGCAGCGTCTTGGGCCCGATTGCTACCGGCTCGAACAAGATGGCGTGCCTGGGATCCATCGGGGGCCTTTCTTCGCCTTTGCGCCGGGGATCGGAGCGTAACCCGCCACCCCGCCGCCTGACCAGCGGCGCGGGGGTCCTGCCCCAGCCCGTGCGGCGGCGAAGCCGGCGCCGTCCGCGACGGCCGGCCCGGAGGGTCGGCCCGAGCGGACGGCACGCGGGGGGGTCCTGGGGGGTCGTCCCCCCCGGGCTAGCACCGCGGCCGGCCGGAGGCTGGCCCGAGCGGACGGCGCGCGGGGGGGTCTGGGGGGGTCGTCCCCCCGAGGCCAGCACAGTTCAGCGAGGATGGAGCGCATGGACCTACCTGTGATGCCGCCGGTGGCTCCGATGCTGGCCAAGCCCGTGAAGGGACTCCCGGACGGCGCGCTCAGCTTCGAGCCCAAGTGGGACGGCTTCCGGTCGATCGTGTTTCGCGACGGCGACGAGGTGGAGTTCGGCAGCCGCAACGAGCGCCCGCTCACGCGGTACTTCCCCGAACTCATGGCGGCGGCCAAGCAGAGCCTGCCCGAGCGGTGCGTGGTGGACGGCGAGATCGTCATACCCGACGCCGACCGGCGGCGGCTCGACTTCGAGGCGCTGCTCCAGCGGATCCACCCGGCCGACAGCCGGGTGCGGCTGCTCGCCGAGCAGACCCCCGCCGAGTTCATCGCGTTCGACCTGCTCGCGCTCGGCGGGGCCGGCTACATGGAGACCGAGTTCGCCGAGCGGCGCGCCCTGCTCGAGCAGGCCCTGATCGACGCCGGGGAGCGGTTTCACCTGACCCCGGCCACCCAGGACCGCGACGAGGCCATGCAGTGGTTCGAGCAGTTCGAGGGCGCGGGTCTGGACGGCGTGGTGGCCAAGCCGCTGGACGGCGTGTACGAGCCGGACAAGCGGGTCATGTTCAAGGTCAAGCACGAGCGGACCGCCGACTGCGTGGTCGCGGGCTACCGGGTGCATAAAAGCGGCCCCGACGCGATCGGCTCACTGCTGCTCGGCCTGTACGACGAGGCGGGCCGGCTAGCCAGCGTGGGCGTGATCGGCGCCCTGCCGCGGGCCACGCGGCACGAGCTGTTTACCGAGTTGCAGCCGCTGGTGACCGCGTTCGAGGACCACCCGTGGAACTGGGCCCGGCCGCAGGAGGGCGTCCGCAACCCGCGCGGGGCCGAGCACAGCCGCTGGAACGCGGGCAAGGACCTGGGATTCGTTCCGCTGCGGCCCGAACGCGTCGTCGAGGTGCGTTACGACCATATGGAAGGCACCCGGTTCCGGCACACGGCTCAGTTCGTCCGCTGGCGCACCGACCGCGATCCGAGATCCTGCGGCTTCGGCCAGCTCGAGGAGCCGGTGAACTTCAACCTGGCGGAGATCCTGACCCCCTGAACGGCCGCTGACCGGCCACGACGCGGCCGGGCGGCCGGGCCGCCCGCACCCGGGCGACGGCTTGTCCCGGCTGGCCCGGACAGGCCCGGACACGGGCCCCGATGTCGCCCAATTCGGGGTAGATCACATGTTGGCGTCTCTTAGTACTGATCATTGACGCCTGGGTCTGCCGAGGCTAACTTATGGCGTCACAGGGCTTCACAGAGCTCGCATTGTGAACGCTCACATCGGCGCCTGTGTCTGCATGCGTGCATGCGCACGGGCGCCGGAGCGGGCGCCCCGCCCTGACGATTTCCTGGAGGCCGGTAATGGAAAAGGTTCCACCCAAGGTCGATGAGGCGATCCAGACCCTCAACATGAAGGATGGGCCCACCCGGCGGAGGCTGATCGCGGGCACCGGGCTGTTCAGCGCGACGGCCGCGGCTTCCGCGCTGCTCGCGGCGTGCTCGTCCTCGAACAACCCCACAGCTTCAGGCGCGGTCGGCGACTTCCCCAAGGTCCCGAAATGGAAGTTCACCTTCGTCAACCACGTCACCGACATTCAGTTTTTCGTGCCGACCCGGTATGGCTTCGCCGACGCCGCCGCGCTGCTGGGGATACCCACGCCGCAGTGGACCGGGGCGAACAGCACCCAGTCGAACGCGGCGCCGCCCATGGTGAGCGCAATCAATACCGCGGTCGCGGCCGGCGTGAACGGCATCGCCACGACGGTCATCGACACCACGTCGTTCACGGCGCCCGTGGCCCGGGCCATGAGCGCGGGCATCCCGGTGGTCACCTACAACGCGGACGGCGCGGTGGGCGACCCCGGCACCAACCGGCTGGCCTACGTCGGCCAGGATCTCTTCCTCTCCGGCCAGGAGGTCGGCGGCCGTATCGCCTCGGCCATGCCGGCCGGCGGGACGGTGGTCGGCCTCATCGGCGACAAGAGCGCGCTCAACCTCGCGCCCCGCATTCAAGGTGCGTACCAGGTGCTCAATTCGTCGTCGAAGCACTTCAAGGTGCTGGCCGAGATCCAGACGGGCACCGAACTGACCCAGGTGACGACCAACGTCAACGAGTACCTCCAGGCCAACGGGCCCAAACTACAAGGCGTCTTCGGGGTGGACGGCACCACCAGCCAGGTTCTCGGCAGCGCGCTGCAGAAATACGGCCTGGTCGGCAAGCTCGCCTCGGGCGGATTCGACCTGAACCCGCCGACGCTGACCTCGGTCAAGGCGGGCACGCTCGGCTTCACCATCGACCAGCAGCCGTACATGCAGGGCTTCCTGCCGACCCTTTACCTGTATCTCTTCAACCTGTCCGGGGGACGGGTCACGCCCCCAGACACCGACACCGGGCTGCGGTTCGTGACCAAGGACACGGTCAGCGTCTATCTCGCGCCAACCTCCAGGTTCGAAGGATCGACCACGTCGGAGAAGTACATCACGAGGTCCGGCGCAATCGTCGCCTGACCGTTACGGGTTTTGTGCTTTTGAGAGAGACTGTCAGGGCTTGCGCTCACCGGGGAGGCCGGGCTGGGTGCCCGGCCTCCCCGCGGGCGTAACGGACGTGCGGCAGAACGGGAAGGCGACGTGAGCGAGATCACCGAGCCCAGGGCGGAAGCAGCGGTACCCGGCGGGCCCGCCCGAACCGGCGGGGAACGACCCCCCTGGCTGGAAGCGCTGCGGCGGGGCGGTACGTTCCTCATCCAGCAGCGCGAGGCCAGCGTCTTCGTGGTGCTGGTCGCGCTGGTGATCTACTTCTGGCTGAGCGCTCCCGACTTCGGGACCAAGCTCAACTTCATCAACCTCACGCAGGGGATCGGGTCGGCGTACGCGATCGTCGCCATCGGCGAGGTGCTGCTGCTGGTCTGCGGTGAGATCGACCTGTCGGTCGGCTTCATCTGGGCTCTCGCGCCGTTCCTCATGCATTACTTCATCGACTTCTACGGCATCCCGGTGCCCCTGGCGATCCTGTTCGCCTGGGCCTGCGGTGCCGGGATCGGGCTCATCAACGGCCTGATCAGGGTGGTGCTCAACGTGCCCTCGTTTATCGGCACGCTGGGCATGTCGTTCCTCCTCTACGGCCTCATGCTGGTCACGTCGAACGCCGAGGCGGCGGCCATTCCCCCGCGCGCCACGGGGTTCTTCCAGGAGTATTTCGGGGCGTATGCCTGGTCGGAGATCATCTGGGCGGTCGTGCTCGTGGCGATCTTCCACACGGTGCTGACCCGGACCCGGTGGGGCCTGTACACGATCGCGGTGGGCGGGAACTTCACCGGCGCGGCCGAGTCGGGCATCAACGCCGGAAAGATCAAGATCGGCAACTTCATGATCACCGGCTGGCTCGGGGCGGTCGCCGGGATCATGGAGGCCTTCCGGAACAACACGATCGATCCCAGCGCGGGCGGGTACACCCCGATGTTCTACGCCGTCGCAGCCGCGGTCATCGGCGGTACCGCGCTGGCCGGCGGGTCCGGCACGGTCCTGGGCGCGCTGCTCGGCATGCTCGTGCTGGCCACGCTGACGGACGGCTTCAACCTGAAGGGCATCAGCGCCGACCCGTTCAACATCATCCTCGGCATCGCGATCATCGCCGCCATGGTGGCCAACGTGTATCTGACCCGGCTGAGAAGGGCAGGCAGAACCTGATGACCGCGCAACCGCAGGACACCAGGACGGAGGGGCCGGGCACGCCGGGCACCGAGGTGCTCCGGGTCGAGCACGTCGCGAAGAGGTTCGGCGCGGTCACCGCGCTCACCGACGTGAACCTGCGCCTGGACCAGGGCGAGGTGCTGGGCCTCATCGGTGACAACGGCGCGGGCAAATCCACCCTGCTCAAGATCCTTTGTGGCTTTCACAAGCCGGACAAGGGCCGGATCATGGTCATGGGCCAGGAGGTCGTGCTCAAGTCCGTTGACCACGCCCGCTCGCTTGGCATCGACGCGGTGTACCAGGATCTGGCCCTGATCGATCAGCTCAGCGTGTACCACAACATGTTCCTCAACCGGGAACGCGTCTACTGGCCGCTGCTGAACAACCGGGTGATGAAGAGGCTGGCCCGGCAGTACCTGGACGAGATGGGGGTGCAGATCCCGTCGGTCAAGGTCGAGGTGGCCAAGCTCTCCGGCGGCCAGCGCCAGGCCATCGCGGTGGCCAGGTCGGTGTACACGGACGCGAAGATCCTGCTGCTGGACGAGCCGCTGGCCGCCATGGGCGTCAAGGAGGCGGCCCTCATCCTGGACCTGGTCAGCGACCTGAAGAGGCGCGGCAACGTCTCGGTGATCATCATCGCGCACAACTACGGACAGGTCCTGCAGGTGTGCGACCGGGTCAACCTGCTCCAGGGCGGCCAGATCACCTTCGACAAGCGCAGTGCGGACACCTCGGTGGCCGAGCTCACCGAGATGGTCGTCGCCGAGTACCGCCGCGCCCTCGAGGAACGCCAGCGCGCCGAGGGCAAGCGCCCCGCCTAGCGCGACGCCGGCGAGCTAGACCGCCACGTACTCGATGCCGGCCAGCTGGCAGAAGACCTGCCAGGACGCGGCGTGGTGGCCGAGGTTCATCACCTCGTGATGCGGGCCCCCCGCGGCGAGCCAGCCGTTCAGGCAGGCGCGCAACCCGGTGGCCGGGCGGAACTGGCCGTAAGGCATCTCCAGGGCCGGCAGGACCTGGGTGTCCAGGTTCTCGCCCTCGGCCACGACCAGCCGGAACCGCTCGCCGCCCAGCGACACCAGCGTGGCCAGCGTGGCCGGCCCCGGCTGGTACTGGAACAGGAACGTCGGCGGGTCGTCCAGCCGGCCGATGCCCAGCGGCCGCTTGATCAGCTTCACCGGGCGGTCGGTCCGGGCCACCTTCCAGTTGCCCTCGCCCATGTGGCTCATCAGCACCGAGTCGGACGGGAAGTCCATCGCGTACATCTCGGTGAAGTGCGCGTCCCCGATCAGCGTGTGCCCGGCCGAGACCAGGCAGGCGGTCAGCACGTCGCCCTCGGCGGCGTAGCCGTAGCCGCGGGCCATCAGCGTGGACGCGGCGGCCAGCGGCAGCCGGGCGAACCGGCCGTCCTCCCCGATCGCGTCGAAGTGCGCGGTGTACGCGCCGTAGCCGCCCGCGTCGAGGATGCGCTGGATCGCGACCTGCATCCGCGCGTGGTCGGCGCGTTCGGCGGCGGACAGCCGCGGGTCGATCTCGAACTGCGCGTCCTCGAACGCGATGACCTCGGCCACCGCGTCGTCGCTGACCGTCTGCATGCCGCGGTACAGGTCCCCCGGCGCCACGGCCAGGATCTCCGGGCCCAGGCTCCGGATCAGCGCGCTCTCGTCCACCCGGATGTCGCCCATGTCGTTCATCGCGTACCCGAACAGCGCCACCTTCAGCGACTTCCACGCGGTGACCGCGGCCGCCGCCCGGGCCCACCGGCCGACGTCGGCGCGGAACTCCTCGCTACGCCAGTCGTCGGTCAGCACGCTGAACCTGCGCCCCGCGCGGACCATCGCGTTGGCCGTGTCCTGCGCGCCGTGCACCCCCTGGTTGTAGGTCATGTCGGCCATGTCCCAGGCCGGGGTGACCGAGGGCTCGGGCTGGATGTTGGCCAGCAGGATCGGCAGCCGCGACTCGTTCAGCAACCGCGCGACGCGCATCGCAGGCCCGTAGGTCAGCATCACGACCATGACCCCGTCGAGCCCGGCACCCTCGAACTCGCGCATCGCGCGCTCGGCGTCCTCGCGGTACTTGATCGGCTTGCTCGGGGTGAACTCGGCCACGTCCGCCAGGTGCGCGGCGATCTCGGCCGCGTAGCCGGCCTGCCGCTCCGCGATGCCGGGGATCATCTCGTCGTACAGGTCCTGCATGATGCCCAAGATCCCGATCCTGGGGCGAGCGTTAGACATCACATTCCTCCAGAACGAATTCCGGCGCGGGTGGTTCGCAACCGCGCGGCTGGTTCGGCCATAGCTAGTCAGCGCTGCCCGTACTCCTCGGTGTACCGGCGGTGCAGCGCGTCGATCTGGGTCTGCGGGATCGCGGGGATCGGGTCGCCGAAGGCCCGGGCCAGGTGCACCGTGCGCGCGACGTCCTCGCACATCACGGCGGCCTTGACCGCGTCCCGGGCGGTGCCGCCGATGGTGAACACGCCGTGGCTGCGCATCAGCACCGCGGGCGAGCGATGCCCGGCCAGGGTGGCCACGATGCCGCGGCCGATCTCGTCGCTGCCGATCAGCGCGAACGGCCCGACCGGGATCTCGCCGCCGAACTCGTCGGCCATGGCCGTGATCACGCACGGCACCGCCTCGCCGCGCGCGGCCCAGGCCGTGGCGTAGGCCGAGTGGGTGTGGACCACGCCGCCCACGTGCGGCATCTGCCGGTACACGTACGCGTGCGTCGCGGTGTCGCTGGACGGGCGGTACCCGCTGGGGTTGAGGTCGCGGTCGTCGAGGGCCTGGCCGCCGGTGTCGCAGACCACCATCGCCTGCGGGGTCAGCTCCGCGTAGCCCACCCCGCTCGGCTTGATCACCATCAGGTCCGTCCCCGGCACCCGCGCGGAAATGTTCCCCGATGTCCAGGCGACCAGGCCGGCCGCGGCCAGCTCGGCGTGCAGGTCACAGACCGACCGGCGGATCTCTTCCAGCTTCCCGGCCGGGCCGGCGGCGCTCATGAGCGGCCTTCCGCGTCCGTCGGGGCCAGGACCCGGTCGCGCAGGTCGCGCAGCCGGTGCATGACCTCGTTGCCGCCCCGGCCGAAGTAGTCGTGCAGCAATAGGTACTCGGCGTACAGCCGGTCGTAGACGTCGGCGCTGGCCGGGTCGGGGAGGTAGACGGCGCGGCGCCGGCCGCCCATCGCCGCCGCGGCGGCGGGCACGGCGGGGTAGCAGCCCGCCGCGACCGCCGCGTGGATGGCCGAGCCCAGCGCGGGGCCCTGCTCGGACGTGATCAGGCTGAGCGGGCGGCGGGTCACGTCCGCGTAGACCTGCATCACGAACTCGCTGCGCATCAGCCCGCCGGCGATCACCAGCTCGTTGACCGGCACGCCGGACGAGCCGAACGCCTCGATGATGACCCGGGTGCCGAACGCCGTCGACTCGACCAGGGCCCGGTAGATGTCCGGCGCCCGGGTCGCGAGCGTGAGCCCGACGATGGTCCCCGACAGCGCGTGGTCGACCAGCACGCTGCGGTTGCCGCTGAGCCAGTCGAGCGCGATCAGGCCGTGCGCGCCGACGGGCTGCGCGGCCGCCTCCTCGTCGAGCAGCGAGACCACGGAGACGCCGCGCCGTTCAGCCTGGCGAATGTATTCCGGCGGCGTGGCGTGCTCGGCGCACCAGGCGAAGAGGTCGCCGACGCCGCTCTGCCCCGCCTCGTAGCCCCAGAGCCCGGCCACGATGCCGCCGTCGGCCACGCCGCACATCCCGGGCACCTCGGCGAGCGCGCGGCCGTTCATCACGTGGCAGGTCGAGGTGCCCATGATCGCCACCATCTGGCCGGGGGCAATCGCGTCCGCGGCGGGCGGGGTCACGTGCGCGTCCACGTTGCCGACCGCGACCGCGATCCCTTCGGGCAGGCCCGTCCAGCCGGCCGCCCGGCTGGTCAGCGAGCCGGCCCGGGCGCCCAGCGGCAGGATCGGGTGCTCGAGCTTGTCCGCGGCGAAGCCCGCGAACCGCGGGTCGAGCCTGGCCAGGAACTCCCGGCTCGGGTACCGGCCGTTCTGGCGGATGCCCTTGTACCCGGCCGTGCAGGCGTTCCGCGTCTCGGTACCGGTGAGCTGCCAGATGATCCAGTCCGCGCCCTCGATCCAGCGCGCGGCCCGCTGGTAGACCTCCGGATCCTCGTCCAGGAGCTGCAGGCCCTTGGCGAACTCCCACTCCGAGGAGATCTTCCCGCCGTAGCGCCCGATCCAGGGCTCGTGGCGCTCGTGCGCCAGCGCGTTGATCCGGTCGGCCTGGGGCTGGGCCGCGTGGTGCTTCCAGAGCTTGGGGTAGGCGTGCGGCCGGGCGGCGAGCCCGGGCAGCCGGCACAGCGGGGTCCCGTCCGCCGCGGTGGGCAGCACGGTGCACGCGGTGAAGTCGGTGCCGATCCCGACCACCCGCGCCGGGTCGATCCCGGCGCTGGCCACCGCCGCGGGCACCGCGTGCCGCAGCACGTCGCAGTAGTCCTCCGGGTCCTGCAGCGCCCAGTCCGGCGGCAGCGGCTCACCGGTGGCCGCGAGTACCTCGTCCATCACGCCGTGCCGGTAATCGTGGGTGGCCGTGCCGAGCTCGGCCCCGTCGCGGACCCGCACCACCAGGGCACGCCCGGACAGCGTGCCGAAGTCGACGCCGACCACGCAGGCGTCCCGGTTGTTAGCGCTAACAGCGGCGCCCCGCTGGCTCTGGTCCACTCTCGTCCTTCCCACTGAGGTTCAGCGCCGGGGCCGTGCCGCGCTGGCGCGCACGATGAGCTCCGGGGCGACCGGTAGCCGGGCACCAGGCACCGGGCGCCCGCCGATACGGTCGACGAGCAGCCGCAGAGCCTGCCTGCCGAGTTCTCCGAAATCCTGCCGCACCGTGGTCAGCGGGGGCAAGAAGTACGCCGATTCGGGTATGTCATCAAACCCGACCACGCTCACGTCGGCCGGGACCGCGCGGCCGTGCTCGCCGAGCGCGCGGAGCAGGCCCAGGGCCATCTGGTCGTTGGCGCAGAACACGGCGGTCACCTCGGGCATCGCCGCGAGCTGGTGCCCGATCTCGTAGCCCGAGCGCGCAGACCAGTCCCCGCGCACGATCTCCGGCTCCGGGGTGTCCGCCTCCTGCAGCGCCTGCGACCACCCTTCCGCGCGCTCGCGGGCGTCCAGCGTCGAGTCCGGCCCGCCCACGTAGTGCACGGTGTCGTGGCCCAGGTCGAGCAGGTACCGGGTGGCCCGGAACGCCCCGGCCATGTTGTCGATGGCCACCGAGTCCAGTGGCGCGCGGGTGCCGCAGCCCACGGCGACCAGCGGCACGTCGGTGGTGACCCCGGCCAGCGCCTCGAGCGCGGGCATCTCCGACGCGATCACGATGATCCCCTCGACACCCTGGCCCAGGAACCGCTCCACCGCATCCTGCACCGAGCGGCGTTCGAACGCCGACAGGCTGGCGATCGTCACCGCGTAACCGTCGTGCGCGGCCCGCTCGATGCCGTAGAGCATCGAGGCCGGCCCGTAGAGCGTGGTATCGAAGGTGATCACGCCGAGCGTGTGGGTGCGCCCGGTGACCAGCGTGCGCGCCGCGGCGTTGGGCCGGTACCCGAGTTCGCGGATCGCGGCCATGACGTCCGCCCGGGTCTGCGGCCTGACGTTGGGATGATCGTTCAGTACCCGGGACACGGTCTGATGGGAGACGCCGGCCAGCCTGGCCACGTCCGCCATGACCGGTCGCGCCGTCGGCCCGCTCGCCGTAGACGCCACGCAGCCCCCTAAGTTCCAGCGATCGCCAACCCGTGCGGCGCGGCGTCATCGCCGCAGCGCTTGTTACCGCTCACAGCGCTGCGATCAGGCAGCACGCCCGGGTCTCCGCTAAGAATAAGCGACATAACGTGCGCGGGCACGCCGCTCTCCCGGCCCGGCTGGCGTCACCCGCCGGCCCCGTGCCGCACGCCCGGCCGCCGACGCCGCGCTCGGCGGGCCCGTTGTCGCGCTCCCGGCCATTCTTGCCGTGGTCGCCGCGATCACGGCCACGCCGTCCGCCGGGTGCCGCGCTCGCCTCGGCGGACGGCCACGGCCCGGGGCCCGGTTCAGGTGCGGCGTCACCTGATCCGGCCCCGGTCGCGCCCATCGAGGTGATTCGAGGCGCCCGGCGACCTGGCCGGGCTGCACGCGCTGGTCCGGGCCGGCACCCGGCTGCGGCGGTTCCGGCCGGCCGGCTTCCCGGCTCGCTATGTGTCCGCGGAGCGTAGGCTCGGCGCCCCTGGTTAGCCGGCCAGGAGAACGGCTCGATGTTTCCCCACATCGGGCTATCATGTTCCAAATCTCATAGTGGGCGCCCTGGGGGGATAATGGACTATCGCATACGTTCCGGCGACACCTTGACCGGCATTGCCGCGAAATTCCACGTAAACCTCGCGGCGCTCGAGGAAGCCAATACGCAGATCACCGATCCCGACCTGATCTTCGTTAACGAATTAGTACACATACCAGGCTCGGCCGCTACCGTCACCACCACGTCGGTCCCCGCCGCCGTCGTGGTCTACATCGTGCGGCCGGGTGACACCATGAGCGAGATCGCGGCGGCGCACAATCTCAGCCTAGCGGCGCTGGAGGCGGCCAATCCGCAGGTGACCAACCCCAACCTGATCAATCCCGGGGACGTTCTCAACCTCGTGGGCGAGGGCCCGCCCCGCCCGACGGCGATATCGTCGGCCGGGGCCATCCCGATCGGCGAGGTGACCTACGCCGCGTTCGACGGCGGAGGGGACATAACGTCCTGGATCACCCAGGCCTGCGAGATCATGGGCGTGCCCGCGGCCGGCTGGCTGCTCGGTTACCGCACGCTGTGCGTCCGGGAATCCTCGTATCGCGCGAACGCGATCAACGACTGGGACAGCAACGCCTATGGCCCGATCCAGGCCGACGGCTATCCGCTGCATTGTTCCCGCGGGATCGCCCAGTGCATCCCGGATACGTTCGCGAGCAATCACGTGGCCCGGACCAGCACGGACATCTACGACCCGGTGGCCAACATCGCGGCCTCGATGCATTACGTCATGTCCTGCTACGGAGTTTCCCCCGACGGCTCCAACCTGGCCGCCCGGGTTCAGCAGGCGGACCCCGGCCGCAGCCCCTGCGGGTACTGAGCGGGCCGGCCCCGCCCGGCGGCCGGGCCGCGTCCGGGCTGGCCGCGCGGGCCCGCGAGGGCCGAGCGCGTCATTTGACACCTTCCATGACCTGACCCGAGACTTGCTCTCGGGTCAGAAAGGATGTCGGTGACCGGCATGCGGATCGCGCTGTTCGTGACCTGCCTGGCCGACACCCTGTTCCCGGACGTGGGCCGGTCCACCACGGCGCTGCTCGAGCGCCTGGGCCACCGGGTGGTGTTCCCGCAGGCCCAGACGTGCTGCGGGCAGATGCACGTCAACACGGGCTACCAGCGCGAGGCGCTGCCGCTGATCCGCCGGTACGTGGAAACGTTCGAACCCTACGAAGTCATCGTCGCCCCGTCCGGCTCCTGTGTCGGCTCGATCCGGCACCAGCACGCGATGGTGGCCCGGCGCTGGGGCGACGACCAGCTCGCCCGGCGGGCCGAGGCCGTCGCGGCGCGGACGTTCGAACTGTCTCAGCTCCTGGTCGACGTGCTCCGGGTCGAGGACGTGGGCGCCTACTACCCGCACCGGGTCACCTACCACCCGACCTGCCACTCGCTGCGGCTGCTGCGCGTCGGCGACCGGCCGCTGCGGCTGCTGCGGCAGGTGGCCGGGCTGGACCTGGTGGAGTTGCCCGAGGCGGACGTCTGCTGCGGGTTCGGCGGGACGTTCGCGGTCAAGAACGCCGACACCTCGACCGCGATGCTGGCCGATAAGATGCGCAACGTGCTCGGCACCCGGGCGGAGGTATGCACGGCCGGCGACAGCTCGTGCCTGATGCACATCGGCGGCGGCCTGTCCCGGCTGCGCACCGGGGTACGCACGGTCCACCTGGCCGAGATCCTCGCCGCCACGCAGGAGGCGGGGTGAGCACGTTCCTGGGCCTGCCGGCCAGCACCGCGCCGCGCGGGGTGGGGCACCTGCGGGGCAGCGAGCCGTTCCCGGCCGCGGCGCGGCGGGCCCTGGCCGACAGCCAGCTCCGGCGCAACCTCGGGAAGGCGACCACCACCATCCGCGCCAAGCGCGCCGCGGTCGTGGCCGAGCTGCCGGACTGGGAGCAGCTCCGCGAGGCGGGCCGGGCCGTCAAGACCGAGACCCTGCGGCACCTGGACCGCTACCTGGAACAGCTCGAGGCCCAGGTCAGCCAGCGCGGCGGGACCGTGCACTGGGCGCGGGACGCCACCGAGGCCAACGCGATCGTGACCGGTCTCATCCGCGACGCCGGCGCCACCGAGGCGGTCAAGGTCAAGTCGCTGGCCACCGACGAGATCGGGCTCAACGACGCGCTGGCCGCGGCGGGCATCACGGCCTACGAGACCGACCTGGCCGAGCTCATCGTCCAGCTCGGGCACGACCGGCCGTCGCACATCCTGGTCCCGGCCATCCACCGCAACCGGGCCGAGATCCGGGAGATCTTCCTGCGCGAGATGGGCGACGTGGACCCGGGGCTGACCGATGATCCGCCCGCGCTGGCCGAGGCGGCCCGGCTGCACCTCCGGCGCAAGTTCCTGTCCGCGCGGGTGGGGATCAGCGGCGCGAACTTCGCCGTGGCGGAGACCGGGACGCTGTGCGTGGTGGAGTCCGAGGGCAACGGGCGGATGTGCCTGACCCTGCCGCAGACGCTGATCACCGTCATGGGCATCGAGAAGGTGATCCCGACCTGGCGGGACCTCGGCGTGTTCCTGCAGTTGCTGCCCCGCTCGTCCACGGGCGAGCGGATGAACCCCTACACCTCGATGTGGACCGGGGTGACGCCGGGCGACGGCCCGCCGCGGTTCCACCTGGTGCTGCTGGACAACGGGCGGACCGCCGCGCTCGCCGACCCGGCCGGCCGCCCGGCGCTGCACTGCATCCGCTGCTCGGCCTGCCTGAACGTGTGCCCGGTCTACGAGCGCACCGGCGGCCACGCCTACGGCTCGGTCTACCCGGGCCCGATCGGCGCCGTACTCTCGCCGCAGCTCACCGGCGTGGAAGACAACGCGTCGCTGCCCTACGCGTCCTCGCTCTGCGGCGCGTGCTACGACGCGTGCCCGGTGAAGATCGACATCCCCTCGCTGCTGGTCCACCTGCGGGCCCGGCACGTCGAAGAGGCGCGCCGCGACCAACGGCGGCCCGGCGCCGAGGCGATCGCCATGGCCGCCGCGTCCTGGGTCATGGCCGATCCGGGCCGCTACGCCGCGGCGCAGCGCGCCGGGAGGTCCGGCCGCCTGCTCAGCCGCGGCGGCCGGATCCGTTCGCTGCCGCCGCCGCTGTCGGCCTGGACCCGGGCCCGGGACGTGCCCGCGCCGCCGCCCCGGACGTTCCGTGAGTGGTGGCGCGCCGAGCACCGGGACCCCCCGTGACCGGCCGGGACGAGGTACTGGCCCGGATCCGGGCC